>Ga0209515_10000659_pt1 | contig 61091 bp, 50 predicted proteins | sample Subgroupgradi54m_FD_187454 | JGI IMG/M metagenome (GOLD analysis project Ga0209515, IMG submission 187454) | Subsurface groundwater microbial communities from S. Glens Falls, New York, USA - GMW60B uncontaminated upgradient, 5.4 m (SPAdes)... ...
CTTCAAGCCGCTTAAGACCTTCTTCGGGAGGAAAGAAATCGTAATAGGCAAGCCAACGAATCGCATCAAAAGCATGAGGAGCAGCAGTACCTGTATGCTGGGCGATTGGGACAAGTGCTTCAAGCCGCTTAAGACCTTCTTCGGGAGGAAAGAAATCGTAATCGGCAAGCCGACGAATCGCATCAAAAGCATGAGGAGCAGCGGTGCCTGTATGCTGGGCGATTTGTTGAAAGATTGGGACAAGTGCTTCAAGCCGCTTAAGACCTTCTTCGGGAGAAAAGAAATTGCGATCGGCAAGCCAACGAATCGCATCAAAAGCATGAGGAGCAGCAGTACCTGTATGCTGGGCGATTTGTTCTAGGTACTCTCTGATTTTAGATGTTTCCTTAAGGTTCATTACATCTTTCAATCGAACAACCAATTCCTCAGGCACGCTCCGCACCTCGGCGCGGGAGCTGATGAGCATTTTGAAGGCTTCTCGAATTTTTCGGACCTCACGGATCCTTCCCTCATTTTTCAAACGAAGCGAGCCGTAATGGGAGACGGCAGAATTAAACTGAGCCAACGCCGACCGGGGGTGCACGGGAAGGTAACTTCTTCGTTGAAGCCGGCTCTGTATCCCGGCCACCCTTCGGGCATAGGTCAAAAAAAGAAGATTTTTAGCTTCGGCCACGATGGCCATCAGATCCAAGAATTTTTTGAGATCCCAGGTGAGGGACACAATTTTTTCTTCCGGAAGCGGCTTGGCGGGCTTGGCTTTCTTTCCAATCATTCGTCGGGGAAGAGCCACGGGTTTTTCTTCGGGCTTTTCTCTCAACCCTTCTTTCCAGCCGGCCTTGGGGCCGGTCGGAGAGGCCGAGATTGCAGGTGCCCGTCCTTCTGTTTCCAAATTTTTCACGTAGGTCCGAACCGTCTGCGGCGCCACGCCCAGCTTTCTGGCCAGTTCAGCAATGGTGGGCGCTTTTCCCTTTTCTTCCTCCAATTTTTTATAGACTTGGCTGAATTTTTCATCGTCATAGGCCACAGTTGCCCGCACTTCGGCGCGGGGAGGAGGGGCTAAAACGCCCAATGTTTGAAGATCCCTTTCGAAGTCGAGATGAAGCCGTTCCCATTTTCGGGGGGTACCTGGCTTTTTCCTTTCTTCGGAATAATTCGAAACGCGGTCGGAAAGAAAGCGTGCCACCCGCTCCACCACCGCCTGATCCAGGCGATCGCTTTCCGCAAAGATCCTGATTTTCTTGCCCCGCAAAAGGGCTGAATTGAGTAAACCCTCCTCTGTTTCATTGAAGGGGCGGACCCGGTCCTCCCCCACCACTTGATAGCTCAACGACAATTTGCTCCAAAGGGGTTCCATTTTTCGATGAGGCGCCTCGGTGAGGGTGCGGGCCGACCGCATGTGCATATCAAAGTTTAACGTGGCCTCGCCTTCCGCTTTTGTCCGCACCTCGGCGCGGGGGGTCTCGGAAACAATCTCCAAGATTCGGTGTGCGATCTCGCGCATGCTCTCTTCATCTTTTCCCTTTAGGGGCAAGAGGGTCACCGGAACTTTCTCGAGCCGTTCGTCGATCTGATTGAGAGAACGGCGATTGTACCAACGAATCAAATTCCCTCCCTCGCCTGTCTGGGAAGAGGAGGGCGTCGGAAGGCTCTCCGTCAAGATAAAAGCGCGGTCAATCTCAACGAATCTTTCCCTTCCCTTGATGGGAATTCCCCTTTCATCTCGTGCTTGAAGATAATGGGGATCTGCATCCACGCTATAAACAAATGGATACTGATTGGGGTCGCGGACCATCAAACCTTTCAAGCCCTCTGGGATCCCTCCATCCAACCCGCCCACCACGCGATCTTCCACGAAAAATAGTTGCACGTGATCATCGCTTCCGAGCACCCAACCCTTTTCTCCGTGAAGAAAAGAAGAAAGCCGGGATTTGCCCATTCCAAAGTCGCCCAGAATCAAGATTCCCCGCCCCGTCTCTTCGTGAATCATCAAGTTAGCTGCCAAGACTACCGAATTGAACGACTGCAGTCTTTTCAGAGCCTCCACGGCTTGGGTGTTTTTCTCCGCCTCCGCCCGGGCGATTGCTTGGGAGAAAGATTGCCCTCCCCAGATTTTTGGCATCGTCGTTACTTGATAACGATAAAGGTACCGGGAATCCAGGATCACCTGTCTGGCGCTGACCGGGAGATTGGAACGTTTCCGCATCTGTCCGTCGGGGCCGCGCTCATGGAGCTCAAACAACTCGCGGGTCAAATCGATCTCATAATCAATCAATGACCGGGTCCTCTCCGCATAGACCTCGTAACTGGGTTGGAGGGCCCGTTCATAGAAGACAATTTGACGAGGCTCTTCATCGGGGCGAAGGGACCTGGAGCGTTTCTGGAAAAGGGCGATGTTCCTTCCCAGATTGTCTTGAATTCTAAACGTCCGGTCATAAAAACCGGCGGGCGGGTAATCCATGGCATATTTTCCGACAATGAGCAAAATCGTTTTGTCCTTCAATTGAAGGCGGTACTCTGCGAGGGGTGATTGCTTCTGGGTGACGGCCCGGCGAAAATAAGGATTTTTGATCACAAAGGTTTCTTCTTTCCTGCCCGAATTGCGGAAAGCTTGAATATCGCGGAAAAACTTCCTGATGGACCGCGTCCTGAAAAAGGAGGATTCATTCAGGTAAATGCCGGGCTGAATTTTTCCGGTGGGGTCCTTCAGTTCGCCCGTGACGTATTGTTCAAGCTTTCGACGCTCCCGCCGGGGCTTCAAAAAAAGGTCCAATTCCAGCACTTCAACCTGATACCCTTCCGCTCCGAGGGCTTCCTTCAATTCCTGAAGGCCCTGGGTCAATAAAGTCTCCTTCAGCCGGGCCACCACCGAAGTCTTCCCTGCTCCGGAAGGGCCGTCAAAGGCGAAGACGCCCATGGAACCGGCCTTCGGCTTACGTTCCATGGTTTCGATAATCACATCCTTGAGTTGCTGAATCATGGGCTGCAGGGCTTCATGAAAGACTTCGACGCGGGATTGGATAAGGCCATCGGGACCCACCCGATTCCCCCATCGTTGGTGCCGCAACCCAAACTCGTGCACCTTGCGGGGAACGATGCTTTCGTCTCCTCCTTCGCGGTAATAGGTCGAGGCGATGTTTAAATCCACATCCTTGCCACGCAAGACATGAACAGGGATGATCTGATCCACGCCCGCCTTTTTGGCTCCTTCTTTCATCAATTCATCCGCTTCGTAATATTCCAGCTGGCGGCCGTATTCGCCGCGCTGCATTAAAATATAATCCAAACCCCGGTTTTGAGGCAGGCCGCCGAAATGCTTCAGTTGATCGTAAAGCATCTGAATGTAGGAGACAGTCCGCTGCTTCGTTTCGGAACCAAGAATGTAATAAAAGTGGATTGGTTTGTCGGAGTTGAGCTTCTTCGAAAACTCAAACATTCCCTCCAGGCCTTCATGGTCATCCTTGAGCCCCACATCCGTATAGCGAAAGAGGGGGAAGAAATCGTTGAAGACCTCTTCGGCCAAGGCGTGACGAAGCTCCGGTGCGACTTTGTCCGATTCGGGGACTCGCTTGTATTTGATTTCTCCCTGGATCCGGAAAACCACCGTGTCCAGTGCGAGCCGATTCATGGCGATCAAAGCGATGAGGACATGACCCCAGTTCAGAGGATTGCCGGCCACGGGAAGAAATCCCACGCGAATCGGGCGGTCTAATCCGTGCGACTTGGGAACTGGAGGATTGTCACGGTAGACAAACAGATCAAGCGGCGCTTCCGGATCAATGACTTTGTTCGTCCGTTTCTCTTCAATCTCCACCAGGTTTTCATGAATCGCATGATAGAGGCGCGGCAGATAACCCTCCCGTTTTTTTGCCACATTGGGATCGTGGGATTCCAACTCCGCTCTGACCCTCTCCCAGATCTGAAGCGGGGTCTTGAAGACCGGGAGATTCACTGTCGAGCGCACCTCGGCGCGGGGAGGGAAAACCGCTTGGTTGCGGGAAGCGATGAAGGTCGTGAAATCGAAGGCGGGCGAAAGTGTCTTGAGCGCATAATCCTGATTTTCGAAAAGGGCCCGGTCGGAATTGAGCGTGAGGTAAAGGGCGTCATGTTTCAAGACCCGATTCAATTCAGAAATCCAGGCGTCAAATTTTCCAGCCTCTCGACGAGGAAGTAGAGTTCGATCGAAGACAGCCCGGGAATAAGCGATCCCAAAAGTCCCCGTCTCAAAGGGCATCTTTGAAAGATCCGCGTGGTAGAGACGGATCCCCCCGTAGGGAAGATCGGGGTCGGAGCGCTGGTCCAGCTCCTTTTTGATTTCGAGAAGGTTTTCCCAGCTGGAATCCACCACGGCGAGGATGTGCTCATCCTTCCCGAGATTCGGGAAGAGCTTTAAAAGCATCTTGATCTCATGAAGGTGCCGGCCGGGACCGAGGAGGAGGACCGACTCTTCCATTGCCCGCTGCCGCGCTTCGGGAGTGAGCAAATCAAGAAGGGCCTTGAGCCAGTCCCTCCGTGTTTGAAACATGACGTCCGTAACATTCGAGCCGGTCTCTCCCTCTTTGCCCGCATAAGACGTGTCCACGGACTCGACCGTGGGGTTGTATCCGGTGACGATTTGAGCGGTGCCGGGCAAATTGATTTGGCGAAGGGCTTCCTCGCCGATCCGCTGGGCTTCAAGCCCCGCGCGTGAGACAAGCTCATCGTTCAGAGAAAGCCCGGGTAGTTCCGTGCCTTCAAGGATGCGGTTCAGCAGTCCGGCATTGCGTCCCCTTTGATGGAGGAATTTTTGAAGCCCACTCGTCTTCTTCAGGGCCTCGTAAATCTGGCCTGATTCCAAGGCCCGCCGGGCCGGCGCCGTGAGCTGATCTGAAACGTATTTCAATTGCATATCCTCCGCCCCCGCTCTTCCCCGCACCTCGGCCCTCGCCTCCGACCGAGGCGAGGACGGAGGAGTCCCCGGCGGCACCGCCGGGGGCACCTCGGCGCGGGGGTTTCCTTTGGCCGTTTGAGCCGCATCTCGAATCTGTTTTTTTAAACGGTTCAAATTGGGAATGCTGCGTTCACCCGCAATCTGGTTTAAGGTCTGCAGAGCTAATTCTGAAGAGCCAAACTTAGCTAGGTAGATTAGGGTGTCCTGGCCCCACGGACCTGTCTGTTCCAATAGTCCTTTTCTGAACTCCTCAATAACTAAACGGGCTCTATCCTCCTGAAATTTTCTGTGAAGTTCTGAAATGGCTAGAATCTTCTTTTTAGAATCGAGAGTCAGAGGAGGAGAGGAAGATTGTGTGGCCCATTTTCGATAGAGTCGAATATGGGACGGATTGAGGAACTTTCCGGTTTTGGGGTCTTTTCGAAAAAGGTGAATTAAATACTTCAGGAGTGTTTCTCCATTTTCTTCACGCCGAAGGACCCCTATGAGCTCTTCGTTCACATCGGCGGTCTTTTCAGGCTCTAATTCCCTCTCGATTTCTAAAGCCGTTGCAATCTCATCCTTCAGTTCCTCCAAGTCGATAACCGGCGAGGGAAGGCGGGCAACTTTTTTTTCTTCATAGAATGCAACACGAATCGCATGAAGGACTTGAACGTCCTCAGCGTTATTTAAATTCAATTTGGACACGGCCTCCACGAAAGCGATGTCTTCTTCAGCTTCCTTGCTTGCCCGCACCTCGGCGCGGGGAAGAAGGCCGGCCTCGGGTTTTTCCAAGATCACGAGGTCGGTTGGCGCCAGGAAGACGTAAGAACGATCCGGACCCGCTTTGAAGGAGCTGCCGCTTGGATCGTTTTGGATTCGATCCAAGGCCTGCTGCAATCTTTCGGCGCGAGCGGGACTCAGCCAATCCTCAAGCCTTCGATACCCCTTTGCCAACAGGTGAGTGAGCGCGTGATCGGCATCGACCTTGCTCAGGATAAGGATCCGGTCGCCGGCTTTCATGGCTTGATCCATTTGATCCAGATAGTTTTCGAATTCTCGAATTTTTTCCTGAGCGCCATAGTACCCGCCAATGAGGTAAGTGTACGCCCCCTTCAAGAGAAGCGTGTTTTTCCTGTCCTTTTCGAAGGGGTAGACGGTCACGTCGTGGGCATCCACACCGTGAATGAGTCTCAAGCGAGGTCCGTAATTTGAGAAATCTTCCACCAAGGTCTTTGCCTCACTCGACAAGTCTGTGGCATTGAGGGTGACGAGGCGGGCATAACGTGCCGCTCGGATGTCCACGCCCGAAGCGGGATAAAGAAGGGTCTGGTCATCCAACAGATGACGCTTGGACAAAAGTTCCAAAATTCCATCATAGAATCGGATGAGACGGCGGGTATGGCCCTCGGTGGTGTCCATTCCCGGGCTTCGCGATTCCTCCTCTATTTTTTGGAGGATCGGTTCAATCTCGTCTTCTTCATGCCGCACCTCGGTCCTTGTCTGGTCGGACAAGGGCCGAGGAATTTTGGTGCCTCCCAAAGGTTGGCTCTCGGATGTGATTTCCTCTTCCTGCTTCCAATCTCGATGGAGCCCCTCAAGCCGATACCGAAAGTACTCACGGGTCCAGCCGTCCTTCAAACTTTCTTGAAACAGCTTCGCCACGTCTTGGACCCGATCCTGCGACGTCGGCGCCTGGACCTTGAAGATTAAATCCGAGCCCTTTTCAAAAAATGGAAAATGGGGGCTTTGCGGATCGACGAGAAGATCCTCGCGAAGAACGTGGAAGACTGCCCTCCTGTCCATATTGAACCTTTTATTGAGAACGTAAGGATCAGGGCCTCGAGAGGCGCTCACTTTCAGAAAAATCAGGAAGGGGACCGGAAGAATTTCCCCGAGGGCCCGAATTCGATCCGAAAGAATTCCTCCCGCATTTCCCCCGGCTTCATCGGGCGGAATCTGAAAGGGAACTGACTTCATTTCAAAGCTGGACTCTCCCCACTCCCCCGTGCGGTCAAAATCTTTGAGGAGCTTCGCCTTCTCCGTCAATGCCTCGTGGTAGGAAGCGAGGACATCGTTGGGAAAGAAGGTCTTCTGGTAAAGCCCTTTTTCTTCTTCGGGCAAACTGTCCGGCACCTTTTCGAAAGCCCGGGTCCAAGAAAGCACTTGAGCCACCATTTCGAGGGCGCGCGAGAGGGTCTTCTCATGGAGCTCGGCCGAACTGGCGTGAAGTTGAAGGGATTGCCCTGCAAATTGGGAAAAGAAAGAGAAGACCGCCCATTGATCGTCATACCAGTTTCTGACCTGCGGAACGAAAAAGGGACGGGGTGTATTCTCCTGCTTCACATAAAAATTATTCACGCCAAGCGAATTGAGTTCTTGAAGAAGCGAGGATAAAACTCCCTGGAGCTTTCCAAGATAATCTCTGGATCCGATCCTGACCGGCCGGGAGGCTTCCTTGACAGGAACGGGCTCGAGGATCTGGAAGCGATAACCGAGATGAGCAAAACCTCGCCGGTCGGGAACGTGGGCGATGATCGGTACCCCGGCCCGCAATCCGTTTCGAACCAAATGGCCGACGACATGAACCGTGCGGTAGGATTTTTCAAGAGGGAGGTCATACATCTCGACGCGGGCTTCATCCGGTTCAGGAAAACCGAGCCGCTCCAACCCATAAACGGTGAACCACGCCTTGCCGTCCGTGTCGGCGGGCCCGTCCGCGAAATAAAATGGAATCACCAAACGATGGTCACCGAGTTTTTTCATGAGAGCAAGGGCGTAAGGAGAGTCGGTCCGGAGAAGGCGGGTTTCGCCCAATTCAAAAATTTCCCTCACGCCGGGCTTGTCAAAAACCGCCCGAAGTTCCTTGTACACGTCCACGTCCCAATCCTTGATTGAATTCAAAACACCGGGTGCCAGAGTCGCGAGGAGGGCCATCACGGCCGGGAGTGAATTTCCGAAAAGTTCCCGTGCCTCGTCCGCTCGGAGGAGGGCTATCTCTTCCATGACGGCCTGTTGCTCGAAGGGATTCGTGAGAAGTCGCTTTAATTCATCCGCGAAAGCGCGGGCAAAGAGGGGACCTTCCGGGAAACGTTGTCTTTCCACGGCGAGTCTCAAGAAATCAGCGAGTCTTGACCGCGAGGGCAGAGCGTGCGGAAGTTCCGCAAGGGAAGCCGGATCGATCACCGGATTCTGATGCTGTTCATTTTTCCAGATGGGTCCGTGCCGCATCTGGAGCTGGACGGCATCCAGGGCGGTGGGTCCCGACTTCTCCGCCTGCCGGATCATTCGGCTCACTTCTCCCAGATCCCTGACATCTTGAAGGGCCACGAGAGTGAAAGGAACGGGATTCTGAGGGGGATGAGTCAATTTCCAAACCGCGAAGGTGCGGCCTCTTTCCTTTTCGATCGGGAGACGGTCTTTCAATTCCCAGGAAGATTTCGGGTTGCGGGGATTTTGAGGGGCCCACGCAAAGATTTTGTAACTGCTTTCAGCGCCGGGGCCGAATAGAATCTCCTGACGCACGGTTACTCGGCCCGTCTTGCGGTTCACGAATTCCCCTGGGCCTGAAAAGAAAGTCACCGAGTCATTTTCTCCAAGAGGAAGGGAAGGTATTTTTTTCAATCGAAAAGGAAACTTTTCCTTAAAGATAACCCTTTCTGCCGGGGTTCTTCGTTCGATCTGGGCGAGCGTGAGAGGCCTTGCGATCCGAATCTCATAAAAACTGATTTGGGGTGAATCCTTTGAACGTTTCCGGGCAACGACCTTGAGGTCTACGAAGTGCTGGCCGCTTTGAATTCGAAGCTGCTCCCGGCCTACGGTCTGGTTCCAAGTCCCGATTCTGCCGTCGATTTCATAGAGAATACGCGGGCCAAAGAGTTTCACGAACTCTTCCTCGAGCCGGTCTGCCAGTCCAAAAACATCCACCTCGCCATTCCAGGATGTCTGGTTGAGGACATTCAAGCGTTCGTAAAGATCCGACCAAAGTTTTGAAAACGTCTCCCCGCGTACTTCCGCCCGGCGGAGGTTTTCCCATCTCACCCTCAAAGCAACGATTTGAGATCTTTCTCCCTCATCAAGCTCCTGTCCGCGCTTCTTTTTCAATTCGATGTAGGTCTTGAGGGAATCTTCATACTCTTGTTTTGCCCAGCCCATCACCCATTTTTGTTTGGTTTGCAGTTGCTCGAGGTTCCGTACCACTCTTTGCGCATATTCGAAGAAAAGCTTGTTGGGCTGGCGAGCAAGGAGTTTCATCGCTTGGACTTCTCTTTCAATTTCGGTTTCTTTTACCTCCTTCTGGGACTTCGTCCTAACGGGTTCGGCTTTGACCTGTTTAGGGTTCGGTGGTGAGGGAACGCTTGGTTTGACCTTTTCAAGATACGGTGCAAGTTCTTTGGCATGTTCTGCTTTGTAATTACTCCAAGCGGCCGGCATCATGCCGAGTTCGGCACGGACATAGCTGTTGGTCAATTGGTCCGGAAGGGTTGTTTCGACGATCCGTTTGATCCGCTCGAGACGGCTGCTCTTTTTCATTTCCTCCAGGATGGTTTTGAGTTCCGGTTTGTCTGCGTTATTCTTGAGCCATTGCCCGAGTGTATCGTGATTGATTTTTTCCAAGCCCAGTTGAACCAGCGCCCTGCTCAACCGGGTGGGTGTGATTTCAACCTTGGGTTCGTTTTCTTTTAACCATGAGAGAGCCTTTCCAAGCTCCTTCACCCGACGATTGAAGAGTTCAAGGTGTTCCACCCCAAGTTCCTCCTGTAACTTTTTGTAAGGGTCATAAAGCACGACCCTTGCTTTTTTCAGGAGCCGCCTTCCAATCGAATAAATTTGGTCGCGCGTGAGTCCAGTTTTGGCAATCAGCGTTTCGACGTCGGCGATTTCGCCGGGCTCCAATTCGCTGATCGCCGTCCGGATTCGTTTGAGCTTTTCATCTGTTCGAAGTTTCTTCTTGGGTGTCTCTCTATCGCTCCGCACCTCGGCGCGGCGGGAGCCTTTCGTTTCCAGGATAGTTCCTTTCTGGGCGAGAGAATGGAGGCGATAAGTGACAGCTTGGTGGGTCACGCCCAGCTTCTCAGCCATTTCAGCTAGAGTAGGAAGCTCTTTCTTCTGTTTCTTGACTTGGTAATAGACTTGGACTAGTTGGGAGTCGGTGAATTTCTCAAGTTTCCCCCCCCTTGTGGGGAGGACAGTTCCTTTCTGAGCGAGAGAATGGAGGCGATAAGAAACAGCTTGGTGGGTCACGCCCAGCTTCTCAGCCATTTCAGCTAGAGTAGGAAGCTCTTTCTTCTGTTTCTTGACTTGGTAATAGACTTGGACTAGTTGGGAGTCGGTGAATTTCTCAAGTTTCCCCCCCCTTGTGGGGAGGACAGTTCCTTTTTCGGCAAGGGCGCGAAGACGATTAAAGACAGCCGCAGCGCTCACTCCAAGCCAATCCGCAATTTCCCGTATGGTAGGAAACTTTTTCTCTTGTTTTTTAATTTGACGATAGGCTTGGACAAGTTGGGAGTCGGTGAAGAATTTCTTACGTTTCCCCTCCTTTACGGGGAGGACAATTCCTTTCTGGGCGAGAGAATGGAGGCGATAAGAAACAGCTTGGGGGGTCACGCCCAGCTTCTCAGCCAGTTCAGTTTTAGTGGGAAGAGGCTCTTTCTTCTGTTTTCTGACCTGGCGATAAGCCTGAATGAGCTGTTCGTCCTCAAAGGTCTTCGGCCTGCCCCTGCCCCGCACCTCTGCGCGGGGAGACTGAAGCTGCTGCAGCACCTCTTTGATTCGGTCAATTTGACCTTCCAACTCATCGAATTCAATGGGGTCTCGGGAGATGCCGTCGGAGTACGCCTCAAAATTCACTTTCATCCCGTCACGCAAACTTTCAAGCTGTCCTATCAATTGATTTAATTCTTTAATTATTTCCTTCCGTTTCTTTTTACTTCGGATGAGTTTCACCAAGAGGGCTCCAGTGGCAAGACCGCCAGCTGCGACCAAACCTCCAAGGATCCATGTCGCAAGAAAAGTGCCTTCTCCAACGGCTATCTCATCAGGCCCAGCCAATACTTGGGGTTCTCTTAAGACGGGAACTTTTGTGGTATCCCAGTTTCTTATAAAGGGATTGTCCAAATCTTGAATTTCATCCCACATTTTTTCATAAAGCCTCAGAAGATCCCCGTCAGATAAGATCCCGAGGTTCCCGACAATCTCTTGTTGTAACTGAGGAGGAAGCTCGACAAATTGCTTCACCTCCTCCTCTTTCTTCCCTTCCAATGGCAGAAACTTGAGACCGTGTTTTTGCTGAAGTTCCTTATCACGCCAAAACCAAAAGCCCAGCCGATTGCGGACGTATGAGAGATCGATATTGTGATAGCGATTCTCGTAACTCCCCCGTTCATAGCTAGTGACTACCTCGAGATAGAGTGCCCCGATATAACGCCGATCCGTTGGTTTAAAGGTTTGAGACTCCATCAATGCGGGTGCAACATCGGACCTGACCTCCAGAAGCAAGCGGTTCTTTTCTGGAAAAAATTGAAATTTTCCTCTGATGCCGTCAAAGACATGGGTGTATTCATCCGCTTTACCTAGGTTCAGCTCAAGATTTTTGAAGAAGGCGGTCTTTTTCTCCTCAGGCCAATCGGGGCGAAGACCTGCATCGAAATAGAAGGAGCCGTAGAGATTCTTAATTGAACGATAAACGGGTCTCGGTTCATCTTTTGGAGTCAACAATTCACCCATGGCCAGTTTCGGATGAGCCTTGATCAGATTTCTATATCCTTCTTTTTGATATTGGATATCTTTTTCAAAATAATCTTCTCGGACGAAAACCTGGCCTTTAGAAATGAAAGTAAAAAATGCGCTCACGTGGCGAAATTTGGGATCAAACTCATGCGGGGTCATGACTTGATTCGGACCCAGTGAGATCCATTGTCCGACCAGAGTTTCCTTCTCCTTGCCTATTTGAATTTTTTCTCGGATGGGCTCGATTTTGAGGACGGGGCGGAATTCAATGTGGGGTAATTTGAGATCACCGGATTTATAATTTAGATCGACAACAAAATAGACCCCCTGGCGGGCATAAAAACGGGGCAAAAGATCAAAAAGCGCCCAATCCAGGGTAGCTTTTTTCCGGTCCTTCCATATTTTTTCTGCCTGCTCGTACTCCTCTTTGGAGAATCCCGCGGCTTCCATCTTCTCCAAGATAATAGGAATATCCCGCCAAAGACGAATGTGAAGCTCGTCATATTCCTTCTCATAAGCTTCCTTCGTAACTCCTTCACGAAGCTTCGCCTTCCGATCGGGGTCGACCGTGATGTTCTTTTCAAAAAAGATCCTCACCATCTTTTCAGTGCGCTCGACAGAGATCTTCACGCCTTTCGGCATGGGTCTCGGCAATAAGAAAGATTCCGGAAATTGAAGACGTCCGCGGTCCACTTCCTGGATTAAGGTATGAATTTCCACAAGCGCCTTATCGATAGACTCAATGGTGGCTTCCGTATGCCGCGATTGATGCTTGAGAACTTGGGGTAAGATTTGCCTCAAAAGTTTGGCCATTTCCGTCCTCTGGGTAGCCGTTGCTTTGGAAGCTAGTTGTCCAAAAGCATAAGCAAATTCTTTGACAGTCCAGTCAACAACAAAGAGATCATCGCCTTTGATTTTGGGCAAGGTTCCAATGAGAGTTTGAAGAACCGGACGCACTTGTTCGGATTTCTCACCTGCGCTTACCCAAACCAGCGCTCGTGTTGTTAACAACAGAGTGAAATTGGAATCGTCCTTGTTCTTACCAGAGGGGTGGATCAGTAAATCGGTAAAGATTGGGATGGCCTTCCCAAGACCCTTGACTTTGGCAGTCCCGTCGACATTCGTTCGAAACGCAAAGTTCTCAATCAAGCTGACGAAGGCGCGAATGGCCTCAGGGTGATGAAGCGCGGGCTCGGCAATTTTTCGGTCAAACGCGATTAAATTTTTTAATGTTTCGATGAAAAGCAGACTTTCATTGGCTAATCTTTGAAAAGGTTCTTTTTCTTTATATCGAACTTCTACGATTTTTCGTGTTACTTGATCAAGATCTCGTGCCAAGGCTGGACTGTCGATCTCCGCGGGGCTTTTTTTGAGCTGCTTATTCAAAGTATGGAGTGAATCGATGATGGGCTTGACGGAATCTTGAGGAGCTTCTTTTTCGCCTTCTTGCACGACATGGCTTACAAGTCCGATCAACCCTGCTGCGCTTCCTCCCAAAATCAAGGGGTTAGTCCGTGTCTCGGGAAGACCTTCAAAGAAAGCCTGCGCCTCAAGTCGAACGCTAGGGTCAGGATCATGGGTTGCTTGTTTTAAAGCCCGCTCGGCCTTTGGCCTCACTTTTTTTGAAAGCCCGCGCTCAGCCAATTGAATCAATGATCGAACTGCGGCCTTGCGAACTTCTGGTGCGTCATCTTCCATAATGCTGAGAAGCATTCGGGCAGCGCGTGAGACTCCGGAACCTTTCATGGAACCAAGTTCCGTGGCGGTCTTCGCCCGCACAACTGGGTTCTTATCTTCCAGCCGCTCCCGAAGAGGTTTCTGTTCTACCTGCTTTGTTTGTGGACGGGAGAAAAGTTGAGCTGTTTGATGCCGTACTTCTCTGGCTCTTTCTTTGATTCGAGCCAAGACATTTTTAGATTCAACTTTTCTTGCGGAACGTCTGGGTACTCCCTTACCAAACTGATTTTTTGAAACAACGCTTGACGTCTCCGACTTTTTCCCTGCTTGTGACAATTTTGTGTCCGTTGCTCCGACCGGGAGTACGGTCGTGGCGACAATCGCCGGAACAAGGCCCTTCCATCCCGATCCCCGCACCTCGGCCCTTGCTCGAGCAATGGGAAGACCGATGTGATTCAGGGTTTCGCGCTGGGCCCCTTCGATCTCTGTGTCCGAAAGTCCGGCTAGTTTCTCTAACCTTTCTTTGGTTTCCGCTGATCTGACGATCCCCATCAAATATTTCTGTTGCTCCAACAACCATCCTGCCCCAGCGTGGATGTCTCGATCCATCAGACGAAGGAGGGCGAGTTGACTCGCCTTTCCCATCATGAGATCGTGATACTGAACCTCATGGAAGTCCGAGCGAGTGAGACGGGGACTCACGATCGCGTGTGGAATTCTTCTTTCATTCATCAGGGCCGTGAGCCCAACCGTGTGAAAACCGCCCGTGATGAGCGCGACGACGGATTTCTTTCCTGATTGAGCCTGAACCTTTGCCGCCTCCCCCAGCGCATTTTCCAGAAGTGCGCGGTCACGCCTCTCGGCGAAATGATAGAAACGGAAGGCCAGAGAATATCGGGGCTCCAACACGCTCGCGGCTTTCAGATTTTTCTTTTGTACGAGCATTCCGAGACGTTCGCTCAAACGGATAGGAGCGATTTCACTTCGCCTTCCCCGAACTTTTCCATATTCCTCCCGCGTGAGCTCCAGGTGGAAGAGTTTTTCGAGCAATCTGAAATCCTTGTGAACTCCAAGAAGGCCCCGCTCCGGGTCGTTCCGGGTGAGCTTCGCCAAAACCCCCTCTTCTAACAAGGCCATCTCTTCAAAAAGCGGGCCGGCCTTGATCTCAGACTGGAGGATTTTCCGTTGACGGGGATAGAGTTTTTTCTCGAATTCCAGGAGAAAAAGAAGACGGGTCAAATTGGGAAAACGGATTTGCTCGAAACGATCTCTGAGGTCGATCCGAAGAACCGCAAAGGCTTGGTCAGACAGAAAACGAATATACGCCGAAAGATTGGGAGCGTTGATTCCTGAGTCGTAACGTCCGTCTTTCTTTTGCTCGACCTCGTGCAGAAACTTCCGCAGATTCGGATTGAAAATTTTGGCTTCGGCCGAATCCAAGACTCGGGAGAAGACGCGGAGCGCTTCCCCGGTTGACGATTCACCCTTGAAAAAGTCGCGGTAAGCCTTAAGGTTTCTGAGATAGAGGTTGGTATTCTCAGCTCCGACGACTGGGACGGATGATTTTCCGTAATTCTCCCACGCGAAAAGTTCGGAGCCGGAAAGAATCCCCTTCGCCACAAGGTCTTGGACAATGGCTTCATTGACACGCGGGTAGCGCGGGAAAAGATCCAGGTATTCGGGATGAAGGGAACCCCGCGCGCCCTCGGTCACCACGACGAGCGAGGAACGGCTCAAATAGTTCAGGATGTCGCGGATCTTCTCTTGCGCTTCAGGACTCGCGTGCGCATCCTGAATGTGAATCACAAACGGCGCATCTGAAGCAGGATCGGGCGCCCGAAATTCTTCGACACTCCCCAATTCCACGGGAAGGGAGAAAGAAGGAGCGGACGGCGCGAGCCCCTTCATCTCGGGGCTCGACCAAGTAACAGTCTGGAAGCTGAAGAGAAAAACCGTCCCCGCAGCGATCAGCCGAAGGCGAATCGAAAACTTTCGTCTGGGTTGTTCCATATCCTTAATTTTGTGCTTTCCCAAAGTGTGAAATTAAAGGGACAAAAAACGCCCCCCGAGCCCTCTTAAGCCCTTGGGGGAGTTATGGTTAAAAGATACCCGCTGACGGATGGCTTGTCAAATTGGTGGAACTATCATAAAATGTTCATTCTTAACGGGTTAGAATAAATTATGGCCAAGCTCCGGAAAGTGGTCCTCCTTCTCTTCGCTCTCATCTACGTGAGTGCAGCACCCCTCACCGTCCTTTACGCGTTGGGCTACATCTTCAGCCCCACCCATCAGAGCCTTCTGCAGACTGGTCTGATCAGTTTGAACACGAACCCCGGCCAAGCCACGGTGTGGCTCGACAGCGTCGCCGTCAAGGAGAAAACACCGGTCGTGCTCAGGAACCTGAGACCGGGCACCTACGAAATTCGGATCCGGCTCGCCGGTCACAAACCGTGGCAGCGGCAAATCCATGTGGAAGCGGAACGGGCGGTGCGGCTGGAAAAAATCCTGCTCTTTCCCGAAGGCTTGAGGTCTGAAATCATTGGAACCCTTCCCCTCACCCGCCTTGTCTCCTCCCCGCATGCGGAACACCTGATCGTCCTTCAGGGAAACACGGCCGAAGGCCTTTCTCTCGTGGACCTGGAAAAGATCCAGCTCCTTCCGCTCCTCCCCCAGACCCGTTACGGAAATGCATTGGTGGAAAAAATATTTCTCCACCCCGAAGGCGGACGTGCCCTTCTCACACTCCGGAAGGACGGAATTTTTATTTCGGCTTTTGTCGAATTTGAAAACTTATTTCTGAATTCGATTCAACGAAGCGAGGTAACCGATCTGGTCCCCGAGCCGCCGGACCACGTCCAATGGAGCACGTCACAAAAGGATTCTCTTTTTTATCTTACTCACCACACCCTGAAGCGAGTGGATCTTGGAACGGGCACCGCCTTCCCCGCGTTGGCCAAATCCGTCTGCGGTTTCACTTCTCATGCGCGGCGTCTCTTTGTCCTTGAGATGGGAAAACGATTCTTGGAATTGAATGAAAAGGGAAAGCTCCGAGACATTCTTTTTGATGACCCCTCCCAAGCCCAACTCATCTTTGGAAAAGAACGGAACCCTTTTTATTCGATTTTCTTCCTGCCACGCGAACTCCTTTTCCTTCCTCCGGCCGACATGCTGGCGGTTTTTCTTTCGGACCGAGGCCGGCTCGGCTCGAACAAGCTTCCCTACTTTCTGGATGAAGGCGTCCAAGAACTGGCCCCATCCCCTTCCAAGCTCCGCGTCGCTTATACGAAGGGAATGGAACTCTGGGTGGTGGATTTCGAACAGGAAAAGGAAAAGAAATTTTTCGAGCGGGGGCCCAAACCCCGTCTCATTTACAAGGGAAAGGAAGAACTCTCCCGCCCCCTCTGGTTTTACGGCGACCAGTATCTTCTCTTTGTGGAGGGGAACCGGCTACGCGTCCAGGATTTCGAGGGAAAAGAAACGCCGATGGTGCTTTTTGAAATTTCGCCGCGGACCCACGAGGTGGCGCTGGACCGGAAGCGGGGGTTTGTGTATTTCGCGGAGGCCGAAAGAGACCGCTTGAGCCGCGTGAAACTTTACGAAGGGGAAGGGCTCCTCCCCCGCCTCGTGGATAGTCTATGAAGTTTGCTTACACCCGTCAGAACCTCTCGCCCTCCGAGGAGCGGATGGAACGGTTCCTGGAAATGCTGCCGGCCACCATCAGCTGGAACCTTCTCATCTGGCTCTTTGCTCTTTGTCTTTTTTTCCCGGTGGGGGGCGTGGTGGGAGTCATTCTCTTCGACCTCTACTGGCTCTTCCGTCTGGTCTATTTCACGGTCTTCCTGGTCCTCTCTTATGCCCTGCTTAAAATTGAGCGCTCCGCGCCGTGGCGCGAACGGCTCGAAGACCTCACCCGTCCAGAGCGAGCGTTGAAACAGGCCAAAGAGCGGCTTCGAAGCTTGAAACTTCATCAAAACTGGAAACGGTTTTTTTCGGAAAAGCGGCATTGCATCACTCTCGGCCGCTTGGTTCAAGAGAAGATCCAGCTTACGGATTCCCACCAAATCCATCAACTCATCATCATCCCTTTCTTTCAGGAAGGGATTGAAGTGCTCGACGCGACCCTCCGGGCCCTCACGCGGGTGGATTATTCCCTCCAGCAGATGGTCGTGGTGCTGGGGGTGGAAGAACGGGCCGGACAGAAAGCGCGTGACCTGGCAGATCTCCTGAAGAAGCGATACGGGAAATCGTTTCTCCATTTCGAAATCTGCGTTCATCCCGAGGGGACCGCCGGCGAGTTGCCCGTGAAAGGGGCCAATTCCGCCCACGCGGCCCGCTGGGCAAAACAATTTTTTGAGGAGCGACGAGTCCCCTTCGAGCGGATCCTTGTTTCCTGCTTTGATGCCGACACCGTGGTGAGCCCGGAATATTTCGCCTGCCTCACCTACAATTACCTGATTCATCCCAAGCGGACCCGGACGAGCTTTCAGCCGATTCCTGTTTATCACAACAACCTTTGGGACGCTCCCGATTTCGTACGCGTCCTGGAAACGGGCTCTTCTTTTCTTCAACTGATCGAGGCCACGGACCCGGAACAGCTCGTCACTTTTTCAAGCCACAGCATGAGTTTTCAGGCACTTGTGGAAGTTGGTTATTGGCCTGTGGACCTCATCTCGGATGACTCGGCTATTTTTTGGAAGGCCCTGCTCCATTACGACGGGGATTATCGCGTGGAACCTCTCTACGTGATAGTCTCGATGGACATGGCGCTTGGGGAAAACCTGTGGAAGACCTGTCAATCGGTTTATCGACAGAAACGGCGCTGGGCGTGGGGCGTGGAAAACTTTCCGATCCTCGTGCGGGGTTTTCTGGCCAACCCCCGGATCCCACTCTGGCTCAAGATCAAGCACGCCTTCCGGATCCTCGAGATGAATGTCTCCTGGGCCACCTGGACTCCGATCATGATTCTTCTGAGCTGGACACCGGCCTTCGTCGTGAACCGGGAATTCACCACGACGGTGGCCCACTTCAACGGCCCGCGCGTGACCGGCGTCCTGGTGGATCTGGCCTTCGCGAGCCTCGGCATCTCCATCCTCCTCAGTTTCTCACTTCTTCCGAAGCGGCACGAAAAAATCCAGTTTTTTCAGAAGTTGATCTTTGGAATCCAGTGGCTCCTCGTACCCATCTTCGCCACGATCTTCGGAGCCATCCCCGCCCTCGACGCGCAGACGCGGCTTGCCTTTGGAAAATACATGGAATTTTTTATCTCTCCGAAGGGAAGAAAAATCCGAAAGAAAAATTAAATCAGGGTGAGGGCAGTGCGGAGCGCGGACTCCATCGAGCGCGGGTCCGCCTTTCCTTGATAGGCGATGTCAAAGGCCGTGCCGTGGTCGGGAGAGGTCCGAACGTAGGGAAGGCCGAGGGTCAGGTTGACGCCCGTCTCGAAGGCCACGAGCTTGAAGGGGGCGAGCGCCTGGTCGTGATACATCGCGATGACCGCGTCGTACTTCCCTTGATAGGTATCATGGAAAATCCGGTCCCCCGCAAGGGGGCCGAAGACCTGCCTTTTCTCGGAGCGCGCCCGTTCGATCGCGGGTTCAATCACTTTTTTCTCCTCCTCCCCCGTCTCGCTGCCGTGCGGGTTCAACGCGGCCACGCCGATTTTGGGTTTCGAAATCCGGAGCCGCTCTTTCAAGAAGTCATCCGTGAGACGGATTTTTTCAAGGACCGCATCTTCAGTGATGAGCCGGCTCACCTTCTTGATCGGAACATGGATGGTGACGAGCGTCACGCGCAAAGCGGGCGAATTTCCTTCCTTTTCCTTCAAAAACATCATCGCGAATTCCTTGGTCCGCGACACGCGCGCCAGGTATTCGGTGTGCCCCACGAATTTCGGCTCCAGAAGCCTCATGGTTTCCTTATTGACGGGGGCCGTGACGAGAGCGTCAATCAAACCCGTCGCCCCTTGGTAAGCGCCAGCCTTGAGTGAGGCGAGCGCCATCGCCGCGTTCGTCCGGGAGACGCGCCCAATATCGAAGAGGCCATCGGGAGAGGGGTGGTTCTTCGCCCCAGCCTTGAGCATCCGCTCGGCCTCTTCCGTCACGTCAAGAAAGTTGACGGAGTCGTCGCGCAGAAAATCCCTGTGAAGGGTTGGAATGGGATTCAGGGGGAGTTTGAGACCGAGCTCTTCTTCCAAAAATTCGAAGACGACGGCCGTGCCAATCAAGAGGAGGAGGACGCCTGTGAATCTTTCCGGATTCTGAAGGGCCCTGGCGATGACTTCCGGACCCACACCGCCCGGGTCCCCCATCGTGATTGCGACGATGGGCTTATCGGATGGAGATGTAGGCACGCCGCTTGAGCTGTTCCATCCACTCCTTGAAACGCTTCTCGGCCTTCTGGCGGAAGAGGACACTATGGATTTTGGTCCGGACTTCGTCGAGAGGCGGGAGCTTGGGAACTTTCTTTTCTTCGATCTTGAAGAGGTGGTAGCCAGCCGTGCTCTCAAGGACCGGTGAGATGGTGCCCTCTTTTAATTCAAAAAGACTTTCGTCGATGGAGGCCAGCATCTCGCCCCGCTTGACCCAGCCCACCAGGCCGCCTTCTTTGGTGTGATCGTCCTCGGAGTATTTACGGGCCAGGGCCTCAAAGGCCTCACCGGCGCGGATTCGTTTCGCGAGGGACTCGATTTTCTGCTGGGCCGCCTCGTCCGTGATGCCTTTGTCGAGGGCCTCCGGACCTTTCCGGATCGTGATCGAGCGGACTTTGATGGCTTCATCCTGCGAAAATTCGGAGGAATGCGTTTTGTAATACTCTTCGATCTCGCGGGGAGAGACAACGACTTGGGCGCTGATCTCCCGATCGTGGAGTTTGCGGATCGAGATTTGGCGGCGATAGAGCTCGCGAAGCTCGGCCAGATTCTGTCCCTGGCTCGCAAGGGCCTTCTCAAATCCCTCCTCGGAAGGAAAATGGGTCTTCACCTGTCTCACCATCTCGTCGATTTCCGTGTCGTCGACCGTGATGCCGCTCGCCTTCGCTTCTTGTGCGACGAGCCGGTCTTCGATCAGTTGATTGAGGAGCTTGAGACGGACCTCGTTCAATTTGCTCATGAGCGCCTCACCTTGAAGCTCCCTCTTCAAGTCCTCGTAAAAAGGACGGAGGAAAAGATCGAGCTCGCTTTGGGTGATGGCCTCATCATTGATGACCGCGATGACGCGGTCGACAAGCTGCTTCTGGGCCCATGCCGGGGCGACGGCGAGAAGGAAAATTCCTGCGGCAAACCAAGGGAGACGCTTCATTGAGAGTCCTTTCGGAGGAGATTCTTATATCAGAAAAGGGTCAGAATTTCAATGACCTCCGGGAAGTATTTCCTCCACTGCCTTGCGGAGCATCCGGCAATAAAGGTCGAAGCCCACGGCCCAAATAAAGCCGCTTTGCTCGTGCCCCAGGATGTTGCCCGCGCCGCGGATCTCGAGGTCTTTCATCGCAATCTTGAAACCGGCGCCCAGCTCTGTGAAGCGCTCAATCGCCTCAAGCCGCTTCTCGGCATCGATCGTCATCACCCAGTTCCGCGGAACGATGAAGTAGGCGTAGGCCTGCCGCTCCCCCACAAAACGTCCCACGCGGCCGCGCAATTGATAGAGGTCCGCTAAGCCGAAGCGGTCCGCGCGATTGACGATGATCGTGTTGGCGTTCGGGATGTCGAGGCCGGACTCGATGATGTTGGTGGTGAGGAGGCAATCGATTTTCTTTTCGAGAAAGGCCTTCATCACTTTCTCTAGTGAGTGGGAAGGCATCTGTCCATGCGCGATGCCGAAACGCACGTCGGGGAGAATGGATTTCAAGTGCTCGTGCACGCGTTCGATCGATTCGATCCGGTTGTGAACGAAATAAATCTGCCCGCCGCGCGCGAGTTCGTGCCGGAAGGCGTCGATGATCTTGTGATCGTCATATTCGATGACGGACGTTTCAATCGCAAGACGCGTCCGGGGCGGCGTGTGGATGACCGACATGTCGCGGACACCCATGAGCGAAAGATAAAGCGTGCGGGGAATCGGCGTTGCGGTGAGCGTCAAAACGTCCACGATCTCGCGGAGGCGCTTGAGCCTCTCCTTGTGCCCCACCCCAAAGCGCTGTTCCTCGTCCACGACGACGAGGCCCAAATCTTTGAAATGGACATCGGATGAAAGCAGCCGATGTGTTCCAATCACGACATCCACTTCTCCTTTCTTGAGACGCTTGAGAACGCCTTCCTGTTCCCTCCGGGACCGGAAACGCGAGAGGACCTCAATGGTGACCGGAAAATGCTTCGCGCGTTCCTTGAAAACGAGACCATGCTGCTCGGCCAAGACGGTCGTGGGCACCAGAAACGCCACTTGTTTTCCGGCCGTCACGGCCTTGAAGGCGGCGCGCATGGCGACCTCGGTCTTTCCGAATCCCACATCGCCACAGAGGAGCCGGTCCATCGGCTTTGCCGATTCCATGTCCTGTTTGATTTCCTGGGTCGCCTTGATTTGGTCGGGTGTCTCGTCGAAGGGAAATTCCTCCTCGAATTCCTTTTGCCATTCCGCGTCCTTCGGAAAAGCCAGGCCGGATGAAAGTTCCCGCTTGGCCTGAAGGGAGACCAGATCGCGGGCAATGGTTTCCACGGCCAGCCGCGCTTTGGCCTTCGCGCGCTCCCATTCCTTCGTGTGAAGTTTCGTGAGCTTGGGCCGCCGGCCCTCGATTCCGATGTAACGCTCGAGGGGTTCTGCCATATCGAGATAAAGAATTTCGTGGTCCGCGAATTCGAGCGCAAAGCACCGCCTCGCCTGTCCCTTCATTTGGATTTTTTTGGTCCCCAGGTAACGGCCGATTCCGTAGCGGAGATGGACGACGAAATCGCCGGCCTCGAGTTCAGTGATTTCTGTGAGGGGTTCGAAGCCTTCAAAGCGCTTGCGGAAACGGGTGGTTTGAGCTTCGAAGGGTTCCGAGAGAGGAACGAGGAAGACTTCCTGAAAAGCGGTGAGACTTTTTCCTTCGTGGGGTGAAAAGTCGCGGATGGATGTAATCATGTCGAGGTCGAAACTAAGTCGGATGGGAGCTCGATAACTGACAGGATAAATATCAAAAGTGGCGCCGCGTTCGGCGTATTCACCGGGCGCAGAGACAAAGTCTTTCCTCCGGTAACGGAGCCTCTGGAGGAGGGTTTCCAGTGCGCCCCGCTCGATCGTTTGCCCGACAAAGAGCCGTTCGAGCGCTTCCACAAACAAATAACCTAAAGAATTATAGCAAAGGAGAAGAGACTAGACTGGTTTAAGTTTGTCCAGCGGCCCTTTCGGGGGCCCGTAAACGCCGACGGTGGTTTGTTGAAGAACCGTCGGAGGCGAGGCTCCTGTCAGGATCAATCATGGAGTTGCCTTCCTCTCCCAGTAAGCGCGACACCACATTTCCCTGACGGTTGAGACTCATCCTTAGCTGACTCAATGCATTTCCATAACGCGGGGCCATCACCGTTGGGGAGTGAAGAGCTTGGATTCGTGAACGGATAGCTTCTTGCCGCTGGGCAAGAACTTGTGCACGCTCATGAGCTGTGATCATTTGATCTTGAACCATATCACGGCTCTTTTGTCCCGTTTGAGAAGTGAAAGCCTGAAAGGAACCTAACTGAGCCTGCGCGCTATTCAATTCAGTGGTCACTTGTTCCAGATTTCTCATCAATTCTTGGACATGGTCATCCGGCGAAAGAAGTGAAGAAGCTTGAGGTGTCATTGTTAAATCAGGCTGACTCCTCCCACTCCAATGCAAATCGGGCAAGGGATTGATTCGAGCCGATGACTCCTGCAAGGGCATTTCAAAGGCAGTCCGCGGCGCGGGCGGAATAGAAACAGCAATAAACGGAACAAACGGGGTAGTGGGCGTTTTGGCTGCGTCGGTTTGAACATTGTCTGCAACCCACTCATCAAACATCCCAGCCACCTGGACATTTCCTCCATTGCCACCAGCGGCTCCGCCAGCGTTTCCTCCGGCGCCTGCGGTCTGGGTAACCGGAGGCACCGTTGTGGTCGGCTGGGCCTGGGCAAGCTGAACATTCCCTCCCATTTGTCCTAAACGGGTGGCCAAGAAGACAAGCGATCCTTTCGCGGCAACCTCATAGGTTGTGCCGTTCACTCGGTACTTCATCCGTCTAACGTCATCCATACAGTCTTCTACATTATTAGAATTAGAACAAGCCACTTTGTCGATAGGAGCGAGAGGAAGCAGTTGGAGAGTCTGCCGGATCTGTCTCAATGAATTATCATCGGTCGCTCCTATTGCCAGGCCCAAGTTTCGAAGGGTGGTGAGGTCGAATTCCGGCGCGGGTGCTTGAGCTACCTGAAGGTAGCCTGAAAGTTCCCGCCTCAAGGCCTCAACCTCTCGCTCTAATGTTTGAGGAGTTGGAAGATCTTGCTGAAGCACTTCGATCATCTGTCCAAGATACCCACTAACTGAATTTAATAACGACCTCCCCTGTTCCGTGGTTTGAGCCTGCTCGAGAGACGCCCGAACCTGATTCAAAGTAGAACGATAGGCTTGTAACTGTGTAACCACATGCCCAAAGATAGGATGTCCCTCTGCCAGGGCCGCAACAATCTCAGCTCCATTATGTACGGTGAGAGAAAAATTCTCCAGTTGGCCATCTACATTCCTTAACACAGTCCTCATCTCCTCAAGATTCTCTGCGCTATCCAAAAGATTTCTCATGTTGGCAAGAAGCGCTGCGGCAACGGCTTGCCGTTGGGTCTCACGAATCCTATGCCAAAGGTCACTCACTTGATCTGCTACTTGCACAGGGATATCCGCCGGCAATTCATTTTCGAAAGCCTCTAATCTCTCGATCGCTGGGCTGTAAAGGTTTCGAATTTGTTCAACGTTAAACGAAGGGAAAATAGACGGGGCGGGCACAGAGGTCGGTATGCCAGCAACCGTTGCATGGGTCGGAATGAGAGCTACGGCTGCCGAGGATGCCAACGCACCGATGCCCCATGGCACGGTTGTCATCGCTGGAAAAATCTCCATGTAAATCCTTCCGGCGTCTCCTGTGGTTTGAATCCGTCCAATGAGGGCGACAATTTGCTCGAGAGCGGGGCCTGTCATCCTCTCCCTGGCATAAGCGGTCAGCGTGGCTATGGCGCCCGCAATCTGCTTCGGTGTCATTTGTACGGATGAAACATCAGCGGAATTATCACTGCCAGTACCGGGCTGAAACGGCAGAGGTGGCTCGACGGCGGCGACCTGTTGTGCTCCTGGTGCCTGGCCCATGGCCAGAGTGGCAGCCAGTGTTGCAAATCCTGCGCCGATGCCCGTGGCCGCGGCGGCGAATTGTGGCGGAGCAGGTGGAGGTAGTTGAGGGGCTGGCGGAGCCACCGGCAGCGTACCGTATTGAGGGGGAATGGGAGAATTTCCTAACTGAGCCATCAGTGTACTTACCTGTCCAAACTCTGGCGGATTATCCGCTTGTTCAATTTGGGCAAGGATAATCGGGGTAAGATTGGGATCGAATGCTTTTTGTCCGACAAAATTTCTCATGGACGCTCTCGCCGCCTCAATTTCTCCGAGTGTCATGGTCGAAGGCGCTGCAGCGTCTAACAGCTGCAAGTTAGAATTGGAAGAAGAAAGCGGGACATAGTAAGCGGGCATTGTTGTTATAGGCGGAGGCGTGTATTCAGAAAATGGATCTGGAATATAAGGTAGAGCCGCGGTTTGTTGATAATAAGCAAGCATCTCGGTCATCTTATCGTTGTACCATTTCGTATAGTCGGAAGGAGTCATTGTGGGATAGGCCACATTTCCCAGTGCGGGCCAAGGCATCGGCGGCATCGCTGGCATGGGGTTAGGCATTTCCGGGTGAGCGGCCATGGTCGCCTGCATCATATCTTGCATGTGAGCCAGCGCGGCTTCGTATTGGCTATAATACTGGGTATATTCCTCGGGCGTTGGGTATCCGGGAAGCTGTTTCGGTGGGGACAAAGAGCTAGCATTTGGAATCCCGGACTGAGGAAAAATGCTATTCATCGATGCGATTTGTTGGTAGGACGGGTCTAAATATGCGGGCTGGGCTATGATGACATTGTCACTGGAATTTGTAGGCGCGCCAAGAAGAAATTGAATCGGGTTAATCTGCATGGCCATTTGCATTTGAGAAGGGTCGTACCCCAATGCAAATGTCGGCATGGTCCCCATGTCGGGATTCGAAGCCGACGGAAGAAAAACGAGGGGGTTATCAGGGGATGCAAAGGGATTTCCCGTCCCATTGGTGTTTTGCGCACTACCGACGGGAACACTCCATGGCAATGGCCCTGAATACAATGGCGAGCTGCCGGAGCCCTCCAGAAAAATTTGAAAGGTATAGTTAATCGTATTTCCATTTTGATCCTCAATTACTCTGACAAAGATTCGTCTTTGTCTATCAGTCGCTCTGAGCCCCGTGTCACGCTCACCGTTCGTCAGCAATCCGGAGATGTTGACCTCCGAATTCCCCTGCTCATAGCGCAGCGAAACATTCCAAGAAGTTATCCTTCCATTTGTATTCGTAGAATGCGGCGTCACGACGACATTCCGGATCGTGGGAGTAGATGTTCCAGTCACTCCAATGACCTGTATACCATTGGGAAGCGTTATCGGAGGAGTAGGTGGTATGGTAGAAGTTGATCCGGTGCCACCGGGTGGCGGTGGCGTAAGTGGCGTAACCACAGGTTCTGGCGATACCGGTGGCTGCGGCTGCTGTGTCTGCTGTGGCGAAGGAAAGACATAGAGCGCGATACGAATCTGAGCTTTAAGCGTATTGCTGGTACCTACCCGTTGGTAAGCATTAATGTCGGCCGCAAACTGCCCTGCTGCGGTGGCCGGATAGACAAAACTACCATTCCCGCCTGGCTGAAGTAGCCCATTGGGCGGCACCTGTTCGAAGAACCAACTTGTTCCAACCGAATCCAGATTAATTCCCTTGGAACTCAAAAAATTTGCTAATTGGGAGGGAGAAATCTCTATCTGAACACCCACGTTTGTTTCTTCCGCCATGTCGACCACTCTTGGCGGTTGTTCGTTAACGACAGGCGGCGGAGCCTGCGGCGGAAAAACCAAAAGGACTGTCCAAGGCAGGGTTACAGGAGCAGTGGTACTCAAAGGCGTCATATCGATAATGGTTACATTGAAAGTGATGCGTCCGGTGGTGCCGCCTGTTTGCGGACCAACCAGACTAAAAATAGGGTTTTGCGGATCATCTCTATTCATACTCAAACCAACAACAGAAATCGTTGCTGGGTCGATCGTATCGATGCCAGGGGAGTAGATAGATCGTTGTAAACGACGTATCAGCTCGGCTCTTATTTGAGGTTCGATGGTATTCCAAGCATAATTTGGATTACTGCTTGGCACATTGATTGTATATTCGGGCCCTAGCGATGTTGGTAGTGGCGGCGGTGCACTCTCCTGCGGTGGAGTCGGTTGGTTTCCGTTGCCATTATTATCCCCGTTCTGCGCAACAGGAGGAGCCGGGGGTGGCATTGGCGGAGCTGGATTAACAGGGGCTGGAGGCGGTTGGTTTCCGTTGCCATTATTATCCCCGTTCTGCGCAACAGGAGGATCCGCGGGCGGCATTGGCGGAGCCGGATTGACAGGCGGCGGAATGTAGGGATAACTAAATGTGAAAAGTACATTACGGTTCTGAGCGTCCGGAGCCAGAAAACTAAGTTGTCCATTGCCGTCGTTACGCAACCAGAAGACAGGCGTGGAACCTGAGTAGAAACCCGTATAACCATTGGAGCCATTTGTTTCAAAAATGCCGGTCTCCTGCCCGGCGGCAGGAAGGGAGATCGTATGAGTTCCTACGGTAGTGGTAATGATAAGATTGTTTTCCTCCACTCTCATATTTTGGATCTGGCTATTCTGCCCTTCGAGATCTCCGATTATCAAACCACTGGGAATATTCGCCGTCGTTGCCTGAGCTGCAGAAGTAGGAGGTGGCACAGGAGGATTCACAGGCGCGGGGGGTGAGAGGGCATTGCCCTGCAGAAAGTCTTGCGAGGTGTCGCTTATCCCCCGCGGAAGCTCCGGAACCTGGCCGGCCGAGGGCGGCACCGCGTTCGGATCAACCGTGGGCGCTGGCGGATTGGGATTCGTCGGATTGACTGGACTTTGATTGTCCTGCGCAAAAACGGGGATGGGAAATTGAAAGCAAAGCAGGAGTGCAACGACTGTTGCTAAAACCTTTGAGTAAGTTTTTCCTTTGAGAGTTAAAAAAATATTCTTTTCCATGTTCTGAGTACAAGGTTAACACCTGGAGGCGAAATTAGAAGTCTGGAGGGGAAAAAGTTAGAAATTGCTATAAATTTGTGGGCAAGGCTGGCGAGTTGACGTGCCGGCTAGGAAAGATAACGGCTAAGGCGGCGGGAGGATTCGAGGAGGTCTTTTTCAGAGCAGGCGAAGGAGAGACGGATATGGTGGTCGCTTCCGAAGACGGCACCCGGGACCACGGCCACGCGGGCCTCTTCGAGGAGGCGCTCGGTGAGCTTCATCGAATCAAGGCCCGTGGCCTCGATATTGACGAAGACATAGAAGGCGCCTTGGGGCGGGAAAACTTTGAGCGGGGGGATCTTCTCGAGCTCAGAGATAAAAAGGTTGCGGCGCTTCTCGAAGACTTGGCGCATCTTCGTCACTTCGGCTTCTCCCCGCTCGAGGGCAACGACCGCTCCCGCTTGAGCAAAAGAAGTGGGATTGGAAGTGGAGTGGCTTTGATAAGTGGAGACGGCCTCTGCGATTTCCTTCGAGCAAGCACAATATCCCATCCGCCAGCCCGTCATCGCATAGGCCTTGCTGTGGCCATTCACGAGGAGCGTGCGCTTCGCGATTTCGGGATGGAACTGGGCAATCGAAGTGTGTGTCTCGCCGTCGTAAATCAGCTTCTCATAAATTTCGTCACTTAAAATCCAGACGTGAGGGTGCTTGAGGAGAACCGGAACGAGCGCTTCAAGCTCTTTTTTCCGGTAGACGGTGCCGGTGGGGTTCGAGGGCGAATTCAAAACGAGGACTTTTGTCCGGGGCGTGACCGCCTTCTCCAACTGAGAAGGGGTAATTTTGAATTCAGTCTTCTCGGTTGTCTCAAGAAAAACACTTTTTCCTCCCGAGAGCGTCACCATCTCAGGGTAACTCAGCCAGTAAGGCGCTGGAATCAGGACTTCATCGCCTTCATTGAGAAGTACTTGGAAGAGATTGAAGATGGAATGTTTGGCCCCACAGGAGACAACGATCTGGTCGCTCGTGTAGGTGAGCCCCTGATCGCGCTTGAGCTTGGCGGCGATGGCCTTCCGGAGCTCGAGCGTCCCCTCGGCCGGCGTGTACTTGGTCGCGCCTTTCTTCAAGGCATCGATGGCGGCTTCCTTGATGAAATCGGGCGTGTCGAAATCCGGCTCGCCTGCGCTCAAGGAAATGACGTCGACCCCCTGGGCCTTCAGGGCCTTGGCCTTGGCGGTGATGGAGAGAGTGAGGGAAGGTGTGACTTGGGTGATCCGCTTCGAGAGAGCGGTCATGGGATGGGGATTACTTGTTTTCGTCCCCAGTGAGAAATTTTCTGAGCTTGGAGAGGAAACCGCCTCGCTTTTCACCTTCGGACTTCTCCTTTTCCTTCTCCCCGGCGGCGGCCTTCTTGGGTTTTCCCTTTTCTATCTTTTCTGCTTTCTTTTCTTTTAAGCCCTTCGAGGGTTTGGTTTCCCTTGACTTGAATTCAATCGGAACGGTGAATTCGACGAGGGCGGTCTCCGCGCCGTCGCCCGGACGGAACCCCAGCTTGAGGACGCGGGTGTAGCCGCCTTGACGCTCACGAAGGTGCGGTGCGATTTCGTCCACGAGGAGATGGGCAATCTCGGTTGAGCCGAGGCGCGCGATCAGGAGTCGCCGCGCCGCGAGGGTTCCTTCTTTTGCGAGGGTTACCATTTGGTCGGCGAAGCGGGACGTCTCCTTGGCCCGCGTCAGGGTCGTCTCAATTTGCCGATTGAGGACGAGTCCTCTCACGAGGTTTCTCAGAAGCGCCTTGCGGTGCTTCGTTTTGACTCCGAGTCGTCGGCGTTTCCGTCTGTGCCACATGGCCGAATTTCTTTCAGGCTGCCTGAGCAGGCGCGGCCTTCTTTTTCCTTGCCCGGTCCTGAAGGCTCATCCCGAGCTGGAGGTTCATGGTGATCAGAATGCTTGCGATTTCGGCCAAGGACTTCTTGCCGAAGTTCTTGTACTTGAGCATCTGGGCCTCGGTCTTCTGGATGAGGTCGCCGATCGTTTTGATGTTGGCGGCCTCGAGGCAGTTGGCGCTCCGGACCGAGAGCTCGAGCTCGCTGATGGGTTTCTTGATGATCTCGAGGAATTCCTTGTCCTCTTCTTCCTCCTCTTCTTCCTCTTCAGGAAGTTCGCCGTAGTTGACGAAGATGTCGAGGTGGCGCTGGAGGATGTTGGAGGCGTAGAGCATGGCCTCTTCGGGACTGACGGCCTTGTTGGTCCAGACCTCGAGCAAGAGACGGTCATAGTCGGTGATCTGCCCGACGCGCGTCTCTTCGACCGCAAAGTTGACTTTCGTGACGGGCGAGAAAGCGGAATCCACGGGAATCACGCCGATGGGAGAGCCCTCCTTCTTATTGCGATCGGCCAGGACGTAGCCGCGGCCCCGCTCCACTTCCATTTCCATCCGGAAGTGGATTTCCTTGGTGAGGGTCAAGAGGTGAAGCTCGGGGTTAATCACTTCGACCGTCTCGTCGGCTTGAATGTCACGGGCTGTGACCTCGCCCGTCCGCTTCAAATCAATCAGGATTTTTTTCGGCTCCTTGCCGTGGTAGCGGAGGATGAGTTTCTTGACGTTCAGAACGATCTGTGCCCCGTCCTCCGTCACGCCCTCCATCGAGGAAAACTCATGAAGCAGTCCCTCGATCTTTACGTTCGTCACGGCGGCTCCCTCAATGGAAGAGATGAGCACGCGCCTCAGGGCATTCCCGAGGGTCGTGCCGTAGCCCCGTTCAAAAGGCTCCGCGATGAACTTCCCGTAAGTCGGGGTGAGGGTGGCTTTGTCCGCCTCGAGCCGTCTCGGCATTTCGAAAGTTTTCCAGCGAATTCCCATTGCTTCCTCCTTAAAGTGATTTTTACTTAGAGTACAATTCCACGATGAGCGATTCTTCCACGGGAAGCCCCGCGTCGGCTTTGGTGGGAAGCCTCAATACCTCCGCCGTCAAATTGTGAGGGTCGCCCTTGAGCCATTCCGTCGCCGGCCGGTCCTGAAGCATTTCAAGTGTCGCCTTGATGCGTTTTTGAACGGCCTCTTTTTTCCGGAGTTCGATCTTGTCTCCTATCCTGACGAGGAAGGACGGGATATTCACCGAGCGACCGTTCACGAAAATGCTGGCGTGAGTGACGAGCTGGCGCGCTTCCGAACGGGAGCTGGCCCAGTGGAGCCGATAAATCACGTTATCAAGCCGCCTCTCCAAAAGCTCAACGAGTCTTTCGCCGGTTGATCCGGCGGCTCGCGCGGCGCGGCTGAAAAACACCCGAAACTGTTTCTCAAGCATTCCATAGATCCGTTTTGTCTTCTGTTTCTCGCGAAGCTGAAGCCCATAGTCCGAGAGCTTGGGCCGTCTTCGGCCATGTATGCCGGGCGGCTGATTGCGACGTTCGATCGCGCATTTGTCGCCCGTGCAGCGAATTCCCTTAAGAAAAAGTTTGATACTCTCCCGCCGGCAAAGTCGACAGACCGGTAAGATGCGCCTCGCCATCAGACTCTCCTCTTCTTCGGGGCGCGGCACCCGTTGTGCGGAAGGGGGGTCACGTCCTTGATTGCGGTAATCTTCAGACCCGAGGCCTGAAGCGCCCGGATGGCCGACTCGCGTCCGGAGCCCGGACCATCGATGAACACCTCGACTTCCCGAAGACCATTTTCCATCGCCTTCTTGGCCGCCATTTCAGAGGCGCGTTGGGCTGCAAAGGGCGTCGATTTCTTGGACCCCTTGAAACCGGCCGCCCCCGAGCTCGACCAGCAGATGGCATTGCCCTGCGGGTCGGTGATGGTGATCACCGTATTGTTAAAACTTGCCTGGATGTGGGCGACGCCTCTGGTGATGTTTCGAATTTTTTTCTTTTTGGCCATGTGGCTCCTTCGTTTCTTTAGATTATTTCGGTGCGGGCGGCTTCTTCAAGAGGCCTCCCACGGTCTTGCGCGGTCCTTTGCGCGTCCGTGCGTTGGTGTGCGACCTCTGACCCCGGACCGGCAGACCCTTGATGTGACGCTGGCCGCGATAAGAACGAATGTCGATCAAGCGGCGGATGTGCTGTTGCGTTTCGCGACGCACGTCGCCTTCGGTCTTGATTCCACTTTTCTGGATCACGCCCAAAATATCATGGACTTCTTTCTCCGAAAGTTCCTTGGCCCGCTTGTCCGGATTCACTTTGGCCGTGGTCAAGATCCGTTTCGAGAGCGAAGGCCCGATCCCGTAAATGTAGGTGAGGGCCACCGCTGTCCGTTTCTCTGCTGGAATGTCAACTCCCAAAAGTCGTGGCACGATCCTGGCTCCTTATCCCTGACGCTGTTTGTGCTTGGGGTTTTCGCAAATCACGTAGACCACCCGCTTGCGACGGATGATCCGGCATTTCTCGCAAATCTTTTTGACTGAACTCCGCACTTTCATTTCTATTTCACCCGAAAAGTAATTCGTCCTCTTGTCAAATCGTAGGGAGAAAGCTCCACCTTGACCCGGTCGCCCCGGAGGATCCGGATGTAATGCATCCGCATCTTCCCTGAGATGTGGGCGAGCACCTTGTGACCGTTATCAAGCTCCACCCGAAACATGGCGTTCGGCAGGGGCTCGGTCACCGTGCCCTCCACTTCAATCGCTTCTCCTTTTGGCATTCTGCTCTATCCATTCACTTTCTTAAGGTCCCGTCAAATTGACCGGACCCTTTTCGGTGAAAGCCACCGTGTCTTCATAATGACTCGCAAGGCGCCGGTCCTTTGTCACCACCGTCCAACCGTCCGCCAAAGTTTCCACAGCATAATGGCCGGCCGTCACCATCGGTTCGATCGCAAGAACGAGTCCCGGTTCAATTTTGAGACCGTGGCCCGGCTTCCCGAAATTCGGGACTTGCGGCTCCTCATGAAGGGCTTGGCCGATTCCATGTCCGACGTAGTCCCGCACCACCCCGAATCCACGGGTTTCCACGGTTCGTTGCACGGCGGAGGACAAATCGCCGATCCGACGGCCGGGGCCCTCGACCGCTTCGAGGCCGGCGAGGAAGGCTTCGCGGGCCGCGTCAATCAATCGCCGGGCCTCGGCGTTTTCTTTTCCGCCCACGATCCAGCTCCTGGCCGCATCCGCATAATAACCCTGATAAAGAACCCCGAGATCCAAGCTCGCGAGATCGCCCTCAATCAATTTTCGATTCGAGGGAATCCCGTGTACCACTTCCTCGTTGATCGAGACGCAAAGGGTCCGGGGATAACCCCGGTAACCCTTGAAGGCGCTCTGACCTCCGCCTTCCCGGATCGAACGCTCGGCAATTTCATTGAGCTCCATCGTCGTCACGCCGGGCTTGACCGCCGGCCGGATGCGTTCAAACGCCTGCTTTAAAATTTCGGCGGCCTTTCGGATGATTTCAATTTCGCGCTTCGACTTCAGCCGAATCACCGCGCGGCCTTCCGGTGCCTCTCTAAAACCGCAACCAATTCCGCCTGTAGTTCCGGGACGTCGTAATCGCCCGGCACTTCCTCAAGAAGTCCCCGCTTCCGGTAATACTCAAGCAGCGGCGCTGTCTCCTTCTCATAGACCTCGAGCCGGTGGCGAACCGTTTCCGGCCGGTCGTCGGCTCGCTGCACAAGCTTGCTTCCGCAGCGGTCGCAAATCCCCGCCACTTTCGGCGGAATGTTCCGGGCATGATAATTGGCGCCGCACTTCGGACAGGCCCACCGACCGGAGAGCCGGTCGATCACGACCTCGGTCGACGTTTTGAAATAAAGCGCCCGGTCCAGCTTCTCTTTCCGGCCCTTCAAGAAATTTTCAAGGGCATCCGCTTGTCCGATCGTCCTCGGGTATCCATCAAGGATAAAACCGCGACTTGCCTCCGGACGCGCGAGCTGGCCGATCATCAATTCGTTGACAAGCGAATCCGGAACCAGTTCGCCCCGTTCGATGATCGCCTTCGCCCGTTTGCCGAGCTCCGTTCCCTCCCGAATATGCTGCCGAAGGAGGTCGCCCGTCGCAAGTTGAGGCACAATCCATTTTTCGCCCAAGATCCGCGCGTGCGTTCCCTTGCCGGCGCCCGGCGGACCGAAAAAGATCAACCGCATCGGGCTGTCTCTTACCGACGGGCCTTGATTCGGCCCTTGCGGATGAAGCCCTCGTAGTGACGCATCACAAGCTGTGATTCAATATTGTTCATCGTATCCAGGACCACGCCCACGATGATGAGCAGTCCCGTGCCGCCGAAAAAGCTGGCCACCAAAAATGGAATGTTCAACACCCGCGGGGAAGAAATCACGCTGGGAAAGAGCGCAATCACGGCAAGAAAAACTGCGCCACTTGCCGCGATCCGGGTCATCACATAATCCAGGTATTCGGCTGTGTTGCGCCCGGGCCGGATCCCTGGGACGAACCCTCCAAATTTCTGCAAGTTCTCACTCACCTCCAAGGGATTGAAGGTGATGGCCGTGTAAAAAAACGTGAAGAAAAGAATCAGCAGGGCATAAAGGATCGAGTAAACGAGCGACCCCGGGTGGAGCAAACGGGCGGTGCCTTGCAAGGCACCCGCCTTGGGAAAAAAACCCGCGATCGTCGCCGGAAAAAGAATCACCGACTGGGCAAAAATGATCGGGATCACACCCGCCTGGTTTACCTTGAGAGGAAGGTAAGTCGACTGCCCGCCGTACATCCGGTGCCCGCGGATCTGCTTCGCATATTGAACCGAAATCTTTCTCTGGCCCTGAATGATGAGAACGACTCCGACCACCGTCATCACAAAAAGGATGCCCATCAGTCCCAGTTTCCAATAACTGAGCTGCTGCCTTGCCGGATCAAACGGTGAAACGAGAGTCCATGTCTGCCAAAGAGCGGTGGGGATGGAGTTGATAATCCCGGCCGTGATAATGATGGACATCCCGTTTCCGATTCCATATTGATCGATTTGCTCGCCGAGCCACATGATGAAAGCCGTTCCCGTCGTGAGCGTCAGGACCGTCATCAGCCGGAATCCCCAGCCCGGATTCGGAACGATGACCGTCCCGTGAAACGCATTCGGATTCTCCAGCCAGAGTGAGATGAAAAACGTCTGGATGATTGCGAGGAGCACCGTCCCGTAGCGTGTGAATTGAATAATCTTGCGCCGGCCTTCTTCCCCTTCTTTGGCCATCTTCTCCAATGCAGGGAAAACCACCGTCAGAAGCTGGAGGATGATCGAGGACGAAATGTAAGGCATGATTCCCAACGCAAAGATGGTCGCCTTCTGAAGCGCGCCTCCGGAAAACATTCCCATGATGCCAAAGAGCGTCCCGCCCGGTGTCTGAGCGACCGACTGGAAAAATCGGCTCAAGGCGTGGCCGTCGATCCCGGGCGTCGGCACGTAAGCCCCTACCCGGTACACCACGATGATGGCCAGAGTGAAGAGCACCTTCCGGGCGAGATCGGGGACCTTGAAAATATTGACGAATGCCCGAATCATTCGATCGTGACCGCCTGGCCGCCCGCGGCCTCAATTTTCTGCTTTGCCTGCTTGGAAAACTTGTGCGCTGTGATCTTAAGGGGTTTTTTCAATTCCCCGTCTCCCAGGATCTTGAGTCCGCTTTGGAGATCGCGGACCACTCCCCGTTCCTTGAGTTTCTCGGGCGTGATTTCCGATTCGTTCAATTGAGAAAGCCGTTCTAAATTGACGACCGCGTATTCCTTCCGGGGGAACTGATTGAATCCCCGCTTCGGGATCCGCCGGTAAAGGGGATTTTGACCGCCTTCGAAGCCGCGGCGATAACCGGAACCTGTCCGGGACTGTTGTCCCTTGTGGCCCCGGGTGGCCGTCTTTCCATGACCGGAACCGGGACCGCAACCGATCCTTTTCTTTTTCTTCTCGTAGGGGACCTTGGCTTTCACAAAATTACTCCGCTTCCTTTTCCTTTTCTTCCACGGTCGACTCCTCGGGGCTGTCAAACCGGATCTTGCGGTCCGTCAGTCCCTGGAGACCCTGAAGCGTGGCCTTGAGGACATTGATGGGATTGTCGCTTCCGAGGCTCTTGGTCAAAATGTCCTTGATTCCGGCCGATTGGCAGAGCGCCCGCACCGGTCCGCCGGCGATGAGGCCCGTTCCGGGTGCGGCGGGTTTGAGGAGCACGCGCGCCGCGCCGTAATGACCGATCACTTCGTGTGGAATCGTCGTTCCCTTGAGAAGAATCTTGACCCGAAATTTCTGGGCTTTATGAACACCTTTGACGATCGCATCAGCCACTTCGCTGGCCTTGCCCAAACCGTAACCCACTTCGCCCTGACCATTGCCGGTGACCACGAGGGCACTGAAATGAAAACGCCGGCCGCCCTTGACCACCTTGGCGCATCGGTTGACCTGAATTACTTTTTCATAACTCTGCGCTCCGCTCGTTCCCCCTGTCTGCTGGATATTTCTCCTGTCTGGCATCATTAGAATTCGACTCCCGCTCCGCGCAATCCCTCGGCCAGCGCCTTCACCCGGCCGTGGTACTTATAACCGCCGCGGTCAAAAACAATCTTCCGGATCCCCTTCGCCACAAGCTCAGGACCCAAGAGTTCGCCCAGCTTCTTCGCGACTTCAACGGGACTCCCCTTGGAAAAATTCTTCCGAAACTTCTCATTCAGGGTCGAGGAGGCGAAAAGGGTCTTCGCTTGATAATCGTCGATCGCCTGGGCGTAGAGGTGTTTTCCGGACCGATAAATGGAAAGACGCGGCCGCTCGACCGTTCCAAAAATCAGCTTCCGGATGCGCTCGTGTCTTTTCTGTCTGCGTTCCTGATGAGTCAAGCTCATGCCATGGTCTTCCCTTGCTTGCGCCGGATCACTTCTCCGACATAGCGGATTCCCTTGCCCTTGTACGGTTCGGGCTCATGGAAGTGCCGGATTTCGGCCGCCACCTGCCCGACCTTTTGGCGGTCGATTCCCGTGACCACGATCATCGTAGGTTTCGGGGTCTTAATTTCAATCCCTTCTGGAATCGCGTATTCAATCGGGTGACTGAAGCCCAGGTTGAGAGTCAGTTTCTTTCCGCTCACTTGGGCCTTGTATCCCACGCCCTCGATTTCCAAATCTTTCTTGTATCCCTCGGTCACGCCATGAACCATGTTCTGGAGAAGACTCCGAGTGAGCCCATGAAGGGCCCGGTCCGTCCGGATGTTCGTGGGCCGCTCCACCAAAAGTGTGTTCTCGCGGAAATTCACTTTCATCCGGGGATGAACTCGGTAGTTCAATTTTCCTTTTGGGCCCTCAACGTGGACCTCTCCTGCCGTCACGGCCACCCTGACCGTTGCAGGAATTGAAATGGGTTTTTTTCCAATGCGTGACATGAGTTAGTACCTCACCACACCTTGCAAATGAGTTCTCCGCCCGCCCGGGCCTTTCGGGCCTCCCGGTCGACCAAGACCCCTTTCGAGGTGGAAACCACGGAAACGCCAAGACCTCCCACGACTCGCGGGATTTCCTCAGAGCCTACGTAGACTCGGCGTCCCGGTGTCGAAACGCGGCGGATCCCTTGAATGGCGGGTTGTTTCCCTCTCAGGTACCTGAGATGAATCCGGACAAAATTCTTGTTCCCTTCGCTGAAGGGTTTGAACTGGTCGATGAAACCTTCTTGCTTCAGAATCTCGGCAAGGCGGAGCGTGAGACCGGACGTTCGGGTCGTCACTTTCTCCTTGCGGGCGCGTGAAGCGTTTCGAATATGTGTTAGAAAATCACCCACAAAATCGGTGCTTGTCATCGGGTCACCAACTCGACTTGACCACGCCGGGGATCAATCCTTCATTTGCCATTTCGCGGAAACAGATGCGGCAGATGGCGTAGCGGCGGATATATCCGCGCGCGCGGCCGCACACCTTGCACCGGTTGTACCCTTGGACGGGAAACTTCGGCTTTCTTTGTTGTTTGATAATGAGACACGTTTTCGCCATTTATTTTTCAATCCCCTGTTTTCTGAAAGGAAACCCCAGGAGTTCCAAAAGCCTTTTGGACTCGTCTCTTTTCCCGCCTGTGGTCACAAAGGTGATGTCCATGCCCTGGGTCTTCTTGACCTTGTCGTAATCCACTTCCGGAAAGATGATCTGTTCCTGAAGACCGACACTGAAATTTCCCTGCTGGTCGAAACCCGTATCGGGAAATCCCCGGAAATCACGGATGCGGGGCATGGCAACGTTGACGAGCCGATCCAGAAATTCATACATTCGTGCGCCGCGCAGCGTCACCTTGAGACCAATGGGGGACCCCTCGCGGAGCTTGAAGGCGGAGATCGACTTCCGGGCCCGCGTGACGACAGGGCTCTGGCCGGTGATGGTCGCCAAATCGGCCTTCACCGCGTCCAGGATTTTGATGTCCACGGCCCCTTCTTTCACGCCCATGTTGATGGCAATCTTGACGAGGCGCGGTACCTGGTGGATGTTTTTGTATCCCTTCTCTTTCATCAGGACCGGAGCAATCTCCTTTTGATATTTTTCCTTCATCCGAGGGACGTAGGCCGTGTTCGTACTCTTCATCGTCATTTCTCCAGGATCTCGCGGCACTTCTTGCAAATCCGTTGCTTCGTGCCGTCCGCCAAAAACGAGTAACCGACCCGCGTCGGCTTGTTGCAGCGGGGACAGACGAGTTGCACATTGGAAATGTTGAGTGTCCCTTCCATCTGCACGATCCCGCCCTTCGGATTCTGGCGGGTGGGCCGCTGGTGGACCTTCCGGTAATTGACGGCCTCCACGAGAACCCGTCCCCGTTTGGGCAGGACCTCGAGAACCCGTCCTTTCTTGCCGCGGTCTTTTCCCGTAATCACGGCCACCGTATCATTCTTGCGAATTCTCAGACTCATCTTTAGACGACCTCCGGAGCCAAAGAAATAATCTTCGCAAAATCCTTGTCCCGAAGTTCTCGGGGGACGGGCCCGAAGATCCGGGTGCCGCGCGGGTTTTTCTGAGTATCAATTAAGACCATTGCATTGGAATTGAAACGCACCACGGTCCCATCCTTTCGCCGGATGGGCGCACGCGTCCTGACCACCACGGCCCGCACCACCTCGCCTTTTTTCACCGAGGAGTCGGGAATGGCTTCCTTGACCGTGGCTGTGATGATGTCGCCCACCTGGGCTGTACGTTTGCCCCGGCGCCCCAAGACGCCGATCATCGACGCACGCTTCGCGCCGCTGTTGTCCGCAATTTCTAAGATGGTCCGCATCTGAATCATAAAACTTAAACTCCATCCGAATTAGGGCTGTGCTTTCTCGACGATGCCGGTCATCCGCCACCGCTTGGTATGGGAGAGCGGCTGAGTCTCGATCATCCGGATCCGGTCACCCACGTGGGATTCATTTTTCTCGTCGTGGACCGCATACTTCACCCGCTTCCGAAGCACCTTCTGAAACTTGGGTTCCCGGAAGAGTCGGGTCACGGCCACAATCCGGGTCTTGTCCATCCGGTCTTTTAAGACGACTCCCTCTCGGGTTCGGACCCGGCGCCGATCCGTAGAAACTTTTTCTTTCACGAAGACTCCTTGACCTTCAAAACAGTTCTGACCCGTGCCACATCCCGCTTGGTCATCCGGACGGTGGCGTGCTTTTCAAGCTTGCCGAGCTTGGCTTGGAAACGCAGCGAAAAGAGTTCCTTTTTCAAGCCGACCAGTTTTTCCTTGAGCTCGTCCGCCGTCAGGTTGGAAAGCTCATTGGCTCTGAGTCGCGCCATGGTCAAAAGGCCTCCCGTTTAATAAAGCGTGTCGGGAAAGGGACTTTGTAAGCGCAAAGCCGCATCGCGGAACGAGCGAGCTCCTCCGGAATGCCTCCCATCTCAAAAAGAATTTGTCCGGGCTTAATCACAGCCACGTAATATTCAGGATTTCCCTTTCCCTTGCCCATACGGGTCTCGGCCGGCTTCTTCGTGTAGGCCTTGTCGGGAAAAACCCGGAGCCAAACCTTTCCGCCCCTTTTCACGTGGCGGGAGAGGGCCACGCGGGCGGCTTCAATCTGAATCGCCGTGAACCATCCGTTGCCAAGAGACTTGAGACCGTACTCTCCAAACGCCAAGTGGCTGCCGCGGACCGCGATTCCCGTCCGACGACCGCGGTGCTGTTTTCGATATTTAACTCGCTTGGGCATCAACGGCATGCGCTTCTTCCTTTGTCTCCGGTTCCCCCACCGTCTTTTTTTGCTTCAATTGTTCGGCTTCTTCTTTTTTGATGAAAACATCACCCTTATAAATCCAAATTTTCACACCGATCGTGCCGTAGGTCGTGAAGGCCGTGGCGAAGCCGTAGTCGATGTCGGCCCTGAATGTCCCCAGAGGAATTTTCCCATCGTGATAGCCTTCGGACCGGGCGATTTCCGCCCCGCCGAGACGACCTTTGCATTGAATCTTGATGCCCAAGGCTCCCTTTCCGCGGGCATTCTGGACGGCCTTTTTCATCGCACGGCGAAAAGAGACGCGTTTCTCCATTTGAATCGCCACGTTCTCGGCCACCAGCTGGGCATCGTTTTGGGGATCCTTGATTTCCTTGATATCGATAAAAAGTTCCTTGTCGGGCACCATGTCGGTGAGCTTTTCTTTGACCAGGTCGATTTCCTGACCGCGCCGTCCGATGATAACGCCCGGCCGGGCCGTGTGGATCCGGACCCGGACCCGCCCGCTGGAACGTTCGATTTCGATGTTTGAAATCCCTGCGTAACCCAGTTTTTCCTTCAAGTAACGCCGAAGCTTGAGGTCTTCATGGAGAAAGTTCACAAGCTGCTTGCCTTCGGCGAACCACTTCGCCTTCCACGTCTTGATGTAACCGAGTCTGAGTCCGAACGGATGCGATTTCTGTCCCATGGATTAAGCCTTCCCTGCCGCTGCTTTTTTGCGGTCTTTCTTCTCTTTCTTGACGGGTTCCTTCGCCCGACCCTCAGTCGACGCGGAAGAAGACCCGAAAGACCGTTCTCCCTCCCGCAGCGTAATCGTCAGATGGGTCGTACGCTTCAGGATTTGATCCGCGCGTCCCATCGAGCGGGACATGAACCGTTTCATGACCGGTCCGCCGTCCGCTTTGATCTCGGAAACGAGGAGACGGTTCTCTTCAAGGCCTTTCACCTTGGCGTTCGCAACCGCGCTCTTCAATCCCTTTTCAACGAGCCGGGCCGCTTTCTTTTTGAACACCCAAAGGGCCGAGAAGGCCATCGATACCGGTTTTCGCCGGATCGCGTTGATGACGGGGCGGACCTTGCGAGGAGAAATCCTCAGGTACCGGACCACCGCACGCGCTTGTCTGGATGGATCCAATGTGGGCTCAACCATGTTTATTCGCTCAAGTCTTGGCCGCCGTCGCAAGGGCCTTGGCCTTATCCTGTGAAGTGCTGTGCTTCCTAAAAGTCCTCGTCGGGGAAAATTCCCCGAGCTTGTGCCCCACCATGTTTTCAGTGACGTAAACGTTGTGAAACATCTTGCCGTTGTGGACCGCGAAATTCAGTCCCACGAATTCCGGCGTGATCGTCGAGCGGCGCGACCAGGTCTTGATGGGTTTCCGGTCGTTCTTGTGCCGGGCCGCTTGAACTTTTTCCATCAATTTTTCATCGACGAAGACACCTTTCTTAGAAGATCGTCCCATGATTTTTCCTTGTTCTCCCTAGGCTCGCCTGTCCTTGACGATGAATTTATTGGAAGGCTTGTTCGGCTGGCGGGTCTTCAAGCCCTTGGATTTTTGACCCCACGGACTCTGGGGATGATTGCCGCCCTTGGATTTTCCTTCACCGCCGCCCATCGGATGATCGCATGGATTTTGGACCACGCCCCTCGTCTGGGGCTTGATCCCCAGCCAGCGGGCCCGTCCCGCCTTTCCCAGCTTTATGTTCTCATGATCCAGATTGGAACATTGCCCAATGGTCGCGTAAGCATCCAGCTTGAAAATTCGCACCTCACCGGAAGGGAGCTTCACATGGGCCGTGTCTCCCTCCTTGGCCAAGACGGTGGCCAGCGTTCCCGCGGACCGGACCAGTTTTCCACCGCGGCCCGGCTCGAGTTCAATGTTATGAATCGCCGTGCCTTCGGGGATGTTCCTCAACGGGAGATGGTTTCCGATCTTGGGATCGACCCGGACTCCGCTCATCACATTCTCGCCGACCTTCAAGCCGTCCGGGGCAAGGATGTAAGACTTTTCGCCCTTCGCGTACTGAATCAAGGCGATCCGCGCACTCCGGTTCGGATCGTATTCGATCGTGAGCACCTGGGCAACCTCGTCGTGACGAGCGCGCCTGAAATCGATGATCCGGATCCGGCGTTTGTGGCCGCCGCTTTTTTTCCGGTCCGTCGTGTGGCCGTGATTGTTCCGTCCGCCCGTCCGTTTCCGTGGTTCCGTGAGCGGCCGGTAGGGACGCTCAGTCGTAAGGTCCGAAAAATCGGGGGCACTTCCGAATCGCCTTCCTGACGTTGTGGGTTTAAATTTGATGAGTGCCATCAATTATGCCAATTCGATTTTTTCGCCTTCCTTTAAAGTCACAGTGGCCTTTTTCCATTCCGCCGTCAAACCGGGACGGAACCGGACCCGCTTCCACTTGCCGGGCACAAGCCGCGTCGTCACCTTGGTGACGTGCACGTTGAAGAGTTTCTCGACCGACTCTTTGACGGAGTTCTTGTTGGCCTCGAGATGGACCTTGAAGGTGTACTTGCCTTCCTCCCGTTGGGCCGTGCTTTTCTCCGTGATAACCGGTTCCATGATGACGTCGTAAAGTCCAAGCCTCATTTCTATTCCGTCTTCTTCGCTTCTTTCTCCAAGAGCCGCGACTCAATCACGGCAAGAGCGTCCTGTTCAATCAAAAGCTTCGGCCAGTGGAGCACGTGATGCGCATTGACGTCGCGGGCCGGCTCCACCTTGAGCATCCCCGAAAGGTTCTGAGTGGCCCGTTTCAACATCGGGTGAAGCTCCTTGACCAGGCAGAGCGTGCGTTTTTTTTCAAGCGGCAATGCATTTAAAATTTTCACGAATTCCTTGGTCTTAGGGGCCGCAAGCTGTGTGTCCTCCAGGCAAAAGATGTTTTTTTCCTTGGCCCGGAGACTCAAGGCTGAAATCAAGGCGCTCTTCTTCATTCCCTCTGAAAGAGAAACGGAGTAATCCCTGGGTCTCGGACCGAAGGCCACACCGCCGCCTTTCCAAATCGGTGAACGACTTGAACCGGCACGCGCCCGGCCCGTTCCCTTTTGCTTCCAAGGCTTTTTACCGCCGCCGCGGACTTCGCCCCGCGTTTTGGTCGAAGCCGTTCCTGATCGGAGATTTGCACTCAAACCTTTCTCGACCAGCTTGAGCAGCCTCTCGTTCACACGCGCGCCGAAGATCTCCTTATGCAAGGTGATCTCCTTTTTTTCCTTGCCCGCCTTGGAATACAGCTTTGCCTGAATCAGGCCGTCGGTTGGGACGGCTTTTCGGGCTCGGCTTTTTCCTGGGGCGGCGGGACTTCTTTTTGCTTTTGCGCCGACTCGGGCTTTCGCTTTTCTTCGACCTTCCATGACTTTGCCTTTCCTCTCTTCAGAGCGGTACGAATCACAAGACATCCGGTCTCCGCGCCGGGGACGGGCCCATTGACGACGAGGAGATTATTTTCCGGATCGACTTTCACGACTTTTAAATTTTGGATGGTGACGCGCTGGTTTCCCATCTGGCCGGGCATCCGCATTCCCTTCACCACTCGAGAAGGAAATGAAGAAGCACCAATGGAACCGGCGACTCGTCCAAACATGGAACCGTGGCTCTTGGGTCCGCCCCGGAAGTGATGACGCTTCACCACGCCCTGGAATCCTTTTCCGATCGAGATTCCCTCCACGTCCACGTACTCTCCCACTTCGAAATGGTCTACCTTGAGTTCTTCGCCGATCTCAAGGCCTTCCACCGATTCTGTCCGGACTTCACGCAGGAACCGCTTCGGGCCCGACTTCGCCTTCTTGAAATGTCCCACCCAGGGCTTTGTCGAACGGCTTTCTTTCTTATCCATGAAACCCAACTGCACGGCCGTGTAACCGTCTTTTGCCTGCGTCCTCAGCTGGGTGATGACACAGGGACCGACCTGGAGGACGGTCACTGGAAAAGGGTTTCCCCCCTCATCAAAGAGCTGGGTCATTCCCACTTTTCTTCCCAAGAGACCGATCACAGCTTGATCTCCACATCCACGCCGGCCGGCAAATCCAGACGCATCAATGCGTCCACGGTCCGTGCCGTCGGCTCGACGATGTCTAAGAGCCGCTTGTGCGTCCGGACCTCAAATTGGTTGCGGGCTTTCTTGTCGATCGTCGGCCCCTTGAGAACCGTTGTCTTCCAAATATGCGTCGGCAGGGGAATCGGTCCCACTACCCGAGCGCCGGTCCGCTTGGCCGTTCCCACGATTTCCTGCACGGATTGATCCAGGATCCGGTGATCGTAAGCCCTCAACCTGATTCTAATTTTTTCTTTCATGGTTGTTCCCGTCGATCAGGTCGAGACCAGTTTCTCGGCAATTTGCTTCGGGACCTCGGAGTAGCTGTGAGGTTCCATGGTGAAGGTGGCCCTTCCCTGCGAAAGAGAACGGACGGCGGTCGCGTAACCAAACATTTCAGCTAGGGGGACAAGGCCCCGGACGACTTTCAAATTTCCGCGCGTGCTCACTTCCTGGATGATGCAGCGCCGCGAGTTCAAATCCCCAATCACGTCGCCCATGAACTCTTCCGGCACGACGACTTCAAGATTCATGATCGGTTCCAGGAGCACCGGGTTGGCTTGCTTCACGGCTGCCTTAAAACCCATGGATCCTGCGATGTGGAAGGCGATTTCTGAGGAATCCACGTCGTGGAAGGAACCATCATAAAGCGTGATTTGCACGTCAACGACCGGGTAGCCGGCAAGGACCCCGTTCTGACAGGCCTCGCGCACACCATCTTCCACGGCCGGAACGTATTCTCTCGGAATCGCACCGCCCACGACCTTGTTGAGGAATTCAATGCCCGTCCCACGCGGGAGAGGTTCGATTTCCAGGTAACAGTGTCCGTATTGACCCCGGCCGCCCGTCTGACGGATGTATTTTCCTTCGCCCTTGGCCGGCCGCTTGATCGTTTCCTTGTAAGCCACCTGCGGTTTGCCGACATTGGCGAAAACGTTGAATTCCCGTTTCATCCGGTCCACGATGATTTCAAGGTGAAGCTCACCCATTCCTGAAATGATGGTCTGGCCCGTCTCTTCGTTTGACTTGACCCGGAAGGTCGGGTCTTCTTCGCCCATGCGTTGCAAGACCGTCGAGAGTTTGTCGCGGTCGGCCTTGGTCTTGGGTTCGATGGAAAGCGAGAGCACCGGTTCCGGGATGAAAAGGGACTCGAGGACGATCGCTGCTTTTTCATCACAAAGCGTGTCGCCCGTCTTTACGCTCTTCAAACCGATCACGGCCACGATGTTTCCGGCACCCGCCTCTTCAATTTCCTCGCGCTTGTTCGCATGCATTAATAGAAGCCGCCCGACCCGCTCCTTCACGTTGCGGGTGGAATTATAAATGTAGCTCCCCGACTGAAGGACGCCCGAATAAATGCGCATGTACGTGAGCTTGCCGCCCCCCGCGAAGGGATCCTGTGCGATCTTGAATGCGAGTCCGGAGAATGGCTCCTCTTCACTTGAGTGCCGCTCCATTTCGGCATGGGTCTTTGGATCCAGTCCCTTGATGGCCGGAACGTCTTTAGGTGACGGCAGGTAATCGACCACGGCGTCCAAAAGCATCTGGACACCCTTGTTCTTCAAGGAAGAGCCGCAAAGGACCGGTGTGAGCTGAATGGCCACCGTGGCCTTGCGGATCCCCGCCTTGATCTCGGCTTCGCTCGGCGCGTGGCCTTCAATGAATTGATGCATCAGGGTATCGTCGTGTTCAGAAACCTTTTCAATCATGTATTCGCGGGCTTTCTTGGCTTTCTCCGCGAATTCGGCCGGAATTTCGGTTTCATCAAATTTCGCTCCGAGGGTTTCGTCGCGGAAGACATAGGCCTTCATCCGCACCAGATCAATCACGCCCTTGAATTGATCCTCCTGTCCCAACGGAATCTGTAAAGGAACTGCCTGCGTTCCAAGCCGCTCGCGCATCGACTGGACGGCCGCTTCGAAGTTGGCTCCCACACGGTCCATCTTGTTGACGAAGGCAAACCGAGGAACGTGGTAGCGGTCGGCCTGACGCCAAACCGTTTCTGATTGCGGTTCCACGCCTTCGACTGCACCGAAGACCGCCACGCAACCGTCTAAGACACGCAGCGACCGCTCCACCTCGATTGTGAAATCCACGTGGCCCGGCGTGTCGATGATGTTGATCCGGCAATCGTGCCAGAAGCAGGTGGTCGTGGCGGAGGTGATGGTGATGCCGCGCTCCTGCTCCTGTTCCATCCAGTCCATCTGGGTCGTGCCCTCGTCGATGTCACCGATCTTGTAGGTTTTTCCGGTGTAGTAAAGAATCCGCTCGGTGGTGGTCGTCTTGCCCGCATCAATGTGGGCAGCGATGCCGATGTTCCGGATTTTCTCTAAGAGGAAATGAAGCTTTTTCTCTTCGGCCATGGCTTTTTCCAGTGTCACCATCGATAGTGAGCAAACGCCCGGTTCGATTCCGCCATCTTGTGCGTGTCCTCGCGCTTGCGCATCGAGGAGCCCGTCTTGTTGAAGGCGTCCACGATCTCGTCCGCGAGCTTTTTTTCCATGGGAGCGCCTTTTTTTCCTCTAGCAAACGCTTTCATCCACCGGATCGCAAGGCTTTGTCCCCGGTCCACACGGACACTCACGGGCACCTGGTAGGTTGCGCCGCCCACGCGGCGGGATTTCGTCTCAAGAAGCGGTCTCACGTTCTCAATCGCCTGCTTGAAAACTTCCATGGGTTCTTTGCCGACCTTCTCGCCCGCGAGATTGAAGGCGTTGTAGACGATTCTTTCCGCAAGGGATTTCTTCCCTCGTTCCATCACCGTGTTGATGAATCGTTGGACAAGGGGATTCCCATATTTCGGATCCGGTGGTACCGTTCGCTTAAAAGCTCTTCGTCTTCTCATGAGTTTGGATGATTACTTGGGAGTCTTGGCTCCGTACTTCGAGCGGGACCCTTTCCGGTCGTTGACGCCGCCCGTGTCCAGCTTTCCCCGCACAATGTGATAACGAACGCCCGGAAGGTCCTTCACGCGGCCTCCCCGCACGAGAACAATCGAGTGTTCCTGCAAGTTATGCCCCACACCCGGAATGTAGGCCGTTACTTCTTCCCCGTTACTCAACCTCACACGCGCGATCTTGCGAAGAGCCGAGTTGGGCTTCTTCGGTGTCTGAGTCCTCACCACCAGACATACCCCTCGCCGAAAGGGCGCGCCGTGAAGGGCAGGAGATTTTGTTTTCTTCTTGAACTTCCTTCTCCCGATGCGAATGAGCTGATTGATCGTCGGGGACATTAGGACTTCTTGGCCTCTTCCGCCTGTTTGGCCGGTTCTTTTTCTTTGCCCTTCTTGGCGGCTTTCTCCTCCGCGGTCAGGAGAAAATCCGGGGCTTCTTTCACGAGTTCGATGTCCTGGTGTCCCCGAAAGCCCGTTCCGGCCGGGATCAAGTGACCCATGATCACGTTCTCTTTGAGACTCAAGAGCGGGTCCCGCTTGCCGGCGGCCGCGGCCTCGGTCAGGACACGAGTCGTCTCTTGGAAGCTTGCGGCAGAGATGAAACTCTCGGTCGAAAGAGAGGCCTTGGTGATGCCCAAGAGGATCGGGACGGCGCGTGCGGGCTGCTTGCCCTTCTTCGCGAGCTTGTCGTTCTCCTCCTGAAACCTGGGACGATCCACATGCGCACCCACCAAAAATTCGGAATCGCCCGTGTCCTCAATGCGGACCTTACGGAGCATCTGACGCAGGATGACCTCGACGTGCTTGTCGTTGATCTTCACCCCTTGCAACCGGTAGACCTCCTGCACTTCATTTAAGAGGTACTCCTGGAGCTTTCTTTCTCCGCTCACGCGGAGGATGTCCTGCGGAACGACAGGCCCGTCCACGAGCTGCTGGCCGGCCGTTACCTTGTCGCCCTTGTAAACGTTCAAGTGCTTGCCGTGCGGAATCAGGTATTCCTTCGCCATTCCGGTGGGGCTTTTCACCACGATCTTGCGCTGACCCTTGATCCCTTCGCCAATCTCCACCGTTCCATCGATTTCCGAAATGATGGCGGGGTTCTTCGGCTTGCGGGCCTCAAAAATTTCGGCCACGCGAGGAAGACCGCCCGTGATGTCGCGGGTCTTGGCGATCTTGCGCGGCGTTTTGGCAAGCAACGTTCCGCTCGTGACTTCTTGGTTGGGCTTCACCACGATGTGGGCCCCCACGGCGAGCGGATAGAACGCCAAGATCTCGTCATCCTTGCCCGTAATCAGGATCTGAGGATGGAGGTCTTCCTTGTGCTCGATGATCACGCGTTCGATCAAGCCCGTGGTCGCATCCATCTCCTCATTCACTGTGACGCCGACCTTGAGGTCTTCGTAACGGACCTTGCCCGAAACTTCGGTCAAGATGGGAACCGTGTAGGGATCCCAACGGACGAAAATTTCGGCTTTCGCGACTTTGGCGCCGTCCTTGTAGCTGACGATGGCGCCTGAAGGGAGCGTGTAGCGTTCGAGCTCGCGGCCGCTTGGATCATGAATTGTGACCTGACCGTTTCGATTCAGGACGATGATTTCGCCCGACTTCGTGGTCACGGTCTTGAGGTTGTGGTATTGGAAGGTTCCCCCATTTTTCGATTTAAAGTACGACTGTTCGATCACGCGCGAGGCCGCGCCGCCGATGTGGAAGGTCCGCATCGTGAGCTGCGTGCCCGGTTCGCCGATGGACTGGGCGGCGATGATTCCGACCGCAGTCCCGAGCTCCACGAGCCGGCCCGCTGCGAGGTCGCGGCCGTAACACTTGGCGCAAACCCCACGCGAGGATTCACAGGTGAGAACCGAACGGATCCGGATCTTCTCGATCCCCGCTTCATCCAGGCGCTCGGCCACGTCTTCGTTGATCTCTTCACCCACCTTGATGATCATTTGGTCGGTCACGACGTCGGCAATGTTGTCGAGGGCCACGCGACCCAGCACCCGGTCCCGAAGGGAAACGATGACGTCTTCTCCTTCGTAGACCGATTCGATGAAAATACCGTTCAGCGTACCGCAATCACCCTCGTTGATAATCACACCCTGCGCCACGTCCGCGAGACGTCTCGTCAGGTAACCGGAGTCGGCCGTCTTGAGTGCTGTGTCCGCCAAACCTTTGCGGGCTCCGTGCGTCGAGATGAAGTACTCAAGCACCGTGAGGCCCTCGCGGAAATTGGCTGTGATGGGGGTTTCAATGATTTCACCCGAGGGCTTCGCCATCAGTCCGCGCATGCCGGCAAGCTGACGGATCTGCTGCTTGGAACCCCGCGCGCCCGAGTCGGCCATCATGAAGATGGGATTGAAGGATTGAAGCTCTTCGAACATCCCATCGCTCACCCGGTCTGTGATATGGGTCCAGATGTCGATGACCTTGTTGTAACGCTCACCGTCCGTGATGAGACCGTTCTTGTATTGATTTTCGATGGCGACCACATCGCGACGGGCCTCTTGAAGAAGTTGCTGTTTGGTGGAGGGAATCTTGATGTCGTCGATCCCAATCGAGATGCCTGCGCGGGTCGCCTCTTCGAATCCGAGGGCCTTCAGCCGGTCGAGGAGTTCCACGACCGCACAGTGACCAAATTGCCGATAGCAGCCCCGGATGATGTCCGAGAGACGGCTTTTGTTGACGAGGTCGTTAACGAAGCGGAATCCTTTGGGCAGGACGGCGTTGAAGAGGATCCGTCCGATTGTGGTTTCGACGAGTTCGCCTGAGGGGAGACGAAGTTTGCATTTCGCGTGTTCGTGAATGACGCTGTCCTGATAAGCGAGAATGGCTTCACCTGCGTCCGCAAAGACCGTTCCCTCTCCTTTCGCCCCTTCACGCATCTTCGTCAGGTAATAAATTCCGAGCACGATGTCCTGAGAGGGGGTTGCGATGGGAGCCCCGTTGGAGGGTGAAAAAATATTGTTGGAGGAAAGCATCGCGATCCGCGCTTCCATCTGGGCTTCCATCGAGAGCGGAACGTGGACGGCCATTTGGTCGCCGTCGAAGTCCGCGTTGAAGGCCGTGCAAACGAGCGGGTGAATGCGGATGGCCTTTCCTTCAATCAAGACCGGCTCAAAGGCCTGAATGCCCAGCCGGTGCAGGGTCGGCGCTCGGTTGAGAAGGACGGGGTGTTCGTTGATGACTTCCTCGAGGATGTCCCAAACTTCGGGCTTTGCCCGCTCGACCATTTTCTTGGCCGACTTGATGGTGTGGACGTGGCCGCGTTCCTTGAGTTTCCGGATGATGAAGGGTTCGAAAAGCTCGAGGGCCATCTTTTTCGGAAGGCCACATTGATTGAGTTTGAGTTCGGGACCGACCACGATGACGGAGCGGCCTGAATAATCCACGCGCTTGCCGAGGAGGTTCTGACGGAACCGTCCCTGTTTGCCGCGAAGCATGTCGCTCAAGGACTTGAGCGGCCGGTTGCCCGCGCCCAAGACCGGACGGCCGTGACGACCGTTGTCAAAAAGGGCATCCACCGCTTCTTGAAGCATCCGCTTCTCGTTTCGAATGATGACATCCGGTGCCTTCAGCTCGATTAATTTCTTCAGACGATTGTTGCGGTTGATGACGCGCCGGTAGAGGTCGTTTAAGTCGCTCGTGGCGAAGCGGCCACCGTCTAAAGCCACGAGAGGCCGGAGGTCCGGCGGAATGACCGGAATGCAATCGAGAATCATCCACTCAGGCTTGTTCGAGGACTTCCGGAAGGAATCGATGACCTTGAGGATTTTGATGGAACGGGCACGCGCTTGCTTGGACTTGGAGGCACGGACCTGTCTTTGATATTTCTGGGTGAGCTTGTCGAGCTCCAGTTCTTTCAAGAGATCTCGGACCGCTTCGGCGCCCATTTTGGCGGAAAAACCGGTGGAACCGTACTGTTCCAGGGCCCGTTGGTATTCCTCCTCCGAGAGAAGCTGCTTTTTCTTGAGCGGCGTTTCCTTGGGATCCGTCACGATGTATTCTTCATAATAGAGAACCTTTTCAAGGGCGCGGATGCTGAGTTCGAGGAGGTTGCCGATGCGGGAAGGCATCGTCTTGAAAAACCAAATATGGGAAACGGGTGTGATGAGATCAATGTGGCCCATCCGCTCGCGGCGGACCTTGGACTGGGTGACTTCGACCCCGCAGCGGTCGCAAACGATCCCTTTGTGCTTGATCCGCTTGTATTTTCCGCAAGCGCATTCCCAGTCCCGCGTGGGACCGAAGATCCGTTCGCAAAAGAGGCCGTCTTTTTCCGGTTTGAGCGTCCGGTAATTGATGGTCTCGGGTTTTCTCACTTCCCCATGGGACCACTTGCGGATCGTTTCCGGAGAAGCAATGCGGATCGAAACCGAATCAAACGTGTTGATGTCGTAACAGATCATACTTTCAGCTTCTCCTTTATCTTCTCCTTCAAATCATCCTTGCTCGAACCGGAGTCCTTGAGGAGCTTGGCGGCGGCTTCTTTGGCGAGAGACGTTGCGGGCCGGGTCCGTTCCGGCGTGATGTCCAAGCAGAGGGTTTGGAGTTCCTTGACCAGAACGTTGAAAGATTCGGGTGTCCCCGCATGGAGGGCGGGCTCCCCTTTCACGATGGCTTCGTAGACCTTGGTCCGGCCGAGGACGTCATCGCTTTTTACGGTGAGAAGTTCCTGAAGCGTGAAGGCCGCGCCGTAAGCCTCAAGCGCCCACACTTCCATTTCGCCGAAGCGCTGGCCTCCGAACTGGGCCTTTCCGCCAAGCGGCTGTTGGGTGACGAGCGAATAGGGACCGATGGAACGGGCATGGATCTTGTCGTCGGCCATGTGGGCCAGCTTCATCATATAGATGTAGCCGACGGTCACGCGTTCCCCGAAGGTTTCTCCGGTCCGGCCGTCCGAGAGAGTGGTCTTTCCGTCCTCTGGAAGTTTGGCCCTTCGAAGAAGCGCTTTGATCTCGCTCTCGTTCGCTCCACTAAAAACAGGGGTCTCGACCCAAAGCCCCAGCGCCTTGGCGGCCCATCCGAGATGAGTCTCGAGAATTTGCCCGACGTTCATCCGCGAAGGGACGCCGAGGGGATTGAGCACAATCTCGACGGGAGTGCCGTCCGGGAGGAAGGGCATATCTTCTTCCGGAAGGATCTTGGCGATAACGCCTTTGTTTCCGTGGCGGCCGGCCATCTTGTCACCGACGGCCAGCTTTCTTTTGGCGCAAACATAGACCACCACTTTTTTCAACACGCCGGGCGGCAATTCATCACCCTTTTTGATCCGGTCAATGCGGCGGGCCCGGTCTTCAATGAGCTCGTCAATCTCATCGCCCCACACGCGGGCAATTCGGCGGATGCTCTCCTCGAGCTCCGGCTCGTCTTCGACCCGCACTGTGTCCCAATCGCACTGGTCGAGTTTTTTCATGTCTTTACGGTCAATAACGTGTCCGCTTTTCAGAAGCACTTCGCCCAAGACGTCGTCGAGAAGATCCTCGGCGAGTTTCTTGCCGATGAGCATCGCGGAGAGCTTCTGGAGCCTTTCCCGCTTGAGGGCGTTGATCCGCTCCTGGCACTCCTCGTTGATGTGTTCGATTTCTTTATTTTCAGTCCGCCGCTCTTCGGTGGTCTTGGTGCTGCTCTCTTTGCGGGCAAAAACCTTCACGTCGACGATGATGCCCTCGACCCCGGGCGGGACGGTGAGGGAGGCGTCGCGGACATCGCCCGCCTTCTCGCCGAAAATCGCCCTCAGGAGTTTTTCTTCCGGTGAAAGTTCGGTCTCGGATTTGGGCGTGATCTTTCCGGCCAAGATATCGCCGGCTTTGACCTCGGCTCCGATCCGGATGACGCCCTCTTCGTCGAGATCCTTTAGAGACTCTTCGCTCACGTTCGGGATGTCACGAGTGATTTCCTCAGGCCCCAGCTTCGTGTCGCGGGCTTCGATTTCAAACTCTTCAATATGAAGGGAGGTGTAGGTGTCCTCTCGGACGAGTTTTTCACTGACGAGGATCGCGTCCTCGAAGTTGTAGCCCCGCCACGGCAGGAAAGCCGCCAGGATGTTGCGCCCGAGAGCCAGTTCTCCGCCCTTGGTCGCCGCACCGTCTGCCAAGATGTCGCCCCGCTTGACCTTGTCTTCCATCTTCACGAGAGGACGCTGATTGAGCGCGGTCCCGGCGTTGGAGCGTTCGAATTTCTTCAGCTTGTAAACGAAATCATCCACCACGATCTGGGTGGCGTCGACGTACTTCACGGTCCCGCGCGTCTTGGAAACGATCGTGGCACCCGAATCTTGGGCCACGCGAAATTCGATGCCGGTCCCCACGAGCGGGGGTTCGGTTTCAAGAAGAGGAACGGCTTGCCGCTGCATGTTGGACCCCATGAGGGCGCGGTTCGCGTCGTCGTGTTCCAGGAAAGGAATCAGCGCCGCCGCCACACTCACGAGCTGCTTCGGAGAGACGTCCATGTAATCGATTTCTTCGGGCTTTCTTTTGGGAAAATCGCCCTGGAAGCGGCAGCTCACGGTCTCGTCGAGAAAGTGTCCGTTCTTGTCAATGCGGGCATTCGCCTGAGCAATGGCGAACTTGTCCTCGATGTCGGCTGTGAGGTATTCAATCTTCTCCGTCACGCGCCCTTTCTCCACCTTGCGGTAGGGCGTTTCGACGAAGCCGATGTCGTTGACGCAAGCGAATGTGCTCAAGGAAGCAATCAGTCCGATGTTCGGTCCTTCCGGCGTTTCGATGGGACAGATGCGGCCGTAGTGGGAAGGGTGGACGTCGCGGACTTCGAATCCCGCCCGCTCCCGTGACAGACCGCCGGGGCCGAGGGCGCTCAAGCGCCGCTTGTGCGTAAGCTCGGCCAGGGGATTCGTCTGGTCCATGAATTGGGAAAGCTGGCTCCGGCCAAAAAAGTCGCGGATGGCGGCGGCGATGAGCTTGGGATTGATGAGATTGTGAGGCATGGCCGCGTCGAGATCATAAATGGACATCCGCTCCAGACAAGAGCGTTTCATCCGGGCCAGCCCGACGCGGAATTGGTTTTGCAACAGTTCGCCGACGGAGCGGACGCGACGGTTGCCCAGGTGGTCGATGTCATCGACCTTCGCTTCTCCTGAGCGAAGTTTCAGAAGTTTCTCGACCACCTTCATCACGTCATCGGCCTTGAGCGTTGTTTGGTTGGGTTCGGTCTGGACATTGAGCTTGCGATTCAGCATGAACCGGCCGACGGCCCCGAGGTCATAGCGCTGGGCATCAAAGAAGAGTTTGTCAATAAGGTCCTTGGCGCTCGCGGGCGTCGGAGGATCGCCGGGACGAACTCGCCGGTAGATGGCGACTTGGGCCTCTTCCGTGCTCCGGTAGGGGTCCCGCTCAAGGGTGTTCATCATCGCCCGGTCGTCACCGGAAAACTTCACGATCTGGATGGAACGGACCTGGTTTCCGACGATGACGTGCAAAAGTTCTCTTGTCAGTTTCGTTCCAGCCAGCGCGATGGGTTCCTTGCTTTCTGCATGCAAAATGTCCTGAGCTAGAAATTCCCCTTCGAGTTTTTTCTGCGAATCCTCGATGTCCGTCACTTTTTCGAGAGAATAGAGGGCCTTCAAAATGTCATGGGTGGTTGAGAAGCCGATGGCGCGCAGGAGGGTCGTGGCCAGAATTTTCCGGCGGCGGTCAATGTAGGCGTAGATGATGTCATTGACGTCCGCTTCAAATTCGATCCACGCGCCCCGGTATGGGATGATGCGGACGCTGAAGATCCGTTTTCCGCTGGGGTGGATTGATTCCTCGAGAGAGACGCCAGGAGACCGGTGGAGCTGGCTCACCACAACGCGCTCAGCCCCGTTAATCACGAAGGTGCCGGTCTCGGTCATCAACGGAAGCTCGCCGATGTAGACCTCCTGCTCCTTCGCAATTCCCTTCCGGACCAAGCGCAGCTTCACCTTGAGAGGGGCCGCGTAGGTCATCCCCCGCTTCTGACATTCCGGGATGGAATACTTGGGTTTGCCGAGGCTGTAATTAACGTATTCGAGCCGGCAGCCTCCGTCAAAACTCTCAATCGGAAAACTGTCTTGAAAGGCCGCCTCGAGTCCCTTGCGCTTCCTCCGACGCTTGCCTTCTTCGGTCTGGAGAAATTCCTGGTAAGACTTCACCTGGATTTCGACCAGGCTGGGTATTTCCATGCACTCGGGAACTTTGTTGAAGTTTTCTCTCTTGACGAAAACGCTCATCCGACCCTCCGGTCTTATTTGTTCCGTTACTTGATCTCGACCTTGGCTCCGTTGGCTTCAAGCATTTGTTTAATCTTTTCCGCTTCTTCCTTAGAGATGCCATCCTTGACGAGCTTGGGAGCACCTTCCACGAGGTCCTTGGCTTCTTTAAGACCCAGGTTGGTAATCGTTCGGATTTCTTTAATGACCTGGATTTTCTTGTCGCCGGAGTTGGCCAAGATCACTTGAAACGTGGTCTTCTCTTCCGCGGGCGCGGCGGCGGTTCCAGCCGCTCCGGGCGCGGCAACGGCCACAGCGGCCTGAGCCGAGACCCCGAATTCCTCTTCCATGGCCTTGACGAGCTCGGCCAGTTCGAGGACTGAGAGACTTTTCACGCTGTCCAAGAGGTCGGAGACCTTATTCGACCGCTTGGCTGATTTCTTTTCCTGCTTTTCCTGCGTCTGAGCTTCCGTTGTCATTGCTGCTTCCTCCTTATAAAAAAGTTGAAGACTTAAGCCTGCGGGGGGACCGCTTGGACTCGTTTCTTGTGAACCTCATTCAATACTCGAGCCAGTGATGCGATCAAACCGTTGAGCGTCATCACGAAAGCTGTGATGGGCGACTTCATCCGAATCGCCGCCATCGTGAGGAGTTCTTTACGCGAAGGCAGCTTGGCCAAATCCTTGATGAAATTTCCTTCATAAACTTGGCCGTCCAAAATAAGGCCCTTGAGCTCCAGATTTTCGTGTCCCTTGATGAAATCCACGAGCGCCTTCGAAACCAGCTGGGGTTCCTGGGCGCTTAACGTCATGAGGATCGAACCTTCGAGAAAGCGCGCGGCATCCGCCATCTTCGCTTTTTCCAGGATTTTCTTGGCCATGCTGTGTTTGACAAGAAGCGTGCGACGCGAAACCTTTTCGAGGTTCCGTCGAAGTTCACTCATGTCCGCCACGCTCATCCGATCGAAACGGCTGAAAAAGGCGCTCGGACTTGAAGTGAATTCCTTCTCCAATTCCTGAAAGATTAATTTTTTTCCTAATGAAACTTCCCGCTTCGCTGCTTCAGCCATTTCTGTCGCTCTCACCATTATAAGGAAGAGACCACTAATGGAACGCCGGGACCTTGGGAAACGGAGAGGGTCACCTTCCGCAGAAAATTGCCTTTCGCGGCCGCGGGTTTCGCATCGCGGACCGCCCGGATGAGGGCCCGCGCGTTTTCATCGAGGGTCTTCTCTGAAAAAGAAAGTTTCCCGCAGGGCGCGTGAAGGCCGCCGGTCTTGTCACTTTTGAATTCGATGCGGCCCGCCTTGAGCTCGCGAACAGCCCGTGCCACCTCCGGTGTCACGGTTCCGCTTTTGGGGGAAGGCATCAGTCCCTTCGGGCCCAACACCTTTCCGAGCTTGCTGACCTCTCGCATCATGTCGGGATGGGCCACGACGGCGTCAAAATCCATCCAACCTCCTTGAATCTTCTGAATCAACTCTTCGGCACCGATCCCATCCGCTCCGGCTTCTTGAGCCGCCTTGGCGCCTTCACCCTTGCAAAAACAAATCACGCGAATCTTCTGGCCCGTTCCGTGCGGCAAACTCACGGTTCCCCGCACCATCTCTTCGCTCTGATCAGGACGAATGCCCAACTGGAAGTTGAGAGAAACGGTTTCGTCGTATTTGGCATCGGGCACCTTCTTGACGAGACCGACCGCCTCCGTCACAGAGTAAGACTTGCCCGCTTCCACGAGGGTCGCTCGTTTCTGATAGCGTTTGCTCCGCTTTTCCTTCTGCTTGTCCGCCATTACCCGCTTTAGGCCTCTACCACTTCGATTCCCATACTGCGAGCCGAGCCCGCTACGAGGCGGACGGCCCGATCCAGCTTGGTGGTGTTGAGATCCGTCATCTTCTCCCGCGCAATTTGCTCCACCTGTTGCTTCGTCACCTTGCCGATCGTCGTGCGGCCGGGTTCGGGTGAGGCCTTCGCAAGCCCTGCCGCCTTCTTTAAAAGGATGGCCACGGGCGGCGACTTCAGGATGAATGTGAACTTCTTGTCTTCGTAAATCGAGATGACAACGGGGAGGACCGTCCCCTGCTTGTCCTTCGTCCGCTCGTTGTATTGCTTGCAAAACTCCATGATGTTCACGCCGTGCTGACCCAGCGCGGGGCCAATCGGTGGCGCCGGATTCGCCTGACCGGCGGGGATTTGCAGCTTCACTCGCGTGACAACTTTTTTAGCCATTAGATCTTTTCAACCTGCCAGTATTCCAATTCCACGGGGGTCGAGCGCCCGAAAATACTCACGAGCACTCTGAGCTTGCCGCGGTTGGGGTTGATTTCCTCAATCGTCCCGTTGAAGTTAGCAAAAGCCCCTTCCTTCACGCGAACATTCTCACCCACCACAAACTCCACTTTGGGCTTGGGCTTCGCCGTCTTCTCTTCCTGCTGGCGAAGGATTTGATTGACCTCCGTCTCGGAAAGAGGGAGGGGTTTGCGTCCTGAACCCACGAACCCCGATACACCGGGTGTATTTCTCACGAGGTACCAGCTGTCGTCCGTCAACTCCATTTGGACGAGGATGTAACCCGGGAAAAATTTTCTTTCGCTGATTTTTTTCTTCCCGGCCTTGACCTCGCTCACCTTTTCAGTCGGGATGAAGACCTGGTGAATCGCCGAAGAGAGCCCCGCCGAATCAGCTCGACTCGCCAAGTTGGCCTTGACCTTGGCCTCAGCCCCTGTCTGCGTGTGAATCACGTACCATTTCGCCGTCACCGTGGAATCCATAGTTAAAATTAATGAATCAAAAACCTCATTAAAAGGGACAGGAAAAAATCCACCACGCCGATGAACGCCGCCATCAGAAAGGTCATGAGAATCACGACGCCCGTTGACCCCAAGAGCTCCTCGCGACTGGGCCAACTGACCTTCTTCAACTCCTGGCGTGTTTCCTGAACGAATTGATTAATTCCCATCTTCCCCGCTCAAGCAATCCCAGGCCAGGAGGGAGTCGAACCCCCAACCCCAGGATTTGGAGTCCCGTGCTCTAACCAATTGGAGCTACTGGCCTATTTAAGTTCCCGATGCGCCGTTTGCTTGTGGCAAAAGCGACAGAATTTCTTCAACTCCAACCGATCTGGATGCTTCTTCTTATTCTTGCGCGTCGAGTAATTGCGTCGCTTACACTCGGTGCACGCAAGGGTAATAATCTCCTGCATGGATTTATCAGTCCAGTTTGGGTTACAGAACCAACTAAATACGCGGGGTCTCTACGGCGAAAGTAATCACCCCACGCCTTGGGCTAGTTCGCCAATGATGAAGTCTAAGCCAATTATTTCAGAATCTCGCTCACCACGCCGGCGCCGACCGTCTTGCCTCCCTCACGAATGGCAAAACGGAGCTCTTTCTCCATGGCCACAGGCATGATGAGTTCACCTTCGATCGCCACGTTATCACCCGGCATCACCATCTCCACACCCGAAGGGAGGGTAACAACACCCGTGACGTCCGTCGTCCGGAAATAAAACTGCGGCCGATACCCCGTGAAAAAAGGCGTGTGACGTCCGCCTTCTTCCTTGGTCAACACGTAAACCTGACCTTTAAACTTGGTATGCGGCGTCACCGAACCCGGGGCCGCGATGACCATTCCTCTCTCGAGGTCCTTCTTTTCAATTCCGCGCAAGAGCAAACCTACGTTGTCTCCCGCCTGCGCGTCATCCAGGATTTTTCGGAACATTTCAATCCCGGTCACGGTCGTCTTCACGGATTTCTCTTTCAGTCCGATCACTTCCACTTCCGCGCCCACGGTGATTTTTCCGCGTTCGACCCGGCCTGTGCCCACCGTCCCGCGTCCGGAAATGGTGAACACGTCTTCAACAGGCATCAGGAAGGGCTTCTCCACCGCGCGATTGGGTGTGGGAATGTACTTATCCACGGCTTCCATCAAATCGAGGATGGGCTTCGCCACCTTTTCATCCGTCGGATTTTGCATCGCGAGAAGAGCCGAGCCTTTGATGATGGGGGTTTCGTCGCCTGGAAAGTCGTACTTCTTCAAGAGCTCGCGCACTTCCAATTCCACCAAATCCAAGAGTTCCTTGTCATCCACCGCGTCCACCTTATTGAGAAAGACCACGATGCGGGGCACGCCAACTTGGCGCGCAAGGAGAATGTGTTCGCGGGTCTGCGGCATCGGCCCATCAGCGGCTGAGACCACTAAAATGGCGCCATCCATTTGCGCGGCGCCTGTAATCATGTTCTTGATGTAGTCCGCGTGACCCGGACAGTCCACGTGGGCATAGTGACGGTTTTTCGTTTGGTATTCCACGTGCGAGACGGCGATCGTGATACCGCGCTCTTTTTCTTCGGGGGCATTGTCAATCGTGTCAAAAGCACGGGCCTCGGCAAGTCCTTGTTTGGATAAAACCAAAGTGATGGCGCTCGTGAGCGTTGTCTTTCCGTGGTCGACGTGTCCGATGGTTCCGATGTTGACGTGGGGTTTTGTTCTTTCGAATTTTTCCTTGGCCATCTCAATCCTCTCTTTCCTTTAAAGGACTCGCTTTTCAGCTGCTGGTCGGAATTGAACCGACGACCCCGTCCTTACCAAGGACGTGCTCTACCGACTGAGCTACAGCAGCCCGTTAAAGCGTGCGATGGACGACGCTTTTTGCCGGGCTTTTCTTCCAACCTGAAAATAAAAAACAGTCTCCGCCTCTCGCTAATAGGGGTGGAGGAATTATATTTAAAAAACCCCTTTTGTCAACAACCTTTATAACAATTTATAACGATTGACCGTCAGTCGAGCGGCTGGAGGGAATCGAACCCTCGACTCGAGCTTGGAAGGCTCGGGCATTACCACTATGCAACAGCCGCGGTAAGGGGTGAGAGTATACTAAATTTGAATTTCCTATGGCAAATTTTGTTCCCTCTTCTATAATGAAACCCCTTTAGAGGACACCATTAAGATGCCCTTATTGATCCTGCTCAGGCACGGCCAGTCCCAGTGGAACCTGGAGAATCGCTTCACAGGCTGGGTTGACGTCCCTCTTTCGGAACAGGGAGAAAAAGAAGCGCGAGCGGCAGGTTCTAAGCTAAAATCCATAACAATTGACTGTGCCTACACTTCTGTTTTAAAAAGAGCCGATGACACGCTCCGTCTGGCCCTTGAGACAGCTGGAATTAAAGGGATTCCAATCGCTCGAGATAAGGCTTTGAACGAGCGCCACTACGGAGAGCTCCAAGGCCTCGATAAGGAAGAAACGGCTAAGAAGTTCGGCGCCGAACAAGTCCATATTTGGCGCCGCAGTTACGATGTCGCTCCGCCTGCCGGAGAAAGCTTAAAGGATACTGCCGCGCGGACTTTGCCCTATTTCAAGAACGTCATCGTTCCCGACCTGAGAGCTGGGAAAAATGTGCTTATCACCGCGCATGGAAACAGCTTACGCTCGATCGTAATGGAGATCGAAGGACTTACGCCGGAGCAGATCCTGGAAGTTGAGATCCCGACAGGGATCCCCTTGGTTTACGAATTCGATTCCCACCTCAAGCTTCTTTCAAAGAAGATTCTTTAACTGACTCAGCCTTAAAAAGTGAGCAAATACGCTCGAATACGCTAAAGTTCTGAAATCTTTTTCCGATGTTTTAAAAAAATTTAACAAAGGAGTATAAAGATGAATGAAAAACTGAAAGCTGCAAGCGTTCGTCTGGCTCCCCCCCAAATTAAAACCGTCACTCTCGGCGTCCTGACCGCCTTCACCCCGGAGATTTTTCGAAGCGAGTACTATCGTTTGATCTTGTCTGGAATCACTGCCGCAGCCGCGTGCACTCCTTGTGAAATGAAACTTGCCCTCCTTCGTGACGAAGAAAAGGGAGATTTGGAAAAAATTCTGTCCCGACATGCCTTGGAGGGAGTCCTCATTCTCACGTGGCGAATTCATGCGCCGGATCTTGCGGAGCTGCGAGTAGGAGGAAAGGTGATCCCGTCGGTCGTTATCAATGACTTTGTTCCAGGCCTGAGAGCCAATGTCGTCTATACCGACGCCGCATCCGGGGCCAAAATGGCGATGCGCTACCTTTTCAATCGAGGTTACCGTCGGATTGGCATGATCCAAGCTCCCTCAGAGGATTCCCTTGATGCCTGCGAGCGGGAACGAGTCTTCCGGGAAATGTTGACGGAAGAAGGAATTGAGTTGGATCCGGATCATTTCAAGAAATGTGACTACTTCTTTGAGGAAGACGGTTATCTCAAAACCATGGAGATGATTCAGACGGCCCGCACCCTTCCGCGTGCTCTGCTTTGCTTTAATGACGACCTGGCGGTTGGCGCGATCCGTGCGCTGCGGGACGA
>Ga0209515_10000661_pt1 | contig 61051 bp, 57 predicted proteins | sample Subgroupgradi54m_FD_187454 | JGI IMG/M metagenome (GOLD analysis project Ga0209515, IMG submission 187454) | Subsurface groundwater microbial communities from S. Glens Falls, New York, USA - GMW60B uncontaminated upgradient, 5.4 m (SPAdes)... ...
CCTCCGGCGCGACCAGGGTCATCTCCATGCCGTTCATCGGCCTCCAATCCTTGCTCGCCCTCGACACTAAACTGCCTGGGGGTCACTGTCTCACTCATATTGGCAGAGAGGGCCGGCGCAGCTGGATAAGGTAATTGCGGAAGGATGGCGCGTTGTGCGCAAAGGACGGAAGTCGCTACGTGTTGCCAAGGACAAGAAGAAATCCGACTTGCTGGAGTCTCGTGTCTGGACGCTCTTTTACAGGATGGGGTTTCAGCATCTCAGCGGTAAGAATGGGTGCATACTCCCACTCGCGGGAGACGGGAAGCCCGGGCCGGAAGATCAGATTGATGTCGTCGCTGCAGATTCTGAGGTGGCGCTTGCGGTCGAGTGCAAGTCGGTGGAAAGCCCGAAGAAGGACCAGTCACTGCCAGACTGGATCTCACGTTTTGGTGAGATGAGGAGGCGTTTTGGCGATGGCCTGCGGTCTGTGATTCCGGCTGACGGGAAGCGTCACGTAGGAATGATCGTCTTCACATGGGACATCATACTTACCGAGAATGATGTCGCCAGAGCTGAAGAACACGGCGTCACGCTGTTCGATCACTCAGATCTGGAATACTTTGAAGCCCTGGTAAAGCATCTGGGGGTTGCCGCCCGCTATCAGTTTCTATGCGAAATATTTCGCGGCAAACCGATTCACGGACTTGAAGTGCGCGTGCCTGCCCTCAAAACGAAAATGGGCAAGAACACGTGCTACACATTCTCCATTCGCCCCGACTACCTGCTGAAGATCGGATACGTTGCGCATCGCGCAAAAGGCAAGGCGATCGACGTCGATATGTACCAACGGATGATCTCCAAAAGCCGACTCCGCAATATTGCAGAGTACATAACCGAAGGCGGCGCATTCCCGACAAACATCGTCATCAATATACGCGAACGCAGATTTGCGGAGTTTCAGAGGGGCGAGCAAAAGGGCGAGGAAGAGGGTGCTCTATTTGGTTGGTTGATTCTACGCCCAGCCTACGGGTGCGCGTGGATTATCGATGGACAACATCGACTGTTCGCCTATTCGGGGCATGACCGCGCGACCAAGGCACACCTCAATGTGTTGGCATATGAAGCCCTTCCATCTAGTGAGCAAGCTCAGATGTTCGTCGACATCAACAGCGAGCAGCGAAAAGTGAAACGCAGTCTCTTGGTCGAGCTCGATGCCGACCTGAAGTGGAATGCAGAGGAAGAAGACGACCGCATTCAGGCGATAATCTCCAAAGCCGGACTGGCGATCGACACTGATCTGGACTCTCCCCTCAGAAACAAAATCCTCTTGTCAGACGTTAAGCGAACCGAGATCCGTTGCGTCTCTCTCACCTCCATTTCGGCCGCTCTCGCACGACAGGGGTTTTTCGTTGTCTCGCGCAAGAAGGACATCACTGAATACGGACCGCTCTGGAGGCCCGACCCGGGACCCTCCCTCAAGAGGACCATTCACACTGTCAAAGCTTGGTTCTCGACAATCGCCAGTACCGCGCCGGAATGGTGGAGTCTTGGCGCGGGCGAAGGCGGTGGATTGGCCATGAATAATGGCGTGACGATATGCCTGAATGTATTACGCAGCGTAATGGAACACCTCGGCTACTCAAGTCTCAGGACTCTTGATAATCAAGATTTGGTCTCCCGACTTGAGCCCTATGCCAAATGCCTCGGGAACTACTTCGCCCGAATGTCCACAGATGACCGACAAAGATTTCGACAACTTCAAGGATCCGACGGTCAGATCATGGGAACACGCCAGTGCCAGGAGGCGATAAAGAACGAGCATCCGCAGTTCTCGCCGCCGCAATTGGCGGATTGGATCGAGTCCCGCAAGAAGAATTACAACGATGAGGGCCGCGCCATCATTGAAGAGGTCGAAACCACACTTCAGAAACACATTCTTCAGATCCTCAAGAGTGAGTACGACGCGGAGGCGGAATCGTGGTGGTGGGATGGAATCCCAAAGACGGTGCGCAAGAAAGTCGACGACAAGATGAACGAAAGCAATGGCAAGACTGGTGGACGCGAGCAGAACTTTGACCTAATCCATTACAGGGAAATCATTGTCGCGAACTGGGAGCTTTTCAAAGACATTTTTGGTTATGTCGCTGCGGGTGGAGGGAAGGAGAAGCAGACGAATTGGATTGTCGACATCGGCGAGATGAGGAACGTCGTTATGCATCCATCTCGTCAGCAATTCCTATCTCCTCAGAAACTCTCCACTTTGCAGAAGTATGCAGAATGGCTGAGGTCCCGCATTCAGTACATCGAGACAGGCATCGATAATTCCGCACGCTCTGGGGAAGGAAGCGCAGCCACAGAATGAGCTCGAACAAGCAGCTGCACTTTACGGCTCACCCGCGGCGGGTTCGCCGAAGGTGAGCCGCGACGTTAGGCTCTCATTCGGGAGGACGCGTATCCGCCAGGTTGACTTCACATCGGACAGCGGGAACCCACTTCTAGAAAATCATTCCCGGCTTGTCTATAACCGCGAGGTGTTCCTCGTAATTCACCGCTTCGCCCTCGACTTCTTTTCCCGGATCGACGAAAACTTCCGCCGCATCGGCGGAATCCTGGCGCAGCGCAGAGACAAGGCGGGCCACAGCCACGTGAGCCTCGTGCCCTTCGTGCTGGTGATGCAGCGCCAACTTTATGCTGCCTTCGAGCTCATCGCGGGATATCAGTCGTTCCAGGCGTGGGTTTTGCTGAGACCCTGCCTAGAATCGGCCCTCATCATCGGGAAATGGGTGGACGACCCGAGCTTCGCCACTGTGTGGGAGAAGAGAAACGAGGACTTCGATGCCTATCGAAAGGCCTACTTTGGCCGAGGCCTGGAATCCAGAAGTCTTCCGCGTGCCCGAGAGATCCGCCTAGTGCTCTCGCGAATCAACGATGACTTCATGCACACCAACCAAGCCTACTACATGCGTCACGTCGAACTGAGACCGGCAGACACGGACAACACGTACTTACTGGTTCATCACGTGGACCAAGATCCCATGCTACACGAAGCGCACCTCATGGCGATGATCAACCTCTTGCTAACAGTCCAAGACTCCCTGGTGAGAATGTTCGGCAACCTGTTCGGACTCACACAGATGCCAGACATGGGCCTAGAGGCTTGGCAAAAGTCGGCGGCGAATAAGGCGGCTGAGTTGATGGTCGGAGCAGACCAAGTCAAACAGATCTTGGTTGAGCTTGGGTTATGGCCGGTGACGACGCCAGCCTAACGTCTGCACGCAGTCGGCGGCTGGCGGAGAAGCGCGGTGGGCGGCTACACGTCTCTGGTCTTGCGCCAGCCGCGGCTGATGCGGAGCGTTAGCCGGCAGAAGCGCGAGGTTCCACACGATGCATTTGTGGCGTTTGCCTGGCGAGAGCCATCGTTGATTCGATTCACGACCGAGGACGGCAACCCCGTGGTCGTCGCAGAGACCAAGGGCTATGGAATCTATCTGGACAACGACTCGCTTATCGACCTAGCCACAGGAGACGCCTCGCGACAGAAACGGTTTGTCGACGCCCTTCATGCCAAAGCCACTCTGTTGTTTTCCTGGGCTAATGCGATTGAGGTTGCAGGACCTCAGGGTGCCTCGGCAGAAGCCGTGCGTGGCTTTCTCGACAGGATTGGCCCGCACTGGATACCCCTACAACTGAACCCATGGGAGGTCGTGAAGCGAGAGCAGGCCGGGCTCGCCGCCGAGGCCGCGGTGTCCACGAAGTTCATGGAGGCCTACTTTCAGCGGCGGGCGTACGACGTGGGTGAATCCAGCGCGGTGATTGATCTTACACGAGAGGCCTTCTTCCAGCTCGGAGCCGTGGTGGATTGGGTGCACGAGCACCGAGACAAGATCCGCGCTGACGCAGAAGCAATCGACAATGAACTTCGCGCACTTCTCGAGAAGCGACGAGCGGACTATGAGAAGAACCCGGCATCACTGGACGAGTTTCTTCCGCCCTGCCGATTCGATGAACGCTTTCCAGCGACGTTCGTGTTGGTGCACCTCCAACGCATCCTGATCAAAGAGGCGAAGGAGTATCACTTCAAGCGCCACGATGGTCTCGACCTGTGCCATGCGACTATTGCGGCCGCGTATGGGAGTGTCATCACCCTGGACAAGGAGTGGAAGCGCCGGGTCGAGGCTCTTCCGGCTCCGCACAACCTCGCGCGAACATATTACCGGCCGGAGATCAATCAACTTGTTGCCACACTGGAGGCGCTGAGTGTTCCGTGACGCAGGGGCAATCCGGCTAACCACCGGCTGGAGCGGGCCAGCTGCGCCGGCCGCTCAGCCGGACCGTTAGCGAGAGCAAATACTGAAGTGCCTGGTTTGATGGGCTTGACAGGACCTATGAGCTTATGTATATTCTTTGTATAAACGGAGGGTCACCATGCGCACGAAGATCCAGAAGTGGGGCAATAGCTTGGGATTGCGAATCCCCAAGTCCTTCGCCGAAGAAGCGCACATTCAGGCTGGCTCGACCGTGGACCTCTCCATGGATGACGGCCGGCTCATCGTGCGGCGGTTGCGGGTTCCGGCCTACCGGTTGGAGGATCTCCTTTCCAAGGTGACAAAGGATAACCTGCATGAGGAGGTTCCGACAAGTGAGGCGGTGGGCCGGGAGGCCTGGTAGTGCCAGGCCAGTACGTGCCCGACCGTGGAGACATCGTCTGGCTTCAATTCACTCCCCAAGCAGGCCATGAGCAAGCGGGGCATCGCCCTGCCCTAGTCATTTCACCGCTGCCATACAATAGAAAAGTAGGCCTAGCGCTGTTCTGCCCGATCACCTCACGGGTCAAAGGGTATCCATTCGAAGTGGAGCTCCCTCCAGGGTTACCAGTTGCTGGTGCGATCCTGGCGGATCAGATCAAGAGCCTGGATTGGCGCGTTCGGAAGGCAAAGCGGATGTGCATTGCGCCGCAGGAGGTTGTCGAAGAGGTACTGGGGAAGGTCTCCGCCTTGGTGGGAGGTTATGAGCCGCCTCGCTAACCTGGCGCTCAGCGGTCGATCCGCTCTGCGGCTCGCCGCTGAGCGCCAGGCGTTAGCCGCGGGAATCCTTGACGACCAGCGTATCCAGTGGACCTAGACGTGTTAGACTGCTGTTTGTGGCCTACAGGATTCGGCTTGCGGAATCGGCGGAGGAACACTTTGCGCAGCTTACCGCTCGGCAACGAGCGATCGTGCTTAATGCTGTAAAGGTGCAGCTGCAGTATGAGCCATTACGAGAAACACGAAACAGAAAGCAGCTGCGTCCCAATCCTTTGGCTCCCTGGGAATTACGAGTGGGAGCTCTACGGGTGTTCTATGAAGTGGATGCGCGGGAACCAGATCTTGTAAACGTCCTCGCCATCGGGATCAAAAGAGGGAACCGACTTATCGTTGCAGGCAAGGAGATACGCATATGAAAGCCATGAAGCTACCGAAAGAGCTACAGTCGTTTCTGGAAGCTGCCGAAACTTCAAAGGAAGAGACGCTCGTCTTTACTGAGAAGAAGCGGCCAGTCGCTGCCCTGGTCTCTCTTAGAAGGGTAGACCGAGAGTCGCTGGCGTTGAGTACCAATCCGGAGTTCTTGAAAATTATCGAAGCAGCGCGGAGGGAAATTCTGGCAGGAAAAACGACTTCACTGGAAGTATTAGAGAGAAAGTTTGGAGTGGCAGCGCCTAACAAAAGGATGGAGCGAACGCGGAAAACACGGCGCTCATCCTGAACGTTATGCGCATGAATCCATGATTCAAGGTTCGTGGACAGATAATTGCCTGATACGCTAAGGTTCGAGTGGGATCCGCAGAAGGCGGCGGTCAATCGCGCGAAGCACAAGATCTCCTTCGAGAAAGCAGTCACCGTGTTCGGCGATCCACTTGGCCGCATCACCGACGACCCGCGCCACTCAGAGACCGAGGAACGCTATGTGTTGCTCGGGCAGTCGGCCCGTCGACGGCTCCTCGCTGTGATGTTCACCGAGCGGGGGCGAGCGATTCCCCTGATCAGCGCGCCGAAAGCTACGCGCCATGAGGGGAGAGAATATGAGAAAAATAAAGGCTAGAAAGGCGCCAGCCCGGCAGGTTGGAGTTGACGAGATCCTTCCCGAGTACGACTTCAGCCGAGCGCGGCCGAACAAGTACGCATCCCGTTACGCCAAGGGCAGCATTGTGATCACGCTCGACCCTGACGTCGCCGCTGTGTTTCCAGGGGCTCGCCAGGCGAACGAAGCTCTCCGGGCTATAGCGGGCCTCATCCGCAGGCGTTAGCGGTCAGGGAAACAATGACGGCGGCGATAGAGTCCTCATCTGTCCGATGGATAAGGCCGCAAGGATTTCAATTTAGGACGATACCCACCCACTGGACCCACTCTTCGCGCCGCATTTGCCCTTTACACTCACTGTGAGACGCCGTATACTCCACCAAGATTTGATGGGAGGTCTCCATGAGCGACCAGCCATTCTTGCTTGATCGCGAGGGCCAGACGGCAATCCTGACGATCAACCGTGAGGCACAGCGGAACTCCATGAGCTTCGAGATGTGGGAGGCCTTCCCGCGATACATCAAGGAGCTGGACTCGGACGCCTCCGTCAGGGTGATCGTGCTGACAGGGTCAGGCGAGAAAGCCTTCGCCTCAGGAGCCGACATCTCCGAGTTCGACTCAAAGAGGACGGGGCGCGATGCCGCCACGCTGTACCATCACGCCGTGGAGGCGACGATGGCGAGCCTGGAAGCCTCCTGCAAGCCGGTGATCGCCATGGTGAACGGCTTTGCCATCGGCGGGGGATGCGAGTTGGCCGTAGCGTGCGATGTTCGGATTGCCGCCGAAAGCGCGAGCTTCGGCATTCCGTCGGCCAAGCTGGGTCTGGTGGTCAGCCTCTCCGACACGAAACGTCTCGTCGATCTGGTCGGGCCGGCGATCGCAAAAGAGATGCTGATGACTGGCCGCCGCTTGTCCGCTCACGAGGCTCTGGGGGTGGGACTGGTGAACCGGGTTGTTCCCGACCCTTTGCTCCGCCAGACAACCCTCGAGATAGCCGCGACCATTGCTGCGAATGCGCCGTTCTCCGTTGCTTCGGCGAAAGCAATGGTGGAGCAGTGCCGTCATGACCCGGATCTGTCGGCAGTCAACGCGACCGACGCTGAGAGGCCGCTGCATTGTTATGAGACCGAGGACTTCCGAGAGGGAGTGCAGGCCTTTCTGGAGAAGCGCCCTCCAAGATTTAGAGGACGATAGAGAAAAGGGTAGAATACCCTAGATCCCATACCCTAGGTGGTCCAATGGCAAAGCGACGGGTTCACCTCACGTTTACCGGGAAGCTGGTTGAGGAGCCGATCCTCTGGCAGCTTAGCCAGACGTTCGACCTGATCTTCAATATTCGCCAGGCCGACTTTACCGAGGGAATCGGGTGGATCATGGCCGAACTTGAGGGTGACTCCCAACGTCTCGAGAATGGCATCAAGTGGCTGGAAGGTCGCGGCGTCCAAGTGGCGCCGATCGAGCAGGATGTCGTCTATTGAGGAGCTCGATTTTTTCTTGACAGGAAAAAGCCGTTCTGTTTAGATAACGCAAGTTTACCTTTTCATCCAGAGTGGCTGAGGGACTGGCCCTTCGAAGCCACGGCAACCGGTCTGCAAGATGTTCTGGCGGACAGTGGTGCCAACTCCTACATCCCGGACAGGGCGGGATGAGAGATGAGAAGGGCGGCGTCAACTATGACAGCCCCTTCTCACGTTCGAGAGAAGGGGCTTTTGATTTTGGGTCATTTTGGGTAAAGGATCACACAATGCCGAAACGGATGGTGACCCTCATCTTTCCACAGACGCTCATCAAGGAGCCGGTGATCTACCGCCTCTCCAGGCAGTTCAATATCATCCCCAATATTCGGCGGGCGCGGGTGACGGAGAACGGCGGTGAGCTCATGGTGGAACTCGATGGCGAAGAAGACGAGTTGAACAAAGGGATCGCCTACCTGATTGGCTTGGGGATCAGGGTAGAGCCGACTCCGGGGAAAGGACGCTGAGATGGCGAAGGTGAAGGGGCTGAAATGCAGGGAGTGCAGGCGACCGTACCCGGCTGATCCCCTGCACGTCTGTGAGTTCTGTTTCGGGCCGCTCGAAGTCGATTACGATTACGAGGCGCTTCGCGGCACCATGACCCGCAAGGCGATCGAAGCCGGCCCGCCCAGCATCTGGCGGTACAAAGCGCTCCTGCCGATCGAGGGGGAACCGGCAGTCGGACACCATTGTGGGATGACGCCTCTCGTGAAGGCCAAGAACCTGGCGCGTGCCCTCGGCGTGCGGGAGGTGTACGTCAAAAACGATACCGTCAACCATCCCTCTTTTTCATTCAAGGACCGGGTGGTGGCGGTGGCGGTCACCAAGGCGCTGGAGTTCGGTTTCACAGTGGTGGCCTGTGCATCCACCGGCAACCTGGCGAACTCCGTGGCGGCGCATGCCGCAGAGGGCGGGCTTCAGAGCTTTGTCTTCGTTCCAGCCGATTTGGAACAGGGCAAGGTGCTGGGCACGCTTATCTATGACCCCACACTGGTGGCCGTAGAGGGGAACTATGATGAGGTCAACCGCCTCTGCAGCGAGATCGCCGATAAATACCGCTGGGCGTTTGTCAACATCAACATCCGGCCCTATTACGCCGAGGGGTCCAAGACCTTCGGCTACGAAGTCGCAGAGCAACTTGGTTGGCGTGCCCCCCAGCACATCGTCGTGCCGGCGGCGGGTGGGTCGCTGGTCACGAAAATCTGGAAGGGGCTGAAAGAGTTCGATCGTCTCGGCCTCTTGAGCGGCGGCTGTGCCACGCGGATGCATGTGGCGCAGGCCGAAGGATGCGGCCCCATCGTCACGGCTATCAAGGAGAACAGTGAGATCATCAAGCCCGTCAAGCCAAAGACGATTGCTAAGTCACTGGCCATCGGGAACCCCGCGGACGGGTACTACGCCTATAAGGTAGTCAAGGAGAGTCATGGCTACGGCGAGCACGCCTCGGACGAGGAGATCGTGGAAGGGATGAAGCTACTGGCCAGCACCGAAGGGATCTTCGCCGAGACCGCTGGTGGGGTCACGGTGGCTGCGGCCAAGCGGCTGATCGAGCAGGGGCGAATCCCTAGGGATGAAAGCCTGGTACTCTGCATCACCGGCAACGGGCTCAAGACCCAGGAGGCGGTGGCCCCGGCGTTGAAGGTCACCCTGCAGATCAAACCGACCCTTCGATCATTCGACGAGGCGATGGCCTCTCATGGGATCGAAGTGACGCCGAAGAATGCGAATTGAGCACCGAGACCAACGATGGTGAGGTGCACGCGAAAGGAGCGAGATAGATGAGCGTAAAGGTACGGATCCCCACGCCTCTCCGGGGACTGACAGGAGGCCAGGGGGAGGTGGAAGGCCAGGGTAGCTCAATCAATGAGCTGATCGAGAATCTGGAAAAGTCGTACGGCGGTCTGAAGGATCGGATCTGCGATGAAACCGGCAGCGTCCGCCGCTTCATCAACATCTATGTGAATGAGGAAGACATCCGGTTTCTGCAGGGCATCTCCACCCCGTTGAAGCCCGACGATCTCGTCTCCATCGTGCCGGCCATCGCCGGTGGCTAGCAGCGTCTACGAGGCCTTGCGGGGTTCGACGACGGTGCCACCCTTCCGGTAGACCGCATAGATCGCGCCGCTCGGGCACGCCTGGATGCAGATCGTGCAGCCTTCCAGGCATTTGCTGGCCTCGAAGCCGAACGGTTTCGTCGCCTGCCAGGCTTGCGTCGGGCAGACCGGGATGCAGACGGCGTTGTGGGTGCATCGGTTCGGGTGTCGAATCAACATCTCTCGAATCAGTTGCACTGGATTCCCTCCTTGGCCGTCGGTGCGACGGCCTTCAGCCCGGTTTCAATCGCCTCGACGATCCGATCCGCCTCGCCCTTCGACAGGATCAGCGGCGGGGAGAGGATCATGACATTGCAGAGGCCGGGCACGGTCTCCACATTTCTGCCGACGATTACACCGGCGTCCTTGATCGCCGCTGTCAGGGCCGCCATCTCGTGATCGGCGATGGGCGTCTTCTTCTGATCCCGGACCAACTCCAGTCCGATCAATAAGCCCTTCCCCCGGACCTCCCCGATCCACGGGTGGCGGATCGCTCGCAAGCGACCCATCAGGTAGTCGCCCACCGACGCGGCATTCTCCCAGAGGCGTTCTCGGAGGAGGATCTCCAGGTTGGCGCTGGCGGCGGCGCACGCAACCGGATGCCCCCCAAAGGTGCTCACCTGTGAAAAATGCACGGCCTCTGCCGGTTCCCCCAGGAAGGCATCGAAGACCCGCTGGGTGGTAATGGCCGCTCCCAAAGGCAGATAGCCGGAGGTCAACCCCTTGGCGACGGTCATGATGTCCGGGACCACGCCCCAGTGCTGGCACCCGAACAGCAGTCCGGTACGACCAAAGCCGGTAATCACCTCATCCAGGATCAAGAGGATGCCCCACCGGTCGCAGATCTCCCGGAGCCGCTGCAAGTACCCATCCGGGGAGACAATGACCCCCCCGCCGCCGATCACCGGCTCGGCGATAACGGCGGCCACGGTGTCCGGCCCCTCGTACCTCACCTTGGCTTCGATCTCGTCGGCGCAGGCCAGGGTGCAGGCAGAGGCCGCCTGACAGTGCGGGCAGCGGTAGCGATCGGGCGGGTTGACGTGGAGGAATCCCGGGACCAGTGGCTCGAAGGTTTTTCGCCGTGCTACCTGCCCGGTGGCGGAAAGCGCGCCCATGGTAAAGCCGTGGTAGCCCCTGTATCGGGCGATCACCTTGTAGCGGTTCTCCCCCTTGTGAACCTGCCGCCCATACTGTCGAGCGAGTTTCAGGGCGGTCTCGACCGCCTCAGAGCCGCTGTTGCAGAAGTAGACACGCTCTAGCCCGGACGGCAGGATCGACGCCAATGTCTCTGCCAGCCGTACCGCAGGGGCATGCGTCTGGCTGAGGGGATAGAAGGGGAGACGTCGCATCTGTTCTGCCGCTGCCTCGGCAATCTCAGCTCGGCCATAGCCGACATTCACGCAGAAGAGGCCAGCCATCGCGTCGATATACTCTTTCCCCCCCTCGTCCACGACGACGCAGCCCTTTCCCTCCCTGATCGCCATGGGCGGCTTCTTGTCGAGGCTGCTGTGCTGGAGCAGGGAATGCCAGAGGTGCTTCCGGTCGGCGGCGAACAGATGTTCAGAGGAAGTCGGTTCCCGTGTCATGGATGGTCCAATTCGAAAGCGGTTAAGCAATCCTGATGGGAGATGGCAAGGTACCGGCCATTCGGTTGGCGTGGATAGACGGTTCATATCTTATCCGGGTCCTTGCGTCAAGGATTTTTGCCTTGACCAGCAGCAGCGGTTAGGTTAGTGAAGGGCTAGGAAGAAAAGGGAGAAGGCGTGAACAAGGACGGGCCCGGCTTAGTCCGGCAGTGGCAGCGGGTTGCGGCGTGGGGAGTGCACCTGCTCACCGCCTCGGGTGCGGTGGTCGGAGTCTGGTGCCTCGTCGCTATTAATGAAGGAAGCTATCGGAGGGCATTTCTTGGCATGCTCGTCGCTGTGCTGATCGACGCGATAGACGGGCCACTGGCGCGATTGGCCAAGGTCAAGGACGTGCTGCCGATGGTCGATGGATCAAAGTTGGACGACCTGGTTGACTATCTCAACTATGTTGTGGTCCCCATTGTTCTTATGCACCACGCACATCTCTTGCCAGCGTGGAGCTCACTCTGGATCCTGGCTCTGCCGCTCTTGGCCAGCGCTTACCGCTTCTGCCACGCCTCGGCCAAGACGCCGGATCATTTCTTCACCGGCTTTCCTTCGTACTGGAACATCCTAGCCTTCTACTTCTATGCCGGAATGACGCCCCCCTGGTTCAATGCCGCCTTCAGTGTATTTGCGGCTATCATGGTGCTGGTTCCGATCAAATATGTCTATCCGGGCCGGACTCGAACCCTGCGCCCTCTCACCATTGGTCTGGGAATCCTCTGGGGGGTCGCGGTTGTCATTATCCTCTGGCAGCTTCCAGATCCCTCGCCCTCGCTGGTCGCCTGGTCTCTGCTTTACCCAATCTACTACACTGGCCTCTCCTTTGCGCTGCATTGGCGCCCTTTTCCTAATGCTAATGGAGGGCGTCTTTAAATTGAATCCTAAACCATCCACTCCTGAAAATCGATCTATCACGGTGAAACAGAGCTTAGCCCTCCATATGAGCTCCTCTTAAGAAGTGTTGAGGGATTCCTTTCGAGAAGGGCCTAAGCCCTGTTCACGGGCTTTCGGACTAACCTTAACCTCCTGGATAGCTACGTGAGATGTCTCCATCCAAGGGTACTTTCCATGATGTCCGCACAGAATTCTTCTGAGTAAATCGTCATAAAATCAGCGAAATTATAAGGTTAGAAAGTTCTTCTGAAATGTTGTGTCTTGTTGTGCATTTTTTGCTTGACAACTAAACATTTGCCTGAAATACTGGCTGCACAACACAGAACAACTATAACGGAGGTAATTATGGGGACAACGTTTCGTGCGGCGAAGAGCCAAAGCCAGGGTCGTGAGGGTTGGTGTGCTTTATTTCGACATCCGCTCAGGCGAGATGGTGACGGCAGGCCCAAGCGAGTTAGGAGAGGGCTAGGCACCAGGGATGGGGGCGAGGCCGATATGCTAGTCGAACAACTTAATCACCTGCTGCAAGATGAGTCGTACTGGACCTTAGCCGCTAAGGACCGGGCATTCCAGGATTTTGATAACAGAATTGTGAGCATCTTTTATGACGAGATAGAGGCAAGAGCTGAAGACCCCTGGGAGAGCCGCGCCTCGGCCATCCTTCTTCCAGGTCGGGACGACGGGTACACATTGGTTCAGTTAGTTGGTTCAACCGGTGCGGGGAAAACTACTCTCATTCGCCAGCTCATTGGCTCAGATCCCAAGCATGACAAGTTTCCTTCGACATCTACCGCAAAAACGACGGTGTTCGACACCGAAATCGTCCTCCGTCCCGGCCCATATGAGGCAGTAGTATCGTTTCTCACTTGCGATCAAATCCGATCTTACATTGAAGAGTGCACGGTTGCGGCTGTGTCGGCCTCCGTCGAAGCGAATAAACTATCGGTAGTTGTGCGGCGACTCTTGGAACACGCGGAGCAGAGGTTCAGACTTAGCTACCTGCTCGGTACGCTCCCGGAAAGCGAAACAGATGAAGTTGATGAATTCTGGGAGGAAGAGTTTGAAGATAATCGCACTGATGGAGAATCAGAGATAGACGAAGAGGAGCGGAAAGAACTCGAAGTCCGTCTCCGAAGCTTTCTTGATCGCATTGGTAAACTGGGGACGTCTGTTAAGGAGAGGCTTGCTGGAGAACTGGGGGTCAATCTTCGTTCTCTGAAGCCGGGGGATCACGATGCACTTAAGGAGCTGCTTGAGGACGAATTGCACGAGGACGAAGAGGCGCAATCACTGGTCTACGACATATTTGATGAAGTCAAATCGCGATTTGACCTTCTGTCTGATGGTATCTACGAAAAAGACCGGTCAGGGTGGCCAATCCGATGGTGTTTCAAGACCTCGGAGCGGCAGCATTTCATTCGGACGATCAACAGGTTCACGAGCAATTACGCCCCAAATTTCGGTCGATTACTAGGACCACTTGTTCAAGGTGTGCGAGTAGCGGGGCCGTTTCGGCCTGGATGGATTCAGGGGGCCGACATCCCGAAATTGGTTTTGATGGATGGCGAGGGCCTAGGCCACACGGCGGACTCCGCTTCCAGCGTGCCAACCGCCGTAATGAAGCGTTATTTCCCAGCCGATGTGATCCTGCTGGTGGATAACGCAGTGCAGCCCATGCAGGCGGGTGCGCAAGCTGTCATTCGCAGTGTGATCACAAGTGGATATGAGTCCAAGCTTTCAGTTGTGTTTACCCATTTCGAGCAGGTGAAAGGAGACAATCTGCCAAACGCAAGGACGAGGAGAGATCATGTCCTTGCCTCGCTCGATAACGTAATGAATGGACTGACGACGATTCTCGACGCAGCGGTGGTAAGAAGCCTTTCCCGGCATCTGCGCGAACGGATATTCTTTGTCCCTCGCCTTCACGAACCGCTGTTGCCCACGGGTCAAACGCGTGGTGAACTTAGTCGCTTGCTGGACGTTTTTCGGGCTTCGATCTTACCAACTCCACCCGTTGAGGCCGCCCCGGTATACGACTTGGCAAACCTTGTGCTTTGCATCCGTACGGCGACCGAGCTTTTCCAACAAAACTGGAACGCACGCCTGGGCCTTGGTAGCACACAAGGAGAGCACTGGACCCGAGTTAAGGCCCTGTCGCGGCGCCTGGCTTATCAATGGGATGACCGGTATGACACCCTGATGCCGGTAGCAGACCTGATCAAGTTTATACTTGAAAGACTGGGGAGTTTTGTTGAGAACCCGCGCCGATGGGAACCCGAGCTCCCGAATGAGGAGGGGCATCGGACCGCTATTGATCGAGTAAAACGTGAAGTGCATTCTCGTTTGCTGACGACTGCACGGAGTCGGGTGTACCTCAACCGCATCAATGAGTGGGGAGAGGCCTACTCCCGTCGAGGTATTGGGTCCTCCAGAATCCGGGCAAGGAACATCCGAGATATCTATGAGATGGCGGCCGCAATCCCAGGCGAAACTCCCGCAACTGAAGCTAATGATTTTCTCGATGTGATCAGGGAGCTTTTCAGGGAGGCAGCTTCTGCAGCGGGCGCCAAGGTGCTCTCGTGAGAAGCAATTAGCGCTTGATTGCCTCTTGAAGAGCTGACAGCCGGCAGCTCTTCTATGCTGACCGCTGTAATACGTCGAATTAAGGGTAATCGGCCTTCCTCGTGTGACCTTGGGACTGGAAGCAAAGCTTCGAAGGAAGCGTCTGCTGCAAGTGAAAAGTATAGGTCGGAGTCAAGAGCAGGGAGACAACCCACCTTACAGATTCCTTTCAGGCTAGCCCGCATGTGCTCGAGAGTAGTACTCAGCGGTCGGTTTGGATCCTCTTGACCAAGTTGAGGACGATGCGGGTGGGATCGGCGCGGTGGGAGGTCTCGCGGACCTCGTATGGCTCCTCGCACCAGGGACACCAGATCTCGACAAGTGAGGCCCGCAGCACGAGGATTTCACCGCATCCAGGACACTGGATCTCAGCTTGTTCCCAGCGCGTTTCCATTGTGTTGCGCTCGCTCACAGGTGACATTTGCAAAGGAGCCCGGAGGTCGTGGACAACCGGCTCTTACTTGCCGGTGGTGGGTTTGGCCTCCTGTTTCACCGCATCCGGGCCGTTCGGAAGCCGGTCGAGAAACTTCGGATCGATCGCGTAGACGGCGGGGGCCGTTGCGAGCTTGGCGTAGAGCCGATCCTTCTCTGACTTCCCGATGAGCAAGGCGGGGAGAGGCGGACCCGCGTTCATGCTCAGCTCCACCTCGGCCTGCGGCACCTTCAGGCCGTAGCGTTCCAGGTCCCTCGCGTTCTCCTTGATCAGTTCAGTATAGCGGAGCTCCTTCAGCGAGTAGAGGAGATCATAGACCTTCCCTGCCTGAGCATCGGCCCGGGTCGGGCCGGTCAACTTCCAAACATCTCCCTCCTTGGTTAACGTGAGCGACTGTGCTCCCCGACGAAGTTGAACCGCCTTCACATCTGTGGTCTCGAAGCGCAACAGGCTTCGGTCCCGCAGATCGAGGGGCGACTTGGAGAGGTCGGTCAGGAGACGGGCATCGATGGCGACGATCCCCTCTCCCGGTTCTGCCAGGGCATACAGCCCGACTTTCGGGTCTGGTGCCTTCCTGAGCAGGAGCCGTTTGGAGGCGTTGGCTTCCGTTAAGGCAACGGTGAGATCGGGGTGGTCGAGGCCGTAACGCTGCTGTGCGTCAGCGCCAGAAGCGAGGAACTCCCGAACACGCGCGTCCTTGATGCTCCATAAAAGCTGCCTGACCGCTGTGGTATCTGCCCTGGCCTTGATCGGCTGGGTCAGCTCCCACTTGTCGGTTCCATCGCTGCTCAAGGTGATCGATCGCCCCTTGGTGGCCAATTGCACCGTCTTGACCTTGTCCGGCTCCAGCGCGAGCAACGTCTTGTCGCGGAAATCTGCCGCCTTCCGGTCCAGTCGAGTTCTCAAGGTGTTGGAAAGCAGGAAGACCGACGGCTGGTCGCCTCGTTTCGCATAGACAGAGAAACCATTTGGATTCTTGTCGCCTAGCAGAAGGACGAATGGCGGTGTGTCACCCTTGAGACTCACCGTAAGCCGGATAGCGGGGCGTTCGAGCCCGTACTCGCCCAAGCTCTTCGGCTGCTCATCGATGGTTCGTTCTTGCCTGGCAGTGAGGAGGGTCTGCATCAAGGAGGCGATCTCTGTCTTCTCCGCCTTAGCCTGGACCGGTTCGACCAGGCGCCACCCGTTCGCTTCCCGCTTCACGACGACCTGCTCCTCCCCCTTTGTGATGGAGACCGAGTCGATATCCTTCTCGTCAGCCCGTAACAGTTGGTTGGCGTCCTCGGATTTTTTCCCCTTAGCCTCTAGCCCATAATACGCCGCTGCGACAACTGCGAAGAGCAGGGCAAGGAGGCCCAGGGAACGCCACCTCATCGCGACCGCCTCCGGCGCAGGACTACCGAGGTTCCAGAGACCAAGAGCAGGGTTGGCACCACGACGACCGGCAGCCAGAAGGCCAGTCGCCCTTGCATGGCAGTCAGGAAGATGGGGGTGCTTTTCGCCTCCCTTGGCCGGATGGAGATTTGGTCCTCCTCCTCGGCCAGCCAACTGATGCTGTTGAGGAAGAGATCCCGGTTTCCGGAGAAGTTCAAGAAGTTATTGCTAGCAAACATGGAGTTGCCATAGACCACCAACCTTGCCGGCCCAGCCGTCGGTCGCTTTTCCGGCTCTTTCTCGGCTGTCTTCTTCTCTGTGGATGGGCCCGTTGCCCTCTTCACCTCGACGGTCGCCACAACCCCCACCGGGACCGGCCCCTGCCGATCCTTTCCTTTGTCAAAGGTGAGCCGTCCGCGGTTCAGCTCTCCTTTATCGGTCTCGGCCCAGCTCCCTGCCCCGGTCTCCCCGAGTTTCTGGACAGAGACACCCTGGGGCAACTTCTCCGCCACGTCGATGGAGCGAGCAAAGGGGAACAGCGAGGCGAGAGCGAAGTCTCGCGTGATCGGGTGGGGATAATACTTCGAGACCACCGGCATCAGATAGTCACCACCAAGGACACGGCTATACTGATCCACAATCACGTCGTCGCCAACCTTGATCCCGTACCGTCCCAAAAACTCTTTGAGACCCGGAACGGTAAAAGGATCGAGCTGGACAAGCAGCTTCCCGCCTCGTTCCACAAAGGCCTGCAGGGCCTTCATCTCTGAGTCGGCCAGGTCGCGCTTCGGCCCGCTGATCACGAGGACGGAGGTGTCCTCTGGGACTTGTGGTTCGCGGAGCAGGAGGAGTTCCTTCACCTGGTAGTTGGCCTTCTCGAGGGCCTCCTTCGCCTGCCGGTAGCCGTTTCGCGACCCGTCGTCCAGCTCGCTCTCACCGTGCCCTTTCAGGAAAGAGATGGTCCGCTTCCCTTCACGGAGCAGCTTTACCAACCCATTCGTCAGGTGTTCCTCGTCCACCTCGGTGATTTTCTCCTCTTTGTCCTTCGTTTCGAGGACCGTGGTGCCGTATGTGGTGATTCCGTATCGCTTGGCCCGGCCGGGACTCCTGTCCGGATCGACGATCTCGAAGCGGAACTTCGACGAGAGGTCGGCATACTGGCGGAGCAGATCTTCGGCCGACCGACGATCAGGCTGATCAGCGCGAAAGAAGACCGTGACCTGCACCTCTTTGGCGAGCCCCCTGACCATCTTCCTGGTCTGATCGGAGAGCGTGTAGCGCTTCCCCTCGGTCAGGTCGAGCCGTGTGTTGTGTTTGGCTGAGATCGCCTCCACCAGGCTGATGATTCCTAATAGGAGGACCGTCATCAGGGCGACGTTCAATCCGGTCATCGTGGAGCGGCGATTGAGCCAGGCCTTGATGTCGCCGAAGGAACGATACAAGCTGAAAAGGACCAGCACCAACCCGAGCAGGGGGACGCCGCCGATCCAGGCTTTGAGGTCCGGGCGGATGTTGTAGGCGATCCCGCCTGCGGCAACGAGCAAGAGGCCGGCCGGTGCGGCGAAGCGAGTAAGATTTCGCATGGTTATCCCCTCCACCGTTTTGATTCCAGGGATCGGAGCGTCAGGAAGAGGCAAAGCAGCGTGAAATCGAGATAGAAGATCACGTCCTTGCTTTCGATGGTGCCCTTGGCGAAGCTATCGTAATGGTTAATTATTGAGATGTGCGAGAGGATCGGGCCGAGGGTCGGGCCGGCCGCCTCCGTGGACCAGCCGATGACCCAGAGCAGGAGGAGGACGCCGAAGGCGCCGACCGCTGCGACGATCTGGTTCTCTGTCAGCGAGGAGGCCAAGATCCCCAGCCCCAGGAAGGCCATGCCTAACAGCAGAAGGCCGAGATAGCCGCTCAGGATAGGCCCCCACTCAAGCCGAGCGAAAAAGCCCAACATCGCCAGGTCGAGCAGGCTAATTCCCAGCATCGCTCCGTAGAGCGCCAGAGCAGCCAGGAACTTGCCGAGGAGCAGTTCCCAGTCGCGGATCGGGTATGAGAAGAGCAGCTCGATTGTGCCACTCTTTTTCTCTTCTGAAAAGAGCCGCATGGTTGCCGCCGGCATCAGGAGGAGCATCGTCACGGCGATATTGCGAAGGAGCGGGCGGACGATCCACTCGGTGGCGTTCAGGCCCTGCGCAAAGGCGGGGTTGAACGAGGCCTGCAGGCTGTTCAGGGAGAAAAAGGTGAGGAGGCTGTAGAAGAAGTAACCGGAGATGAGCGCAAAGATGGTCAGGATGACGTAGGCAATCGGGGACGCGAAGTACGAGCGCAGCTCCTTCTTGAAGACCGCCAGGACGTTCATTCCCGCACCCCCTGTTCCTCCTCGGTGACCAGTCGAATGAAGACCTCTTCCAGCGTCATGTCGGCCGGGCGGAGTTCCAGCAGTCCCCACCCGCGCTCCACGATGATGCAGGAGACCTCGCGGCGCAGGTCGCGGTCCCGCTCCGACTCCACGACGAAGCTGACGGCGGCATCGCGTGCCTCCTCCATGGCCTCGGCCCGCAGCACCCCCGGAAGCCGGCTCAGCGCCGCGTTGACCTGATCGGCCGGTCCGTCCACCCTGACGAGCAGTTTAGCCGAGTTCTGGAGCCTGGCCGTCAGGTTCTCCGGCGTGTCAACCGCGATGATGTGACCCTCATTAATGATGATGATCCGCTGGCAGACCATGCTGACCTCGGGGAGGATGTGGGTAGAAAGGATGATCGTGCTCCGGCCGGACAGTTCCTTGATGAGCTGCCTGATCTCGATGATCTGTTTCGGGTCGAGGCCCAGGGTCGGCTCATCCAGGATCAGCACTTCTGGGTCGTTCAGCAGCGCCTGGGCAATCCCAACCCGCTGGCGATAGCCGCGGGAGAGGGCGCCGATTAGCATCCGCTGCACCTCGACGATCCGGCACTTCTCCATAATCTCGCCGATGGTGCGTCGTCGACGCCGACGCTCCACGCCTTTGACCTCTGCGACGAAGTCCAGGTAGTCGGCCACCTTCATTTCGGTGTAGAGCGGCACGTTTTCCGGCAGGTAGCCTATTCGTCGCCGGACCTGGAGGGAATTGGTGAGGATGTCGTAGCCGGCGACGCGGGCCGTCCCGCTACTGGGCGGGAGAAACCCGGCCAAGATCCGCATCGTGGTGGTCTTCCCGGCGCCGTTGGGCCCCAGAAATCCGACGATCTCCCCCTTCTCGACGCTGAAGGAAACATCCTCGATCGCGGCGACCTTCTCGTAGTATTTCGTCAGCTTTTCCGCTTCGATCATTCCTCCTCCTATCTCGGTGAGCCGATCAATCGCGCAGCGCCCATCCTTGAAAGAACCCCTGCTATCATACACGATCACGCTTGGTCGATGCAACGGTGGCGCATGTCGCCCAGTTCCTTACGACTAAAGTCTATCCACTAACTGAAGTGTCGCAGATACGCTACAATCCCCTCCTGACTGCTCGTCTCGGTTCTCACCATCGGCCGCTCAAGGCGCGGGTCGGTCCCGGTAGGGGTGTGAAAATCGTTTGACAATACTCGACGGGTTTCCCTATGATTGCGTCAACCTGAACGAGCGTTCAGTCAGCGGGATCATCCGATGCCGGCGGCTATAAGGCAGATCGAAACTGTAGTGAAGGATCGCGCGCTCATCGAGCGACGCCACGAGCAGATCTGCGATGCCGCCCTTCGCCTCTTCGCCCGGAAGGGATATCACCAGACCAGCGTCCGCGAGCTTGCGGAGGCGGCTCACCTCTCCGTCGGAGCCCTCTACACCTACATCAAGACCAAGGATGACATTCTCCTCTTGGTCTACCATCGGATCTTCAATCTATTCCAAGTGAAGATGTCCGAGGCAATGATCAAGAGCGGCGACCCTACCGCTCAGCTCAGGTCGGCCATCGAAGCCACGCTCAAACTTTACGACGAATACCACGACCTGATCCTCGTTCTGTACCAGGAGTCGCACACGCTGAGGAGGGAGGCGCTCCAACAACTGTTTGAAGTGGATCGTCTGTACGTCTCGATGGTCCAGGCGATTATCGAGGGGGGAAACCGGCAGGGGCATTTCGCGGCTGAGGATGCGAACCTGGCAGCGATCGTGATCCTTTTCCTTTGCGCGGTCTGGCCACTGAAGCGGTGGAACCTGAAAAAGTACGACCTCGCTACTGTGACCGATGGGGTCATCGACCTTGTCTTAAATGGAATCGGAGGTAGTCATGGGCTTCCAGTCGATTGAACTACAGATTGAGGGAGGCATCGCTACGATCACATTGAATCGGCCAAAGGCGCTGAATGCGCTGAATCTGGCGATGGTGGGGGAGCTAAAGCAGGCGATGCGGCAGGTCCGGGACGAACCGACGGTCCGGGTAGTGATCATCACCGGAGCCGGGGACAAGGCGTTCGCGGCCGGGGCCGACATCACCGAGTTTAAGGGGATGAGTCCGATCGATGCCTGGGTCTTCACCCAGCAGATCCAAAGCGTCTACCTGGAGATCGAGCGGTTGCCGAAGCCGGTCATCGCCGCGGTGAACGGGTATGCGCTTGGGGGCGGGTGCGAGCTGATGATGGCCTGCGACATTGTATACGCCTCAGACCGCGCAAAGATCGGGCAGCCCGAGATCAACCTGGGCATCATCCCAGGTTCCGGTGGGACGCAGCGGCTCTCACGCTTGATCGGCAAACAGCGAGCGAAGGAGCTGGTGCTGACCGGCGATATGATCGATGCCCAGGAGGCCTGGAATCTGGGATTGCTGAATAAGGTGGTTCCTTCCGATCAGCTCATGACCGAGGTGAAGAAGCTTGCCGAGAAGCTGCTGGCCAAAGGTGCGCTGGCGCTCAAGGCAGCCAAGGAGGCGATAGAGGAAGGGTACGACATCGAACTTGAGCGCGGTCTCGGGATCGAGGGGAAACTGTTCGCCCTCTGCTTTGCCACCGAGGATAAGACCGAGGGCGTGAACGCCTTCCTGGAGAAGCGCCCGCCCAATTTCAAGGGGAAGTAGTGAGAGACCTGTTCCAGGTTCCGAGTTCCAGGTTCCAGGTTGGGGTACGATCATGAAGTTCGAATTGACTCAGGAGCAACAGATCTTTCGGGAGATGGTCCGCGAGTTTGCGGCCAAGGAAGTGGCGCCCCTGGCCAAGCAGGTGGACGAGGAGGGGCTCTTTCCTCACGAGACGATCAAAAAGATTGGTGAGCTGGGGCTCATGGGGGTGGCGATCCCGACAGAATATGGCGGCGCGGGAGCTGACAACGTGTGCTACGCCATTGCCGTGGAGGAGATCGCCCGAGCCTGCGCCTCCACGAGCGTCATCGTGTCGGTCAACAATTCGCTGGTTGCCGATCCGATCTACAAATTCGGCACAGAGGCCCAGAAGCAGAAGCACCTGATCCCGCTGGCCAGCGGCAAGCTGTTGGGCGCCTTCGCCCTCAGCGAGCCGGGCGCGGGTTCAGATGCGGCAGGCCAGCAGACGATGGCCAAGAGAGACAGAGATGCCTTTGTCCTCACCGGCACAAAGAACTTCATCACGAATGCCCTGGAAGCTGAGATCGTGTTGGTCTTTGCAACGGTTGATCGCCATCTCCGGGCGAAGGGGGTCTGTGCCTTTATTGTGGAGAAAGGGACGCCGGGCTTCTCTATCACGAAGGTGGAGAAGAAGCTGGGGATGAAGGGCTCAAGCTGTTGTCAGCTTCTCTTTGAAAACTGCCGGGTGCCGGCGGATAGCCTGCTGGGCGAAGGAGGACAAGGGTTCAAGATCGCCATGGCCACCCTGGACTCGGGCCGGATCGGGATTGCGGCGCAGGCGGTGGGGATCGCCCAAGCCGCGCTGGACATCTCGCTGAGCTACTCGACGGAGCGTCTGGCCTTCGACAAGCCGATCGCCTCGTTTCAAGCGATCCAGTGGATGATCGCCGATATCGCGAATCAGACCGAAGCGGCCAGGCTGCTGACTTATCGGGCGGCGTGGATGAAGGACAAGGGCTTCCATCATACCAAGGAATCCGCCATGGCGAAGCTCTATGCCTCGGAAACCGCCAACCGAGCGGCAACGAAGGCGCTCCAGATCCACGGCGGCTACGGTTATATTTACGATTTTCCGGCCCAGCGGCTGTTCCGCGACGCACGAGTCACCGAGATCTACGAGGGCACGTCTGAAATCCAGCGTCTGGTGATCGCCGAACATCTGTTGAGTTAACCCGCAGAGGAAGCGACCATGTCACTGAACATCGTCGTGTGCATCAAACAGATTATCGATCCTGAGATCCCGGCTAGCCAGTTCAAGATCGATCCTGCAACCAAGCGCCAGGTCCAGGGCAGTCACTCGCTGGTCATCAGCGCGTACGATCAGAACGCAATCGAGGTGGCAATCCAGCTCAAGGAGAAGCATAGTGGCAAGGTGACTGCGATCAGCGTTGGGCCAGCAACGGCTGTCACTGCGCTCAAGAGCGCTCTGTCGATGGGGGCGGACGAGGCGATTTTGGTCAATGACCCTCTTTTCGGGTCGCAGGATCAGCAGGGAATCGCCCATGTCCTGGCGAAGGCGATTGAGAAAGCTGGCGGATTTGACCTGATCCTGACCGGTTGCGTATCAGGAGATTGGGGTGACCGCGCCGTCCCGGCGTTCATGGCTGAAGAGCTGGAGATGGGGTTCGTAAGTTTTGTTTCTCGGATCGAGCCGAAGGATGGGCAAGTCGTCCTGCGTCGAGTAGTAGAAGATGGCTATGAGTTGATCGAGGCGAAGCTCCCCGTTCTGGCCAGTATCATCTCCGACGAAACCAATACCCCGCGCTACCCCAAGCTGAAAGATATCATGGCCGCCGGCAAAAAAACGATCCCCCTCTGGAAGGCAGCGGATCTTGGGCTTGATCCAGATAGGGTCGGCCAAGGCGCAGCCAGGGTTGCGATTACGGACGTCTACATACCAACCAAAGAATCGAAGTGTGAGATGATCGAGGGGGATACGCCGGAGGAACAGGCGGTGAAGCTGGCCGCTAGGCTGCGCGAGCTCAAACTCATCTAGGGGGAATCTATGCTGGGAACGTTGGTCTTCGCAACAACTGAGGGCGGCGGGCTGACGCGGAATGCGCTCGAACTGTTGGCAGGCGGGAAAAGGCTGAAGGGGAAACTGGCTGAGCCAATTGGCGCGGCGATCCTGGGAAAAGAGCTAGGCCCTCACGTTCAGCAACTATTCGCCTACGGCGCTGACCAGGTCTATCGGGCTGAGCACCCATTGCTCGAACAGTATCAAGGCGATGCGTATGCCATTGCCTTGCACCAGGTCTGCCAGCGCGCACACCCGAAAGTGGTCCTGCTGCCCGGGGACTCCATCGGGCGAGAGCTCGGGCCACGCCTAGCCCACAGGTTGAAAGCCGCGTTTGTGGCGGACTTCATCGATTTCGACCTCGACGCTGCATCGGGTCGGCTCCTGTTCACACGTCAGGCCTATGGTGGCAAGGCGATGGCCGTCGTGCAGCCACATGTCAGTCCGGTGGTGGCAACCGTCAAGGTCCGGGCATGGGATCCGGCCACGAAGGAAGAGGGCCGGACGGGCGAAGAGATCAGGGTCGATGTTGCCTTGGAGGCGTCGCTGCTCAGGACACGCCTGCTCGAGAAGATCCAGGAGGAGGTGAGTGGCGTCAAGCTGGAGGATGCGAAGATCGTCGTCAGCGGCGGGCGTGGGCTGCGGGGTCCGGAAGGCTTCAAGGTTCTGGAAGAGCTCGCCCAGGTCCTGAAGGGGGCGGTGGGTGCCTCACGAGCAGCGACCGATGCCGGATGGGTTGCACCATCCTGGCAGGTGGGGCAGACCGGCAGGAGTGTCAGTCCAGAGCTCTATCTGGCCTTCGGGATCTCCGGCGCGACCCAGCATGTCGCGGGAATTTCCGGCGCGAAGAACATCGTGGCGATCAATACCGACCCGGAGGCGCCTATCTTTAAGGTTGCCCAGCTCGGCGTCGTCGGTGACTGGAAGGCAGTCGCAACGAAGTTGATCGAGAGCTGTAAGGAATTAACCGGCCAATGAACAACATCTGTTCCAGGCTCCGAGTTCCACGTTCCAAGTTGAAGAAAGTTCCATCTTTAGTGTGTGGAACCCGGAACCAAGAACATGGAACTTGGAACCTGGAACCCGGGACATGACTCCATCCAGAGAGATATACTGGAATATCCCCGGCCATCTGTTTCTCTACGTCCTTTTCTTTCCATTCCTCGTCGTCTTCCTGTACGGGATTTACCGGAACATCCGCTTGCTGTTCATGGGGCAGCCGGCGGCGGTCCTGGATCACTTGTGGGATCGGCTCAAAGGGTTCACGGAGGATGCGGTCTTGCAGCGACGGATCGCCAGCGACGCACTGTCAGGCTTGCTCCACCTGTCAATGTCCTGGGGATTCGCCATCCTCTTCATCGCTACCTCTCTCGTGGCCCTCCAGGATTACTTCGGTATCCCTACCTTATACGGGAACTTCTACCTCTACTTCATGTCGCTCACGGTCGATCTTTTTGGGCTGGCCGCAATCGTCGGCGTGGGGGTCGCCCTGGCCAGGCGCTATGGAGCGAAACCAGATCGCCTGCTCAAGCCTCGCCTGGCCGACAGCTATGGCGTTCTGCTCTCCCTGTTCCTCATCATATTGGTCACAGGCTTCCTGATCGAGGGGCTCCGGATCTCGGCCACGGCCGATCCATGGGGACGCTGGTCGCCGGGCGGGTGGCTGGCGTCGCTTCCTTTTCTCGGCCTTGGGCAAGTCCAGCAGGCAACCTTCCATCGCCTCCTCTGGTGGTTCCACGCCATCGTCGCGTTCGCCTTCATCGCGTATCTGCCATACAGCATCAGCCTGCACATGCTGGCTGCCCCGGCCAATATTTTGCTGAGAAGCCGGGAGCGCTCGGGCGTCCTGCAGCCGATTGATCTGGAACACGCAGAGCGGTTCGGCGCCTCGACGATCGAGCAGTATACATGGAAACATCTCCTCGATCTGGAGGCGTGCACCGAGTGTGGCCGGTGCCAGGATGCCTGCCCGGCCTGGACCACCGGCAAGCCGCTGACCCCGAAAGGCGTGATCATCGACCTTCGGGATCACCTGCGCCTGGTTGCCGAAGGCGGTGATTCGCGAAAGATGGTTGGCGAGGTGATCTCGCACGACGTGCTCTGGTCCTGCACGACCTGCGGCGCCTGTCATCAGGAATGTCCGGTCTTCATTGAACCGATTCCGAAGATCATCGAGATGCGCCGTCACCTGGTGATGGAAGAGGCCGACTTCCCGGAGACGATGCAGCAGGCCTTGCGGAGCCTGGAAGAGCGGGGACATCCGTTCCGTGGAACGTCAGCCACCAGGACCGACTGGGCGAGAGGGCTTGGTGTCAAGACGCTTGCGAGCAACGGCCGGCCGGAAGTCCTCTACTGGGTCGGCTGCGCCGCGGCCTTCGACGAGCGAAATCAAAAGGTGGCCGGCTCCTTTGCCAAGCTCCTGCAGCGCGCCGGGGTGAACTTCTCCATCCTGGGTGACGAGGAGCGGTGCACGGGCGACCCGGCCCGCCGGATCGGAAACGAGTATCTCTTTCAAACGCTGGCCCAAGAGAATATCGCAACCCTCAACCGGTACGGTATCAAGAAGATCGTCACAACCTGCCCGCACTGCTTCAACACCATCAAGAACGAGTATCCCAAGATGGGCGGCGGCTACGAGGTTGTGCATCACACGGAGATGCTGGCCGACCTGGTCCGGCAGGGGCACCTCCGCCCACAGAGACAGATGGATGGCGTTGCCTCGTTTCACGACCCCTGTTATCTCGGGCGACATAACGGCGTCTATGAGGCCCCTCGGAAGGTCCTCGAGGCTATCCCGGGCCTGCAGATAAAGGAGATGGGGCGGTGCCGGGAACGCGGCTTCTGTTGCGGGGCGGGCGGCGGGTTGATGTGGCTTGAAGAGAAGATCGGCAAGCGGGTGAGTTGGGAGCGGACCGAAGAGGCGTTGGCACTTCAGCCCCAGGTGCTGGCGAGCGCCTGTCCCTTCTGCCTGATCATGTTCGAGGACGCGCTGAAGGTGAAGGAGGCGAGTGACAGGGCCAAATCGCTTGACGTTGCGGAGGTGTTGGCGCAAAGTATAGAGGGGAGTGCATGGTGAAGAAAGATGAGTTGATCGATCTATTGAACCGGCTGCTGGAGGCCGAGCGGTCCGGTGTCAGGGCCTTGAGCGGTATGCTGAAGCCGTTGCCGGAGGGCGAACTAAAAAACGGATTGAAGAAGGCCAAGGGGGATGAGGCGCGCTATGTCGCGGGACTGCATGCTTTCCTGAAGCAACTCGGCGTAATCCCATCGGGGAAGGTGGGCGACTTCGCTGACAGGCTCCTGGCGATCGACGGGATCACCGAGCAGCTCAGGTTCCTCAACCGGGGTCAGGGGTGGGTGGTCAGGAAGATCCAGGCGCTGCTGCCTGCACTGACCGATCAGGCGATGCGGGATTTCTTCACCGAGATGCTCGACACCCACCGGAAGAACATCGCCTGGGCCGAGAAGATGGTCAAGCAGATCGCGGCCAAGGTCGCATAGCGGATCTTGAGCAAAAAGGTGGATTGAAATGTCAGAGAAGAGGGATCTCAAGCGGATCGAGCAGGAAAAGGAGCGGTGGGAGGCCGAAACCCTGAAGCCCACCCTCAAGAACACCCCCGAGCGGGCAGAGCGCTTCACCTCAGTCTCGATGACGCCGGTCGAGCGCCTTTACACTCCAGCGGATCTGCCTGGTTGGGACTTCGTGAAAGAGCTTGGGTTTCCCGGCGAGTACCCCTTTACACGGGGGCTACACCCAACGATGTACCGTGGCAAGCTCTGGACCATGCGGATGTTCGCCGGGTTCGGCACCGCCGTCGAAACGAACCGAAGGTTCAAGTACCTGCTTGAGCAGGGGCAGATGGGGCTCTCCACCGCCTTCGATCTGCCGACGCTGATGGGGTACGACTCCGACCACCCGTTTTCCGCCGGGGAGGTCGGCAAGTGCGGGGTGGCGATTGACTCCCTGGCCGATATGGAGATGCTGTTCGACGGCATCCCGCTCGGTGAGGTGACGACCTCCATGACGATCACGTCACCGGCCTCAGTCCTTTGGGCGATGTATATCGCCGTCTGCGAAAAGCAGGGGGTGCCCTATCACCTGGCGGGAGGCACCACCCAGAATGACATCTTGAAGGAATACATCGCCCAGAAGGAATACATCTATCCGATCGACCCGTCGGTGCGGCTGGTGACCGATACGGTCCTGTTCGGCGCGCACCACCTGCCTCGCTGGAACACCATCAGCATCAGCGGCTACCATATCCGTGAGGCCGGCTCGACTGCATTGCAGGAGCTGGCCTTCACCCTGGCTGATGGGATGGTCTATGTCGAGGAGGCGATTAAAGCGGGCCTGGAGGTTGACGCATTCGCGCCGCGCCTCTCCTTCTTCTTCGACTGCCATAACGACCTGTTCGAAGAGGTGGCCAAGTTCCGCGCGGCCCGGCGGCTCTGGGCTCGGGTCATGCGGGAGAAGTTCGGGGCGAAGGATCCCCGCTCCTGGCTGCTCAGGACCCATGCACAGACGGCTGGCTGTGCTCTCACCGCCCAGCAGCCGTATAACAACATCGCGCGGGTGGCGATCCAGGCGCTGGCCGGTGTCCTGGGTGGAACCCAATCGCTGCATACTAACGCCATGGACGAGGCGATGGCCTTACCCACTGAGGCGGCGGCCACCATCGCACTCAGGACGCAGCAGATCATCGCCTACGAGAGCGGGGTCACCAACACGGTCGATCCCCTTGCCGGCTCCTACTACGTCGAGACGTTAACGAACCAGATGGAGGAGGGGGCCTGGGAGTACTTCAGGAGGATCGAGGACCTTGGCGGGATGATCCGGGCCATCGAAAGGGGCTTTCCACAGCGTGAGATCGCCGATGCCGCTTACAGCTATCAGCAAGCGATCGAACGGGAGGAAAAGATTATCGTCGGGGTGAACCGGTTCACGGCAGAAGAGAGGAATCCGATCCCCATCCTCACCGTCGACCGTGCCGCTGAGGAGCGGCAGATCGACCGCTTGCGACAGCTTCGCCGCTCGCGGGACAAGGATGCGATGATGCGATCGCTCGACGCTCTTCGTCAAGCCGCCGCCGGGAAGGACCTATGGGGGAAGGACTTGTTGATGCCAAAGATTCTGGACGCAGTTCGGGCCTACGCGACCCTCGGTGAGATCATGGGTGTCTTTCGCGAGGTCTGGGGTGAATATACTGAGCCGAGCATTATTTAACTCTAATACAGAAGCATTCAACCGCGTGTCATTGCGAGGGAACGGAGTGACCGAAGCAATCTCTCACGGGGCGGGAATGCTTCGCTCCTTTTCGTCACTCGCAATGACCATGTAAAGGGGTTTGCAGGAGCGTACGATGGCTGGAGAGCAGGGCCGGAAGATCCGCGTATTAATCGCTAAGCCGGGGCTTGACGGGCACGATCGGGGGGCCAAGGTCATCGCCAGGGCATTCCGCGATGCGGGGATGGAAGTGATTTACACAGGGCTCCGGCAGACGCCCGAGATGATTGTGAGCGCCGCCGTCCAGGAGGATGTTGATGCCATCGGTATGTCGTGTCTCTCCGGGGCCCATATGCATCTGTTCCCGAGAGTGATGGAGCTGCTCAAGGAGCGAGGGGCGGATGACATCGTCGTCTTTGGTGGGGGCACGATCCCTGACGAAGATATCCCGAAGCTGAAAGCGGCCGGGATCGCCGCTGTCTTCACCCCTGGCGCGACAACAAGTGAAGCCATCGAGTTCGTGAAGAACAACGTGAAGAATAAGCCATTATAAAATAGATAGTTGTACGATATTTCGAAGAAATTACTTTAAATCTACCGAAGAGGATGTCCGCCGGTAGGCCGAGGGGAGTGACTGCCAGACGATGGATTTCGAGCTGAACGAGGACCAGAAGGCCGTCCAGAGGATGATCCGCGAGTTTGCGGAGCGCGAGATCGCCCCGGTGGCAGGGAAGCTCGACGAGCGGGAGGAGTTCCCGGCCCAGATCGTCCGGAAGCTGTCGGTTCTTGGACTGATGGGTATCCTCTTCCCGAAGGAGTATGGCGGCGCAGCGATGGACTATATCAGCTACGCCGTCATCCTCGAGGAGCTGGGAAGGTATGACGCCTCGGTCGCCCTGACCGTGGAGTCGCATAACTCCCTCTGCACCAATCATATCTACCTCGCCGGCACCGAGGACCAAAAGAGGAGATACCTCCCCCGGTTGACGAGTGGCAAGGTCTTCGGCGCGTGGGGGTTGACGGAGCCGGGCTCGGGGAGCGACGCGGCAGGGATGCAGACCACCGCGACCCTTGAGGGGAATCACTGGGTATTGAACGGGACAAAGACCTTCATCACTCAGGGCAGCGTGGCAGGCATCTATGTTATTATGGCGATCACCGATCGGGCCAAGCGGGATAAGGGGATTTCGGCCTTCATCCTCGAGAGAGGGACGCCCGGCTTCCGCGTCGGTCGCAAGGAACACAAGATGGGGTTTCGCGCCAGCGACACAGCACAGCTTATTTTTGATGGCGCCCGGTTCCCCAAGGAGAACCTGCTAGGCGCGCTAAACCACGGGTTCATCGACACCCTGAAGATCCTGGACGCTGCCCGGATCGGGATGGCTGCGCTGAGCGTTGGGATCGCCCGCGGTTGCCTGGAGGAAGGCCTGAAGTACGCGAAAGAGCGGCAGGCATTTGGTCAGCCGATCGCCACCTACCAGGCGATTCAGTGGAAGCTGGCAGACATGGCCACCGAGATCGACGCGGCGAGGCTTTTGGTTTTGCAGGCCGCCTACCTGAAGGATACAGGCCAGCCGTTCACTAAAGAGGCCGCCTACGGGAAGCTCTTCTCCTCAGAAATCGCGATGAAAGCGGCCACTGAAGCCGTACAGATTCACGGCGGCTATGGCTATATCAAAGATTTTCCGGTCGAACGATACTTCCGCGACGCGAAGTTCTGCGCTATCGGAGAAGGGACCTCGGAGATTCAACGGCTGGTCATCGCCCGCCAACTTCTGGGCCGATCATACGCATAGGTTCTTCTCTCGCTGTGGAACTATCTCTGTCCCAAAATGACAAGCCAGATGGCTATTCTTATGGACTTCACTCTCTGCCTGTGATAATTTTTGGCTCCTGCAAACCTTGTGTTGTAGCCCATCGCGACGGCAAATGGAGCTAACGCGCAGAATCCTCGAGGGCGATGTCCGCGCAGCGGCTCGCCTCATGACCATGATTGAAAACGGGGCACCCGAGGCAAGGGTTCCCCTGAAGTCCCTCTACGCCCACACCGGCTCTGCCTACATCATCGGCATCACCGGCCCGCCAGGCTCTGGAAAAAGCACCTTGACCGACCGGCTCACTGAAGAATTGCGGAAACGGAGGAAGACCGTCGGGATCGTGGCGGTTGACCCGACCAGCCCCTTCACCGGTGGGGCGATCCTTGCCGATCGGATCCGTATGCAGCGCCACAGCCTTGATGCCGACGTGTTCATCCGCAGCATGGCGACGCGGGGCCACCTGGGAGGGCTGGCCCGCGCGACCAACGACATCGTGGACATCATGGATGCGGCGGGGAAGGAAGTGATTCTGATCGAGACGGTAGGGGTCGGGCAGGAAGAGGTGGAGGTGGTGGGTACCGCGCACACTTGCGTGGTGGTGTCAGTCCCAGGACTCGGCGACGAGGTCCAAGTGATCAAGGCCGGCGTCCTGGAGATCGGCGACCTATTCGTCGTGAACAAGGCCGATCGAGATGGCGCCAACCGTACTGCCGCCGAGCTGGAGATGATGCTGCACATGGCCCCGGACACGGGCGGCTGGCTGCCGAAGATCTACAAGACGATCGCCACCAAGGGGGAAGGGATCTCGGAGTTGGTGAATGCGATCTTCAAGCACAAATCGTTTCTGGACGAGCGCGGTCTACGAAAGAAAAAGGGGCGAGAGCGAAGCGAGCGAGCGTTCCTGGCACTGCTGCAGGAGACGCTGACAGCCAGAGCCCTGGAGCGGATTCAGCGGAACGGAAGCATGAAAGAAATGATCGCACGCATCGCCGATCGCGAGCTCGATCCGTACACTGCTGTCGAAGAGGTCCTCGAAAAGATCGGCCTGTAGCGGGTACCGCTTATGGATGTGTTGCAGGCAGGAGTCGGGGAGTTCACGGTTGAGGATCCAGACGATCTCCGCGCCTTCATGCGGACCGAGAAGCGGCGGGAGATGGTGGACAAGGTCATGCCTGAAGCTGAAGCGGTTCGCCGCTATGTGAAGGACGGCGACTACATCAGCTTCGACTTCTCGTCCTTCACCCGAGGCCCGGCCTCTCTTATCAGGGAGATCATCCGCCAAAGGAGGCAGAACCTCTGGTTCGCCGCCAAATTCACCCTTATGGAAAGCACATTGCTGGTGGCAGCAGGTTGCTTGCGGGGGATCGATGTCGGATTCCTGGGTCTCGGTAATCTCATAGGCAAGGCGGTGGAGGAGGGGAGGATCAAAGTAACCGAGTGGACGAACGGCACCCTGACGCTGCGCCACCTGGCGGGGGCGATGGGGGTGCCCTTTCTGCCGAGCCGAAATCTGCTGGCCACCGATACCCTGACCTACTCTGGCGCCAAGGTCGTTCAGGATCCATTCACCGGGAGACCGATCGCGCTGGTCCCTGCCGTGAACCCCGACGTTGGGCTGGTGCATGTCCACCAGTGTGACATCTACGGCAACGCCCGTTGCTTCGGCCCGGGGGTCTCGCCGCTGGAGACAGCAATGGCTTCCAAGCGGACCATTATTTCCACTGAAGAGATCATTACGACCGACGACATCCGGAAAGAGCCGTCGAAAACCACCATTCCCTATTATCTGGTGGATGCGGTGGTCTATGCACCGTTTGGCTGCCTGCCGGGCGGGGCGCAGGGAGTGTACGAAATGGACACGGAGCACTTCCTGGAATACATGGCCGCCTCTGGCGACGAGCCAAAGATGGCCGCTTACCTCGAGAAGTATATCTATAGTGTGGCTTCCCACGAGGAGTTCTTGGAAAAGCGCGTCGGGGTTGCGAAGCTCCTAGACCTCAAGCGACAGGCCACCATCAAAGAGGGGTATCATTGATGGGCCTGGATTTTACCGAGTCGGAGTTCATGATCTGTCAGTGCGCTCGCCTGATGGAGGACGGCAAGATCGTCTTCATCGGGTACGGGATGCCACAGGTCGCCGCGATCCTGGCGCAGCGTCTTCACGCCCCCCGAATGGTCCAGGTCTACGAATTCGGTGCGGTGGGATCGCTACCCGAGACCCCGTTCGTTCGATTCACGATGGGCGGCCCGCGTAACTGCTACCGGTCGCTCGCCTGGACGAACATGAACACGATCTTCGCGCAGGCCCAGCTCGGGATGGTCGATCTGGGCGTCCTCGGCGCGACCCAGATCGACCGGTTCGGCAACGTCAACTCGACCATGCTGGGAGCTGATTACAAGCATCCAGAGAAGCGGTTCCCGGGGAGTGGAGGGGCCAACGAGGTGCTCACGCAGTGCTGGCGTACGGTGATCGTCATCCGGCATGAGCGTCGCCGATTCGTGAAGAAGGTAGACTTCGTAACCTCGCCCGGCTACCTTGACGGAAGTCGCGAGGCCCGCGAGCGAGCGGGCATACCCAGGGGGACCGGACCGTGGCGGGTGGTCACCTCCAAGGCTCTGTATGGGTTCGATGATCACAGTAGGCAGATGACCCTCTTAGGGGTGCTTCGGGGTCTCACCATAGATGACGTGCTCAAGGGGATGGAGTTTACACCACTGGTTGGGGAAAAGGTGGAGCAGCTTGAGCCGCCGACCCAGGAGGAGCTTCGTATTCTCCGGGAGGAGATCGATCCCGCTCGTGCCATCATTGGCGAGACAGCTCGCGACTAACACAAACGCGTTATATTGAGTGTCATTGCGAGGGAACGAAGCGACTGAAGCAATCTCAAAAAATGGCGGGATTGCTTCGTTCCTTTCAGTCGCTCGCAATGACAATGGAAGAGGGTTCAGTGTGCTTGCTTGAGATGGGGTCAATGTAATCGAATGCGGGTTTTTCGCCAGTTGCATGAGACTCATTCGAAGGAAGTGAGGAGAGCCTGATGAGCCCGGCCAGGCAGCCGGTATATTTGCTTGCTGGGGTTGCCAACTTCAACCCGCCCCCGATCTGGGAGGAGGCTAGCACCGGGGGCGGGAAATCGCTGCAACAATACTGGGAATCGGGGAGGCTTCAGGAGATCTATCCCGAATCTCTTCTCTGGACAGGGTTCGAACGCCTTGTCACAGAAGCTGTCAACAGAGGGGTGGACCTCTCTCGAGTCACCACCATCAATGTGGCGATCTCCTACACACATGAGCTTGGGCAGACCACTGAAGATGAAGTGGCCGGGGATTTTGGCCGCCGGCTGGCCAACAGCCAGCACCGCCAACTCTTTCAGCGCCCCCCAAAGATCCGCTGCACCCCCACGCATTCTGCGTCCTCTTCCGGCATCGTTCCCTTGAACGACGCGCTGGCGGACCTCCTCGAGCGCGGGGAAGAGATGTCGATGGTGGTCACAGGGGGCAATACGAAGGGGACGAATCGGAATCGTCCGCGGATCACCCCGGCGGAGACCACGGAGATTTTCGCCAGCCTGGTCTCCCCCTTTGACCGCAAGTTCGCCAAGGCCAATATGCTGAAGCTGGGAGCGGCTGCTCTGGGCCGTGCCTACCAACACGATTTCGAGCTGGTCAAAGCACTGGACAAATATGTCTACGAGCAGCGCCTCTACACGCATGAGTTAGCCCGTCAGAAGCTCTCCACCGCCCACGTGACGACGCACCCGGATGAGATCGATGACCGGACGATTTACTACCCGTTGAAGCTGATTGGCGTTTCGCCCCAAAGCATGGGCTACGCCGGCCTCGTCCTCTCCAGTCTGCCCCCTGCTACAGATCGCGCAGTCCGGGTCGCCGGCATTGGATGCGGCGTGGACCCATCAAGCATCCGCGACCGGGAAACCCACCTCTTCTCCAAGGCAATGGAGGAGTCCGTCTCCACCGCAATGAGCCAGGCGCGCATTCCCGGACTGTCGAGCCTGAAGATTCTTGAGCATCACAATCCCTTTCCAGCCGTTCCCTTGACCGAGCTGGAAGTCGTGCTGAAGACCCTCGGTTACCAAGGAACCGTGACCCAAGCCCTCCTCGGCGACGATGTCGGGACCAACGGGAGGCTCATTAAAGCCGGCCGATCCGGCGGGGCACTTTCCGGCCATGCCATCGCGCCAACCTTTGTGCGGCTCACCTTTGAGGCGGCCAAGCAACTTCTGGGTATAGGTGGCTACCCAAGCTTGGAGGTGGAACGGAACGAGGTCGCCTATGCCGGCATCAGCGGTGTAGGAGGGCATCACGCCTTTGACGGCTATGTTATCCTGGTGGGCGGGAGGATGGAGCAGGTGGCGAAGCTACAGGGCGATCTGACACCATTTGATCATGACTACTACAATCCCGTGGCCGAGCGCGATCTCAATGAACAGGAAGCCATGAGCGGCGCCAAGGTTCCCGATGGGATGACCGTTGCCTTCATCAGTTACCAGGAGACCAAAGGTGGACGTGACTACTTCGGCATAGCGCGCACACCCGACGGTCGAGACTTCCCATTTACTGCCTCACCGGCCTTTTTTGCCCGTTTGCTGCAAACAGCCTATATCGGGACCCCCGTCCGCCTTTCCCCGACACTTCAGGCTATCGAGACCTAGGGATCACGCCTGACGGTACCTTTTCCAAGACCCTCAGGATCCGCTAATCTGGACCTCAAAGAGACGAAAGAGAAGGGTAGGATAGATGACACAGGATGACATCCTTCTAGGGGTCAAAGAGGTCCGCATCGCATTTGGTGGGGTCAGCGCCTTGGCCGGGGTGAGCCTGGAGGTGAGGAGGGGAGAGATCTTCTCACTCATCGGTCCCAATGGGGCTGGGAAGACGGTTTTGCTGAACTGTGTCAGCGGACTCTACAAGCCCGATGCGGGCAGAATAATTTTTGACGGGAAGGACATCGGTCCCCTGCGGCCTCACCAGCGGGCTCGCCTCGGCATCTCGCGCACCTTCCAGAAAATCGAGCTCTTTAGCGGCATGACGGTCTTGGACAATATCAGGTTGGGCCGACATATCCACATGAAGACTGGCCTGCTCGACGGGGCGATCTATCTGGGAAGAGCGTCTCGAGAGGAGATCGCGCACCGCGAATTCATCGAGCGTCAGATCATCGACCTCCTAGAGATCGAGCACATCCGGGATAAGGTTGTCGGGATGCTTCCCTATGGCCTTCAGAAGCGAGTCGAGCTGGCGCGGGCCCTGGCTCTTAACCCTACCCTCATCCTGCTGGATGAGCCGATGGCGGGTCTGAATCTGGAAGAGACCGAAGACATGGCGCGTTTCATCCTGGAGATCAACGAGGCGGAGCAGTGGCGGGTCACCTGCATCCTGGTGGAGCACGATATGGGCGTGGTGATGGATATCTCCAACCGGGTGGCCGTGCTGAATTTCGGTGAGAAGATCGCAGATGGGACACCGCAAGAGGTCCAGGGGGACCCTGCCGTCATCAAGGCCTACCTCGGCGAGGTGGAGGAGCTGTATGCGACCCGCCGCTAGCCCTACTGGACCTTCAATTGAGATTACGAAAGACCTCACCCTCCCCAAGCTCCTGCTCCGGACCGCCGGGAAGTACGGCAACCGGAAGGTCGCCATGCGGGAAAAGGAGTTCGGGATCTGGCGGCCGATCACCTGGCAGGAGTATCTCGAGCGGGTCAAGGCGCTGGCCCTTGGCCTCGTGGCCCTGGGTCTCGGCCGCGGGGACAAGGTCGCGCTCATCGGTCAGAATCGGCCAGAGGGGCTGTGGGCTGAGATGGCGACTCTCTGTGTCGGAGGCGTGGCCGTGTGGCTTTACCAGGACTCCCTAATCGATGAGGTCCAGTACATCGTGGACCACTCCGACAGCAAATTTCTCATCGGCGAGGGGCAGGAAGAGGTCGATAAGGCATTGGCCATCAAGGACCGCTGCGCCAAGCTGGAACAGATCATCTGGGATGATCCAAAAGGGATGCGCGGGTACGACGATTCCATCCTGATCAGCCTCGCGGAGGTGAGCGAGCTGGGCAAGAAGCTGGGAGAGCGGGAGCCTCACCTCTTCGAGGAGCTGATAGAAAAGGGCCAGGGGGACGACATCTGCTTACTCTTTTACACGTCCGGAACTACAGCGCAGCCGAAAGGGGCGCTTCTTACTTACCACAACATGCTCAAGATGGGGCAGAACATGATGGCCGTGGACCCGTGCAGAGAGGAGGACGATTTCGTCTCGTTCTTGCCATTCGCCTGGATCGGAGAACAGATGATGTCGATCTCTTGCGGGTTGCAGGCCGGGTTCGCGATCAACTTCCCGGAGAGCCCGGAGACGGTCCAGCATAACATCCGAGAGATCGGCCCACAGGTTCTTTTCTCCCCCCCGCGGATCTACGAGCAGATGGTCCGGACAGTGCAGGTGCGTTACCTTGACGCCCCGCTTCTTAAGCGAAAGGTCTACGAGGTGGCGATGGGTATAGGGGGGAAGATTGCAGACCTCAAGCTGGCCAAGAAATCGATCTCTTGGTGGCTCAAGTTCCCCGGGAAGCTGGCCGATCTGACGGTCTTCAAGAAGGTCCGCGACCATCTGGGCTTGGCCCGCATCCGGCGAGCGTACACTGGTGGCGGTGCCCTGGGACCGGACCATTTGCGTTTCTTCCATGCCATCGGCGTGAACCTGAAGCAGATCTACGGTCAGACCGAGATAGCCGGGATTTCGGTCCTCCACCGCGACGGCTACGTGAAGTTCGACACCGTTGGAACACCCCTTCCCGAGACGGAGGTCCGCATTGCCCCGGACGGCGAGATCCTTTCACGAAGCCCCTGCGTCTTTAAGGGGTACCACAAGATGCCGGAGGAAAGCACCAGGACGCTCAAGGACGGGTGGCTTCACTCCGGGGACATCGGGTTCCTTGATGCCGATGGCCACCTGGTGGTATTCGACCGGCGGAAGGATGTCATGACCCTTTCCGATGGTAGGCGGTTTTCTCCTCTGTATGTGGAGACGCGACTGAAATTCAGCCCGTACCTCAAGGATGTCTGGGTGATCGGCGATCAACGTCCTTTCTTAACTGCCGTCGTCTGCATCGATGCCGGTGTGGTAGGGAAGTGGGCCGAGGAGCATCACGTCCCCTACACCAGTTACTCTGAGCTTTCTCAGAAGGCCGAGGTGCGTGGTCTGGTGGCGGAGGCGATCGGCGTTGTGAACGGGAGCTTGCCGAGTCCGGCCAGGATCGGGAGGTTCGTGAACCTCCACAAAGAGTTCGATGCCGACGACGAGGAGCTCACCCGGACACGGAAAATCCGCCGGGCCTTTTTGGAGGAGCGCTACCGAGAGATCGTGGAGGCCCTCTACTCGGGTGCGGCAGAGGTTCACTTCGATACGACGGTCACCTATGAGGACGGCCGGGTGGTCCACAGTAAGATGGACCTTTGGATTTCGGATGTTCCGGTGGAGGCACAATAGTGGAGACCTTTCTTCAACTCGTCATCACCGGGATCCTGGTGGGGAGCATCTATGCCCTGGTGGCGCTCGGGTGGACCATCATCTACAAATGCTCCGGCGTCCTCAATTTGGCCATGGGGGAATTGACCCTTCTCGGCGCGTATGTTTGTCTGGCGTTTTATACCTGGGGGTTTCCCTTTCCGGTGGCGCTCCTGGCCACGCTCATCGTCGGGTTTGTCCTCGGATTGCTGACCGAGCGGTTGTTTCTCCGTCGGATGATCGGTCAGCCTGTCCTGGCCGTCATCATGATCACAGCAGGGCTCTCGTTCTTCTTCCGCGCCGTAGTGGGGTTCATCTGGGGCACCGATACCAGGGTCTTTACCCCGCGGGTTTTCCCAACAGAGCCGGTGCGCTTCGGCAGGATGGTGTTGGGCCAGGTGTATATCTGGAGTTTCCTTGCTGCCCTCGTGCTCCTCGTGGTGTTCGTGGCATTCTTCCAGTACAGCCGCTGGGGCCTCTCTATGCAAGCCGCGGCTGATGACGAGATGGCAGCGCTTTCCCTTGGAGTGAGCGTCAAGCGGGTCTATGCACTAGCCTGGGCCATCGCTTTCATGGCGGCCGGAGTGGGAGGCACCCTGCTGGGGAACATCAACGGGCTCAACATCTCGGTGGGCTACCTGGGGATTCTCGTCCTGCCTGCGGTCGTGTTTGGGGGGCTCAACTCGGTTCCTGGGGCCATCGTTGGCGGGATCACGATCGGTATCCTGCAGAACCTATCGGGTGGCTACCTGGAGCAGTGGACGCCGGGTGGGGTGAAGGACATCGCCCCGTTCGTCTTCATGGTGATCATTATGCTTTTCCGGCCCTACGGGCTCTGGGGATGGGAGAAGATCGAGAGGGTCTAGTGCCAGGCCAACAAACTCTGCCTAGCGGTATTGCTGGCCCCTGTGGCACTCCCTGTGACGTACCCGGAAACGTACGTCTCGGTCGGCCTCAGAGCCAGCGCCTTGCTATGCTCGTTTCTTGGCCTGACACGAGGCTCAGCAAGTTAGTGTGAAATAACATGTATTTGCCGAGCGGGGTCTATCACGAAACCTACCGGGCAGACCACGCCTGGTGGCAGGCGGTCTTCGTGCGGGCCAAGATGGCCCTTTTGGCCCTTGTCCTTGTTGCCGGCTTGCCGCTGGCCGGCACCTTCGCCCTATCCGTCGCGAACATCATCGGCTATACAGTGCTCTCGGCCCTCGGGGTCCAGCTTCTGATCGGGTTCACTGGCCAGATCACGCTCGGCCATGCTGCCTTCATCGCGGTTGGGGCCTACGCCACCGCTATCGGGATGCTCCAGTACGGGCTACCATACCCTGTCAGCATCGTGCTGGGGGCGATCCTCGCCGGAGTATGGAGCGTTCTCTTTGGGCTCCCATGCGCCAGGGTCAAGGGGTTCTACCTTATCATGACAACCCTGGCAGCCCAGTTTGTGACTGTTGATTTCATTATTACGCAGTACGTGAGTCGCGTCGGAGGGCGGGAGCATTACTTGTCACTTCCTCCCGGAACAATCACTGTTGGGCCGTGGGTCATCGACACAGAGCTCAAGGTCTACTATCTGATGATTGCCCTTGTGATCTTGTGCACGGCAGGTATGGCCAACCTCCTTCGAACACGTGTGGGGCGGGCCTGGATTGCGATCCGGGACAATGACATCGCTGCCGAGATGATGGGGGTCAATGTCGTCCGCTATAAGCTCCTGGCATTTTTCGTCGCCGGTGTCCTGGGGGGAATTGCAGGTGGATTCTGGATCAGTTCTCTATACGTTGTCAGCTCTGAGCACTTTCAGTTTTCCTGGTCTCTCTGGCTGGTGGGTGTTATCCTGATCGGCGGGGTGGGGAGCCTGCACGGAGTGATCTTCGGGTCGATCTTTGTCACGGTCCTCCCTGAGGCACTCAAGTTCGCCGTGATCCCTTTGAGCGAGGCGTTCCCGGCACTTTCCACTGGGTTCTTGTACATCAAGGAGGGGGTCTTCGGCTTGGCGATCGTCCTTTTCTTACTGTACGAGCCGAGGGGCCTGGCTTATCGGTGGCAGCAGCTCAAGAATTACTTTAACCTATGGCCCTTCGCCTATTAGTGTTGGAGAAGAACACGCCGGATCCGTAACCGAGGATGTGAGGTGATGAGAATATGAGACCCAGCTCTTTCGCTCGCCAGGGGAGGGAGGGAGAAAGACGTGGTAACCTTTCCCTGAAGGGAGGGTCGGCATGAGCGTAAAGGGCAACACGCCGCGACTGTCAACCGAATTGAGCGCTAGAGCACTGGTATTCAACATCACATAACAGGAGGTAGAGCATGGCAAGGAAGACGATGATCCGGATCGCTTGCACCCTTCTCGTGGCGGCCCTGCTGCCGCTCCCCGCTGGGGCCGAGACCGTGATAAAGATCGGCTCTCTAAACGATTTCACCGGTCCCACATCCGACGTCGGCAAGGATGCCGGCTTGGGAATTAGGGAGGCGATTCAGTACGTCAATGACACTGGGGGGATCAACGGCAAGCGCATCAAGCTGTTCCAGTATGATTACGGGTACCGGGTTCCCGAGGCCGTCACCACCTATAAGAGGTTCCGGGACTTCGATAAGGCGGTGGCTGTCTTTGGATGGGGGACTGGCGATACGGAGGCGCTCGCTCCCACCGTCGCGAAAGATCAAATGCCGTACCTCTCTCATTCTTTCTCCGCCTTTCTCGCTAATCCCGCGAAGACCCCCTACAACTTCATCTACGGGACCGACTACTCCAGCAACGCAAGGGCGGCCATGACCGCTTGGTACGACGAGGTCTGGCTGAAGGACCCTCGGTTCAAAGCCGAGCGCGAAAAGGGGGTCAAGCCCCGGTTTGTCAGCTTCTACATGAAGGCCTGTCCATATTGCAGCGCTGCCATCAAGGCGCTGAATGACCATGCTAAAATTCTCGGCTTCGAGGTAGGACCGGACCAGGATGTGCCTCTGACCGCCCTGGACGTGAAGAGCCAGATCCTGGCCGCCAAGGAGTTCAAGCCTCATTTGGTCTGGCACGGCAACATCGTGATGTCGGTGGCCACGGCCCTGAATGATGCCCACGCCCTGGGGCTGGGCGCGGACCACATCGTCAACAACTGGGGGTACGACGAGAACCTTATCAAGCTTACCCTCTCGGAGGCCGAAGGGGTGATCGGGCCCGCAGTCACAGCCTTCTACGGGGAAAAGGTCCCTTTGATGGACAAGGTCGTGGAGTACGCCAAGAAAATGAATCCAGGCGTCCCCCAGCAGAATCGCCTGATCCGCACCGTCCAGTCCTGGGTGGATGTCCTGCTGATGAGAGAGGCGCTGGTACGGGCCGATAAGGCTGGCAAGCTGAACGGCCCGGGGATCAAGGAAGCCTTCGAGAGCATCCGCGACTGGACCCCGGGTCTTGGCCGACCTCCAATCACGATCACTCCCACAGATCATCGGCCTGGGTCGCTGATCCGAGTTTATCGAGTCCAGAAGGGGAAGTTCGCCCTCCTGGAGGCGGTCGATCTCAAGAAGCGATGGCCCGAGAAGTGGGACAAGGAGTGGCTGGGCTGGTAGGATATGTTGAGGATCAATAACATCGAGGTGCTCTATCACGAGGTCATCCTGGCCCTCAAAGGGGTGTCTCTCGAGGTACCGGCGGGAGGGGTTGTCGCGCTGCTGGGGGCCAACGGGGCCGGGAAGAGCACCACGCTTAAAGCGATCTCTGGGCTGCTCAGACACGAGAACGGAAAAGTGGCCCAGGGGAGCATTGAGTTCCTCGGGGAGCGGATCGACCGCAAGTCCGCCGAGGAGATCGCCCGGATGGGGATCATCCAGGTGATCGAAGGTCGGCGTGTCTTCGAGCATCTCACCGTGGAACAGAATCTGAAGGTCGGCGCTCACCTTGGGGGCAGCGGGGCCATGATCGGGAACGGCCTGGAGGCAGTCTATCACTACTTTCCCCGTCTTCGGGAGCGCCGGAATGTGGTCGCTGGGTTCCTCAGTGGGGGGGAGCAGCAGATGACAGTTATCGGCCGGGCCCTCATGACCGGCCCCAAGCTGTTGCTCCTGGACGAGCCTTCCATGGGCCTCGCCCCCCTTCTGATCAAGGAGATCTTTGAGATCATTACCCGCCTACACCAGGAAAGACAGATCTCCATCTTACTGGTAGAGCAGAACGCCAAGCTCGCCCTGGCCGTTGCGCGGCATGCCTACGTGTTGGAGAGCGGTCGAGTGGTGATGGAGGGACCGTCGGAGCAGCTCAGGGAGAACCCTGATATCCGCGATTTTTACCTCGGCCTGACCGAGTTGGGTGCCAGGAAGAGTTTCCGCGCAGTGAAACATTACAAGCGGCGAAAGCGGTGGATCACCTAATCGTTTCGCTGCAAAGAAAAGGAGGGGAGAGATGCGGAAGGCATTTTTGATCGCGATCATGGTGGTACTCTTGGCAAGCTGGGGCGTGATCGGGCCCGCCGCCGCCGCCAAGCTCCAGACGCCCACAGTAGAGCTGGAACGAGTGGAGGTGGCCAGCTATTTCCCGTGGGCGGATAAGCCAACTCGCGTGCCCTTGGTACTGGCGTTCGTATTCAAAATCACGAACCCTAACAGCGTCAAGGTAGGGCTGGAAGATTTGAAGTTCACCTATGGATTGGAGGCCAAGCCGGGTGAATATTTCGATCTCAACACCCCTACGGTGTACGAGTTGATGTACATTCCCGGTAAGACGACGAACCAGCTCAGGGTCGTGAGTGTTCTTGACTCGATGATCGTCCCGGCCACCCTCGCCGTGAGCGCCGGCGCGCGTGTCCAGGCCCTCGAGCTGAAGATCCCGGATGTGGTGAAGATGTGGTGGGAACAGATTGGCGATTTCAGCTTCGGGATCAGGGTGTCGGAAGGGGTGGCGAGTTTCACCAGCGAGCAGGGGGACGCCCTGGTCACCTTTGAGGGCAAGTTCCCGAAGAAGTAACAGGAAATTATCTATTAGTCGCTTATCGAGGCATGTCCCCAGGGGCAATCACACTTCATTCAGCATGTTTGCATTAGTGGGACAGTCGATGTGGTGACGAGGCAAACCGACGACAGTCCGGGGCTCTATGATCCAAAACTCGAGGCGATGTCAGCAGAACGCCGTCGAGCTTATCAGGCAGAGCAGCTCCAGACTGCCGTCAGGCACGCGTATGACCATTCGCCAAACTTCCGCCGTCGGATGGAAACCGCCGGGCTGACCCCGGCTGCCATTAAAGGGATCGAGGATCTAGCCCGCCTCCCGGTTCTGAAAAAATCGAGCCTTCCCCAGCTCCAGAAGCAAGACCCCCCTTTCGGTGGGCTCCTGGCGGTGCCCTTGTCGGAAGTGAGCCGGATATACCAGTCCCCGGGCCCCATCTATGAGCCTGAGGGCCGTCAGTCGGATTACTGGCGCATGGCGAGGGCCTTCTACGCGGGCGGCTTTCGGCCTGGTGACGTGGTGCAGGTCACTTTTGCCTATCACCTGACGCCAGGGGGCTGGATCTGCGACGGCGGTCTGAGGGCGCTTGGGTGCGTCGTGGTTCCTGCGGGCGTCGGCAACACGGAGGTTCAGGTCCAGGTCCTGAGGGACCTCGTGGTGACGGGATTCGTTGGGACGGCCGCCTTCCTCGCGACGCTGATCAGCAAGGCCGAAGAGATGGGGTATGATGTCGCGGAGGAACTCCACCTTCGCGTCGCCTCGGTGGGCGGTGCGATGATGGCAGAGTCAATGCGGCAGATGATGGCGGACCGCTATCGCCTTCAGATCAGGCAGACCTATGCTATCGGCGACTTGGGTCTCATCGGCTATGAGTGTCAAGAGGCGTCTGGATTGCACATCGCCGATGACCTACTGCTGCAGATCGTTGACCCTCAGGGTGGAGCTGAGATTTCAGTCGGGGAGCCCGGTGAGGTGGTGGTCACGGTGTTCGACCAGGTCTACCCTCTGATCCGCTTTGGGACCGGTGATCTCTCGGCAGTCACGACAGAACTCTGTCCCTGCGGCAGGACCTCCGCACGGCTGACCCGGATCATGGGCCGAGTGGACGAGGTGACGAAGATCAAGGGAATGTTCGTCCACCCGCGACAGGTGGACGAGGTCGCAGCAGCATTCCCTGAAGTCCGATGCTGTCAGGTCGTTGTGCGCCTGAGGGGGCATGATGATGAGATGACTTTCCGGGTGGAGCTGGCGAGCGGTGTCGAGCCGGAGCCGCTCTTGGCCAAACTGAAACAGAAGACCAAAGATCTCTTGAAGATCACGGCCAATGTTGAAGTGGTTTCTCCGGGAACACTCGCCGAAGGAGCCAAGAAGATCCTTGATGAACGCCAGTGGGACTAACCATTAGGATGGAAGACCCGAACTGTCCCCCCGGTGCATGGATTGTTATCGATTTCCGCCTGCGCATCATCGCCGAATTCACCCATCCCCAGATCCGCCTGCCTGATAGGTCGTGAGGCTGTGGAGGCCAGGAAGCGAAAACAGCCATGTCTCGTCTAACTCGCGATACTCGGACTAGATCGACCGGTTCGAGGTCAAAGAGGGACTGCAGGACAGGATGGGGAGCGGCAGTCATCGCCCTTGCAGTCATCTTGCTGCTTTCCCCTTCGACGTGGGGCGCGCCGCTGGCGCGGGTAGAAGACCTCCCCCATCTCTTACAGCTCCCGATCTTCCAGCCAGGTGAATCAGGCCTCCTCTATGACGATGAAGGGCAGGCCTTTGCCGCTATCGTCCCCGAATACCGGGTCTTCGTCCCGTTATCCAGAATTCCGATGAATTTGCGACAGGCTATCATCGCCGCCGAGGATGCCCGCTTTTACCAGCACGGGGCGATCGATCTTAGAGGCATGGCCAGGGCAACAATCAAAAACCTGATGGCGGTTCAGGTGAAGGAAGGGGGCAGCACCATCACGCAGCAACTCGCCAAGACCCTCTTCCTGAGCCACGAACGAACCCTCGAGCGGAAAATGAAAGAATTGGAGCTCGCCAGAGAGATCGAGAAGCACTACACGAAAGACCAGATCCTGGAGATGTACCTCAACTGCATCTACTTCGGCCATGGGGCCTACGGGGTGGAAGCGGCAGCCAGGACCTATTTCAGCAAGAGCGTCACAGAGCTGACCCTCCCCGAGGCTGCGCTCCTGGCTGGGCTGCCTCGCGCTCCTGGGCGATATTCCCCGCTGATTGATGCCAAGCGTGCCAGGGCGCGCCGGCAGTATGTGTTAGACCGTATGGTTGCGACCGGTGTGCTCAAGAAGTCACAGGCCCGCGCCGCAAGGCGAATGCCCGTCTCGGTGAATCCGATGTTTCGGTCGAGAGGTGCGGCTCCCTGGTTTGTCGATTATGTCCGACAGCAGCTCGACGCCCGCCTCGGACCGGTCCTCGTGCGGGAGGGGGGACTGAAGATTTACACGACATTGAATTCCGGCATGCAGCGGGCTGCGGTGAGCGCCATCAGTCGCGGCGTTGCGGCCATTATCAGGCGAAAAGACGAACAGAAGGGCAGGGACGATGCGACCCTGGAGGGAGCCCTGGTTGCGCTCGATGCCAGAACTGGCGAAATCAAGGCGATGGTGGGCGGCTCGGGCTACGGCCGGAGCCAGTTCAATCGGGCGGTCCAGGCGCGACGCCAACCCGGCTCAGCCTTCAAGCCGCTCGTCTATGCTGCCGCCTTCGAGCGTGGTTTCACGCCGGCAACCCTTATCGATGATGCCCCGATTCACTTTGAGATCGGCGTGGGGAGCCGAGGCGAAGTCTGGGCCCCCGAGAATGTGGACCGGCAGTACCGGGGTCCCGTCACGCTCCGCCGCGCCCTGGAGGAGTCGATCAACGTTCCGACGGTCCGCCTTATCGCAGGAATCGGCGTCGATCCAGTGATCGATCTCGCCCATCGGCTCGGAATTACTTCGGAGCTACGACGCGAATACGCGATGGCATTAGGCGTCTCAGAAATGAGCCTCTTGGAGCTTACATCGGCCTACCAGGGGTTTGCGAATCGGGGGATTCTTGCACCGCCTTCTATCGTCCGCCGCGTGGTGGGTCCTGGTGAGGTCATCCTCGAAGAGCAGGTGACCGAGTCGCGGCATGTGCTGAGCGAAGACGTCGCATTTCTGCTGACCTCAGTCCTGGAGGGTGTCGTAGAACGCGGGACAGGCAAGGCGGCCCAGCGGATCGGACGGCCCGTGGCGGCGAAGACTGGAACTACTCAGGATGCCGCGGACCTTTGGTTCCTTGGGTACACCCCAAGCCTCGTGGCGGGGGTCTGGCTTGGCTATGATCAACGTCGCTCGCTCGGCTCCCACGAGACAGCCGGGAAGCTTGCTGGGCCCATCTGGGTCGATTTCATGAACCAGGGCCTTGACGACAGCCCCGTTGAAGCCTTCCTCCCGCCTGAGGGGGTCGTCCAGGCTCTGGTGAATCGAAGAACAGGAGAGCCCACCTCGGCGAGCGATCCTGAGGCCTTTCAGGAGTATTTCATCAGAGGGCATGAGGGGCCGCCAGGGAGGCCCTCCGCCGCTACCCTGTCAACAACCGGTTTCCCATATTCTCCATGAGGCGGCAACCTGGCGCTATTCCAAGGCGCCACCCTGTGACCCGGTTTCGCTTCATCACTGAACCCACCGCCCCCCCACGCACAAGATACTGTGCGGAGCATGAATTAGGCGACACTTGAGCCCAGGCCGCACAGTCCGGGGGAGAGTCCGATGAGGGGCGGCGGCCCGCCCCTCTCGGTAGGGCCCGCGGGGAGGGCCGAGCGGTTGCTGACATTCCTGCAGGCGCGAGGGCCTTCCCCGCGAACTAAGCGGTGCGGGCGGACGTGTCATCTATTTCCCGCTCCGCTTAGTAATTGAGCGTCCTGCCGGCCCGTGATATGGTCGGCAGTGGGAGAGCCCTGGCCGGTCAGTCGAAAGAGATCGTCGAAGGGGTTTGGAGATTAACTGGTGATGGGCAAAGTGGTGACAATGGCGCAGGCCATCCAGCGATTCGTGCCAGATGGTTGTTCTGTGTTGATGGGCGCGGCGCTCGAATCGTTGATCCCGTTCGCGGCCGGTCACGAGATGATCCGACAGCGGCGAAAGAATTTGACCCTAATCGGACCGATCTCGGATATCCTGTTTGATCAACTCATCGGGGCAGGGTGCGTGTCACGGGTGATCGCGGCTTGGGTCGGGAACGTCAGCGCCGGCCTCGCTCACAACTATCGCCGGGCCGTCGAAGGCAATAGCCCACATCGCCTCCAGATCGAGGATCACAGCAACTTCACGCTGGCGCTGGCCCTGCTGGCGGGGAGCCTTGGCGCCCCGTTTATTCCCACGAAAACTCTCCTTGGCACTGACCTGCTTTCGGGCAATCGATCGTTCCGACTGTCGTCGGACCCGAACACCGGAGCGCCGCTCGTGTATGTGCAAGCCATTACTCCGGATATCGCAATCCTCCAGGTGCAGAGAAGCGACGCCGACGGAAACACCCACTGCTGGGGAAATCTTGGCGTGAGCGAGGAGGGTGGCCTTGCCAGTCAGGGGGTCATCGTCATCGCCGAGGAGGTGGTGTCCCGCGAGATAATTCTGAGCGATCCGAACCGGGTTCTCCTGCCGTCTTCGAAAGTGGTCGCGGTTGTCCGTGAACCCTGGGGCGCCCACCCTTCGTCCGTGCAGGGGTTCTACGGACGAGACCACGCATCTTACGAGGAGTATCATAGGGCCAGCGGCACGAAACGGGGGTTCGAGCGATGGCTAAAGGATTGGGTCCTGGATGTGGAAGATCGGACAGCCTATGTTGCCCGCTTGCGAGAGGATCGGCTGAACCAACTTAAACCATCTCGCCAGCTCATGGCGGCTCTGGTGGATTACGGGTATTAGAAGTAGCATAGAGGGTTTAGGGTATCGGGTTTAGCGAAGCATGGCCCGTGAGTCTCTCAATACTCAGTATACGGCGCAGGAGGTGATGGTCACTGTTGCTGCGAGGCAGATCAGGGATGGGGAGCTAGTCTTCGTCGGCATGCGCCTTCCCCTCCTGGCGTTTGCACTCGCGAAAAGGATGCATGCGCCACGCGCCGTCGGGCTCTTCGAGTCCGGTCTCATGCGGGATGAGCCGGCGCCGGAGCTACTCTACACGATGTCCGATCCCCCGAATATCGCCGCCGCCATATGGAGCACCAGGATGATCAACCTGATGGGATTGCTTCAACAGGGGGCAGTGCAGCTCGGGCTCATCGGAGGGGCGGAGGTAGACCGATTCGGCAATCTCAACACGTCGTACATCGGCCCACCCGACCGACCAACGATGAAGCTTCCAGGGAGCGGCGGCGCGGCGGATATCGCCTCGCTCGCGGGACGATTCGTGATCATCATGCAGCACGAGCGGCGCCGGTTCAAGGAGCGTGTGGACTACATCACTTCACCCGGGTACGGCGATGGGGGCGATTGGCGCCGGCGTGTCGGTCTTCAAGGCGGCGGCCCTGCTGCGATCATCACCACCCTTGCAACGCTGTCGTTTGATCCCGAAACGAAGGAGGCGGTCCTGGACTCGTATCATCCGGGCGTCACCCAGGATAACATCTGCCGGCAGACCGGCTGGTCGCTTCGGGTTTCACCAACCGTTCATGTAACGACGCCACCAACCAAAGAGGAGCTGGCCATCATCCGGCACTATGACCCAGAAGGGTTCTGGACCCGCCCATGAACCGCAAGGTCAAACTGGTGCTTGCTCCCCCACTGGAAGGGACCGATTCGAGGAGCAAGACACCTCGTGTGTTATTGCGAGGGGCTAAGGGACGAAGCAATCTCACTGCTTCAATTTCAAGAATCACAGATTGCTCGCATTTCAGGGACCTCAGTCAGCGGTTGATTGTGCCATAGGAAGCGCCATGGAAAAAATCGTGGTCAATCCCTCAGGACTGGCAAAACCAGTCGGTTACTCTCATGGATTCGAGGTCAAAGGTGGTCGGCTACTCTTTCTTTCCGGCCAGGTCCCTTTCGACAAGCAGGGCAGCATTGTCGGACGGGGTGATATCGTGGCGCAGTTCCGGCAGGTCTGCGAGAACCTGAAGACATTGGTCGAAGATCGGGGTGGCACGCTGCAGGATATCGTCAAGCTGACCATCTTTGTCCTCAATCGAGACGACTATAAGACCAAAGGGAAGGCGATAGGCCAGGTCTATCGGGACTACTTTGGCCGCCACTATCCTGCGATGTCATTGGTTGAGGTCAAGGGTCTCTACCATGAGGGGGAGGGCGCGGTGATCGAGATCGACGGTATTGCCGCCCTCCCCTAGGACTGGCCCGATTTCGTGTCACGGCAATCTTATAGAGAACTCGGCAGCGGATGCTGATCACGAGAGAGTGGAAAGATAGGGGTGAAGGACATGAAATGTCCAGCGTGTGAGAATGACCTGACTCAGGTGCGAGTTGGAGACATCACAGTTGATGTGTGCAAAGGGGGGTGTGGGGGAATCTGGTTCGACCGGTTCGAGCTCAAGAAGCTTGACGAGCCACATGAATCTGCAGGGCAGCTCCTCCTGGATGTTGAGAAGAATGAAAAGCTCACGATTGATCAAAGCAAAAAACGGAGGTGTCCTAAATGTGTCGATATCGTCATGATGCGGCATTTCTTTAGTGTGAAAAAACAGGTGACGGTCGACGAATGTCCTGGCTGTGGAGGGTACTGGTTGGATGTGGGTGAGTTGGGGACGATACGGAACGAATTCAGGACTGAGGGAGAAAGGACAAAGGCGGCAGAGGCATATTTCTCCGAGGTTTTCGATACGCAACTTTCCGCAATGATCGCACAGAGCGGCGAGAAGGCCGAGCGGGCTCGGAAAATCGCTCGAATGTTTCGTTTTATTTGTCCAAGCTACTATCTACCAGGTAAACAAGTCTGGGGAGCCTTTTAATTGCTTGTTATCGAGGGCAGTCGACATGACAAAGGATTTTGTCGCGCTATCGATTCACCGACGGCAGATTGCCCACCTTTCGATGGGACACAGTAAGCGGAAAGCGAGGATCAGCTCTTCTCGCGGACCTGCAATTCCTTGATCAGTCGCGAGAGGTAGGTCCGCTGCAGGCCCAGGGCACCCGCGGTCCTCGATTGATTCCCCCCAAAGCGTTGCAAGGCCTCCCGAATGATCTGTCGCTTGAAGGCGACGACGGCCTCGTAGAAGCCAGTGGACACATCGGCCGTGTGCAGACCACTTGAGCTGATTATCGCGCCCAAGGGTAAGTCCTCTGAGGTAATCCGCTCGCCAGCGCTCAGCACGACGGCCCGCTCAATGATATTGGCGAGTTCCCGGACATTGCCGGGCCAGTGGTACCTCTTGAGCAGCTCCCACGCATCGGGCGTGATCTCTTTTATCCGCTTCCCAACGTTGCTGCAATATCTGGAAAGGAAGTGATTGACAAGGGGGACAATGTCCTCAGGACGGTCCCGGAGGGGGGGAAGCTGGACCGTGACGACGTTGAGCCGGTAGAAGAGATCCTCACGGAATAACCCCTCCCTGATCGCCTTGTCCAGGCGCCGGTTGGTGGCGGCGACAAAGCGGAGATCAACGCGGATCGGCTTTGTCCCGCCGACCCGCTCAAACTCGTGCTCTTGAAGAACGCGAAGCAGTTTCGCCTGGAGGCGCGGCTTCAAGTCGCCGATCTCGTCGAGGAATGCTGTTCCCCCATCCGCCAGCTCCAGCTTCCCGCGCTTCATCTGGTGCGCGCCGGTAAAGGCGCCCCGCTCGTGGCCGAAGAGCTCGCTTTCCAGCAGTTCTTCTGACAACGCCACGCAGTTGACCACCACCAACGGTTTATCGCGCCTCGGACTCCACTGGTGAATCGCCCTGGCAAACACCTCTTTCCCGGTTCCGCTCTCCCCCAGCAGGAGGATGGTAGAGGTGCTGGCCGCCGCCCGCTTGATCACCTCTACTGCGCTCCGGAGCTGTAAACTGTGGCCGATAATCGATTGATCCCGTCCCTTCACCTCCCCCGACAGCAACTGGTTTTCTCGCCTCAACGCCTCCCGCTCCAAGGCCTTGCCGATCACCACTTCGAGATGGCCGGGGCTGAAGGGCTTCGTCAGGAAGTCATAGGCCCCCGCCCGCATAGCTTCCACCGCCTTGTCGATTGTGCCATACGCGGTGATGACGATCGTTGTGGTCTCCAGGCCTTCGTCTCGGATCGCCTTCAGCACCTCAAGGCCGCTTTTCTTGGGCATCTGCAGGTCAAGGAGGGTGATTGCCGGGGAGTCCTCTCTCAGCCGTGCCATCGCTTGCGTGCCGTCTGATGCCTCCACGACCTCGAACCCCATGGCCTTTAGCCGGTCTCGAATCACATCCCGGATGTCCGGGTCGTCATCCACGATGAGGATCTTCGCGCGGTAGGCGGTCATCGGTCGCTCCGGGCATCTTCGAGGGCGGCAGCGCCATGGAGTTCTGCGAGCGGCCGGCGCGGCAGGGTGAAAGAGAAGGTGCTCCCTTGCCCGATCTGACTCTCGGCCCAGATGCGGCCGTCTTGTAGCTCCACAAGGCTCTTCGCGATGGAGAGCCCAAGGCCCGTCCCGGTTGCCTTCACCTGTATGCCGAGCTGGACTTGGTAGAATTTGTCGAAGATGCGGGGGAGCTCTTCCGGGGAGATCCCGTGGCCGGTGTCACGGATTTGGACCCTCGCAAATGCATCCTCTTCGCCGGCCAATTCGACCATGACGCTTCCTCCTGACGGAGTGAACTTGATCGCATTCCCGAGAAGGTTCATCAGCACCTGGCCGACTTTGTCTCGATCAGCATGGACGATCAACGGGTCCTCTCTTTCGGCTAGATGGAGCTCGAGGCCTTTCGCCGCAGCAACTGGCCGAAGCGTTTCCAGGAGTTCGCTGGCGAGGCCCGCCAAGGAGAAAAAGGTCGGGGTCACCTGGACCCGCCCCTCCTCGATGCGCGCCAGGTCGAGCAGGTCATTAATCAGCCGAACGAGTCGATCAGCATTTGCCTTGACGCGCATGAGGTAACGTCGTTGCGGCTCACTAAGAGGACCGGTGATCCCGTCCAGCATGTTGTCGACAGATCCCTTGATGGCTGTTAATGGGGTGCGGAGCTCGTGCGAGACGTTGAGCAGGAAATCGGATTTCACCCGATCGAGCTCCTGTAGCCTCCGGTGTGACTCCTCCAGGGCCTTGTTGATCTCCGACAATTCTCGGGTCCGCTTCGCGATCTTGTCCTCGAGGCTGATGTTCAGCTCCTCGATCTCATGGTAGGCGGAGGCATTGTCGATGGCCATGGCTGCCTGGCGGGCCACGCCCTCCATGAGGCGCACCTCCTCCGGAGTGAAGGCATGGGACTGCTGCCACCAGACGAGGAACAAGCCGCCGATCAGTTTTTCCTTCACTATCATGGGGGCGAACAGGCAGGAGCGAAACCCGAGGCGCCGAATGGCCGGGTGCGCACAGCGCGGGTCGACCGGCACGTCGCTTGAGTAGACGGCCGTCCTACGGTCGAAGGCCTCCTGGACAAGGGGGAAGGCTCGGAGGGAGAGAGGAGTCCGATGGAACGGTTCAGCGACCCAATCGGGGAGATTATGGCTGGCGAAGGGGCGAATGACCGCCTGTGTCGAATCTAAGAGGTAGGCGCCCGAGCTATCGGCCGCGGAGGCGAGGGCAGCCTCGCGAGCCACGCGCTGCAGCGTCTCCTTCAGGTCCAACGTAGAACTCACCGACTGGCTTACGGCGAGCAGCGTTTCGCTCTCGCGAAGTCGCGCCTGTGTCGCCTGGAACAGCCTGGCGTTCTCGATGGCCAAGGCCACCTGGCTGGCAATGTTGCTCGCCAGTTGGACGTGTGAGTCGGTGAACCCCGTCGTGGCTCCCTTTTTATGCAGGACCAGGGTCCCGATCACACTATCCTGCCAGATCAGCGGGACGGAGATGAGCGACGTCAAGTGGAACACCTCGACCCAGTGTGGGGGAACCAAGGAGCTTGTTGCCGGGTTATCCAGAACGATCGGCCTGCGCTGCTCGGTCGTGGCGGCTAGAAGCGGAAATTGATCGAGGGTCAGTCGGTCCGGGTGTTTGAACTGGTGCCAGCGTAGGTCAAGTTCCTCACCTGATGCTGTCTGGGACATCATTGTCACAACTTGTTCACCCGCCGGATCCCACAAGAAGATCGAGCACCCCTCAGTGCCGCAATATGCCGCCGTGCGCTGAGCCAGGACCCTGAGAAGCTCCTTGAGGCTTAGCGCAGAAGAGACTGTTCGTGAGATTTCCTGAAACATGGTAAAGCCCTCAGGCTCGTACGCCCTCTATGGAAAACCGGTGTTCGCGATGTCGGTGGGCATTCGGCGGTCGAATGCCAGACACCTGGGGAGCACCCCGAGAGCGATGGGAGTTGAGAATGCTGAGCGGAGCGACACGGCCATTCCTCTCAGCAGTGATGGGGGCTAGAATGGCGTGGAGGAGGTTCATGGGCAAAGAAGAGACGACGTCCCGGCTTGTCCGGAGGGAGAAGACGACGATGGAGGTGCCGAAACCTTCGAGCGGCCATGGCGCTCCTGACGCGACCAAGCCGGAGAGAGACAACCGACATGCCGACGAGAGCACGCACTAGTGCCGTTCCAACTTGTTGCGGCTCATCGCCGACAGGTGTCCTGCTAAGAACTATCGCTTTCCCTAGCCTCACCATTTTGGGGTAAAAAGTTGGAACGGCACTAGCCGGCATGGAGTGGCTCTTTCTGTTAATCTCTTTTCAGGCGGTTGTCAAGCAAAAACCCTGCTGCTATTGACAACCTGTTGTAAATCGCATAGGGTTGTTCGAAATGAGGATGGCTCGTCAATTGCGGTTTTCTGGGGCGGGGAGGGCGACTCATGGTGGAGAAGACGATGGAACGGGGGGAGCGGAAAGAGCGGGAACGAGCGCTGGACTTGGCCATCGCCCAGATCGAAAAACTATACGGCAAGGGCTCCATCATGAAGATGGGGGGTTCGGGCGCCCTCCTGCCTATTGCGACCATTTCGACCGGCTCGCTGGAGCTGGACGCTGCCCTGGGTGTGGGTGGGGTGCCACGGGGGCGCGTCGCCGAGATCTTCGGGCCGGAGTCTTCAGGGAAGACGACCCTGGCCCTGCATATCATAGCCGAGGCACAGCGGGCGGGCGGTGCCGCCGCCTTCGTGGATGCTGAGCACGCCTTGGATCCCAGATATGCCAGGTCCCTGGGGGTCAACATTGATGACGTCCTGATCTCTCAGCCGGACACTGGGGAGCAGGCGCTTGAGATCACAGAGGTGCTGGTCCGAAGCGGGGCCATCGATGTGGTGGTGATCGACTCAGTCGCCGCCCTGGTGCCACGGGCCGAAATCGATGGCGAGATGGGGGAACCGACGATGGGCCTCCAGGCCCGCCTGATGTCCCAGGCGCTTCGGAAGTTGACGGCGGCCATCAGCAAGTCCAGGACCTGCGTCATCTTCATCAATCAGCTCCGCGAGAAAATCGGAGTCATGTTTGGCAATCCTGAGACCACTACCGGTGGCCGAGCCTTGAAATTCTATGCGTCGGTCCGGCTTGACATCAGGAGGATCTCCAGCATCAAAGAAGGAGAGGAGGTGGTTGGCTCTCGCGTGAAGGTCAAGGTGGTCAAGAACAAGGTCGCCCCGCCCTTCAAGGAGGCGGAGTTTGACATCATCTATGGCGAAGGGATCTCGCGCATCGGTAGCCTGTTGGACTTGGGTGCCGAGCACAAGATCATCGAAAAGAGCGGGTCCTGGTTTTCCTATGCCGGCGATCGGATCGGTCAGGGGCGGGAGAACGCCAAACGTTTCCTCCAGGAAAACCCTGCCCTGACCAGCGAGATCGAAGGCAAGGTGCGCGTCGCACTGGGGTTGACGGGCGCTGTCGAGGCGGCGGCTGCGTCGGAGGCGCGTTGACACCTCAGGGTCTGGATGGTAGCATTTCTATGGAGGATAAGGGTTTCCAGGGATGGGTCTTGATCTGCACGAGCTGCTGAAGCTGGCCGTCCAGCGACATGCTTCAGACTTACACCTGAAAGTCGGAGCACCCCCTGTTCTTCGGATCGACGACACACTCGTCCATCTGCAGGAGCAGCCCCGCGTCAACCAAGCGGACCTCGACACCGTTATCACTCTCCTTACCAACGAGCGACAGCGACAACAGTTTGCCGACCGCCGCGAGCTGGACCTAGCCTACGGGGTTCAAGGGTTAGGGCGGTTCCGGGCGAACCTGTTTCAGCAGCGGGGGACAGTCGCGCTCGCCTTTCGCGTGATTCCTCTCCTGGTTCAGACCATCGAGGAACTCAATCTCCCGCCGATCATCGGGAAGCTGGCGATGGAACCCAGGGGGATGCTTTTGGTCACCGGCACCGCTGGGAGCGGGAAAACAACAACCCTGGCGGCCATGATCGAGCATATCAATACTAACGGAAGCGGTCATATTCTGACCATCGAGGACCCGATTGAGTTCCTTCACCGGGATAAGCGGTGCTTGATCAACCAGCGGGAGGTAGGAGTTGACACCGAGTCATTTGCTGAGGCGCTGCGCAGCGCGCTCCGCCAGGATCCAGATGTGATCCTGGTTGGAGAGATGCGCGATTTCGACACGGTCAACACCGCCATCCTGGCTGCCGAGACGGGCCACCTGGTCATGAGCACACTGCACACCATCGATGCAGCCGAGACGGTCAATCGCATCATCTCGATCTTTCCCCCCTACCAGCAGAAGCAGATCCGGCTGCAACTGGCTTCGGTGCTGCGTGGAATCATCTCGATGCGCTTGGTCCCGCAGGCGGAGGGCAAAGGGCGAGTGCCGGCGGTCGAGGTCATGGTGGCTACCGCCACCATTCGGGAGTGCGTCGCTGATCTCGATAAAACCCGAAGGATCCACGAAGTGATCGCAGCCGGCGGCTCGGAGTATGGAATGCAGACCTTCGATCAGTCGCTTATGACCCTCTATCAGCGCGGCTTGGTGAGTTACGAGGAGGCGCTGCGGTGGAGCAGCAACCCCAACGACTTCGCCCTCAAGGTTCGGGGAATCGAAACCGCAGGGGAGCAACCCTGGGTCGCAGAACGGAAGGGGGGGCTTCTCGGCCGGCAAAAACTGTGAGGCGCGAGTCTCCTAGGGGCGCCTACCAGGCGGCCGTGGTCCTATTGGCCGCTCGGGATCGAACACGGGCCGAGTTGTCCCGTCTGCTGGTGGCCAAGGGATTCGGCCAGGCCGACTCGGAGGTTGCTCTCGATCGTCTGAGGGAGCAGGGGTACCTGGACGATCGGAGGTTCGCGAACACCTGGGCCAGGAGCCGCGTCCGAACAAAGCCGATGGGGCCGCATCGCCTGAGACAGGAACTCGAGGCAAAAGGCGTAGAAGGACATCTGGTGCGCGAGGTGCTGAGGGATATTTACGAGGAGGGGGAAGAGGCGGCAGCGAGGCGCGCCCTGTCAGGCAAGCTCTCGGCGCTTAGGCGTCTTCCGGAGGCCTCCAGGTTTGGCCGGGTGGCGCGGTTTCTCCAGAGGAGAGGGTTTTCAACCGAGGTAATCTGGCGGCTGCTCCGCAAGGGGCAGCCGGAGCAACGGAGCAACCGATGCGGTGGCTGACGGGTGGGGAGATTCGCGAGCGCTTCTTGCGCTTTTTTGAGCAGAACGAACATACGGTAGTCGGTAGCTCCTCGCTCGTCCCGGCCGACGATCCAACGCTGCTCTTCACCAACGCCGGTATGGTGCAGTTTAAGGGCGCCTTCCTGGGGACCGACCCTCGCCCCTATCGGCGCGCAACCACAGTTCAGAAGTGCTTGCGGGTCAGCGGCAAGCATAACGATCTGGAGAACGTCGGCCGAACCGCCCGCCACCACACCTTCTTTGAGATGCTCGGCAACTTTTCTTTCGGAGATTATTTCAAGAAGGGGGCGATCGAGTATGGCTGGGAGTTCCTCACCTCCGAGCTTGGGCTCCCCGCGGAGCGGATCTGGGCGACTATCTACAAGGATGACGATGAGGCGTCCGAGCTGTGGCAGAAGATCGCCGGCGTGCCGTCCGATCGAATCATCCGTCTGGGCGAAAAGGACAATTTCTGGGCTATGGGCGACACCGGCCCGTGCGGGCCCTGCTCCGAACTGATCATCGACCAGGGGCCGGCGATCGGCTGCGGGCGGCCGACCTGTACTGTCGAGTGCGGCTGCGACCGCTATCTGGAACTCTGGAACCTCGTCTTCATGCAGTACAACCGCGACGCCTCGGGGACACTTACCCCGCTTCCCAGACCGAGCATCGACACCGGGGCAGGGCTGGAGCGGATCGCTGCGGTCTGCCAGGCGGTGAAAAGCAACTTCGAAACCGACCTGATCCGACCGCTCATTGCCACAATGGAGGAGTTATCGCACAAGACCTATGGCGCCGACGAAAAGCAGGATGTGTCGATGCGGGTGATCGCCGACCATGCCAGAGCGGTCACCTTCCTGTTGGCCGACGGCGTCCTGCCGAGCAACGAGGGCCGTGGGTATGTCCTGCGCCGGATCCTCCGACGCGGTCTCCGCCACGGGCGCCTCCTGGGACTTGGCGAACCATTCCTAGCCACAGTGACTGATAAGGTGATCGACGTGATGACAGACGCGTATCCCAAGCTGGAAGGGAGCCGGGCGCACGTGGCGCGCCTCGGCCGGATCGAGGAGGACCGGTTTGGCCACCTGCTTCGCGAAGCGTTGCCTCGACTTCACGAGCTGATCCAGAAAGTGAAAGGGGCAACGGCGGAGCAGAGATTCCTCCCAGGGCAGAAGCTGTTTGAGCTCTACGACACCTACGGCCTGCCGCGGGACCTGATTGATGAAATCGCAGCCGAACAATCGATCGAATGTGACTGGGAGGGCTTCGAGACAGAGCTCAAGCATCAGCAAGAGAAGTCACGCGCGCATCTGAAGGCGTTCGGAGAAGTTCGGGAGGTCGCGAGGGCCTACCAGGAGCTTGCGAAGGCGATCCAAACGGGATTCCTGGGATACGATCTCCTGGAGGCCGAAGCGTCGGTTGCTGCGGTTTTGTCCGGTGGGGTGCCGGTCGAGCGAATCGCCGCGGGGCAGGAAGGGGAGGTCGTCCTCGACAAGACCCCCTTCTATGCGGAGGCGGGCGGCCAGGTCGGTGACACCGGCTCCCTTCGAGGCGAGGGCCTCTTGGCAGAGGTCCTGGACACCAAGCGACCCCTTCCGGGATTGATCGTTCACCGGGTGCGGGTGAAGCGGGGTGAGCTTAGGAGCGGCCGGCGGCTGCTGGCCTCGGTAGATGCAGGTCGCCGGGGGACCACGGTCAAGAACCACACCGCAACCCACCTCGTCCACTCCGCTCTTCGTCAGATTTTGGGTGATCATGTGCGACAAGAGGGCTCTCTGGTCGCCCCGGATCGCCTCCGCTTCGATTTCCGGCACTACGGACCCCTTCGCCCAGCCGAGATCGATCGGATCGAGGAGATGGTCAACGAGAAACTCTGGGCCAACCTGCCGGTCCTCGTTGAAGAGATGCGACTCGAGGACGCGCTGGCGAAAGGCGCGCTGGCGTTCTTTGGGGATAAGTACGGCGACGAGGTGCGAGTCGTCAGCGTGCCAGATTTTAGTATCGAACTCTGTGGCGGGACCCACACGAAGGCCACTGGCGAGATCGGGTTGTTCAAGATCTCTCACGAAACCGGCATCGCCGCCGGCATACGACGGATCGAGGCCTTGACGGGACCTGGTGCCTTTCAGCACCTGAAGCGCGAGGAGGAGGTCCTCTACGAGTCCGCTGATCGGCTGAAGAGCAAGCCGTTGGAGGTACCGGAAAAGGTCGACCGGCTCTTCGATTCGACCCGTGCGCTCGAGCGGGAAGTCCAAAGACTCCGGGCCCAGGTCGGCGCAGAGATCGCGGAGGAGTTCCTGAAAGATGCGACGCAGGTCTCCGGCGTTACGGTGGTAGCAGGGCGGGCGGAGCGGCTTGATCAGCGCGCGCTGCGGGAGCTGGCCGATCGGGTCAAAGCGAAGATCGGCAGCGGCGTCATCGTCCTCGGGACCTCCTCGGATGGACGGGTGAGCTGGGTGGCGATGGTCACGCCTGATCTCACCTCGCGGCTGCATGCCGGGAAGCTCGTCAAGGAGGTAGCGGCCATCACAGGCGGGGGTGGGGGCGGACGGGCTGATCTGGCCGAGGCCGGTGGGAAAGACCCTGGTAAGCTGGATCAGGCATTAGACAGCGTCCCGGAGTTGGTCAAGAGGCTTCTGAAATAACTCTCCGATAGCCCTGTCATTTCCCTTGCGGTCCCTCAGCCGCCATGATATAAGTAAAGGCAATTACTGATCAAAACCCCTACCATGTACACTGCGGCCAATGATCCCAATTGCGCGTGAGGGGTGGACATTCGTTCTTCCGCCCCTTCTCTTGGGTGCGATCCTCTGGGCAGCAGGATGGCCGGCGGGGGCGTATCCCGCCTTTCTGATGGCCATTCTGATGGCCCTCTTCTTCAGGGATCCATCGCGCGAGATCCCGAAGGGGGAGGGGTTGATTCTTTCCCCCGCTGATGGGACCGTCGTCCAGGTGACTCGGTATCAGGGCGATGAGTTAGAGGGACCGGCCACCCAGATCAGCATTTTCCTGTCGGTTCTCGATGTTCATATCAACCGCGCCCCGTTTCCTGCGGCGGTCGAGAGGGTTGAGTACAGGCCAGGAGCCTTCCGTCTGGCCTGGCAGCATGAGGCGTCCGCAGCCAACGAACAGAATCTCATCCTGCTGAAGGCACCGGAAGGCCGACTAGTGGTGAAACAGATCGCTGGCTTTCTCGCCAGGCGGATTGTTTGTCGGGTGAGTGTCGGACAAAAACTCGAGGCCGGAGAACGGATCGGGATGATCCGGTTTGGATCGCGTGTTGATCTGATTGTCCCGGCGCGTGCGGAGATTTCCGTGAAACAGGGAGATCACGTCAAGGGAGGGATCAGCGTGGTGGGGGCGCTCCGATGAGGCGAGGTCGTCGTCGAGGGGTCTACCTCCTTCCGAGCCTCCTGACCATCGGAAACCTCCTGTGCGGGGTCTATGCGATTGTCGCTGTCTACAATGACGATTACACGCGTTCGGCAGCGGCCATCCTCGTGGCCCTTATTCTTGACGGCCTCGACGGGGCCGTCGCTCGGCTCACCGGCAGCCAGAGCGACTTCGGCGTACAGCTTGATTCGTTGGCGGACCTGGTCTCCTTCGGCGTCGCGCCGGCGATCCTGTCCTATGCGTGGGCGATCAGACCATATAGTCAGATCGGGTGGCTGTTCGGATCGATCATCCCGACAGCGCTCTTCGTCTCGAGCGGCGCTTTCAGGCTGGCGCGCTTCAACGTTCAGACGAGGACTCTGGACAAGCGCTACTTCGTCGGCCTCCCAATCCCGGCGGCGGCAGCGGTCATCGCCTCCTTTGTGCTGTTTTTGCGGGAGTGGCCTTCGCTGATTCTCTTTCAGCGCGAGCTGCTCTCACGTCGGTTTACGTCTGCGCTTATGGTCGTTATCGTCTATGCGCTCTCATTCTTAATGGTGAGTCGGTTCCGTTACCGCAGCCTGAAGGAAATCGAAATTAAGAAGCGTCAACCCTTTACCCTGCTCATCGCCTTGACGCTGGTGGTGCTCGTCATCGCCTCAGAGCCCAGCCTGGTTGTCTTTTCGTTCTTCTCTTTCTACGCCCTCTCAGGCATCGTTCGCAGTATCCCCCTCGTCAGGAGACGGGTTCCGGAGCCGATGGAACAGGCGATCGGCGGGGAAGGCAGAACGTAAAGTAGGTCCGTTCCGCCGCCGCCAGAGGTCGCGACAGGTATAACTGGAGGAGAGGATGGGCAAACGGATTTTGATCTTCGACACCACGCTCAGGGATGGGGAGCAGTCGCCGGGCTGCAG
>Ga0209515_10000662_pt1 | contig 61027 bp, 55 predicted proteins | sample Subgroupgradi54m_FD_187454 | JGI IMG/M metagenome (GOLD analysis project Ga0209515, IMG submission 187454) | Subsurface groundwater microbial communities from S. Glens Falls, New York, USA - GMW60B uncontaminated upgradient, 5.4 m (SPAdes)... ...
GGCAAGGGATTCCCTAAACTCAAGCCGCCGTTCCCGGCGATCTCCGGGCTGTTCAAGTGCCCGACCATCGTGAACAACGTGGAGACGCTGGCCTGCGTGCCGCCGATCCTGCGCAACGGGGCGGAGTGGTTCGCCAAATTGGGCACGCCCAAGCAGGGAGGCACCCGCCTCTTCAGTTTGTGCGGCCATGTGGAAAAGCCGGGGCTGTACGAATCGCCGGTCGGCGTGACCCTTAAGGAGCTGATCGCGCGGGCCGGCGGGGTGCGGGGCGGCAAGACGCTCAAGGCCGTGGTGCCCGGCGGCATCTCGGCCAAGATCCTGAAAGCGGATGAGATCAACGTGGCGATGGACTTCGACTCCCTGATGGCGGCCGGCACGATGGCCGGCTCCGCCGGGATCATCGTGATGGACGAGACCACCTGCATGGTGGAGGCGCTCTACGCCGCCTCCCACTTCTTCGCCGACGAGTCCTGTGGGCAATGCTCTCCTTGCCGGGAAGGAACTGGCTGGGTCCAGAAGATCATGACCCGGATCATGAAGGGGAAGGGGCATCCGGAGGATATCGAGATGCTGCTCGGTGCCGCTCGGAACATGGAGGGTAAGACGATCTGCGTCTTCGCCGACGCGGCCGCTTGGCCGGTGCAGTCCTACATCCAGAAGTTCCGCTCCGAGTTCGAGCACCACATCCGGACCGGCCAGTGCGACCTGAAGCCCGAGATGATGCATGCCTAAGCTGACGATCGACGGGAAGGAAGTCGAGGTCCCCGCCGGGACGACGGTGATCCAGGCGGCCGAGAAGCTCGGCATCTTCATCCCCCGCTATTGCTATCATCCGGGGCTCTCGATCGCCGGCAACTGCCGGATCTGCCTCGTCGAGGTGGAGAAAGCGCCGAAGCTCCAGATCGCCTGCAACACGCCGGTGGCCGAAGGCATGGTGGTCCGCACCAACTCCCAGAAAGTCACCGAGGGCCAGCAGTCGGTGCTGGAGTTCCTGCTGGTCAACCACCCGCTGGATTGCCCGGTCTGCGACCAGTCGGGCGAGTGCGACCTGCAAAACTTCTACCTGCAGTACGGCCGGTACGACCCCCGCTTCGAGGAGCAGAAGGTGAAGAAGCCGAAGGCGGTGCCGCTCGGGCCCACGATCATGCTGGACGCCGAGCGGTGCATTCTCTGCTCCCGCTGTGTCCGGTTCACCGACGAGATCAGCAAGACCGGCGAGTTCGGCATCTTCAACCGGGGCGACCGAGCCGTCGTAGGCCTTTACCCAGGCAAGGTGCTGGACAACAACTACTCCGGCAACGTGGCCGACATCTGCCCGGTGGGGGCTCTCACCGACCGGGACTTCCGGTTCAAGGCCCGCGTCTGGTACCTTTCCAACGCCCCGTCGGTCTGCAACGGTTGCTCCCAAGGATGCAACATCGACGTCCATTCCGTGACCGACCGGCCTTACCTGGCCGACGGCGCCCGCGTGATGCGGCTGAAGCCCCGGCCCAACGCCGACGTGAACCAATGGTGGATGTGCGACATCGGCCGCTACGGCTACAAATTCATTGACCAGGGCCGGCTGACGAAAGTGACGCACAAGGGCCGGGAGGTTTCATGGGAAGAGGCGCTCAGCCAAATGGCAGCGGGCCTGTCGAGCGCCGTCTCCGAGAAAAAGCAGGCCTCTGTCGGCCGCGTCGCACCAGCGACGCGGCACTCCCTCGGCAGCGGGGATGGTGCCGCCTCGGTCGCCGTGATTGCCTCTGCCCAGCTGACCACCGAGGAGCTTTACCTGATTAAGAAGTTGTTCGGCGAGTCGCTGGGGATGGCGGTCACCGCGAATGTTTCGGAGAAGCCGGGCACCGATGACGGATTTCTGCTGAAAGCGGACCGGAACCCCAACACTGCCGCTGTGAAACTGCTCGGGCTGGATGCCGGTTCCGCGGCGGAGCTGGTAGAGAAGGGGATCAACGGGCAGATCAGTGCCCTCTGGGTCTTCGGGCAGGACCTGGTGAAACTGTTCGGGGAAGAGAAGGTCAAGAAGCTATCCGAGAAACTCTGCCACTTCATCTTCGTCGGGTCGAACGAGAACGGCACCAGCCGGTACGCCCACTGGGTCCTGCCGGCGGCGGTCTATCTCGAAAAAGACGGCACCTTCGTGAACTGGCAGAAGCGGGTGCAGAGGATCGGCAAGGCCTTCGACCCCCTCAAGGGCTCCCGGCCGGAATGGGAGCTCCTGCTGGACCTGGCGCGGCGGCTGAACGTTTCCATTCCCGCGAAGTCCCAACAAGAGATCTTCGCCAAGATGGCGGCCGAAGTCCCGGTCTTCGCCGGCTTGACGTACGAAAAGATTGGTACACAGGGTGCCCTGGCATCCGTTCGTTCTGAGCCTGTCGAAGCATGATTGCCTCTCTTTTCTTCGCCGATCTCGGCATCAAACTGGCGTTGGCCGGCATCGTCTTCTTCGGCGTGTTGAACCTGGCCGGGCTCCACACCTGGGTGGAGCGCAAGCAGTCGGCCATCATGCAGGACCGGATCGGCGCCAACCGGGCCAGTATTTTCGGGATCAAGCTGTTCGGGCTGTTCCATCCGCTGGCCGACGCGCTCAAAATGTTCTTTAAAGAGGATTTCATCCCGGCCAACGGCGACCGCCTTCTGCACACGTTGGCCCCCTTTCTCTCCGTTTTCTTCGCGCTGGTGGCCTTTGCCGGCATCCCCTTCGGCGACCAACTGAGGGTGGGCGGCCGGGTGATCAACCTTCAGGTGGCCGGCATCGACATCGGCATCCTTTACATCTTCGCGATGCTCTCCTTGGGGGTCTACGGCGTGATCCTGGCCGGTTTTTCCTCCCGCAATAACTACGCCCTGTTGGGGTCGCTCCGGGCTTCTGCGCAGATGATCTCCTACGAGATCGCGCTGGGCGTCTCGATCATCGGGCTGGTGCTGATCTTCGGTACGATGGATCTCCAGCAGATGGTGCGGGCGCAGGGGGCTTATTGGTTCGGCTGGATCCCCCGGTGGGGCATCTTCCTCCAGCCGGTGGCCTTCTTCGTCTTTCTCACGGCGGCGCTGGCGGAGACCAAGCGGGTCCCGTTCGACCTGCCGGAAGGGGAGTCGGAGATCATCGGCTATTTCGTCGAGTACAGCGGCATGAAATTCGGCCTCTTCTTCATGACCGACTTCATTGAGACGGTGCTGGTGGCTTGCCTGGCTACCACCCTCTTCTTCGGCGGCTGGCAGGTGCCGTACCTTCACCCGGAGGGATTTCTCTTCCCGTGGGGGGCCGCTGTGCCGGTCGGCCAGTTGGTTTACGTCGGCCTCGGCATCGCCAGCTTCTCGCTGAAGGTGTTGGCCTTCTGCTGGCTCTTTATGGCGATCCGCTGGACCCTGCCGAGATTTCGCTACGACCAGCTGATGCGGCTGGGGTGGCAGTACCTCTTCCCGATCGCTCTGGCCAACGTGCTGGTGACCGCCGGCATCCTGGCCTTCTTCGGGGGGAAGGGTTGACCATGCAGCGCAAACGGGAGCTGACCTTTCTGGAGAACCTTTACGTCCCGGAGATCCTCCGGGGGTTGGTCCTCACTTCCCGGCATTTCTTCGGCAACCTCTTCCTTCACACGGCCCATCTCTTCGGACTCCTGAAGAACCGCTCGGCCGCGGTGACATTCCAATACCCGGAGCAGAAGCGGCCGCTGGCGCCGCGCCTGCGCACACGCCACCGGCTGACGGTGCGTGACGAGGGGACCCCCCGCTGTGTCGGCTGTATGCTCTGCGAGACCGTCTGCCCGGCCAAATGCATCACCATCGTGGCGGGGGAGCACCCGGACCCGAACGTCGAGAAGTACCCGGTCCGCTTCGACATTGATTTGGGCGTCTGCGTCTACTGCGGCTACTGCGTTGAGGTTTGCCCGGAGGACGCGATCCGGATGGACACCGAGATCCTGGACATCGCCGCCTACTCCCGGCAAGCCATGAAGCTGGACATCCACGAGCTGATGAACCCCAAGCTCCGCAAGCCGGTGGTCGAATGCACCCTGAAATTCCCCCACCAGTGCAGAGTTCACAGCCCGGTCCTTCCCGAGCCCCCCCAGCAGAGAGCCGAATTACCGGCGGTGGTCAGCCGGAACGAGCCGCCCGGCCCCATGGTCGGGAGCTGGGAAGCGGTCTACGGCAAGAAGCCTGACAGCCATCCAGCGTAGTTAGCAGTAATAAGATTTAGTAGTAATGCTTGATTTTCCCACCGAGCACAGGTAACCTTAATACCATCCACGACTAACGCCATGAGACGCACTCACACTTTGCCCAGAATCTTAGCCGCTTTCCTAACCCTCGCTCTTGCTCTGCCTGCCGGAGCCAGTCCCGAGCTGAGCCGAAGGACTCTTCGCCAACAGCCGGCCGCCGAGACAGCGGGTTTGGAGGAGATCAAGGCCGAACTCCAAGCGCCGCCAGGCGCTGGGACGGAGGAACGGCCGGAGACGCAGCATACAGCGGAAACAGAGCAATATCTCAAAGGTTTCCAGCTATTCCTGAAATCAACCGACCAGAAAGTGGTGATCATCTCCAGGGTGCGGGGGGTCATCGAGGGAGCTTTCGATCTTCAGAGACTAAAAAAGGAAGGGAAGATTCTTGATGTGGGAACCTCGGACGGGCTGGTTTTGGAAAGTTTGATAGGACTTTTTAGCGGGGGCACAGCGGTCGAGCCGGATCGAAAAGCAACCATCCTACTGAATAACAAAAAGATCCAAGGTCTAAAGGTGGTGAACAGCTTCATCCAGAACTTTGCGCCACCTGACGGTGAAAAGTACGATTTTATCCTGATGTCCCACATGCTCTATTACTTAAAGGAGGATGAGCGGCAGCGTCAGGTCGAGAGAATGATTCCCTGGCTGAAGCCCGGAGGCAAGCTGGTGCTGATCCACGGCGCCAACATTCAGGGAGAAAGACACGATAAAGCGCGCATGATGAGACAGCTTGGCAGCGAGGACACCGATGTTGAAAGTAAAGGGATCATTGCTCGACTAAAAGAGAAGAAGCACGATGTAACTTCCGAGATATTGGAATCCAAAGTCGTTGCCGGCCGGGACGATATGGTCGACATCTTGAAATTCCTGCTCCATACCCCCTTGCCTCAATTGGAACCGAGAATCCCCGAAATCAGAAGGTACGTTGAAGAAAATTTGTTTGATGAAGGGTTAGGTCAATATCGATTGCGAATTCCGCAGGATCTCGTTATCGTCTCCACGCCCACCGCCGGCGCGGAGGAGGCGGAAGGGCCGGGAAATGTCGAGATGCGGCTGATTTTTCTCAGGGTGCTTTTTGAGCATCTTTCCATGAGCATGGGCGGGAACGGTGTTTATTTGGACGACATACTGAAAGCTTCGGAAGCCCGTGACCTGATGCAGCAAGGGGGCTTGAGCCCCGACGAGATCCTGCACCTGATCCGGGGTCCCGTGCAAACGCAGGGGCCGACTCTTTCGATTGAGGAAACCGCCCTAATCCGTTCGGCATGGCAATTGATTCTGGAGTTAAGAAGCCGGCTGGACCAGGCCCGGCTGGTCGGAGTGGAGTTGTCCCTGCAGGACCTGAGGAACGGGGATCTCCTGGCTATACTCCGGGAGCGGGAACGCTTTGAGGACATTACAAAGCCCGGCTGGTCGAATATCCGGGATCCCATCGCGCTGGGATTCATTCAGCGGGTCAAGGATTTGGCGGTCCGCCCGCCCCCCGCCGGCGCGGAGGAGAAGTTTTCCATTCTTGTTGAAGAAGCCGGTGGGGAGATGGAACGGTTTGAAGAGATCTATTTGCTTGCGGCGGATCCGGGAACCAACCGTTTAGCGCGCGAGCTCGGACTTCAGGAAAATAAGCGCCTGATTGCAGTGCGGATGCGTTTTGGGAATGATCCAACCGGCCCAGGTTTATTTTTTTCGGTGACAGATGGCGCGACAGCTATTCTTTTGGATAAGGGAAAATTGGGAACGAACACGGCATGGAGTGAATACATACAGGCCAAAGAATTGCAAGCTCCGGTGGTTCTGCTGGAAAGCGTTGTTCGAAAGACGAGCCAGATGGGCCTTAGAGTGGATCTTAATTCCTCGCAGGGGAATGAAGTAGCAGTCGTACTTCAGCGCACCTCTCCACCCACCGCCGGGGCGGAGGAGGCTTCGTTGGGTATCCTTGGCGATTGGGCCAGGGCAGTCGTGAAGAAGAGCGGCCAGGGGAAGGCCCTGGTGCTCAGCCCGGCGGTGGTTGCCCAGTTTTTCGGTCCGCTGGAAGCGTTGGGCAAGCTGTTGGCGCGCCCGCAGGCCGCCGGAATCCGGAAGGCGCTGTTTCAGGATCGCCTTTATTTGGCCGATCCGGCTGCGAAGTGGAAAAAGCTGTTTCCCGGCCACACCTTCGGGCCCGATTCCGATGCCGCCCAGAAGCTGGCGGACCAAGGACGGCCGGTTTCCTATCTGGTCCTCCAGGGAGAAGGGGTTCCCTCCGTTTTCAACAACCCTGAAGTTCCCGCTCTCATCAGCGACCGGGACGGTTTTGAGAGGGTCCTTCTGCACGTGGTCGCCTCTTCCCGTTCTTACCCGCTTGCCAGGGTCCTTACTCCCACCGGGGCCGTCTTCAAGCAGGCAAGGGAGCTGGTCCGGCTGTTGGCCAATCCGGGATCGCCGGCCGCTTCCGCAGTTGGGGTGGCCGGCCTGCCTGCCGCTGAACAGCTCTATCCGGTCTTAAAGCAATGGCTCGGGGCCCTCTCCTGGCAGAAAGGATTTCAGGTGAAATCACTCACGATCCGGACGGCCGAGAAAAATGGGGACCGCCAATCCGTCGGCCAATTACTCAGCGCCGATGACGAGCATACCGCTTCTCTCAACCTCGTATCGGGCAAGCCGGTTCTCACCTTGTTCGAGGTCAAAACATGGGGCGACCTGGTGAAGGCGATTTCCTTCGCGGTAGCGAATTCCCGCTATCTTCAGCCGGATCAAGCGCAGGCGGACCTTCGGCTGAGTCTCTCCAATGCGCTGACGAAGGTCTTCCCCGGAAGGGACATCGTCCGCCGAGGGGGATCCGCCGGCGCGGAGGAAATGTTGGCACCGATAAAGGGCGATCTGGAATTCCCGATGGTTATCGTGGATGACCGTCTCTATTCGCTTATCGATCCTTTCGGTACATCGGGGGCTAAAGCGATTCGGTCGTCTGGCGAATACTCGTGGTTTCCAGGGGCGCGCCTTTGGTCGTCCAGTCAGGACGCAGATCAGTTTAGGCTCTTGTTGGCGGCGCAAAGCGGTTTACCGGGCGCTCAAGATTTGTGGAATCTGTTGAATACTCAAGGAAGCAAGCTGAGTTTATTCAGGGCTTCGGCCCTTTTAAATGCCGGGGCCCATGTCAGCGTCGATCCGCAATCTCCCTGGTTAAACAGATCGGAAGAAGAGATGGTCAAAAGTATTTTGTGGGAAGAGCGTTTTCATTTGGGCGAACAAAGATTGGATCCCGAAATCCGGGAAAGGCTGCTGACACAAATCTATTCCCATCCGGATTTGGCGCATCTCCGAAAATGGGCTGAAGAGGCGTACAAGGGTTATCCCCCTGAAGACATTGCAAGTGAGATGTTTGTGCGGGAATTGACTTGGCGCCGCGACCCGGTGGTCGCGCGCTTGTTCCCCGATCAAAAGGATTTGCAAGAAGCTGCTTGGGGTTTGCGAGTTCAAACGGAGCCTTCGCAAGAGGAGATTGCTGAAGCCTACAAAGTCGCGCAGCAGTTCCGCGGTCGTATGGAAGGGCCCACTCACCTGGAATTAATTCAGCCGTTGATGGATCAGATGCTTAAATCCGCAAGTCTCTTTAGCCTGGGTACCGACAACTCCGGAGGAGCGTCCGCCGGAGCGGAGGAGAGAGGAAACTTTGGAAGGTTGCTGGATCTTATTTTGAAGAAAGCGGAATTGAAAGATACGCAACTGAAAGAGGAGCTGGAGCGGGGTGTGGCTCATATACGGGCACTGCTCGCCCAGTTTTCATCCGAAGAACAAGCTTTATTGACCGGATCTTATAAGTATCTGGACCTGGCTGCCGGTGTTATCGCGGGACAAATGCAGGACGGGGAAGGGGCACTGGCTGAAGATTTCGTGATGCTTTGGGAATACGTGAATACCGCTGTAACCAGGTTTTCCGCGGTTCGGGAAATCTTGGGCCGGGAAGGGACCATTTTTCTTTCGACGCCGATGCCTTTCAAGGAAACCGATCAGGAAACAAACACTGTCCGCAACCTGGTCTGGTCCAGGGGTCAGATACTACTGTCGGATTATTTCCGATCGGAGACACCAGGCGCTTACGGCCCTCTCTTCAGAGAATATGTCACGGAGGTTCTGCCTCACCGGGAAAATCTGGATGGCTTGATGGGTTATTTTGAAAGCAAGAATAGGCCGGCCACCCCCTTTCAGGAACACCTTCGGCAGGAAATGGTTTCTCTGTCTGGACTTCCGATCGAGCGGATTATTTTCGCTTCTCCGGATGAGGCCTTGTTCTGGCGATTTGCGGGCGGCGTAGATAATGTCGCGGGGGTCCATGGCCAGATCCGGGATCCTTCCGGCCGGTTAGAGCGGTACATCATTATTCGTTCCGACCTGGATGACCTAAAAACATTGGCCACGGCGGTTCATGAAGCGGCCCATGCGCGCCAGGATCAGGCGGTAGGGAAGCTGATGGCCAAGGAGCCGTTCATGCGAATTTTGGTGGAGGCCCTGCAAGTCTTTTTTGAACAGATTTCTTTATCGCAGTATGAAAACCGTCAAGATCCGTTTGCGGAGGAGGTAAGGGAGATGCTCGGCGGAGCTTTCCAACGCCCGGAGCTTTGGAAGGGAGATGCCGGCGGCATGCCGGAGAAGCCGGGAACTTTCAAAAAGCAAGTCCCGCTAGTTCTTATGAACCCTCATATTTTAGGATATCCGGCTGAGACAGCACTGGCGTTTTGGATGATGGAACACGGCATCGGCCCGGATGTGCTTTGGCCGGTTTATCAATACGCGGACACCGCCCCGCTGGTTGCTGCCCTGGGGGCTGAGAGATTTGAAACGTTGAAACAATTCTTTCGGCAATGGGACGCCGCGGTCTATATCAACACGAAAAATCCTTCGAACATGGTCCCGATACGGATCGCCGTGCGGGCCATCTTGGAGCCGGCAGTCCTTGATTCGGAGCGGCCGCTTCGCCTTTTCGAGTTCATTGAGATGCTGAATACTCTGCTGAAAGAATCACCCGATCTGCTCTTTGTGGCGTTGGATCCATACGCGGTGGACGAACAAATGGATGCCCCTTCTGTGCTTTTGCATATCGCTCTGGGGTATGCCGAAGGGCGGTTGAGCGAGGTCGCGCTTGAAGCGGCGCTCAAGGCGACGATTCAGCTGGGGGATGCTGTTTCGGCCAGAGTCCGCGGAAAAATAGAAGAGGCTGGGCTGGAAGAGCCGCGAGCAATTTATTCCAGATTGCAGGGAGCGCTGGACGGGTTCTGGTCGGTCAGCGTGGCGGATTCGAAGGCGGTCGTGGTGATCGGGAAGGATGTGGCCCAGAGGTTCCTGGGATTGCAGGTCCTGGCGGGGCTGGAGGACCGGGTGGTGATCGACCGAGGCGACTTATCCGACATCTTGACGCAGGTGGTCCAGCGGGGGAATGTGGCCTACTTTTATGGAGATCCTGAGAGAGGAAAGTTGCTTGAGGATTTGGCCGGCCGTGCCGGGCTGGAAGAGATATCGGTTGTCCTGCGGGATCCGGCCGCTTATTCCACCGTCCGCCTGGCTCTCGAGCAGATGCTCAAGGATCTTCAGATTCCAGTGGAAGCCATTTCGGCCGGGCTGGATGCACTGGCCACCGGCCTTGAGGAGCTGGGCCGGGCCGCGTAAGTAGTTGAAAAATGCTCATTTTAGTGCTACACTCTATTTTAGGAGGCTGAATATGAAACCATTGAGCGTTGTTCCAGTGACGGAGTTCAGGATTCACGCCCTGGAAGCAGTGCGCCGGGTGAATCGCCTGGGAGACGAGGTGGTGATCACGGCCAAGGGCAGGCCCGCGGCGGTGCTGGTTTCTTATGATGAATGGGAATCGGTTGCCGAAACCCTGGCGATCAAGCGGAACCCCAAGCTGATGGCTCAGATCCGGGCTTCTTTGAAGTATCTGCGCCGGGGCGGCAAGGGAATCCCTCTAGAAAGGATTGACTGGGGCCGCGCGTGAAGTGGCGGCTGGTCATCACCCCGAAAGTCCAGGAAGCGCTTCGCACGTTTCCTCCCGAAACGAAGCGGTACGTTCGATGCGCCCTTCAAGAGATTGTTAAAAACCCTTGGATTGGGAAATCTCTGCGGGATGACTTGGCCGGGTTGAATTCCTTTCGTGTCCGCCGGTTCCGCGTTGTTTACCGGATGGAGCGGCACATTGTAACGGTCATCGTGGTGGGAATCGGTCCTCGCGAAACAATCTACGAAACCGTAAGGACAGAGCGGGCGTAATTACGAGCCGCTGATCGCGGCGAAGGAGATCTTCAGCAGAGGGGCCTGCCAGATACCCAGCCCCAGCATGGCGGCGAGGCAGACCCAGAGGGCCAGGCGGATCGGCAAGCTGACCGGGATCGGAGAAGGGTCCTGCGGCTCTTTCGCGTACATCGTGTAGACGATCTGCAGGTAGTAATAAAGCGACACCACGACCGCCCCGGCGCCGATCAGCGCCAGCACCAGGTACCCCTCGGTCACCGCCCCCAGCAGAAGCAGGAATTTTCCGAAGAACCCCGCCAGCGGAGGGACCCCGGCCAGCGAGAGGAGCCCGATAAACATCACAGCCGCGAGGAAGGGGGACCGCTTCGAGAGCCCCGCGTAGGCCTTGATCTCATCCGACTCCACCCGCCGCGAAAAGGCGGCGATCACCAGGAAGACCGCCATGTTCGTGAAGAGGTAGCTGGCCAGGTAGAAGTTGACCGCCGTGGAGCCGATGCGGGAGGCCGTGGCGATGCCGATCAGCAGATAGCCGGCATGGCCGATGGAGGAGTACCCGAGCAGGCGCTTGATGTTCCGCTGGGGGATCGCGCCCAGGTTGCCGTAGAGGATCGTGAGCCCCGCCACCCAGACCATCAGGGGCGCCCACTGCGCGTTCTGGCCGATAAACAACTGCTGGACGATCCGGAAGATCACGAGGAACCCGGCCGACTTGGAGCCGACCGAAAGGAACGCGGTCACCGGCGTGGGAGCCCCCTGGTAGACGTCCGGCACCCAGAGGTGGAACGGCACCGCGGCCGCTTTGAACAGCAGACCGGCGATCACCAGCAGGAGCCCGAACAGCAGGGCCGGCGAAAGGGACTGGGCGGAGGACATCATCCCCTCAATCGCGGAAAACTGCATGGAGCCGGTGGAGCCGTAAATGAAGGCGGTCCCGTACAGCAGGAGCCCGGAGGCGAGGGACCCCAGCACCAGGTATTTCATGCCGGCCTCGAGCGAGTTCAAATTGTTCTGCAGGTAGGCGGTCAGCACGTAGAAGGTGATGGAGATCAGCTCCAGCGCCACGAACAGCATCACGAAGCTGGCGGCCGACGCGGCCAGGAACATGCCGAACGCGGCTGAGAGGATCAGCAGGTAAAACTCGCCGTGGCCGCGCGGGATCGACCGGTCCATCTCCCGCGTCATCAGGATCACCCCGACCGTCGCGGCGGTGAAGATCCCCTTGAAGAAGAGGGCCAGCAGGTCCAGCCGGTACATCCCGCCCAGCAGGTCGTGGCGCCCCAGGCCGGTCTGCCACGCGAGGATCGGGAAGAGCGGGAGCAGGCCGATCGCCGCCACCCCCCCGAGCGTGGTGGACCGCTCCTCCTTCCAGCATAGATCCAGCGTCAGCAGGAGCGCGAACAGCCCGCTCAGCCAGATCTCCGGAAGGAGCGCGGTGGCCAGCGCGGGGGCGGTCACAGCAGGGCCACCGTCTTCAGTGGGCTCAGGTGGGAAAGCACCGACGGCGTCGACGTGGAGATCAGGTCCAGCAGGAGCTTCGGCCAGCACCCGACCGCCATCAGCGCGGCCAGCAGGATGAGGTACGGCACCCGCTCAAAAGCGGTGGCGTCCTTCAGGCCGGCCCAGCGGGGGTTAAGCGGCCCGAAGAAGCCGGTCCGGACGGCCCTGAGCATGTAGAAGGCGGTCACCACGATCCCGAATACCGCCGCCAGCGCCGGCCACCGGTAGCTGTTCCAGGAGCCGAAGAAGACCAGCAGTTCCGCGATGAAGTTCCCGAAGCCGGGCAGGCCCGCGGAGGCCAGCGCCGCCATGATGAACGCGGTCGCGATGAACGGGACCTGCCGGGCCAGGCCGCCCCACTCGCTGGCCACGCGGGTATGCGTCTGGTCGTAGATGTGCCCCACCGCGGCGAAGGCGGTCGCCGTCATGATGCCGTGCGCGAACATGAGGAGCACCGCGCCGTTCAATCCGATCGGGTTCAGGCAGGCCAGCCCCAGCAGGACGTACCCCATGTGGCTGGAGGAGGAGTAGCCGATGATGAATTTCATGTCCTTCTGCGCCATCGCGACGAACCCGCCGTAGAGGATGTTCATGATCGAGATGCCGGCCACCCACGGGAGCCAGGTGTAGGCCCCGGCCGGCAGGAGCTGGACGGCGATCCGCAGGATCGCGTAGGAGCCCAGCTTCATCAGCACGCCGGCGTGCAGCATGCTGACCGCCGAGGGGGCCGCCGCGTGGCCGAGCGGCGACCAGGAGTGCATGGGCCACATCGGGGCGATCACGCCGAACCCGATCAGCAGGAACGGGAACAGCCAGCGCTGGAGAGGGACCGGGATCGGGTTCTGCCTCAGGAAATGCTCCAGGAAGATCAGGTCGAACGAGTGGGCGCCGCTGACCGCGTAGACCGCCAGCAGGCCGATCAACGCCAGCACGGCGCCGGCGGTCAGGTACAGCGTCAGCTTCATCGTGGCGTACTCCTTTTCACCGGAGCCCCAGATGCCGATCAGCGGGAACATCGGGATCACCGCCATCTCGTAGAACAGGTAGAAGAAGAAGAGGTCCAGCGAGGCGAAAACGCCGGCCACGCCGCCGATCAGCAGGAGGTAAAAGACGAAATACTCCTTGACCCTCTCCTTGATCCGGTAGGAGACCAGCACGCCGGTGAAGCTGCAGAGCGTGTGGAGCAGGAGCAGGGTCAAGCTGATCCCGTCCACGCCGACCTGGTACTGGATGCCGAGCGCCGGAAGCCAGTCCAGCCGGTGGACCCAGTGGTAGCCGGCCTCCCCGCGCGGGAAATGGAACACCATCCAGAGGGCGAACAGCAGGGGGATCCCCGTGGCGGCCGCGGAGACCCGCCGGACCCAATCCTCCCGTCTCTGCGGGACCGCCAGCAGGACCAGCGCGCCGAGGACAGGAGAGAGGATGATGGCTGTGACGGGATTCATCGGAGGTTGAGCCACAGAAGCAGGCCCAGGCCGGCCAACAGCATCGCCGCGTAGGTCTGCACCTTGCCGGTCTGCGCCGTCCGTAGAAGGGAGCCGGTCAGCCCAGTCACCTTCGCGACGCCGTTGACGCAGACCCGGATGATCACGAACCGCTCGAAGAGGGCCAGCCCGTCGGCGAAGCGCTGTTGAACGTTCCGGTTGATCCAGCCGTAGATTTCATCCATCCAGAACTTCCGCGTGAGCGGTCGGCCCAGCCGGGTGAGGAGCTCCTGTGCCTGGGCGTCCGGGCGGAAGCCCTTCACGTAGACGGCGTAGGCCAGCGCCAGCCCTGCGACCGCGGTGAGGGTTGAGACCATCGCTACCAGCAGATTGAACTCAACGTGGACGCCCCCCTCCTGAGCGTGGTGGAGGTACTGCGGGATGCCGATGAACCCGCCGATCAGCGTGGGGACGGTGAGGATCCAAAGCGGCAGGGTCATGGTCCGCGGGGATTCGTGCGCGTGCTCCGCGTGGTGCGACCTCGGCTTGCCGAGGAACGCCACGCAGAAGACCCGGCCCATGTAGAAGGCGGTCATGCCGGCGCTCAAGGTCCCAACCACCCAGAGCAACTTGCTTCTCTCGAACGCGATCGCCAGGATCTCGTCCTTGCTCCAGAAGCCGCTTAAGGGAAAGATCCCGGCCAGCGCCAGCGCGGCGGCCAGGAAGGTGAGCGTCGTGGCCGGCATCTTTTTGGCCAGCCCGCCCATCTCCCAGATGTTGTTCGTATGCACTGCGTGGATCACCGAGCCGGCGCCGAGGAAGAGCAGGGCCTTGAAGAAGGCATGGGTGGTGAGGTGGTAAGTGCCGGCCACGTAGCCGCCCAACCCGAGCGCCATCACCATGTACCCGAGCTGGCTCAGCGTGGAGAAGGCCAGCACCCGCTTGATGTCGTTCTCGACCAGCGCGAGCAGGGCGGCGAACAGGGCGGTGAACCCGCCGATGGCGGCGACCACCCACAGCGCCTGCGGCGACAGCCAGAAGAGGAAGAAGGCCCGGCCGATCAGGTAGACGCCGGCCGCCACCATCGTGGCGGCGTGGATGAGCGCCGACACCGGCGTGGGGCCTTCCATAGCGTCCGGCAGCCAGACGTGCAGGGGGAACTGGGCCGATTTGCCCAGCACACCGCAGAAGATCAGCAGGGCAATCGCCGTCAGCGCGGCCGGCCCGATCGCTCCGGCCTGAACGAGATGGGGGAGCCGTTCCTCCAGTTGGAGGAAGTTCAGCGTCCGGCCCGCTCCCTCCATGCCGGAGAGATTCCAGACCATCAGGATCCCGATCAGGAACCCGAAGTCGGCGATCCGATTGACCAGGAAGGCCTTCTTGCCGGCTTCCGCCGCTTTCGGTTTCTCATACCAGTAGCCGATCAGCAGGTAGGAGCTGGCCCCCACCAGCTCCCAGAACATGAAGAGGGTCACGAAGTTGTTGGCCAGCACGATCCCCAGCATCGAGAAGGCGAACAGTGAGAGGTAGGCAAAGTAGCGGGGGAAACCGGGCTCTTCCGCCATGTAGCCGACCGAATAGAGGAAGATCAGGAAACCGACACCGGTGACCACCCACGCCATGAGGATTGCCGGCCGGTTCAGCAGGAAACCGAACTCCAGCGCCAGCCCCGGCAGGTCCACCCAGGAAACAGAGGTCTCGATCGGGGCGGTGGAGTGCAGGGAATGAAGGAAGAGTAGCACGGTGAAGAGCAAGCTCACCGCCATGCCGGTCAGGGCCAGCCCGGCGCTTAGCCGCTTCGACCGGCGGCCAAACAGCACGATCCCGACGCAGGCGGCCAGCGGGGCGAACAGGATGGCCCAGGGAGCGGCGGCTACCATTTGAGGTTCCGGATTTCGTCGGCGTTGAGCTTCCCGGCGTGGCGGGAGAGCAGGACGGTGATCGCCAGCCCCACGGTCACCTCGGCGGCCGCCACGATCATCACGAAGAAGACCATGATCTGGCCGGAAAGGTCTCCCTGGGCCCGGGAGAAGGCGACGAACGCCAGGTTCGCCGCGTTCAGCAGAAGCTCCAACGACAGCAGGACCAGCAGGATGTTCCGGCGGGTCACCACGCCGACCAGCCCGATCGTGAACAGGACGCCGCTGAGGCCGATCAGGTGAGGGAGGCCAACCGGAGTCAAAGGGATCATAATTTTTTCTTCGCCAGCACGATCGCGCCGATGATCCCCACCAGCAGGAGCAGGGAGGCCGCCTCGAACGGCAGAGCATAGGTGGTGAACAGGAGCCGCCCGATCTCGGCGGTGGTGCCGGGGATCTCCCGGCCGGAGGGGGCCGGCAGATGCCGGGCCACCCCGGCCAACTGCCCAAGGAAGAAGAGGCCGAACAGCACCCCGACCCCCATCATCGTTTTGTTGCGGTCCCGCAGAAGGGCTTCCGGGGCCATGTCCAACAGCATCACCACGAAGAGGAAGAGGACCAGCACGGCGCCGGCATACACGACGATCTGGATGGCCGCCACGAAGAAGGCGTGAAGCGCGACGAACAGCGTGGAGAGCCCAAACAGGACGAGGACAAGACTCAAAACCGCGTAGATGGGGCGCCGGGCCAGGAGAACGCCCAGAGCGCTTGCCGTGATCAAGGCGGAAACGGTATAGAAGAGTAATGGATGAATCATGGACTTCAAAGGCATTGATTATAGCAAAAAAAATCTGTAAACTCCCCTTGATGGAACTCCCCTCCATTGCCCGCGAAGTCCGCAAAGAGGTTATCCGCATGCTGGCCCAGGCCGGCTCCGGCCACCCGGGAGGGTCCCTTTCAGCGGCCGAGATCGCGACCTGTCTCTTCTTCCAAGCGATGCGCCATGATCCGAAGAACCCCCAGTGGGAGGACCGCGACCGGTTCGTCCTGAGCAAGGGGCACGGCTGTCCGGTGGTCTACGCAGCGATGGCGATCGCCGGTTACTTCCCTAAAGAGCTGTTGGGAACGCTCCGGAAATTGGGTTCCCCCCTGCAGGGCCACCCCGATACCCGGTTCATGCCGGCGCTCGAGGCCTGCACCGGCTCGCTCGGGCAGGGGCTTTCCATCGCCGCAGGGCTCGCGCTGGCGATGCAGATGGACAAGAAGGACCGCCGGGTCTACGTGCTGATGAGCGACGGGGAGAACGAGGAAGGCCAGACCTGGGAGGCGGCCGGCTTTGCCGGGTTTCATAAGCTGGACCGGCTGATCGCCATCCTGGACTACAACGGTTATCAGCTGGACGGAGCGATCAAAGACATTCTGGATCTGGAGCCCCTGCGCTCCAAGTGGGAATCGTTCCGCTGGAACGTGCAGGAGGTGGACGGCCACAGCATCCCGGAGCTCCTGGCGGCGCTCGGGAAGGCCAAGGGGGCCAAGGGCCAGCCGCAGATGATCATCGCGCACACGGTGAAGGGGAAGGGGGTTTCCTTCATGGAGAACAACAACACCTTCCACGGAGTGGCCCCGACCCAGGAGGAGATGCAGGCGGCGATCAAGGAACTGGACGGAGACCCCTCTCTTTCTCAGGCGCTGGTCGCGGCCGGAAAGATCAAAAAAGGGGGCAAGTAGGTTGCTCGTGGAGAAAGAGAAGGCCTTGGAAAAAAAGATGGGGCTCGCGACTCGAGACGCGTACGGGCAGGCACTGGCGGAGTTAGGCCGCTCCAACCCGAAGATCGTCGTATTGGACGGGGACCTCTCCGCCTCGACGAAGACGAACCTGTTCGCGAAGGAGTTTCCCGACCGCTTCTACAACGTTGGAATCGCGGAGGCCAACCTGGTCGGTTTAGCCGGCGGGCTGGCGCAGGCCGGCAAGATCCCGTTCATCTCCAGCTTTGCCTGCTTCATGGTCTGCCGGGCGTATGACCAGCTCCGCATGGCAGTGGCGGTGCCGCACCAGAACGTGAAGGTGGTCACCTCGCATGGCGGGATCAGCGTCGGCGAGGACGGCGCCTCCCAGCAGTCCATCGAAGACGTGGCTCTCATGGTTTCCATGCCCGGGTTCATCGTCACGGTGCCCTCGGATGAGCATTGCACCCGCGCCCTGGTCAAACAGGCGGCCCAGATCAAGGGCCCGGTCTACATCCGCACCGGCCGCCCAAAGGCGCCGCTGATCCATGAGGCCTCCACCTCCTTTTCGTTCGGCAAAGGGATCCTGCTCCGGAAGGGGAAGGATGTGACCCTCGTTGCCAACGGGCTAATGGTCTTCGAGTCCCTCTGGGCCGCCGAGGAATTAGAGAAATCCGGCATCTCGGCTTCGGTGATCGACATGCACACCGTGAAGCCGCTGGATGAGGATCTGGTGGTTTCTCAGGCGCAAGCCACCGGTGCGGTGGTGACCGCCGAGGAGCACCAGGTCTGGGGCGGCCTTGGGGCCGCCGTGGCCTCCGCGCTGGGCCGGAAATGCCCGGTCCCCCAGGAACTGGTCGGCATCCAGGACACCTATGCCGAATCCGGCAAGCCGGACGAACTGCTCGAAAAGTACGGCCTCACCGGCCGCCGCATCGCCGAGGCCGCCCGTAAGGCCGTCTCCCGAAAGCGTTGAAGCTTTACCTCAAACAGATCGAGTTAGGCCCCCTCCAAAACTTCATCTACCTGATCGGCTGTCCTGAGACCCGCGAGACCGCCGTGGTGGATCCTGGTTGGGATGTGCCCGCGATCCTGAATGCCGCCGCGCAGGACGAGATGAGGATCACCAAGATCCTGATCACCCACACCCATTTCGACCACATCAATGGCGTCGAGGAGATCATGAGGGCAACCGACGCGCAGGTGATCGTGCACAAGAAGGAGATCGGGGCGGTGCCGGTGGAGGGGCCGAGCATCCAGGGGGTCGAGGGCGGGGCGAAGGTCCCGCTGGGGAAGTTGGATCTTTCTCTCCTGCACACGCCGGGGCACACGCCCGGTTCCGTCTGCTTCACGGTGGCCGACCGGCTGATCACGGGGGACACCCTCTTCATCGGCGGTTGCGGCCGGTGCGACCTGCCGGGCGGCGACCCGGAGCTGATGTACAAGAGCCTGACCCGCCTTAAAGCAATGGACGACCACCTGGTGGTTTACCCCGGCCACAACTACGCCCCGGAGCAGTCTGCTCCGCTGGGCAAGGAAAAGGGGCGTAACCCCTTCCTGATGGCCCCCAGCCAGGAGGCCTTCCTGAATAGGGTCGGTGGGATCAAGAAAAAGAATGGATAAGGTCCGGATCAAGGGGCTGGTTTGCCGGGCCCATGTCGGCGTGCCGGCGGCCGAGCGGAAGAAGCGGCAGAAAATCCTGTTGGACATCGAGCTTGGGCTGGATTTAAGAAGGGCCGGACGGAGCGACCGGGTGGAGGAGACGGTGGATTACGCCGCGGTTGCCCGCGAGGTGAAGGAATTAGCGGAAGGAGGCCCCTTTAAGCTGGCGGAGACGATTGCCGAGGCGGCGGCGGAGCGGGTGCTGGCCCTATTCAAGGTGGATCAGGTGACGGTGCGGGTGCGGAAGTTCTCGGTGCCGGGCACCACCAGCGTGGGAGTCGAGATTACTCGGAGTAAGTAGCGAACGAGGTGGGGGTTTCCCAGAAACGGATTTCGGTCACGGGGAACCCCTCCGCTTTCGCGTGGTCGTAGACGAATTTGGCCAGCGCCTCTGCGGTTGGGTTCCCCTCGAACGGGACGACCGGTTCTTTCGCGGCGGTGAGCGAGGCCAAGATCGGGTCGGCCCGGTTTAAAATCATCTTGTGGTCGAGCGCGGTGTCGATCCAGCCCTGCAGGCGCTGTTTCACCTCGATGAAGTCCATCACCATGCCGCGGGGGTCGAGCGCAGAGGCGGAGAGCTCGATCTCCACTCGGGCGTTGTGCCCGTGCAGCCAGCGGCACTTCCCCTCGTAATTCAGGAGCCGGTGTCCGTAGCAGAACTGGATGATCTTGGTGACTTTGAACATGATAGAATTTCCATCTTATGTCCGTGACGGAGAAAGATCAAGGAAGAGCGGCTGCGGTGCTGGTCAGCGGCGGGGTGGAAAGCGCGGCCCTGCTGTCCGACGCGGTCCGGCGCTACGAGCGGGTTTACCCGCTCTACGTGCGCAAGGGATTCGTCTGGGAGACCGTGGAGCTGGCCCATTTGAAGCGGCTCCTGCCGTCATTCCGCTCGGAGGGGTTGGCCGGCTTGACGGTGTTGGAGCTTCCGCTCAAGCAGGTCTACACGGCCCACTGGTCCCTGGGCAAGGACCGGATCCCAGGATCGCGCGCGCCCGACTCCGAGGTCTACCTGCCGGGCCGGAACCTTCTTTTGCTGAGCATGGCCGGTTTGTTCTGCAGTATGCGTCGGATCCCGACCCTCTGGATCGGGACGCTCAAGGGGAACCCGTTCCGGGATGCCCGGTCCGGTTTCTTGCGGCAGATGGAATCCCTGCTCGAAGAGAGCCAGGGGACCCCGCTTCGAATCGCCGCTCCGCTCAAGGAGCTCACGAAAGGGCAGGTGATCCGCCGGTGGAAGGATCTTCCATGGGAAAAGACCTTCTCTTGCTTGAACCCGAAGAACCACCGGCACTGCGGCCGCTGTCAGAAATGCGCGGAGCGCCGTTCCGGCTTCCGGTCGTCCGGGTTTCCCGATCCGACGAGGTACGTTAGATCATGAGCGTGTACCGCGGCGGAACGGGGCAATGGTCCTGGGCGCTTCACCGGCTGACCGGCGTGGCCGTCCTCCTGTTCCTGCTGGCGCACATTCTGGACACCGCGCTGATCATCCTGGGGCCCGACCTCTACAATAAGATCATCGGCCTCTATCGGCTTCCCCTCTTCGGTCTCGCGGAGATCGGGTTATTTGCGGCGGTCCTGTATCACTCTCTCAACGGTGTCCGGATTTGCGTCATCGATTTCTGGCCGGCCACCACTCGATATCACAAACAGATGTGGGCCGGGGTGATTGCCCTCTTCTTTGCGGTCTTCCTGCCGGTGGCTTGGATCATGCTGGGCCACGTCCTCCACGGAGCCGCGCATGCTTAAGACGAACGCTTACGGTTCGAGGGCCAAGCCCTCCGGCGGCGCCGAGCTGTATGCCTGGATCTTCATGCGGTTCTCCGGGCTGGTCCTGCTTTTCCTAGCGCTGGGCCATCTCTTCATCATGCACGTCTTTAACAGCATCCACGTGATCGATTACGATTTCGTGGCGGCCCGCTACCTGAAAACCTTTTGGCGCGGCTATGACCTGGCAATGCTTTGGCTGGCGTTGATCCATGGGCTGAACGGGATCCGGACGATCCTGGATGACTATCTGAAAGGGTTTGCCCGGGACGTCGCGGTGCGGGTCCTCTACGTGATCGGGGTCTCTTTCCTGGCGCTCGGCACCTATGCGATCGTCGCTTTTAAGCCGGTGGGCGGATAATGGCCGTCCATCAGTTTGACGGGATCATCGTCGGCGCGGGCGGGGCCGGGCTGATGGCGGCCCTCCAGGCCTCCCAGGGGGCCAAGATCGCCGTCCTTTCCAAGCTCTACCCCACCCGTTCCCATACCGGCACCGCGCAGGGAGGCATCGGCGCGGCGCTCGGCAACATGGAGCCGGATAAATGGGAATGGCACATGTTCGACACGGTCAAGGGGGGCGACTACCTGGTGGACCAGGAGGCGGCCGAGGTGATGTGCCGGGAGGCGGTGGAGACCGTCTACGAGTTGGAACACATGGGACTGCCCTTCTCCCGCACGCCGGAGGGGAAGATCGCCCAGCGCCCGTTCGGCGGCCACACGAAAGAGTTCGGCAAGGCCCCCGTGAAGCGGGCCTGCTACGCGGCCGACCGGACCGGCCACATGATCTTGCAGACCGTCTACCAGCAGTGCATCAAGCAGGGGGTCACCTTCTTCAACGAGTTCCACGTGGTGGACCTGCTGATGAGCAGCGGGGCCGCTTGCGGCGTGGTGGCGATCGAGATTGCCACCGGCGAACTGCACACCTTCCATGCGAAGGCGGTACTATTCGCCACCGGCGGCTCCGGCCGGATGTACAAGATCACCTCCAACGCGCTGACGCTGACCGGGGATGGGATGGCCACGATCTACCGGGCCGGCCTGCCGCTCGAGGATATGGAGTTCTTCCAGTTCCACCCGACCGGCATCTACAAGATGGGGATCCTGATCACCGAGGGGGCCCGCGGCGAGGGGGGGATCCTGCGCAACGGCAAGGGAGAGCGGTTCATGGAGCGCTATGCCCCGACGCTCAAGGACCTGGCTCCGCGGGACATGTGCTCGCGCGCCATCACCCTGGAGATCCGGGAGGGGCGGGGGATCGGCGGCAAGGATTACGTCCACCTGGACCTCACCCACCTGGACCCGAAAGTGATCCACGAAAAACTGCCGGACATCACCGATTTCGTCGAGACCTACATGGGGATCGACCCGGTCAAGGAGCTGATCCCGATCCAGCCGACCGCCCACTACGCGATGGGGGGGATCCCCACCAATTCCGGTGCCCAGGTGATCCGGGACGAGAAGGCCACGCCGGTGCCGGGACTCTACGCGGCCGGGGAATGCGCCTGCGTCTCGGTGCATGGCGCGAACCGGCTGGGGACCAACTCTCTGGTGGACATCATCGTCTTCGGGCGCAAGGGAGGGAAGGGGCTCGGCGAGTTCGTGAAGAAGGCGGTTCTCCAGGCGCTGCCGGCCGATCCCGAGGGTCGGACGAAGGCCCGGATGGCGAAACTGTTTGAGGGCAGCGGCTCCGAATCGGTGGAGGCGATCCGCCGTGAACTTCAGCAGGAGATGATGGATAAGGCCGGCGTCTACCGGGTGGAAGCGGATCTCAAGAAGATGCTGGCGATCATCGGCAGTTTGAAGGAGCGCTACAAGGGAATCCGTCTGCAGGACCGCGGGAAAAAGTTTAATATGGAACTGCTGGAGGCCTTCGAGCTGGACCACCTGCTGGACCTCTCGGAGGTGACGGTCACCTGCGCGCTGGCCCGGCAGGAGTCACGCGGCGCCCATTCGCGGGAGGATTTCCCGAAGCGGGACGACGCCAATTTTCTCAAGCACACGCTGGCGTTTAAGGAAGAGGGCAAGGTGGCGCTCCGGTACAAGCCGGTCAGCATCACGAGGTTCCAGCCCCAGGAGCGGAAGTACTGATGAAAAAGGTCGCGTTTAAAATCTTACGGTTCAACCCGGAGCAGGACGCCAAGGCCCACTGGGAGAATTACGAGGTGGAGCTGGAGCCGACCGACCGGGTGCTGGACGGCCTGGAGGCGATCAAGGGGCGCGTGGACGGCACGCTGGCCCTGCGCCGCTCCTGCGCGCACGGCATCTGCGGCTCCGACGCGATGATCATCAACGGGAAGAACATGCTCGCCTGCAAGGTGCTCGTGAAATCGGTCAAACAGCCGATCACGATCGAGCCGATGCGCGGTTTCAAGGTGCTCAAGGACATGATCGTGGACATGGAGCCGTTTTTCGCCAAGTACCGCTCGGTGACGCCGTACCTCGTAGAAAAGGATGAACGGCCCGAGAAGGAACGGCTCCAGTCTCTCGAGCAGCGGGAGCGGTTCGACGACACGACGAAGTGCATCCTCTGCGGCGCCTGCACTACCAGCTGTCCCTCCTTCTGGGCCGACCCGGACTACGTCGGCCCGGCCGCGATCGTGCAGGCCCACCGGTTCCTGTTCGACAGCCGGGACCAGGGCAAGGAGGAGCGGCTGAAGGTGATGAACGACCGGGAAGGGGTCTGGCGCTGCCGGACCGTCTTCAACTGCGTGGAGGCCTGCCCGCGTGGAATCAACGTCACCCGAGCCATCGGCGAGGTCAAGCAAGCCCTCGCCAAGGGAAAAATCTAAGCAAGAGCTGGAGATGTCCCGCCATCTCCATTGCCCCAACTGCGGCGCCCGCCTGACCAACCGCTCCTGCAAATGGTGGTGCTCCTGCGGCTACCACGAAAACTGCGCCGACGGCTGAGTAGTTAGTCGTATAATATCCACGTGATTCTCCGTTTGCTTTCCCTCACTCTCGTTCTGTCCTTGGTTTCCGAGCCGGCCCTTGCCCTGCGCCCCGCCGGTTTGGAGGAGTCTCCCGTCGCCCGCGACCAGATGATCGGCGCCCTCACCGGCGGGTTGGAGGAGGCGCAGAAGATGATCCAGCGGGGATGGAGGCAGATCGGGATGGGGCTGCCTGAAGAGGCGTCCAAGAGCTGGCTGCGGGTGGTCCGGACCCCCGCGATCGAGGCGCTCTATGCGGATTTTCATCTTCAAATCGACCATCTGGCCGCCAGTCCCCGTACGCGGGATCTTCCCCTGCCGGATTTTCTGAAGACGGGGTTGGCGCAGGTAGATCAAGTGCTGAGCGATTCGGAGGCCGAGCTCCGGGCCGGCAGAACGGTCTTGGAGCATTGGAGAAGACTTTTCCGCTCTCTGGAGGAACAAAAGAAACAGTTGGATGCGGACTACCGGGCGCGCGGGGCGCCCGTCGCTTTGGCGGCGCAGCTGGCCCGGCTTCCGGGGGAGCGGGAACGGCTGATCTACCTGCGCGAAATAGCCGGCTTCCACTCCCCTCACGAGCTTGAAAAAGAAGCCAAGGTTTCCTGGGGGACCCTTTCCCGCGCGGAGGCCGGCACGCGGGGGATGGGCAGTGCCGAAAGCCGCGACAGGGCCCGCTTTATCTTGGAAGGGAAGCTCAATCTTCCGTTGACGCTCACCTTCAAGCCGCTCTCGCTCCCGCTGAGTCAGGACGTCAATTCGATCGGAACGGTTGAGCAGAGGTTCCGGTTCATCCTTGAGGATTTGCTGGGGTGGAGCTATCAGGAGCTGGTCCGGCGCGCCCGGCAGTTCAGGGTGCCCGGCGATCCGCCGCTGGATTTCTCGGAACCCAAGACTTCTTTCGACCGGATGCGGCCGGTGAACCGGCGGTTTTTCCGCGACGCGCTCCAGCAGGGACTGCGGGAGCAGTACGGACCGGATTCGACAAATATCTTGGATGGAAACCTGCGGATCTGGGACGGTTCGCTGGAGGATGCGTTGCGCAGTTTCACGGGGGTGAGGGCCCGGCTGGATTGGTTGATGGGGGGGCTCCTGATCTGGAGTGGAACGAAGCTGAAAGAGGAATCGGGGGTGATGGGGCACGTGGTCGTGCGGCCGCCTCCCCGGCCGAGCCGGCCGTCCTTGGAGCGGTGGGCCCTCTTGCGCGGCGGCCTGGAAAAAGGGCTCCGCGAAATGAACTACACGGTGGTCTTCGGCGAGGATCTCCTGCCGGTGCCCGTTTCCGCCGGCGCGGAGGAGGATTGGGCGGATCTTTCTTGGTTCTGGAAGCTGGAGCCCTGGCAGAGGGAACAATTGCTGTACGGGGTGCCCGGAACACCCGGGTTTCGAGTGGACAGTTGGGGGGATTGGTTGCCGGAGGAAAGGAAGAGGGCATCGGCGGGGATTGTTTCTCTCGCGGAGATCTGGCGCTCCTTCCGAATTTCGGATCCCACCGCTGTGTCGGAACATGTCCGGCGCGGCGATTTCTTTAACCATCTGTCGACCGTTGAGTTCTCGGAGAAAACAGCTCCTTGGGCGTGGAGATTTCGGCAGGCGCTGGAAGCCATCCAGACTCGGCGGCGGGTTGGTTTCCGAAACGCAAATTTACTGTTGGCCTATTTGAGCGCGCTGTCCCGCTTCGGCCTCAACCCGGCTGCGTTCCGGCTGACACCTCAGAACCAGGGGGAAGAGTTGGATCAAGTGGTTGCCCAGCTGGCCTCAGATCGGGGCTACGCGGCGGAGGATCTGGTTCTTCCGGTTTTTTTGGATCTTCGGCAGGGTTTTCTGCGCGTGCCGGATGAGCGCTGGAGGAAGCTTAGCTTCGACCAGCTTCAGGCGGCTGTGAACAGCGTGGCTGTCATGGCGCTTTCGCTGGATTTCGGAGAGAGGATCCGTTTCGCGAGCCAAATTCTGAAGTTCCTGGTGGAGGATGAGCCGCAGGGCTGGCTGCTTCAGGACTTTCCCATTGAGACTTTCTGGGGCCGCTCGGAATCGTATTCATTCCCCCACGCCAGGGTCAGACAGTGGGTCTCCGAGAAGAAGCTTTCCGAGCGGGACGCTTTCTTTATCCTGATGGCAATCCGCTTGAGCAGGCCTGAATTCTTGAAGAACCTGGAAACACCCGGGGCCGTGGTTCTCGCGCACAAGCTGTTCTTCCTTCCTCCGGAGGGCGGCAAGCTCCTGGTGGTTGAGCACAAAGATCGAACGTGGTCGACGGGTCGTCCTCTTAGCCCTTTTTGGACCGCGGAGGATCATGCGGATTATCTGGCGCAGGAGCGGCAGGCCGGCCGGCTTGGGCGAGCCTACGTTCACCAGATGACGGTTCAGGGACGTCTGCCGGATGAATTTAAATACGTGGCTGTCGCGTTGGTCTTGAACAGCCCATATTTTCAGGATTGGAATGATCCCTTTTTTAGTGCCGATTGGGGGAAGGTTGCTCCATTGATCCACGATGGCGGTCTTGTGGAAACGAAGTTCAATCCGTTGTGGGGCCATGTCAAAGGCCGGACGGATTATCTTCAGCGGGTGGCGGTGGTCTATGAGCCAAAGATCAGTGAGTTGGAGCGTTTGCCTGAGGCGGATCTTCGGAATCGGTTGCGGGCTGATCCGGAGCTTAAAAAACGGTATGAGTTGGAACAAATGGAGAGGGATCGTCTGTTCATCGAGGCCAGGGCCTATCAGCGACTGGCGTTGGCGCTTCATGCGAAATTGGGTACGGCGCCGGCCGCGATTCCTGAAGAAATCCGGGACCGGCTGACAGCCCGGTGGGGAAACTTCAAACGGAAGATGGACGGACTGCTGGGAGAAGTCGAGCTGGCTCGCCTGGTGGGTGTCCCGTGGTTTCTGGATGCCCCGCGTCCGCTGTCTGGGATTGGAGATGACCGGCATGAGGCGCCCTGGCAGCCAATCAAAGAGGAATTGCTCAAAGCAAATGAGCTTCTGGAAAAGGATCCCCTATTAGCCAACGGGATCCGTGCGACCATCACGGCTCTTTTGAAAACCGCTGCCGACGACATCGATCAGGACATCGGCCTACCCTCCGCCGGCGCGGAGGAAGAGAGCGCCGCATTCGCGGTGACCCACCAGAAGGCCGAGCGGGAGCTGCAGAGGGCGGTCAGCTTTGATCTAGCGCGCGATCTTTCCGGTTTTCTCGCTGCGGCTGGGAGGGCGCTGAATAGCGTGCTTTCCACAGAGGAAGGCCGGAAGGAACCATGGAAATCAACAGCCCAGGTGCTCCAACGTAAACTGTACCGTATTCGAAACTTACGGGAGGGCCGGGGGCTCTCTTACGGGGTGGAAGACCCGAGGATCGGGCTCAGTGAGGCTGTCCGCGGACGCATTGCAAGCCGGGAGGCCTTGAAGGATATGGCCCGGCAGGGAGCTGGGGAGCTCAAGTCCGAATTGATGGGTTTCTTGAAGCAATGGCGCGGGCTGAAAGCCGGCGCGGAGGAGGGTTCGGCGGCTTCTCCGGAGGTCCCCTTATTGAATTTGGATGAGCGGCCGATGTCCGGGCCGGATTACGATCCCGGCGTCGGACACGCGCCGGTGCTGGAAATCCAGGCGCAGAACCGGCCGGGGCCTCAATGGAAGCCGGATGAATTCTTCGGTTATGACCTGGCGGAAAAGGCCGCTGTGGTGATTCGAGACGTGGAGCGGAACAAGATTTGCGCGTTCTTGGCTTATGAGCGGCATGAGCCCCATGACGAGGATCTGGTTCCGGAACCCCGAGAGATAGAAATCCGCCACCTGGGCATCCATCCAGATTACTGGGGGATCCGCCAGGTGGAGGAGGCGTTGCTGCGTCCTTTTCTGGAAGAGAACCCAAGGGTCCCGGTGGTCATGGAGGTGTCTCTCAGGGATCGGAATACTCAGCAGGTGCTGGTCCGCCTGGGGTTTGAATCAACCCTTCTGCCCAGCAGTGATTGGATCCGGTTTGTTTTACCCTCCGAGGGAACCGATGCCGGGGAGAGCTTGGATTTCCTCATGAAGGGCATCTGGGACCAGGTGGATTCGGGCGGGATTTCGTTGAAGGAAGCGGCAATCCGGACGTTTGGGGTTTTAGAGCAGGCGGCGGAAGGAATGAAGACCTTTACGAATTGGCGCTACGCTTGGCAAGTGCTGGCGCTGGGGGAGGAGGAAGGATTGGGAGCGGCGGAAGGATTTCGCCTGTTGGCCCGCCGCACGTTGTTTGCGTTATTTTCCAGGACACCGCAGGATCTTCAGGCGGCGTGGGCCTCCAAGCTCAAGCTGTTCCGCGACCATACGGGCTTGGCACCCTCGGATTATCTGAGAGTTCTTTGGGGGATGGCCGAAGACCGGCGTCTGCTGAGAAATCAGCTGGAAACCGGGGTCCGGGTTCCGGAGCGGGCGGTCTTTTTCGCTTTTATAAATCGCGTCGTGGATGACTGGCCTCTGATCGAACGTCAGGCCCGTGAACACCCGCTGATGCGGGATATGGATCTGTATCGGATCGAGGTGGCGGAAGGGGAAGATGTCGTGGAGAAAGCGCTTTCTCTTGCGCGGGAGTATGCCGTCCCCGGCAGCCGGATCACGGCGGGGTTCGCGCTGGGAGTGCTGTCCGAAGAGGAAGCCCTGCGGCTTCAGGAGTCGTGGCCGGGGATTGAGACGACGGATGACCCCTGGCTGAATTACAGTGTCCGATACGTTCCCCAAGAAGTATTGGAAGGGGCCCGCAGCCAGGGAAAGTCCCTGATGCCCACGATCTCGAGCCAATTTTCCGCTTGGATCGCGGATCCTCGGCCGGGAATTTGGCCGGTCCTTCCGAAGGTCACTCTGCCGGAAGAGCTCTGGAGGCAATTCGAGAAAACCCTGACCGGCCAAGTCGGGTTGGAAGAGGCGGCGTAGTGTTAGAATCATCTCCCATGGAATCGAAGCGATCGCCTTACATCAAGCACATCTACGTCTGCACCCATGAGCGGGAAGCAGGTAAGAGCTGCTGCGCCCGGCGGGACGGCGAGAAGATCCTGGAGAAGCTCAAGGGTTACGTGGCGGAGCACGGCTTAAAGGGAAGGGCCCGCGTGAACCGCTCCGGGTGCATGGATTTCTGCGAGCAGGGGGCGAACGTAATGGTCTACCCGGACCACAAGTGGTACAGCGGCGTCACCGTCGAGAGCGCGCAGGAGATCATCGATGAGCACCTGAAGCCGCTTCGCCTTCCGCCGGATGCCGCGCGGACGGGCCGCCCGATCAAGGCGTTCCTGTTCGACCTGGGCAACGTGCTGGTCCGGTTTGACCATATGTCGGCGGCCCGCAAGATCACCCAGGGGACCGCCGGCTCCGCCGAGAAGTTGTTTGAGATGTTTTTCGAATCGCCGCTGGTGGTGGAGCACGACACCGGACGGATCTCCACGCGGCAGTTTTACGAGGAGGTCAGCCGGCACGTCGGCCTGAAGATTTCATACGAGAAGTTCCTGGAGGTCTGGAACGACATCTTCGTCGCCGATGAACCCATGGGCCGGCTGGTCGACGGGCTGCTGAAGGATTACCCCTGTTATCTCATCTCCAACACGAACCGGCCCCACTTCGAATACATCCGCCGCCGGCTCTGTCCCGTGCTGGAGCGGTTCAACGGCTGGATCCTCTCTTACGAGGTGGGCCACTTGAAGCCGAACCCGGCGATCTATCACCGGGCGCTGGAGATCGCGCGGCTGACTCCGCCCGAGATGTTCTACGTGGACGATCGGGACGATCTGATCCAGGCGGCCCACGCGATGGGGTTCCAGACGCACCGCTTCGGAGGGTTTGAAGGGTTGGCCGCGGAACTCCAATCCCGTAACATTCTCAATCTCCCCTGAGTTAACCTAACTGGCCGGGCCGCCCTCGTCCCAGTTCGCCCCGGCCGGGTCGGGGTTCACTCGCTGTCTCTCCTCGCCTGAGGGGCTCGGTGCTCGCGGCAGAACCTCGGAGCTCTCGCAAACTAGACAAAAGCTTAGAGGAGCTCGGCTCCGTTTCCACCGCTGCGCTCCTGCGTGCCTCTGCCCGCCGGAGGGCGGGCACCGGCTCGTCGATCAATGCTCGTTCACCCCATCCCCGACCGGGGCGTAGGTCTCTGCGGCCGGGCCAAGCCCCGCGCCGGGGAGGGCCGACAGCGCACGTCGCGAGACCGAGCGGGCACGGGTCCCGCTTCCTTGGAGGTTTTATCTAGAACAGCGGGAGAGCGAGGTCGAGCGCCGAGCGAAGCGATTCCTCGCCGGGGAATCGCGAGCGGTGCGCAGCCGGCCGCCCCGAAGCGAGGGCGGCCCGGCAGGGTAGCGGCCCGTTAGGGGGAGAGCTTTACTAGTAGCGCTCGATCTGCCTGAGCAGACGGAAGCTCAGGTAATCTTCCTTCGCAATCGCCCGCAGTGCCGTCCATCGGTTCCTTCGGAATTCCAATGGGTCCGCCTTCACCTGCGTGGTGGCCGTTTCTTCCCGGTAAAACGAAAGATGGTAGAAATGGACCGCCTGCCTTTGCCGGAAGGGAAGGCGCCTCACCGTCCGGTAAACCCGTTCGTGGTGATACCGGTTCATGAACCGGTAAGGCACACAGCGCAGATAAGAATACGCGGTCAGCTTCCGTTGGTTCCGGTCGGCCGGCTCCTCCAGCCCGCGGTAGGTTTCCGAGATACGCCCCCAGAGCTGTTCCCGCAGGAACCGGGCAAAGTGGGTTTTCGCACCGCCATCGAGGTAGTTTAGCAGGCAAGCCCGGAAACTGCGGTAGACCAGCCCTTCGAAATCGCTCCGGGTGAAGGCCCGGTAATCCCCCCGGGTGTACAGTTTTTCCTGGGGGGTGCGCGCCACGAACTGGCATCCCTGCTTGGAGAGCAGGTAATCCCAACAGGAGAGGGCCCACTGAAGGTCCATCCGGAACTCGCCGGTGAGGGTTCCGTAGGTCTTGCCGAACCCGGCGGCATCCCCGGCCCTATGCGCGTTCCCGGCCGCGTGGAGCAGTTTTCGGATGGAGTGGCCCGGGCGGGAGAGCGGCGGCAGGGAAGGGCGCTGGAAAACACGCGGCATATCGAGATCGAAATCGGGGATCGGCGGCAACGGCTCCACCAGGCCGCGCGGGAAGGCGGTGGACTGCTCGACGAACAGCGAGAAGTTGCTGAACTGCACCATCTCACCGCAAAGAATACCACAGACCGGCTACTTATTCTAATCCCTGCCGCGTTGCTTCGTCCGCCAGCCGGGCCGCCCTCGCTCCAAATCGGCATTCTTTCGCCCCCCACCCGTGGGTCGGGGTTCTCTCGCACTCCGGCCTCGGCTGGGGTGCTCGGCACTCGCTGTGGACCCTCGGAGCTCTCGCGACGCTAGACAAAGTCCTAAAGGAGCTCGGCTCCGTTTCCACGACGCTCGGTCCTGCCCGCCCCGGATCGGGTCGGGCCGGGGCGCGCCCCTGGCTTGACAGCCACCGCCGAGTCCGTCAACGCTCGTTCACCCCTCCCCCCCGGGCGGGGCGGATCATGCCCTCGGCCGGGCCAAGCCCCGCTTCGGGGATGGCCGCCAGCGCACGTCGCGAGACCGGAGCGGGCAAGGTTCCCGCTTCCTCTGGGGTTTGGTTCAGCACAGCGGGAGAGCGAAGGCCGAGCGCCGAGCGAAGCGATTCCTCGCGGGGGAATCGCGAGCGGTGCGCAGGCGGCCGACCCGGAGCGAGGGCGGACCGGCCTAGTCGAATCCCGACCCTCGGGTGGGGCGGAGGGCTGTGCGTTGACAGGGGGTAGCGCCTCCGATAAGCTAAGAGCTTCCATGCCTGACGACAAACCCAAACCTTCTCCGGAATCGAACCTTCTTGCCCTGGTTAAACTGCTGGCCGACGATCACGCTGAGGTGGTCGAGGTGGCGCGGGCCAAGCTGGCCGAGGCGGGGGCCGTCGCGATCCCTATATTAGAGGAAGCCATTCGATCCCATGAGGACCCCAAAGTTCGGGTCGAAGCGCAGGGGGTGCTTGAGCGGATCCGCTTGGAGTCGGTTGGAAGGGACTGGGAGGCGGTCACCTCCGTGCCGGATGAGAAGATCGACCTGGAGCAGGGGGCCCTTTTGATGGCAAGGGTTTGTTACCCGGAGTTGGATGCCAAGGCCTGCCACACCCGGTTGGACCAGCTGGCTGAGAAGGCGCGGCCGAAGGTGGCCGCCGTGGAGAAGCCGCGCGAGCAGTTGAAGGCGCTGAGCCGCGTCCTGTTCGAGGATGAGCACTTCCGCGGGAACTGGGAGAATTACTTCGATCCCCAGAACAGCTATCTCAATAAGGTGTTGGAGCGAAAACTCGGCATCCCGATCTCGCTGTCGGTCCTCTACCTTTTAATCGCCAAGCGCCTGAAACTGCCGGTGTTCGGCGTGGGGATCCCGGGCCACTTCATGGTCAAGTACGAAGACCCGAAGAGCGAGGTGTACGTGGACACCTTTAACGGCGGGCGGTTCCTGAGCCGGCCGGAGTGCGTGCAGTTCATGGTGGAGGCCGGCTACCCCTATCAGCCGGAGTTCATGGACGGGGTGGGCCCGCGCGAGATCCTGGCCCGGATGCTGAGGAACCTGATCCTGATCTACGTGGACCGCCACGAGACGACGCTGGAGAAGACGCTGACCCGCTTCATGGACCTGCTGTACAAGGACCAGAAAGAGAAGCCGGACGGATGAAGATCCGCATCGGACACAGCCCGGATCCGGACGACGCCTTCCTGTTTTACGCGATGACGCAGGGGAAGATCCCGCTCGACGGTATGACCGTCGAGCATTTCCTGGAAGGGATCGAGGAGCTCAACCAGCGCGCCCTGCGCGGCGAGATGGAGATGACCGCGATCTCCCTGCACGCCTATCCTTACTGCGCGGACCGTTATCTTGTGTTGACCGCCGGCGCCAGTGTCGGAGAAGGGTACGGGCCGATGGTGGTGGCTTCAAGGCCGATGGCCCCCGAGGAGATTCCGATCGAGGCGGTGGCTGTCCCCGGGCGGTTGACGACCGCGTCCCTCCTGCTTCAATTGGCAGTCGGAAAGGTGCAGGCCAGAATCATGCCATTCGATCAAATCCTCGAAGCGGTCAGGCAGGATCAAGTGGCCTCGGGCGTGCTGATCCATGAGGGGCAGATCACCTATCAGAAGCATGGACTGCACAAGGTGCTGGATTTGGGCGAATGGTGGGAGAAGAAAACCGGTTTGCCGGTCCCGCTGGGCGTCAATGTGGTCCGCCGGGACCTGGGCGAAGGGGCGAAGAAGCTGGCCCGTCTTTTTAAGCAGAGTCTGGATTACTCTTTCGCGCACCGTCGGGAAGCGCTGGAATACTCCATGCAGTACGGCCGGGGTTTGGATTACGCGCTGACGGACCGGTTTGTCGGAATGTACGTCAACCGCTGGGCCGTGGATTGCCGGCCAGATGGGGCGAAAGCGATGCAGTTGTTGTTGGATATGGCGGCCGAGGCGGGGCTTACCCCGAAAAAGGTCGAGCTGGAGTTCGTCGAGGGGTGAAGACGAAACTGTTCACCGTGGAGGAGGCGGACAAACTGCTTCCCCAGGTCCGCCAATTCCTGAAGGGGCTGCGGGCTTGCCGGGACCGGATGGAGAAGTTGGAAAAAGAGAAAGCGGTCGAGGAGCTCTGCGGGCTCGAGCCCGACGGGACGGTCAGCCCGAAAACGAAGGACTCGCTGGAGCGGTTGGAGGGAGAGCAGAAACAGCAGGTGGGCTCCTTTGAAAAATTGCTAAAACAGATGACATTGCTCGGGGCCCAGCTCAAAGACCTGGACCAAGGGCTGGTGGATTTCTTCGCGGGCCGGGGAGAAGAGCTGGTCTATCTCTGCTGGAAAGAGGGGGAGGACCGGATCCGGTACTGGCATGACCTCGAATCGGGGTTCCCGGGCCGGCGGTCCGTGGAGGAGCTGGAGTGAATCTGCGAGGGAAGACGGCGCTGGTCACCGGTGGGGCGAAACGGATCGGGCGGGCGATCGCGCTGGCGCTGGCCGGCCGCGGCTGTCACGTCGCGATCACGTACCGGTCTTCCAAGAGGGAAGCGGAGCAGACCGCCGCGGCCATCCGGCGCAAAGGGGTCCGCGCGCTGGCGGTCGAAGCCGACCAGAGGGATCCCGATCAAGTGAAGGAGGCGGTCCGCCGGGTCCACTCTTACTTTGGAAGGATCGACCTGCTGGTCAACAACGCCTCCTCTTTCTACCCGACTCCGTTCGGTACCGTGACCGAAGCACAGTGGGAGGAGCTGATCGGGACGAACCTCGCTGGGCCCTGGCGGTTCGCGCAGGCCGCGGCGCCCGGCATGAAGCGCCGGGGTCAGGGGAAGATCCTCAACATCATCGACGCGGCGGCCTTTTCGCCGTGGCCTTCCTACTTGCCGTACTGCGCGGCGAAGGGAGGATTGGTCACGCTGACCTGGGGGTTGGCCAAGGCGCTGGCGCCTAAAATCCAAGTCAACGCGATCGCTCCGGGACCGATCCTGATTCCGAAGGGTGTCTCTCCGGCGGAGCGGAGGCGGGCGATCGAGAAAACCCTGCTGAAGCGGATCGGAGACCCAAAGGACATCGTGGCGGCCGCCCTTTTCCTGCTGGAAGGGTCGGATTTTGTGACCGGCGTCATCCTGCCGGTGGATGGGGGCCGCCTCCTTGCCTGAGCTCTCTCCTTTGGATGTCGCCATCGCCGTGATCCGTCATGAAGGGAAACTGCTGATCTCCCAGCGTTTGCCGGGGGACTCCTTCGGCGGTTTTTGGGAATTTCCGGGCGGCAAGCGGTGCGAGGGGGAGACGATGGAGCTCTGCCTCGTTCGGGAAATCCGGGAGGAGCTGGGGATCACCGTCGAGGTCGGTTCCATGCGGATGGTGATCTCCCACCGGTACCCCGGGCGGACGATCCGGCTTCACTGCTACGACTGCCTCCTGGTGGAGGGGGAGCCCCGTCCCTTGGAGTGCGCCGGCTGGAAGTGGGTCGGCCCGGAGGAGCTGGACCGGTTTCTTTTCCCGCCGGCCAGCGCGCCGCTGATTCGCCAACTGCAGGGACACGATGCCGGGGTCTGATCGGGCGCTTTCGGTGGCGGTTCGCGCGGCCCGCGCCGGCGGCCGGATCCTGATGCGAAAGATGGGCCGCCTGCACGGCTCCGAGATCCACAAGAAGGGGAAATACGACTGGGTGACCGACGCGGACCATGCGTCGGAAAAGAAGATCCTCTCGATCCTGCGCGGCGCTTTTCCGTCCCATTCGATCAAGGCGGAGGAGTCGGCGCCGGGTGAGCAACTCCGCTCCCGGCAGTGGCTCATCGACCCGCTGGACGGCACCGTCAACTACATGCACCGCTTCCCGATGTTCTGCGTTTCAATCGCCTTCGTCGACCAGGGCCGGCTCGAGGCCGGCGTCGTTTACGATCCGGTCCGGGAGGAGCTGTTCACGGCCCGGCGCGGGCGGGGCGCTTTCCTCAACGGGCGCCGGATCCGGGTGACCTCCTGCGCCGGGTTCGAGGGTTCTCTGCTGGCAACCGGCTTCCCGTTCCGGGCCAAGAACCAGATGGATCTTTACTTGGGGTCGTTCCGGAAGGTTTTCCTGAAGACCGGCTCGATCCGCCGGGCGGGCGCCGCCGCGCTGGACCTGGCGTACGTCGCCTGCGGGCGGATGGACGGGTTCTGGGAGATGTCGCTGGCTCCCTGGGACATGGGGGCCGGGGCTCTGCTGATCCGGGAGGCGGGAGGCAAGGTCACCGATTTTTTCGGCGAGCGGAAGTTTCTGCAACGGGGGCACGTGCTGGCGGGGAACCCGGCGATCCACCGGAAGATGGCGTCTCTTTTGGCCCCGTATTTTCGCGGTAAGATATAGCCATGGCAGACATTGAAAACGTCGTGATCCTTGGTTCCGGCTGTGCCGGGTTGACTGCCGCGGTCTACAGCGCGCGGGCCTCGCTGAATCCCGTCCTGCTGGAGGGGGCCTCTCCCGGCGGCCAGCTCGCGACGACGACCGATGTGGAAAACTATCCCGGTTTCCCGGAAGGGATCCAGGGTCCGGACCTGATGGAGCGGATGAAGAAACAGGCGGCCCGGTTCGGGACGCGGTTCGTGAACGGCGACGCCGTCCGGGTGGATGTCCGGAAGAAGCCGTTCCAGGTGGAAACCGACAGCGGCACCCTGCTTTGCAGGACGCTGATCGTGGCGACAGGCGCCTCGGCCAAATACCTTGGCCTGGAATCTGAGAAGACCCTGCTGGGCCACGGCGTCTCCGCCTGCGCCACCTGCGACGGCTTTTTCTTTAAGGAGAAGGAGCTGGTGGTGGTCGGCGGTGGGGACACCGCGATGGAGGAGGCGACCTTCCTGACCCGCTTCGCGACGAGGGTGACCGTCGTGCACCGGCGGGAGGGCCTGCGCGCTTCCAAGATCATGCAGGAGCGGGCCCGTTCGAACCCCAAGATCCAGTGGATCTGGAACACCGCGGTGGTGGGCGTGATGGATCCCGCGAAGAAGAAGGTGACCGGAGTCCGCTTGAAGGACCTGAAGACCGGCGCCGAAAAAGATTTCTCCTGCGATGGGCTCTTCATCGCGATTGGCCACCAGCCGAACACCGGATTCCTGAAAGGGCAGGTGGAGTTGGACGAGAAGGATTATCTGGTGCTCAAGAAGGGGACCCAGACTTCGGTGCCGGGTGTTTTCGGCTGCGGCGACATCCATGACGTGCGGTACAAACAGGCGATATCAGCTGCCGGCTGGGGTTGTATGGCCGCGCTGGACGCTGAACGATATCTTGCGGAACACGCATGAACAATGTATTTGATTTGACGGGGAAGGTGGCGCTGGTGACCGGCGCCTCGCGCGGGCTCGGTCGTGCGATGGCGATCGCGTTGGCGGAGCACGGCTGTGACCTGGCGCTCAACGCCCGCTCCGCTTCTTCGCTGGACGAGGTCTTGGAGACGGTCCGCCGGATGGGGCGCAGGGCGGAAGCGGCTCCGGGCGATGTCGGTGAAGAACAGCAGGTGGACCAGATCATGGACGCGACGCTGAAGGCGTTCGGGCGGATCGACATTCTGGTCAACAACGCCGGCATCTGGGACGGCTCCTACCTGGTCCGGCTCCGCAAGCAGGACTGGGACAAGGTGCTGAAGGTGAACCTGACCGGCGCCTACCTGATGGCCAAGGCGGTGGGCAAGGTGATGCTGAAACAGCGCTCCGGGAAGATCATCAACCTCTCCTCCATTTCCGGCTTCAAGCCGGTCCCCCAATCACTCGCTTACGCGGCCACCAAGGCGGCGATCATCCAGATGACCCGCGTGATCGCGCTGGAGCTGGGGCCGGGCGGCATCCAGGTGAACGCCATCGCCCCCGGTTTCTTCGACACCGACATGACGCACCGCTACCAGGATTCTAAGAAAGAGCTGGATGCCTACGTCGCGAAGATCCCCCTCCGGCGGTACGGCCAGCCGGAAGACCTGAGCGGTTTGATCGTTTTCCTGGCATCGAAGGGGTCCGACCACATCACCGGGCAGACGATCGTGATTGACGGGGGGGAGAGTTTGGTATGAAGAAGGTGCTGATGGTGATCGCCTCCGATCAGTTCCGGGACGAAGAGTACCAGAAGCCGCGGGCGATTTTGGAGAAGGAGGGTGTTCGGGTGACGGTCGCTTCCTCCAGCTTGAAGGAGTCGACCGGCATGCTGGGACTCAAGGTGACGCCGGACATTTTGCTCAAGGACGCGAAGATGGAGGAGTTCGCGGCGGTTGTCTTCGTGGGGGGGATGGGGGCCACCGAGTACTGGGACAACCCAGACGCCCACCGGATCGCGAAGGCCTGCTACGCCGCCGGCAAGCCGACGACCGCCATCTGCCTCGCCCCGATGACGCTGGCGAACGCCGGCCTGCTGAAGGGGAAGAAGGCGACGATCTGGAAGGACGTTATTGGGGATTTCAAGACCAAAGGGGTTGTTTACACGGCCAAGCCGGTGGAGCGGGATGGATTGCTGATCACCGGCTCCGGGCCGGACGCGGCCGAGGAGTTTGGAAACGCTCTCGTCGAGGCGCTGAAATAAGCTCTTACATCCTGGCCATCGACCAGGGCACCACCGGCACCCGGGCGATCCTCTACACCCAAGCCGGGCAAGTCTTAAGCCACTCCTACCAGGAACTTCGCCAGCATTACCCCCGGCCCGGCTGGGTCGAACATGACCCGGAGGAAATCTGGGCCTCCGCGCTCAAAGTCATTTCGCAGGCCCTCGCGCGCGGCCGCGTCTCCGCGAACCGGGTCGCCGCGATCGGGATCACCAACCAGCGGGAGACTGCGATCCTCTGGGACCGGCGCACCGGCCGGCCGCTCCACCGGGCGATCGTCTGGCAGGACCGGCGGACGGCCGAGATTTGCCGGAAGCTTAAAGCGAATGAACCGGAGGTCCGGCGGACCACCGGCCTGGTGCTGGACCCCTATTTCTCCGGGACGAAGATCACGTGGCTCCTGCGGCACGCGCCCGCCGTCTCCCGCGCGGTCCGGGCCGGCCGCGCCGCTTTCGGGACGCCGGACAGCTGGCTGTTGTGGAACCTCACCGGCGGCCGGGTCCACGCGACCGATACCACGAACGCCTCCCGTACCCTCCTGCTGGATTTGAAGACTTTGCGGTGGTCAGACCGAATGCTCCGCCTGTTGGGCGTCCCGGCCGGCATCCTTCCCCGAACCCTCCCTTCCTCCGGCCGGTTCGGAGTCACCGCGAAGGTCGGCCCTCTGCCAGCCGGCATCCCGGTCACCGGGATCGCGGGGGACCAGCAGGCGGCGCTGTTCGGGCAGGGATGCGTCCGGCCGGGGCAGGCGAAGAACACCTACGGCACCGGCTGTTTTCTGCTGATGCAGACCGGCCGGAAGATCATCCATTCGCGCCATGGGCTGATCACGACCGTTGCCTGTGACGAGCAGGGGAAGCCATCCTACGCGCTCGAGGGTTCCGTCTTCATCGCGGGTGCGGCGATTCAATGGCTGCGGGATGGGCTCAAGATCCTGGAGAACGCCGCGGAGTCGGAAACGCTCGCCCGGTCGGTCCCGAATACCGGCGGCGTTTACCTGGTCCCCGCTTTCGTGGGGCTCGGCGCCCCGTACTGGGATCCCGAGGCGCGCGGGTTGATCTGCGGCATCACGCGGGGGACCACGCGGGCCCACATCGCCCGCGCGGCGCTGGAATCGATCGCCTATCAATCGCAGGAGCTGGTCCATGCGATGGAGCGGGACGGCGGGCTTCGCTTAAAATCCCTTCAAGTCGACGGCGGCGCGGTGAAGAACAACCTCCTGCTCCAATTCCAGGCCGACCTCTGCGGCGTTCCGGTCGTCCGGCCGAAGAACGTCGAGACCACGGCGTTGGGGGCGGCGCAGTTGGCCGGGATTGGCTCTGGGTTCTGGACCGGGAAGGACTTGGGCCCCATGCGGCGGACCGACCGGGTCTTCCGGCCGAAGTGGAAACCAGGCCCGCGCAAGGCGGCGCTGGCCGGCTGGAAGCGGGCGGTCCGGCGCGCGCTGGAATGAGGCGTGACTTCGATCTGCTCATTGTGGGCGGCGGCATCGTCGGCGCCGGCATCGTGTGGGACGCCTCCCTGCGTGGGCTCTCCTGCGCCCTCGTGGAGCAGGGGGAGTTCGCCTCCGGTACTTCCTCCAAGACGACCAAGCTGATCCACGGCGGGCTCCGCTACCTGGAGCAGATGGATTTTATGCTGGTGCGGGAATCTCTCAAGGAACGCCGGATTCTTTTTCGCATCGCTCCGCACCTGGTCCATGCTCTGCCTTTTTTGATTCCCGTGCGCGGCCGCAGTCCCAGGCCTTGGCCGCTCGTGAAGATCGGGATCGCTTTGTACGATTGGCTGGCCGGCACGTTGCCTGAGCAGAGACACCGTTTTCTCGGCAAAGACCAGCTCAGAGAACAGGAGCCGGTCCTGCAGAAAGGGGAAGTCGACCGGGCCGCGGTCTACACCGACGGGCAGATGGACGATGCGGGGTTGGTGCTGGCGGTTCTGGAAGCAGCCCGAAAGGCCGGCGCCTCACTCGCCCACTTTACGCGGGTGAACTCCTGGCGGATCGAGCATGGAAAAATCCATGGCGCGGAAGTGGAAGAGATCAAAACAGGAGAAAAGTTTTCAATCCATGCCCGGCAGGTGATCAATGCCACAGGCCCTTGGGCCGACCGCCTCCGGAGGTTGGCCGACCCTGCGGCGAAGCCGATTGTCCGCCCCTCCAAGGGGATCCACCTGGTCTATCCTTCTCTTGGCCTGCGCCACGCGCTGGTCCTTTCCTCTCCGGGGGACGGCCGGATCTTTTTCCTCATCCCATGGAAGGATCAGACCCTCATCGGCACGACCGACACCGATTACGACGGAGACCCCGGCAAGGCGGAGGCATCGCCGGATGAGATCGACTACCTGATTGAGGGGACCCACCGCTGTCTTCCTTCTTTAAATATCCGGAAGGAGCGGGTGATTTCCACTTTTGCCGGCGTCCGGCCGTTGGTGGCCCGGGAGGGCAGGGATCCCTGGGCGGTCAGCCGCCGCCATTTGATCCACGAAGACCCGAACGGACTGATCAGCGTCGTGGGAGGGAAGTTCACCACGTTCCGGAAGATGGCCGAGGAGGTGGTGGACCGGATCGCGGGCCGGTTCCCGGACCGCCGCTTGAAGCCCTGCTCAACCGCGGAGAGCTCCCTCTAGCGGGTAGAGGCCACGCCCCGTTTGGGACAAAGAGGATTCACAGGGCAGGCGGGGCAGTCCGGTTTGAGCGCTTTGCAGATCCTTCTCCCGTGGAAGATCATCGCGTGGGAGAAGAAGGTCCAATCTTTTTTCGGAAGCAGCTTCATGAAGTCCCACTCAATCTTGTCCGGATCGGTGTGATTCGTTAAGCCCATCCGGTAGCCCAGCCGCTTCACATGGGTGTCCACCACGATCCCCGGCACGCCGTAACAGTTCCCCAGGATCACATTCGCAGTCTTCCTCCAGACTCCCGGCAGGGTCACCAGCTCCTCCAGCGTTTGAGGAACTTTCCCTTCAAAGCGTTTCATCAGCTCGCCCGCGGTCCGCTGGATCGATCTCGCCTTCTGCCGGTAAAAGCCGGTGGAGCGGATCCGCCGCTCCAATTCAGGTAAGGGTGCTTTCGCGAAGGCCGCGGCGTTCGGGTATTTCTTAAAGAGGGCCGGCGTTACCTTGTTCACCCGCACATCGGTGCATTGCGCGGAGAGGATCGTGGCCACCAGTAACTGCAGGGGATTGCGGTGGTGCAGGGCGCACTTCGCGTCGGGGTGAGTTTTCTTGAGGAGGGCCAGGATCTTTCGGGCCCGTTCCGCGAGGGTCACGCCAGCAAGTCGCGGAGGGCCGGTTCCAGTTCCGGGTGCCGGAACCGGTAGCCGGTTGCTTTCAACCGCTTCGGTTCCACCCGCGTGGAGGCCAGCAGGGCCGCGTCGGCCATCTCGCCGAACAGCAGGCGGACTAAAAAGGCCGGAACGGGGAAGACCGCCGGGCGGTGAAGTGCGCGGCCGAGCGATAGGGTGAACTCTTGGTTGGTCACCGGGTTGGGGGAGACGATGTTGACCGGGCCGCGCAGGGACTCGTTGGTCAACGCGTGGTGGATCGCGCCCGCGACGTCGGGAAGGGAGATCCAGCTCATCCACTGTTTTCCGCTCCCGAGCCGGCCGCCGAGGCCGAATCGAAACGGCGTCAGCATCTTCTGAAGGGCCCCTCCCTTCGGGCTCATCACGATCCCGAACCGGAGATTCACCACCCGGATGCCGGCCTGTTCGGCCGGCCGGCAGGCCTCTTCCCATTCCCGCCCCACGTCGGGGAGGAACCCCTCTCCGGCCCGGCTCTCCTCGGTCAGCAGTTCGTTGTCCCGGTCGCCGTAAAATCCGACCGCCGAGGCGCAGAGGAAGGCCTTTGGCGGTTTGGACAGCCGTGCCACCGCCTCCGAGAGGAACCGGGTCCCCTTCACACGGCTGTCCCGGATGCGGGCCTTCTTTTCCGGTGTCCACCGGCCCTCGGCGATCGGGTCGCCGGCCAGGTGGATGACCGCGTCGAACTCTTCCAGCCCCTTGGCATCGAGGATCCGGGCCACCGGGTTCCAAAGGACCTGCCGGCCGGGCGCCCCGGACTTGGCACGGACGAGCCGGCCGACCTCCTCCCCCTTCTTGGAGAGGTGAGAGCCAAGCTCCGACCCGATTAATCCGCCCGCGCCTGAGAGGAGGACCTTCATACGACGGATTGTATCAGCCGGGAGTATAATGCTCAACATGATCACGGAAGAAAAGGTCCTCGAAGCGCTGAAAAAGGTCCAGGACCCGGAGCTCCACCGGGACGTCATCTCTCTGGGGATGATCCGGGACCTCCGAGTTTCAGGCGATTCGGTCGCGCTGACGCTGGTGCTGACCACGCCGGCCTGCCCGGTCCGGGTCCAGTTCGAGAAGGATGTTAGGGAAGCGGTGGGCCGGATTCCCGGAGTGGGAAAGGTGGACCTGACGACGACGGCCCAAGTCCGCTCGGTCCGCTCCTTCGACTCCGGCGGCATTTCGGGGGTCCGGAACGTGGTGGCGGTGGCCAGTGGGAAGGGTGGCGTCGGCAAAAGCACCGTCAGCGTGAACGTGGCGGCGGCGCTGGCCCGGGACGGCGCCCGGGTCGGCCTGCTCGACGCCGACATCTACGGGCCGAACATCCCGCTGATGATGGGGCTGGACCAACTGCCGCCGCTCCAAGACGGCAAGCTCGTCCCGGCCGAAAACTTCGGTGTGAAGGTGATGTCGATGGGCTTCCTGATCAAACCGACGGAGGCGGTCATTTGGCGGGGCCCGATGCTCCATGGAGCGGTCAACAAGTTCATGAAGGAAGTGCTCTGGGGGGACCTCGATTACCTGCTGGTGGACCTCCCGCCCGGCACGGGGGACGTCCAGCTCTCTTTGGCCCAGGTGATTTCGCTGAGCGGGGCGCTGATCGTCACCACGCCGCAGGACGTGGCCCTGCAGGACGTGCAGAGGGCGGTCGCGATGTTTGAGAAGGTGAAGGTCCCGGTCCTGGGGGTCGCGGAGAACATGTCCGGTTTTTCCTGCTCCCACTGCGGGAAGACGACCGACATCTTCGACCGGGGCGGCGGCGCCCGGGCGGCCGAGCATTTCAAGGTGCCGTTCCTGGGAGAGATCCCGCTGGTGCCGGAGGTGCGGGCCGGCTCCGATTCCGGCCACCCCTTTGTCTTGACGCACCCCGAATCGCCCGCCGCCGCCGCCTTCACGCAGGTGGCCCGAAAAATGGCGGCCCAGGTGAGTATCCTAGCGGCGGGACAGGGGGAGAAGATCCAGACGCCATGGACGGTGTAACCCCGGACCGGGTGCTGGACTGCTTCGGCCTGCTTTGCCCGATGCCGGTGCGGAAGACTGCGCAGGCGCTGGAGGAGATGCCCTCCGGCCAGGTTTTACAGGTGATCGCCACCGATGAATGGTTCGGGCCGGACCTGGAGGCCTGGATGAGGGGCCGTCCGCATCGCCTCCTCTCACTACAGAACACCTCCGAAGAGATCCGCGCCTTCATTCGCAAGACGTGATCCCCGCGGTGGAGGTCTCCCATCTCGTCAAACAGTTTGGCCGGCTGACCGCCGTCAACGATCTTTCCTTCGCCGTGGATCCCGGGGAGCTGTTCGGGTTCCTGGGGCCCAACGGGGCGGGGAAGAGCACCACGATCCACATCCTCTGCACCCTGCTGGCCCCTACCTCCGGCAGGGCATCGGTCGCCGGCTTCGACTGCTTCCGGGATCCGGTCCAGGTGCGCCGCAGTATCGGCATCATCTTTCAGGATCCCTCGCTGGATGAGCGGCTGACCGCCCGGGAGAACCTGGAGTTCCACGGAATGATCTACCACATGGAGAAGCCGCTTCGCCGCCGCAGGATCGAAGAGGTCCTGAAATTCGTGGAGCTGTGGGACCGCCGGGACTCCGTCGCCCGGACCTTCTCCGGCGGCATGAAGCGCCGGCTGGAGGTGGCCCGCGGCCTCATGCACGAACCGAAGGTGCTGTTCCTGGATGAGCCGACGATCGGGCTGGACCCCCAGACCCGCCACCGGATCTGGACGCTGATGGGCGAACTGCGGGCCCAGCAGAGGACCACCTTCTTCATGACCACCCATTCGATGGAGGAAGCCGAGCGGTGCGACCGGGTGGCGATCCTGGACAATGGGCGCCTTCTGGCGCTGGGCAGGCCGCCCGACTTGGTCCGGGAACATCGGGCGAAAAACTTAGAAGAGGTCTTCCTGGGGCTCACGGGGCATGGACTGCGGGATGAGGAGGTCTCCAACCGGGAGATCAGCCGCGGCAGGGTTAAAAAGATGAGGGCCTGGGCGTGATGTTTGATTTCCAGGCGATCCGGATGATCTGGCTCCGGGAGATGATCCGGATGAGCCGGGACCGGACGCAGATCGCCGGGTCCTTGGCCCGTCCCATCCTTTGGTTGGTGATTCTGGGCCTGGGGCTGGGCTCCGCGTTCCCGGGGTTCGGGCGCCAGCCGTACACGGCCTTCCTGTTCCCCGGGATCGTGGCGATGAACCTGCTGTACGGTTCCTTCCTTTCGGCGATCTCGGTGATCTGGGACCGGGAGTTCGGTTTTCTTAAGGAGATGCTGGTGGCGCCCATCTCCCGCTCGAGCATCGCGCTGGGCAAGTCGGCCAGCGGGGCGACGGTCGCCATGGTGCAGGGAGGACTGGTCTTTCTGTTCCTCCCGCTGATCGGCGTGTCGGTGCCGTTCTGGAAGCTCCTGCTGGGGCTCCCGGCGATGTTCCTGATCGCCTTCCCGCTTACCGCGATGGGACTCCTGCTGGCCTCCCGCATGACCTCGTTCGAGGGGTTCGGCACGCTGGCGAACTTCGTGGTGATGCCGATGTTCTTTTTGAGCGGCGCGGTTTTCCCGCTCGGTTCCGCGCCGCCGTTCCTGCGCGCGCTGGGCAGGGTGAACCCGATGACCTACGGCGTCGACCTCCTGCGCGCGGTCTTCTATGGGACCCACGCGCACCCGCTCTGGTTCAGCGTTTCCGCGCTCGGGCTCTTCTCGGCGGCCGCCATCTCCGGCGCCGTGGCCGCTTTCTCCCGCCGCTCCTGATCTCAGCGTTGATTTTTGCTACAATGAGAAAGTGAGACAGGTTTTTATCGACACCGGCGGCTTGACCTGCCCGAAGAAGGGATCCAAGGAAATTATGGAGGCGTTCATCCGCTCCATCCGCCGGGCGGGGCTCGCGGGCGAAGTCCAGGTGATCGCGCGCGGCTGTTTCGGCTTGTGCAACATCGCCCCGAACCTGTACATCGAACCCGACGGCATCTGGTATTCCCGGTTCACGCTGAAGGACGTACCGGTCATCGTGCGGCGGCATCTTCGGGACAACCAGCCGGTCAAGCGGCTGATCCATTACCCGGATCGGCTGGTCCCGGCCAAGAGAAAAAGGAGAATTCCCAGTGGCAGAAGCGGTGGCGGCAAGAGAAGTGGAGGTCGGTGACCTCGCTCCGGATTTCGTGCTGAATGACCAGGACAACAACCCGGTCACATTGTCGAGTTTCCGGGGCAAAAAAAACGTGGTGCTGGCCTTTTATCCGTTCGATTGGAGTCCGGTCTGCACCACTGAGAACTGCGCGCTGACCGAGGACCTCGGGCAGTTCGCCGGCAAGGAGGCCGAGGTGTTCGGCGTCAGCTGTGACTCCCGGTTTTCCCACAAGGCCTGGAAGGAAAAGCTGGGCTTGAAGCACTCCCTGCTCTCCGACCAAAAGCGGGAAGTTTCCAAGAGGTACGGGCTCTACCTGGACGATCTCAACTGCTCCAAGCGGGCGACGATCGTGGTGGACAAGGTGGGCAAGGTGGTTTTCAAGAAGGTTCAGGAGCTCAAGGTCGCGCGGGACAACAAGGAAATCCTGTCGGCCGTCCGATAAATGTCCGATCCTAAGATCCTCTTCCGCCCAAGCGAAGAGGAGATCCTCGAGCAGGAAGTCAAACGGCACATCCTGATCACGCCGTGGGACGGACTGCTGAAGATGCTCGACCCGGTCTACAACTGGGGCAGGCGCAATTCCCTCTGGCCGCTCCAGTTCGGGCTCGCCTGCTGCGCGATCGAGATGATCTGCACGGCGGCCAGCCGCTTCGACATCGCCCGATTCGGCGCCGAGCTGTTCCGTGCCTCTCCCCGCCAGGCGGACCTGATGATTGTCTCCGGCACTGTGACCAAGAAGATGGTGCCGATGATCGTCCGGCTCTACAACCAGATGCCCGAACCGAAGTACCTGATCTCGATGGGGGCCTGCGCCAGCGCCGGCGGCCCATTCAAAGAGGGGTACAACGTCGTTTCCGGCATCGACAAGTTCCTGCCGGTGGACGTCTACATTCCCGGCTGTCCGCCGACCCCTCAGGCGCTTCTGCACGCCCTGATCACGCTCCAGGAAAAGATCGATCAACAGTCGATCAAAACGGCCCGCTGGTACGGTAAACCGGAATCCGAAGAGATGCCGGTGCCTCTGCTCGGGCCGGACCTGGTGGACCTACGGCGTTCGGAGGAGATCCGGAAGAAATGCGCCGTGGGTGAGCCGGCGGCGAAGCCGGCCCAACTGCCGGCGATGATCCCGGCTCCCGTGGGAAGTGGCACCTTGGTTGAAGCATCGGAGCTGTTGAAAACGGTCCGGCGCCTCCAGCTCCAGCCGGACTCGGCGCTCGATTACCTCACGAACCTGACCTGCACCGATTACCAGGACTGCTACGAGGTCGTGTACCACTTTTACTCCACAAAGAAGGGCGGGGCCCCGACCGCTTTGAAAGTCCGGACGCCGAAGACCAATCCTCGTGTCCCTTCCTTAACAGCTCTCTTCCCGGGCGCCGACCTCCAGGAGCGGGAGGTCTGGGACCTGTTCGGTGTCCGGTTCGACGGTCATCCGAACCTCAAACGGGTGCTGATGTGGGAAGGGTTCGAAGGGCACCCGATGCGGAAGGATTACCTGGAACCCTACTACGAGGCGCCGGCCAAGCTCTTCCCGAGCCGCTGGAAGGAGGGACACCACCAGCGGGCGGAGGAACGGGCCCGGTTCGGGGACAACGTGAATTACCCGCCGGGGTTCGATCCGGCCCAGTGGGTGGGACCGAAGGAGTCTTTTAAGCCGTCGACCGATACGCTCGTGGTGAACCTCGGTCCCCAGCACCCTTCGACGCACGGCGTCTTTCGGATGCAGGTGCGGGTGGACGGCGAGCGGATCATGGCGCTGGAGCCGGTGATGGGCTACATGCACCGCAACCACGAGAAGATCGCCGAACGGAACACCTGGCTGATGATCTTCCCGTACACCGACCGGCTGGATTACATCTGCTCGATGGGGAACAATTTCGGGTACGCGATCGCCGTGGAAAAGCTGATAGGGGTGAAGCCCCCCGAGCGGGCCGAGTACATCCGGGTCATCATGGCGGAGCTGACCCGGATCGTGAACCACTTTTGGGCGACCGGTTTCCTGCTGAACGACCTGGGGGCTTTCTTCACGCCGGCCCTCTACGCGATCGAGGAGCGGGAGCTGATCCTGGACCTGTTCGAGATGGCTTCCGGCTCCCGGATGATGTGCAACTACATGCGCTTCGGCGGCGTGGCAGCCGATCTGCCGGAGGAGTTCCTGCCGCTGTGCTCTTCGCTGGTCAACGACCGGCTCCCGAAAGCGATCGAGCAGATCGACCACTACCTCACTCACAACGAGATCCTGGTCAACCGGTGCCGGAACGTCGGCGTCCTGCCGCGCGACGCGGCGATCGCCTATTCCGCGGCGGGACCGGTCCTGCGGGGCTCCGGCGTGGAGTACGACGTCCGAAAAGCGGAGCCGTACTCGATCTACGGTCGGTTTGATTTCAAAGTGCCGACTTTTCCGGAGGGGGACGTCTACGCCCGCTACCGGGTCCGGATCGCCGAGATGTGGGAGTCGCTGAAGATCCTCAAGCAGGCGCTGAAGGAACTGCCGGGCGGAGAGATCCTGGCCGGCAAGAAACTCTGGAACATCCGGGTGCCGGCCGGTGAGTCCTACGGCCGGGTCGAAAACCCGAAGGGAGAATTGGGGTATTACATCGTCTCGGACGGGACCGACCACCCGTACCGCTACCACGTGCGGGCCCCCTCCTTCATCAACTTGACGGCGCTGGAGCAGATGTGCAAGGGACACCTGATCGCCGACGTGGTGGCGATCCTGGGTTCGATTGACATCGTGCTGGGAGAGACCGACCGATGAGGATCTACGGTTTGGAGATGCTGCGGGGGCTGACGATCACGCTGGGGCATTTCGTCACTTCCTATACTGCCGGCATCCGGCGGACGTTTCGGAACCGCAAACGGGGCGCCTTCCGCCAGCATCCCTCCGAGAAGGGGGTCTTCACGGTCCAGTATCCTGAGGAACGCCTGAAGGCCCCGGAGCGGTTCCGGGTCCTCCCGGTGCTGATCTTCGACGGCAAGGAAGGGGAGAAGTGGAAGACCGAGACGGAGCGTTGTACCGCCTGCGGGATCTGCGCGAAGGTCTGCCCGCCCCAGTGCATCTGGATCGTGCAGGGGAAGGACCCAACCACGGGCAAGCCGGTGGCCAAGGCCTCCGAGTTTTTCATCGACGTGGATGTCTGCATGAACTGCGGGTTCTGCGCGGAGTATTGCCCGTTCGACGCGATCAAGATGGACCACACGATTGAGCTCGGCGGAGGGGAGCGGGACAAGTCCCACCTCTTTGACATCAACCGCCTGCACGTCTCCACCGAATACCACGCTAAGATCCATCCGACCGACTGGGCGCAGGAACAGGCCCGCAAGAAGGCGGATGCGGATAAGAAAGCCGCCGCGGCCGCCGCTGTGAAGAAAGCCCCGGAGGTTCCCCCGGCATGAGCGACCGGCTGATCTATTTCTTTCTGGGATTGTTCGGGCTCGCGGCGCTGGTCGTTCCTCTCCTGCCGGTGGTGCTGGCCCGGTTCATCGCTCCGAAGCGGCCTGGGCCGGTGAAGCAGCAGCCGTACGAGTGCGGCATGGAGGTGGAAGGAGATGCTTGGGTGCAGTTCCGGATGCACTATTACCTGTTCGCGATCCTGTTCGTGGTCTTCGACGTGGAAGCCCTCTTCCTTTTTCCGTGGGCCGTGATCTTCCGGAAGGCCGGGCTCGCGGGTCTGGCGGCGATCGGCATCTTTGTCGGTGTCCTTCTGCTGGGGTGGATCTATGCCTGGCAGGAGGGGGCCTTGGAGTGGGAACAGTGATCCTGCCGCCTTGGGTCTGGACCCTTATTGGGATGATCGTGCCGATGGTCCTGATCCTGGCGCTGGCGCCCGTCGCCATGATGTACCTGACCTGGCTGGAGCGGAAGGTGATTGCCCGGATTCAGGACCGGGTTGGTCCGAACCGGGTCGGCCCCTACGGCCTGCTCCAGCCGCTGGCCGATGGCATCAAGATGCTGACCAAGGAGGATTTGGTACCGGCCGGCGCGGATCAGCTCTGTCATTTCCTGGCGCCGGTGCTGATCGTCGTCCCGTCCCTCTTCCTGTTCACGCTGTTGCCGTTCGGCCCCGGCTGGGCCGCGGCGCCGCTCAAGACCGGACTGCTTTTCTTCGTGGCGATTGGGTCGCTGGGGACGCTGGCGATTTTTATGGCCGGCTGGGGGTCCCGCAACAAGTTCTCTTTGCTGGGTGCCGCCCGGACCGCCGCGCAGTTGATCGCCTACGAGGTTCCTCTCGTGTTGGGCCTGGCGGTGGTGCCGATGATTACCGGAACGATGGACCTCGGGCAGATCGTGATGGCACAGCAGGGCAGGTGGTTCATCACGACTCCCTGGGGGCTCACCGGGTTCTTTCTCCTGCTGACGGCCGGGCTGGCGGAAGTGAACCGGACGCCGTTCGACCTGCCGGAGGCGGAATCAGAGATCGTCGCCGGCTTCCACACCGAGTACAGCGGCATGAAGTTCGCTCTCTTTTACATGGCGGAATTCCTGAGCACGCTGGCGCTGGCAGGGCTCCTCTCGACGCTGTTCCTCGGCGGCTGGCGCGGGCCGGTCCTGCCGCCGCCGCTCTGGCTGGGGCTCAAGACCGTCGCGCTCGTCTGCGTGATGATCTGGTTCCGCGGGACGTTTCCCCGGTTCCGGATGGACCAATTGATGGGTTTCGCTTGGAAGGTGATGCTTCCTTTGTCGCTGGCCAATTTGGTTGGCGCGGCCTGCTGGGCGCTGATCCCGGGTGTGTGGGGCGATGGAGCGGCGGTGGGGGTCGTGGCGGTCACCTTCCTCGTCACCACCCAGCTTTGGCTGGCTCCGAAGCCGCAGTTGACAAAGAAATGGTCTTCTAGGATATTAGATCAGCGATGAGCCGGTTCGTGAAGGCGGCTTCGGCGGCTGATCTGCCGCCGGGCGGCGTGAAACAGGTGGAAGTCGAGGGCAAAGAGATCGCGCTGTTCAATGTGGGCGGCACGCTGTACGCGCTGGACAACACTTGCACGCACTCCGGCGGCCCGCTGGCGGAGGGGAGCGTGGAGGGGGACCAGGTGGAATGCCCCTGGCACGGCGCGCGGTTTGACCTGAAAACCGGCGCCTCCTCAAGCCCCATGGCTCCGGACGGAGTGGCGGCCTATCCGGTCCGCGTCAACGGTTCCGATATCGAAATCGAGCTTTAACAGGGAGGAAACATGGCTTACGTCATCACCGCGAAGTGCCTGGGAGAACAGTATGCCCAGTGCGTCGAAGTCTGTCCCGTGGACTGTATCTATCCCGGTGACTATAAGGGCGAGAAGTTCATGGTGATTGATCCGGAGATCTGCATCACCTGCGGCGCCTGCCTTCCGGTCTGCCCGATCGCGGCGATCGTGGAATCGGAGGACTTCGATCAGGAATACGCCAAGGTCAACAAGGAGCTGACACCCAGCTACAAGGGCAACGCGAAGGTCACTCCGCGCGCGAGCAACGACCCGCCCCTGAAACCCGGCAACAAATTGATTTGATCCGTTTGATCTTTCCGGGCGGCTGCCTGACCTCCGCGCAGTTGAAGGCAGTCGCCCATATTTCTTCCGAGCTCCAGAGCGATTCCGCCGGCATTACCCCTCAGCAGGATCTCCGCCTGCAGGATCTCCCGGCCGATCGGGTTCCCGACGTTTTACGCCGGCTCGCGGAAGCGGGGATTACCGCTGAACAGGGTCCCGCCGCCGCGCAGGCCGCGCCGTCCGCCGGTTTTTCCGACACCCCGGACCAAGCCGGCGTGTATGAACAGGGACAGCCGGGACTCTTTACCCTTGCCGTCCCGGTGTTGGCTGGCCGGCTTTCCTCCGCGCAGATGCGCAAGCTGGCCGACCTGACAGAACGATACGCGGGCGGTTCGCTCCAGCTGGCGCCGCGCCAAAAATTGTTGATCTCCAATGTCCCGAAGGAACGGGTGGCCCAGGTGCTGGAGGGTTTGGAGTCGGTGGACCTGCGGGTGGCGGTCTCCTCCTATCACCGTGGTTTTACCTCCTGCGCCGAGGGAGCCGAAAGCCGGGCCAGGGAGTTGGTGAGCTACCTGGAGAAGCAGGTGCCGCTGGAGGACCCCTTCCGGATCCATTTGGCCGGCGGTGACTGCGTCTGCGGCATCTCGCCGCCGGCCCAGATCGCTCTGCGGGGAACCCAGGTATCTGTGGAAGACCGGATGATCGAGGCCTATGACGTTTCGGTCTTGGCCCAGCCGGCAGCTTCCGCGAACGGCGTTCCGGGGCCCCAGGTCAAATACCGGCTCGAGCGGCTGTTGACCCATTACAAACGGGGACGGGAACCCGCCGAATCGTTCGACCAATTCTGCCGGCGGCTCGGCCCCGAGGAATTGGCCCGCCTTCTCTCCGAAGAATGAAGGCCGTCCTCATCGGCGGTGGGATCATCGGCCTGACGGCGGCCGAGGAGCTGGCCCGCCGCGGCGTCCAAGTCGATCTCATCGAGCGCTCTTCCGAGCCGGGACAGGAGACCTCTTCAGCCGCCGCCGGCATTCTCGCGCCCCAATCCGAAGCCGAGGGCCCGGGGCCCTTCTTTCAGCTCCTGCTGGCCGCCGCGCGGATCATCCCGGAGGCGGTTGCCCGGTTGGAATCTCAAACCGGCATCTCGATCGGTCATCGGGTCTGCGGGATGCTGTCCCTTTCTGATCAAGTGCTGGAATGGCAGAGCCGGGCCGGTTTGGCCCCCGAACCGGTCGATGCGGTTTCCATCCGGCGGATGGAACCGGCGGTGGATGGAGCGGTCCGCTCGGCGGTTTACTGGCCGCAGACGGCGATTCTGGACCCGCGCCAAATGGTCCGGGCCGCCGCCCGAGCGGCGCAGGCCGGAGGAGCGGCGCTTCATCTGAGCACGGAAGCACGCAGGGTAAAAATTCTCGGCGGCCGAGCGGCCGGCGTGGAAACCTCCTTGGGGCTCATCGAAGCCGATTGGGTCATCCATTGCGCCGGCCCGTGGGCCGGGGTGGATCTGGGTCTTCCGTTCTCGGTCCCTTCCATTCCCGCCCGGGGACAGATCCTCCAGTTTTCCACGAAGACCCCGTTATTTCGCCATGTGGTGAAGTCGGCCCAGGCCTACCTGGTGCAAAGATCCGATGATCGGCTCATCGCGGGAACCACGCTGGAGTACGTCGGTTTTGACAAGAACACCACCGAAGAGGGGCTCCGGAAGATCCGGTCCGGGACGGAACAGATCTCCTCGGCGGTCGCTCCGCTGAAGGTGGAATCTTCCTGGGCGGGACTGCGTCCCGACACGCCGGACCACCTGCCGATCCTGGGCCGGACCCCGTTGGACGGTTTTCTGATTTGCTCCGGCCATTTCCGGAACGGGATCCTGCTGGCTCCGCTGACCGCCCGGCTGATTGCCGATCAGCTGCTGGGGGTTCGTTCTTCTTTGGATCTCACCCCGTTCAGCATATCCCGCTTTATGGTGGGCGGCTCGCGGGGTAAAATAGAAAGCTAGTCCCGTAAGTTCCAGTCAGGGAGAGAGTAACGTTCCCTCAACAGCAGGGAGATCTCTTCTGAGGTGGGGGAGGGGGCGGGGCCGTCGGCGTTCCAGATGTCCCGGAGCGCCTGCTTGAGCCGATCCGGCGGGACCGATAGATTGGTAAGGAACTGCGTGTGGCTCCGTCCGCGCCGGTAGGCCGGCTGGCGGGTCGGAGCATTCAGCAGGTGTTCCATCAGGGAAAGGTCGAACCGGAGCAGGAAGGTTCCGTGGAACAGGAGCCAGTCCACCCCGCGGCGCTGGGAATTTCCGGAGAATTTCAGGCCCTCCAGCGCGAGGTCGGTACACCCGAGCTGTTCCACCGGGCGGTTCAGCAGTTTTTCCACCCCCCGGCGGTGGCGATCCAGGATGAAGCGGTTGGCGGCCGAGATGTTTTCCAGCGGGCCGGGTTTCCGGATGCGGAGCACGAGGGCGAAATTGAGACAGCCGGGCCCTTGAAGCACGGCTCCTCCTCCGCTGCAGCGGCGCAGGATCGGGACGCCTTGTTCCTGGCATTCGCGGACCCGCGCTTCGGTCCGGTGGCGGTTGGAGAGGCCGAGCACGACGAAGTGCCGGCGCGGCTCCCAGAAGCGCAGGATTTCATCCGAGCCGTCACGCTCGCAGCGGCGCAGGAGCGCTTCATCGCAGGCCAGGTTTTCTTCGGGGGTGGGAAAGGTTAAATCGAGTGTCTTCATCAACTGACATTATAGATAGAGAGATGAGTCTTAATACACCCTACATCAATACGATCCCACCCGAACGGGAGCCGGACTATCCGGGCGACCGCGAAATCGAGCGCAGGATCAAGAGCTACATCCGCTGGAACGCCATGGCGATGGTCGTCAAGGCGAACCGGATCCACGATGGGATCGGCGGCCACATCTCCACGTACGCCTCCTGCGCGACGCTCTACGAGGTGGGGTTCAACCATTTCTTCCGCGGCCCGGATGGGGCCCGGCCGGCCGATATGGTCTACTTCCAGGGCCATGCCTCGCCCGGCAACTACGCGCGGGCCTACCTGGAACGCCGGCTCGACGCCAAACAGCTCCACCATTTCCGGCAGGAGCTGGCGGAGGGAGGAGGGCTTTCCTCCTACCCGCACCCGTACCTGATGCCGGACTTCTGGCAGTTTCCCTCTGTTTCGATGGGGTTGGCGCCGATCCAGTCCATCTACCAGGCCCGGTTCAACCGGTACCTCAAAGCGCGCGGGTTCCTGAAGGAAGAACCGAAGGTCTGGTGCTTCGTTGGGGACGGGGAATCGGACGAGCCGGAATCCCTGGGGGCTCTCACGCTGGCCGCCCGGGAGAACCTGGACAACCTGATCTGGGTGGTCAACTGCAACCTCCAGCGTTTGGACGGACCGGTCCGCGGCAACGGGAAGATCATCCAGGAGCTGGAGGCGGTGTTCCGGGGCGCCGGTTGGAACGTGATCAAAGTGATCTGGGGTTCCAACTGGGACCCCCTGCTGAAGGCCGACCCCAGCGGCCTGCTGACTCGCCGCATGGAAGAGGCGGTGGACGGCGACTACCAGAAGTACTCGGTGGAGCCGGGCAGTTACGCCCGCAAGCATTTCTTCGGCAAGTACCCGGAGCTGATGGAGCGGGTCAACTCGATGACCGATGACCAGATCCATAAACTGCTCCGGGGCGGCCACGATCCGCGCAAGGTGTACGCGGCGTACCATGCGGCCGCCGAGCACCGGGGCCAGCCCACCGTGATCCTGGCCAAGACGGTCAAGGGATACGGGCTCGGGGAAGCCGGGGAAGGCCGGAACATCACGCATCAGCAGAAAAAGCTCAACGAAAAGGAACTGCGGGAGTTCCGGGAGCGCTTCAACATTCCGCTGAGCGACGAAGAAGTGGTGGAAACGCCGTTCTACCGTCCCGCGATCGACAGCCCGGAGACGCGGTACCTGCTCGAGCGCAGGAAGCAGTTGGGCGGGTTCCTCCCGTCCCGCCGCGCGGTCCCCGTCCGCCTGCCGGTCCCGGACCGGGCGTTCTACGAGGAATTCTTCAAGGCCTCGGGAGAGATGCCGCTCTCCACGACGATGGCCTTCGTCCGGGTGCTGGCGAAACTGCTCCGCGACAAGGAGATCGGCCGCCGCATCGTTCCGATCATCCCGGACGAAGCCCGTACCTTCGGCATGGACGCGCTGTTCCGGCAGATCGGGATCTATTCCCCGAAGGGCCAGCTGTACGAACCGGTAGACCGGGAGACTCTGCTCTATTACCAGGAGGCCAAGGACGGCCAGTTGTTGGAAGAGGGCATCACCGAGGCCGGTTCGATGTGCTCCTTCATCTCGGCCGGGACCACCACCGCGAACCTCGGTTTCCCGATGATCCCCTTCTTTATCTACTACGCGATGTTCGGGTTCCAGCGGATCGGAGACCTCATCTGGGCGGCCGGGGACAGCCGGGCCAAGGGGTTCCTGCTGGGGGCGACCGCCGGCCGGACGACCTTAAACGGCGAGGGGCTCCAACACCAGGATGGGCACAGCCACCTCGCGGCCTCCACGCTCCCGACGCTGTTCGCGTATGACCCGGCGTTCGCTTATGAGGTGGCGGCGATTGTGTGGGACGGGCTCAAACGGATGGTCGAGCGCGGGGAAGATGTCTTCTACTACATCACGCTCTACAACGAGAACCTGCCGATGCCTCCGATGCCTCCCGGAGTGGAGGAGGGGATCCTGCAGGGGCTGTACCGCTTCAAGAAGGGGAATGCCGGCTCCTCCAAGAAAGCGCACTTGCTGGCCAGTGGCCCGCTGGTTTGGGAGGCGTTGAGAGCGCAGGAGATCCTCTCTCAGAAATACGGCGTGTCGGCCGATGTTTGGAGCGCCACCAATTACAAACGGCTCCGGGCCGGCGCGCAGGAGGCCAGGCGCTGGAACATGCTGCACCCGGCTGAGCCGCCCCGCCGTTCTTACGTGGAATCCCTGCTGGCGAAGGAGGAGGGAGCGTTCGTGGCCGTTTCGGACTACGTCCGGGCGGTCCCGGAACAGATCGCTCCCTGGGTGCCGGGCGGCCTGCTGGCGCTGGGAACCGACGGCTTCGGCCGCAGCGACACCCGTCCGAACCTGCGCCGCTTCTTCGAGGTGGATGCCGAATCGATGGTGATCGCGGTGTTGTATTCCCTCCAGCAGAAAGGTCAGGTGAAGGGGCAGGAGGTGGCGCAGGCGATCCGGGACCTGCGGGTGGATCCCGAAAAAATCCATCCGCAGATGGTGGGCTGAAGGCGCCGGTGGAGATCCGCCTCCCTCAGCTGGCCGAAGGGGCCGACACCGGCACGGTCGTCAGCGTGTCGGTCTCAGTCGGCGACCGGGTCCGGAAGGACCAGACGGTGGTGGAGCTGGAAAACCAGAAGGCGGTCGCCCCGATCCCCGCTCCCTCGGCCGGGAGGGTCACGCAGATCCACGTGAAACAGGGAGACGTCGTCTCGGTCGGCCAATTGTTGGTCACTCTTTCTGAAGAAGCCGCGGAATCCCCGTCGGCTTCGGGTTTTCCTCCGCCGCGCGAATCCTCCCGGTCCCAGGCGCCGGTTCCGCCGGCCCAGGGACAGCGCCCTGTTTCGTCGGCCGGTTTCCCTCCGCCGGCTTCTCCCTCGGTACGGAAGATGGCTTATGAGCTGGGCGTTGATCTCTCCCGCGTGCCGGGCAGTGCGCACGGGGGACGGATCACCGCGGAGGATGTCCGGCATTATCTGGAGGTCCTTCAGGGCGGGGCGGGCGCCGCGTCGCGGGAACGGACCCCCGCGCCGCCGGTCGATTTCTCGAAATGGGGGCCGGTCCGCCGAAAACCGTTCACGCCGATGCGGCAGGCGATCGCCCGCGCGATGGAGGATTCCTGGCGGAATATCCCCCACGTGACGCTGTTCGACGAAGCGGACGCGACCGGCTTGCTGGCCTTGATCCAAAAGCACGGCCCTGTCTATGAAAAGAAAGGTTTGCGGCTGACGCTGACCGGTCTGGTGGTCCGGATCCTCGCGCCTTTGTTGAAGAAACACCCGGTTTTTAATTCCAGCTTGGATGAGACCGCGAAAGAGATCGTCCTGAAAGATTATGTCCACATCGGCATCGCCGTCGATACCGAAGCCGGACTGATCGTCCCGGTCCTGCGGGACGCGGATAAGAAAGAAATCCCGGAGATCTCCCGCGCCCTGCAGGATTTAGCGGAGAAGGCCCGCGCCCGGAAACTCACCGCCGAGGACCTGCAGGGGGGGACGTTCACGGTCTCCAATCAGGGCGGGATCGGCGGGGGCCACTTCACGCCGATCATTCACCGGCCGGAGGTTGCGATCCTCGGCCTCGGCCGGGCGAAGTGGTCTGCGCTAGAGGAAGCGCAACCACTTCCTGCGGCAACTTCGTTGCCGCCTGCTCGGTCGCAGACCCTGTTGCCGCTCTCCCTCTCATTTGATCACCGGGTACTGGACGGGGCCGACTCCGCCCGCTTCATGCGGGATTTGGTGGAAGGGCTGGAGGGTTTCGAATGGACCCCCTAAAAACCGACCTGGTGGTGCTCGGCGCCGGGCCGGGCGGGTACGCGGCCGCCTTCTACGCGGCCGATCTTGGGAAGAAAGTCATCCTGGTCGAGCAGGAGAAGCGGCTCGGGGGCGTTTGCCTGAATGTCGGCTGTATCCCCTCCAAGGCCCTCCTGCACGCGACGGCTCTCCTTCGGGAATCGAAGGATTCCGCCAAGCGCGGCATCCGGTTCCCGGAGCCGGAGGTGGACCTGGCCCAGCTCCGGGCTTGGAAAGAGGGGATCCTGGAGAAGCTCGGCGGCGGCATCCGCCTGCTGGCGCAGAGGCGCGGCGTCGAGGTCCTGCAGGGCAGGGGATATTTCGAAGATTCGAGGACTCTGCGGGTGGAAACTGAGCAGGGACAAAAGTTCATCCAGTTCGAGGCGGCCATCCTGGCTGTTGGTTCCAAGCCGGCCTTGCCGGCGGCTTTTGACCTGGGCAACCCGCGGGTGATGACCTCCACGGAGGCCCTCGCGGTGGAAGAGGTCCCTCCCGATTTGCTGGTGGTGGGCGGCGGCTACATCGGCTTGGAATTGGGCACCGTTTACGCGACGCTCGGCAGCCGGGTGGTGCTGGTGGAGGCGACGGGGGCGCTCCTCTCCGGCCTGGATGCCGACCTGGTCCGGCCGGTCCTGCAGTACGCGCAAGCCGCCTTCAAGGAAGTGCGGCTGAACGTGAAGGTTTCCAAGATGTCCACCAGCGGGAAGCAGATCAAGGTGGCGATGGAGGCGGCAGGTCAAAAGCGGGAGGAGCTGTACGACCGGGTGCTGGTCTCCATCGGCAGAGTTCCCAATTGCGATGATCTTGGGCTGGAGAACACGAAAGTGGCGCGGGACGGGAAGGGCTTCGTGCAGGTGAACGAGAAACAGCAGACGGCGGACCCGTCCATCTACGCGATCGGCGACGTGGTGGGAGGCGCGATGCTGGCCCACAAGGCGGCCCGGGAAGGCCGCGTGGCAGTGGAGGCCTTGGCCGGAGACCGCGTTACTTCGAAGCAGGGGGTCATTCCGGCGGTGGTCTTTACCGATCCGGAGGTGGCTTGGTGCGGATTGACGGAGCAGGAGGCGGCCGCGAAGAAGATCCCGGTAGAGGTGGCGCGGTTTCCTTGGGCCGCTTCAGGCCGGGCCCTGACGCTGGACCGGACGGACGGGCTGACCAAACTGGTCCTAGAGCCGGTGACCGAGCGGGTGCTGGGGGTTGGGTTGGTCGGCCATGGCGCCGGCGATCTGATCGGCGAAGGGGTGCTGGCCGTGGAGATGGGGGCCACCGCGAAGGACCTTGCCGAAACGGTCCATGCCCATCCCACCCTATCCGAGACGCTGATGGAGTGCGCCGAATCCTTCTACGGGACCTCCACCCACCTCTTCCTGCGGCGCCGGCCGGTACCGCAGGAAAATAGTTAGCCGAAATACCAACCCAGATTATATTTTTGGCTCCCCTTGTTTTACCGGGGGTCCTTCAAGTACATTTTCCGTAACCCATTCCCCTTCCGAGTACGCTAAAATAGCGTTCTCCCTTTACGGATTAAAACCGTTGTCATTCTGGAGAAAAGAATGAAAGCATTGGTGACAGGGGGGGCCGGTTTCATCGGTTCCCATTTGGTGGAGGCCTTGGTAAAGCGGGGCGGCCGGGTCCGGATCGTGGACAACCTGTCGGCCGGCGCGCTGAAGAACCTGAAGGCGGTTTCGAGCCGCGTCGAGTTTATCCGGGGGGACATCCGGGAGGAGTCCGTTCTGCGCCGCGCGGTCCGCGGCGTGGAGGTGGTCTATCACCAGGCCGCACTGCGCTCGGTTCCGAAGTCGGTGGACAATCCCTCGGCCTACCATGATGTCAACGTCACCGCCACGTTCCATCTCTTGCGGCTGGCAAAAGAGGCCGGCGTGCGCCGGGTGGTCTACGCCTCTTCCAGTTCCGTCTACGGAGACCGGACACCTCTGCCGCAGAGCGAACAGATCCTTCCCAGGCCGCAATCCCCGTACGCCGCGTCGAAGCTGGCGATGGAGGTCTACTGCATGATGTTTACCCGCCTCTATGGCCTGGAGACGGTCGGTCTGCGGTACTTCAATGTGTTCGGGCCGCGGCAGTCGCTGGAGAACAAATACGCGGTCGCGGTGCCCAAATTCATCACCAGCATGATCAACGGGGAGCCCCCGCCGATCCACGGCGACGGCCGGCAGACGCGGGATTTCACTTACGTGGGGAACGTTGTCCAGGCGAACCTCAAGGCCGCGGCGGCCCGCAAAGCGCCGGGGGAGGTGTTTAACATCGCCAGCGGTTCCCACCATTCGGTGCGAGAGCTGGCGGAGCTGATTCGGGAGATCTTGGGAGTGCAAACTCGGCCGAAGTTCGGTCCGAAACGGCGGGGGGACGTCCTGCACACCTGGGCGGATATCCGGAAGGCGAAGCGCCTGCTCGGCTACCGCGTGGTGGTGCCGTTCGATGAAGGAGTGCGCCGCACCACCGATTGGTTCCAGAAGAACCGTCCGGAGTGGAACCTCCAGTAATGCTTCTTCTTCCCGCCGGCTACATCGGTCCCCAGATGGGATTACCGTTTCTTTCCATGGGGGCGGCCTTGTTGGCGCTCTTAGCGCCTCTGCTCGCCTTTCTGTTGGGTCCCTTCAAGAAATTCTTCCGCTGGATGAAGAGGGGAAAGAATTGGCGAATCGCGACGGCGGTTCTTCTCGGGGCGGCCGCGGCAGGCGGCTGGTTTTGGATGCGCGGCCAAGCCGTCGGCGGGCCGGACGTGCGGGTGATTGTGCTGGGGCTGGATGGGCTGGACCCCAACCTGCTGGATGAGTACCTCGCTCAGGGGATCCTGCCGAATTTTCAGAAACTCAAGGAGCAGGGGAGCTATACCCGGCTGGCAACCTCGAATCCCGCCTTGTCGCCGGTGGCGTGGTCCTGTTTCGCCACGGGAAGCAACCCCGGGCGGCACGGGATGTACGATTTCCTCCGCCGCGACCCGAAGACTTATCTCCCTGACCTGTCTCTCTCCGAGGTGGAACAGCCCAAGTTTGGCCCGCCGCGCCTGAAGAGTTCCCGCCGGGGCGTCGCTTTCTGGGAGGTGACCAGCCGCAGCCACGTGCCGACCGTGATCCTGCGTACGCCGGTGACGTTCCCGCCGGACAAGGTCCACGGGCGGATGCTGTCCGGGCTCGGGGTCCCCGATCTGCGCGGCACGCAGGGGACGTTCGCTTTTTACACGACCGATTCCATCGAGACCGGCCGGGCGATGGGCGGGCAGATCTTCCGCGTGAAGGCGGCCGGCGACGTGATCGAGGCGTTCATCATCGGTCCGCGCAACACGCTGGTCCGGCCGCCCACGGATGTGAAGGTCCCTTTGAAGATCACCTTAAACCGGGAGAACCTCGGCGTCCGGCTGGAATTCCCGGGCCAGGAGTTCGACTTGGCGGTCGGGCGCTGGAGCGACTGGAAGAGGATGTCATTTCGCTTGAACGCGTTCACGAAGGTGTTCGGCATCGTCCGGTTTTACCTGACGGCGATTTCCCCGGAGCTTCAGCTGTACATGTCCCCGATCAATTTCGATCCCCGCCACCCGGCTTTCCCGATCTCCACTCCGGGTGGCTACGCGGCGGAGCTGGCCGAGGAGATCGGGTTCTACTACACGCTGGGCCAAGCCGAGGACACTTGGTCGCTCAATGAAGGCCGGCTGTCGGACGAGACCTTCCTGGAGGAATGCGGCGAGGTGATCCGCGAGCGGGAGGCGATGCTGACGTACGAATTGGGCCGGTTCAAGCGGGGCCTGCTGGTCTGCTGTTTCGACACGCCGGACCGCGTTCAGCATATGTTCTGGCGGTTCCGGAACCCGAAGCATCCGCTTTACGATGCTGTGCAGGCCGAGAAGTTCAAGGAGGTTTTTCCTAATCTCTACCGCTCGATGGATGCCGTCTTGGGAAAGATCCTGGCTTCGGCGGATGAGAAGACCACGGTGATCGTGCTTTCCGACCACGGTTTCAATGAATTTCAGACCGCGGTGCACACGAACGCCTGGCTTGCCCAGCAGGGATTCCTGGTGTTCAAGCCGGGAACCGTCCCGGACGGAACGAAGGAATTCTTTGAGGGGGTCGATTGGAGCAAGACCACGGTCTACGCGGTGGGGCTGGCCGGTATTTATCTGAACCGGAAGGGCAGGGAGGGGCAAGGGATCGTCACGGAGGATCAGGTGCCGGCGATCACCGAGCGCCTGACCGGCGCCCTGCTTGGGCTCAAGGATCCCCAGACCGGCAAGCCGGTCGTGCACCGGCTTTACCGGCGGGGGGGG
>Ga0209515_10000664_pt1 | contig 60922 bp, 51 predicted proteins | sample Subgroupgradi54m_FD_187454 | JGI IMG/M metagenome (GOLD analysis project Ga0209515, IMG submission 187454) | Subsurface groundwater microbial communities from S. Glens Falls, New York, USA - GMW60B uncontaminated upgradient, 5.4 m (SPAdes)... ...
TGACTTCGTTGCTCGTCGCTTATTTGGTCGCAGCTAAACTTCACTCCTCGCGCCTTGTCAGTAGACAAAATCCATCAAAATTTATCTGAAATGGACTTTTCGGACAGGCTCTTAGGCTTAACAGCCATAAAAATCAGACTAAACTTTTTAGATTTGGCAATATCAACCTGCTTTTGCTGCTTTTTTTGGTGATATAATTATCCGATTTGCGAAAGTCGCAATTCACAAACCAAAATTAAATAAAACAAACCTTAAAACAAAAACTAACACCAAAAAATATGTTGAAAGCTTTTAGTAGTAAAAGTGCTCGTAAAAGAGCTGCAAAGCTGGTTGTTTCTTCTTTTTGCGCACTTTTTTTAACATTTCAGCCGCTTATTGCCTTTGCCCAGGTTGCTGCGGATAAATCTAACCAGCCGCAAGCTGTTGGTGAAAATGTCGACAATAAAACTGGTAATGGACAGGTGCAAAGTGCGGCAGTAAACCGGTCGGCAACGGTCCAATCAGTAGCAGGTCGATTGGCAACTGCCGAATCGACTCCGTATCAAAAGACTTTTGTGATCTCCGCTTACTATTCACCGGTTGCAAATCAGACCAAATATGTGACTGGTTCTTTTGACGGAGATGTGCGCCTGAACGGCGAAGGTGTGCATAGCGCTGACGGGTCTCTGGTTTATCCAGGCATGGTCGCTGCGCCAAAAACCTATGCTTTTGGCACAAAAATGAAAATCTCGGGTGTTGGAGTGGTGGCTGTTCATGACCGCGGAGGTGCGATTGTGCGTGCGGGCGAACTGCGTCAGCCGTATGACCGGCTTGATGTCTGGATGGGTTATGGTGATAATGGCCTGCAGCGGGCCTTAAACTGGGGACGACGCACAGCTGAAGTTACGGTTTATGGGCTTGATCCCGAAATCAAGGAAGCTGTGAGCCTTGAAGGTTACTCTGAAGCTGAAAAATCTTTGCAGTCGCTCCAGCAGGAACCCCAGTTGTTCAGTAATGATTTAAGTTTGGGCAGCGAAGGAGAAAATGTGGCCAAGATGCAGGATGCGCTGAAGAATTTAGGTTATTTGCAAGATGCTGTCAGCAAAAAGTTTGATGACCACACCCGCGATGCTTTGATTTTGTTCCAGATAGATGCGGAGATTGTTGACAGTAAAGCTGATTTTGGTGCGGGTTACTTTGGGCCGCAAACACGCCAGCTGCTTCAGGATGCGCTGCGTAAAAATCAAAAACAGCCTGGCAGTTCTTCAGGTGCAACTGTACAGTTGACCGCCATTAGTGAAAGTACGCCAACGCTGGCTACTTTTTCCCTGAAGCCTGCCAATACTTTTAACCGTGACTTGGGTCCTGGTGATCGTGGCAGCGACGTCATGCGTCTGCAGCAGGAATTGAAACGTTTAAATCTGCTGGGAGTACAGACGAGCGGTTATTTTGGTGCGGTTACGGAGCATGCGGTGATGAAGCTCCAGCAGAATCTGAAAGTTATTGCTGATCCCGAAGCTGTTGGAGCCGGGCATTTTGGGGTTTTGACCAGAACGCATTTGAATACACTGGTTGCCAAGCGCGAACTTACTGAACGTCTCATCGCGGATAAAAAGCGCAATGAACTTCATGAAGAGGTTGCCTATGCGCCCAAAAAACTGGATAGCAGGAAAAAAGCAGCGATTTAGTAAGGCTTAGAGCTCAAGATAGCCTACAACCGTTCTCCCGCTGATGTCTTTAGGCGTGATTTTTGCTGCGCGGCAGATTTCGTTTTCGAGTTTTCGGAGAGCCTTTTCAATCAGGGAGCCTTTTCAGTCAGGGCATCATCTGGCCACGCGGTATTTTTTCAAAAGCGCCTGGAGGGTTTTTTCAGTCATGGATTTTTGTCATGAATGTTTGTTATGGATTTTGATGCTGCGGGTCTTTTCATCGATATATTCGAAATAAATATTGATTTTTTTGGCAGGCAGAAATTTTTTGATGCGCTCGGGCCATTCGATGAGTATCAGTGCGTTTTTTTCGCTGAAAATTTCGTGCAGATCTGCAGCCAGCAGATCGTCCGGCTCAGTGATGCGGTAAAAATCGAAATGATGCAGTTTTTGGGCTGCCATTTTAGGGGAATCGGCCAATTTATAGGAACGGACCAGGGTGTAAGTCGGGCTTTTGATCTGATTTTCCTTTAAACCGAGCTCTGCAGCAAAGCCTTTTACAAAAGTGGTTTTGCCGCTGCCAAGGTCGCCATAAAGGCAGATAACAGCCTTTTGCTGCTGTTTTTTAGCTAGAGCGGCGGCGATTTTTTTGGTTGCTGATGGGGATTTTGATTGCATGGGTGAAACAGTCGATGCATTGATTTTATGGTCTTTTTCTGCTAAAATAAATAGAAAACTTTTAAAAGGAGCCCGCTTCGCGAGCGGTAGAAGTAAGCACTTCGTGCGCTGAAAAATAAAAACAAACCTATGCTGCAGGAACAAAATAATCATCGTATACTCAGGTATCTGGCAGTTTTTGTCTTTTTTGTATTTGGAGGCCTGGTGCTTCGCAACACCAGTGATTTTCAGGCGAGTCTTTTTCCGACCAAACAGGCTCCACCATATGACGGTCTGGCTTTGCCGGTGCAAAAAGTGCCAAACTGGATTTCACTTAGCAGCGACAAATGGGTGCTCGATTATTCTGTGATTCCGGCTGACAAGTTGATGTCACTGCCGACGTATGATCCGACCCAGCTAAAAATTCCCTATGAGCAGCTAAGCCTTACCAAAGAACCCGACCGGATTGCCAGGAATGCCAAAATAACCTTCAGTACCCCGTACATGGGAAATTATAAACTCGACGGTGTTGAGTACGCCGGGAGCCATTTGGCGGTTGATATAAAGATTCCAAGGGGCACGCCGATTTTTGCGATTGGCAACGGGATTGTGGTGAAAGTATCGACGCTCAATGTTGGTTTTGGCAATCATATTGTGATTCAGCACGACCAGTTTCCAGCGGTCAATGATCCTAATATGAAAGTGACTTATTACTCAAGTTACAGCCATTTGGGCAGTGTGCTTGTGAGCGAGGGCGATGTTGTGACGCGCGGCCAGCAGCTTGGACTTAGCGGCAGCAGCGGGGAAGCAACCACTCCGCATCTTCATTTTCAGATTGATAACGATCAGGCGCCGTGGCATCCGTACTGGCCTTTTACTTATGCTGATGCGCATGCGGCTGGACTTGATTTTAATTCTGCGGTGAATGCGGGGCTTGGCAAGGATAAAGCTTTGGCAACAACGATCAATCCACTGGTGTATGTGCAGAAATATTTGACGAGTGCGCCGGTGGTCAATGCACCGGTGAGTGTACCGGTGACACCCGCGCCCACGCCTGCCCCGGAAACGGCTTCGACAAGTCCGGCTCCTACGCCAACTCCTTCACCAACGCCTGCAGTCCAGGTTACACCTTTGACCTCACTTCATGGAGCGTCCGACCAGGTCGCCACTTCATCGAATACTCCTTTGCCGCCTCCGGAAGCGCCAAAAGCAGCCAAGCTTAAAATCGTCACGGATGCGACTTTTGTGGTTGGAGTCGATGAAAAAATAAAAGTTGAGGCGATTGATGACAAGGGCAGTATCGCAGCAAATTATAATCCGCCGAGCGGTGTGAGTGTGCTGGTTGGACTTGGAGGTGCGCAGATCAGGAAAAATTATCTGCTTGCCCAGGATTTTAAGAGTGGCGTTGCGGAAACTGTGATTACGCCGACTGCGCCGCAGGGGCTTCGTTTACAGGCTATTGATGGAACTATTTCCGGTGAGAGCGAAATCATGCAGTCTATTTTGTTTACGGATGTTGGTTTAACTGATCCGTATTACAAGGCTGTAAAATTTCTGAAAGATTCTAAAGTGATCGATGGCTATAAAGATGGCACCTATAAGCCAAATGCTGTCGTTTCACGGGTTGAAGCTTTGAAGCTTATCCTTAAAGGTCTGGCGCTTAAAATCCAGAAAGTTGGACGTCTACCATTCAAGGATGTTTCGCTGACCCAGTGGTATGCGGATTATATTGCAACCGGTTTTAACATGAGTGTGATTGCCGGATACAAGGATCGTAGTTTTAAACCTGCGCAGACTGTGAACCGTGCGGAATTTTTGAAGATGGTTTTAAAGGCGATGAATGTTACGCCTGATCAAAAAGTAGAAACTGAATTTTTTATGGATGTTCCGCGTGGAAGCTGGTATGCGCCGTACGTTCAATATGCAGTGCAGCACGGGCTGATCGATGTTGCCGGCGATTCTTTCGGGCCGGAAGAAGGCATGACCAGAAAAGAGGTTGCCGAACTTATTTATAGAGTAGTCGTGCTGCAAATTAGCGGTGCGCAGAAATACACGGGTGATCTGACGGTGACAGCCGAAAAAGCGAATCAGTATTTTGGTTTATAGTTTTGGTTTCAATAGCTTTCAAGGCCGGTGTATATTAAAATACTGCTGTTTTGAAGTAAGCGCCCGTAGCTCAGTTGGATAGAGCAACAGCCTTCTAAGCTGTGGGTCGGCCGTTCGATTCGGCCCGGGCGCACCAGTGTTTTTAAAGCGAAGTTTCCTATTAATATGGCTATGCCAAAACGCCGTAGCGACTTTTTCAGGTTCATGTGTTAAAAGTTATTGTTAAAATTTATTTTCGTACCGCAATTTTCACTTCTGCACCTTCGATTTCAAGGATTTTTTCGCGGTCCCATTCGAAGTTGCCGCGGTCCTGCAGCTCGATTGCCAGAGTTTCGCGTTTGATGTAGTCGGCGAAGTTTTGGACTGCGGCGTCAATGGGTTTGGGTGCGTGGATGTAGAGATAAATGCGGTCGCTGACGTTATAGCAGGTTTCTTTGCGCAGTTCCTGTACCAGGCGTACGATTTCGCGCGCGTAGCCTTCCTGGCGCAGTTCAGGCGTGATGGTTGTATCAAGTATTACCGAAATGCCGTTTTGGCTGGCAACATCATAGCCTGGCACGGCCTGGAAACCGATTTCTACTTCGTCCGCTTCCAGAATGTATTGGCCGATTTTGACTTGGCCGTTTTCGAGCACTTCAAACTCCCCTGCTTTGGCCATTTTGATGATTTCCTGAACTGCTCCGCCATATTTTGGTCCGAGAATTTTGGCTTTGGGCAGCGCGATTTTTGTAACGTATTTTTCGGCATCCTTGAGGATTTTGAGTTCTTTCACGTTTAATTCTTCAATGATGACATCTTTTTGGACCAGAATTTCTTTTGCGTTGATGGTTGCTGGAAGGCCGATCTGTACAAGCGATAACGGCTGCCTAACTTTGATATTTGCTTTGTCGCGAACAGCGTGACCGAGTGTGACAATTTCACGAACGAGCTGGTTTTCGCGGTTGAGATGAGGTTTGATGTAAGCGGATTTGGCTTTTGGCCAATCGGCAAGATGGACTGATTCCTCACCAGTGATATTTTTGTAAATCGCATCGGCGGTGAATGGCATGAATGGTGCCAGCAGTTTGGTGAAGTTCGTCAAAACCTGATAGAGGGTTTCGTAGGCTTCGAATTTGTCAGTGTCGTTTTCGGATTTCCAGAAGCGGCGGCGGCTTCTTCGGATATACCAATTGGAAAGATTATCGATAAAGTCGAGCAGCGGACGCGTGGCTTTGGTGAGATTGTAATCGTCCATGGCCGCGGTGACGGTTTGAATGAGCTGATGAAGTTCCGATAAAATCCACTGATCCAGTTTGTGGCCGGGGTCAAAATGGCTGTCTGGATGACTGTCCGGCTTGGCAGGATGCCATTGATCAATCGTCGCGTAGGTCACAAAAAAACTGTAGGCATTCCAGAGCGTCAGCGTAAATTTTTTGACGATTTCCTCAACGTGTTTTTCGGAAAAACGTACGTCTTCGGCCAAAGGCGCGGTGCTCGTGTACAAAAACATGCGCGTGGAATCAACGCCTTTGGTTTCAAATAAAACATTGGGATCAGGATAATTTTTTTTGCGCTTGGAAAGTTTTTCGCCGTCTGCTGCAAGCAAAATGCCGTTGACGATGACATTTTTGAAGGCCGGCTTATCGAACAAAATCGATGCCAAAACATGGAGCGTGTAAAACCAGCCGCGGGTTTGATCAAGTCCTTCGGCAATAAAATTTGCGGGGAAATTGTCTTCAAATTCCTGTTTGTTTTCAAAAGGATAATGGAGCTGCGCATAGGGCATGGAGCCGCTTTCAAACCAGCAATCGAGCACTTCGGGTATACGGCGCATGGGCAGGTCGCACTTTTGGCAGGTGATTTTGATTTCGTCGATATAAGGCTTGTGTAAATCGAGTTCTCCATTGCGCAGTGGCAGTTTTCCGCCGGAACGCTCTTTGAGTTCTGCGATGGAGCTGATACATTCAAAGTGTGTGTTTTCGCATTCCCAAACCGGAATCGGGCATCCCCAGAAGCGGTTGCGCGAAATCGCCCAGTCGCGCGCGCTTTCCAGCCATTTGCCAAAGCGGCCTTCCTGGATATGCGACGGCTGCCAATGAATTTTTTTGTTGTTTTTGATAAGGCGCGGTTTTAATTCCGTGACTTTAATAAACCATGATTTGGTGGCGTAGTTTAAAAGCGGCGTATCGCAGCGCCAGCAATGCGGATAGCTGTGGCGGTAATTTTCTTTCTTGAAAAGAAGGTTGTTGCGCGCCAGATACCCGGCAATATTTTGATCCTGGCCTTTCACAAATTTGCCGGCAAAATCGCTTACTTCGCGTGTAAAGCAGCCATCAATGCCAACATTGACGATAACCGGCAAAGCATGGGCTTTGGCAGCATTCATGTCTTCCTCGCCAAAAGCGCCGTTGATGGTGACGATACCGGTGCCCTCTTCGTCCGAAGCGTAATCTGTGGCAACGGTGTGGAAAACATTTTTGGAGGCAAGCACGTCGGGGTGATTGTTGTAGTAATCAAAAACGTGACGATATTTTTTGCCGACCAGCTTGAGGCCTTTCATTTTTGCAATGATCTCATAGGCAAGTCCGGTATTTGCAAAGACCGCTGCGAGTCTTTTTTCTGCCAGAATGTAATTTCCATTTTTAGTTTTTACTTTCACATAATCGATTTTTTTGTTGACAGCCAGGCCCATGACGCTGGCCAAACTCCAGGGAGTTGTAGTCCAGGCTAAAAAACAAGTACCTGGTTCGTCTGTCAATTCAAATTTTATGGTTACGGAAAGATCAGTGACCTCTTTGTAACCCTGGCTGACTTCAAAATTGGAAAGCGGAGTTTCGCAGCGGGGGCAGATCTGCATGGCTTTATGGCCCTGATAAACCATTTCTTTTTTCCAGATCTGGCTGAAAACCCACCAGATCGACTCCATGTAATCGTTGTTGAGTGTGGCATAACTATGCCCAAAATCGACCCAGCGCGCGATACGTTTTAGAAGCGTTTCCCATTCTTTGGTGTAGCGAAAAACGCTTTCGCGGCAGGCTTGGTTAAACTTTGCCACGCCCATTTTTTCGATGTCTTTTTTGCCTGAGAGCCTGAGTTCTTTTTCGATTTCGTACTCGACCGGAAGGCCGTGGCAATCCCAGCCATTGGTGCGCGGGACATAGTAACCTTTCATTGTGAAGTAGCGGGTGACGGCATCTTTGAGCGCATTGGCCAAAATATGGCCGTAATGCGGAAGACCATTGGCAAAAGGCGGTCCATCAAAGAAGACAAATTTTGGCTTATCTTTGCGATTTTCTACTGATTTTTCAAAAATGCCGTGCTTCTGCCAGAAATCTAAAATTTCATGTTCGAGTTTTGGTAAGGACTGCTTTGGGTCAACAGGTTTAAACATGCCTCTTTAAAACAAGAAATTCAGGGTCGCGGGCGATTTTGCTTTCTTCCGGATAGACCTGTCCCTGATATTTGGAACTGCCTTTTTTGTGATACGGCACTTCGGCGACACTGCTCATTTCCTCAAAGGCAAGCTGGCAGACGCGCATGCCCGGATAAAGCGCGACCGGCATGCGGTTGATGTTGGTGATTTCGAGGGTGATCGTTCCTTCAAAACCAGCATCAACAAAGCCGGCTGTGGAATGAATGATGATGCCAAGTCGTCCGAGCGAGCTGCGGCCTTCCACCCGCGCAACCAGATCATCGGCAATTTTGATTTTTTCGAGCGTGACGCCAAGCACAAATTCACCAGGCTGGACAATGAACGGCACGCGTTTATCATCAACTTCGATCAGCTTGGCAATATCCCTGAAAGTGTCCGGCTGCATGGGATCGAGCACCGGATATTTGGTGTGATCGTAAATTTTGAAATAGCGGCCCAGGCGCAGATCCATGGATGAAGCGCCGATGTTGGGCAGGTGGTCGTTATCGGGAGACTCAACCTGGATGTCGCCTTTGAGTATGCGGGCCTTGATGTCGCGGTCGGAGAGGATCAAAACAATTAATGATTAAGAATTTTGAAGTTCAAAGCTCAAATTTCAAATTTTGGAATTTGGTTTTTGTACTTTGAAATTTTCAGCTAGTTCCACGGCCAGGCCAATATACTTGGAAGGAGTCAGGGATTTCAACCTCTTTTTTTCCCCGGATGGCAGGGCGAGGCCGTCGATAAATCTGTGCAGCGTTGACTTGTTGATTTTTTTGCCGCGGGTGAGGGTTTTTAATTTTTCATAGGGTTTTTCGATGCCGTATCTGCGCATTACAACCTGGACCGGTTCGGCCAAAAGTTCCCAGGAGTCCTGAAGATCTTCGTTTAAACCCGTGGAGTTGATTTCGATTTTGTGAAGTCCCTGAATGCAGCTTTTGTAAGCCAAAATGCAATATCCCAAAGCCGGCCCAATATTGCGAAGTACGGTTGAATCGGTCAGATCTCTTTGCAGACGTGAAATCGGCAGTTTGGCGGAAAAATGTTCAAGGAGCGCATTGGCAAGCCCAAGATTACCTTCGCTGTTTTCAAAATCAATGGGATTAACCTTGTGCGGCATGGTCGAAGAACCCACTTCGCCTTCCCGCATTTTTTGTCTGAAATAGCCAAGACTGATGTAAGTCCAGATGTCGCGATTGAAATCGATCAGGATGGTGTTGATGCGTTTGATGGCATCAAAGATTTCAGCGAGGCAGTCGTGTGGTTCAACCTGGGTGGTGAAAAGATTTGGTTTCAAACCAAGTCCGGCAATGAATTTTTGCGATGCCTGAAGCCATTTTACATTTGGATAAGCTACAAGATGCGCGTTGAAATTTCCGCTGGCGCCGTTCATTTTTCCAAGAATTTCAGGGTTGTTCAGCGTACGAAGCTGCCGATCCAGTCTTGCAACAAAATTGATGAGCTCTTTGCCCATGGTTGTTGGCGTGGCAGGCTGGCCGTGCGTTCGTGACATCATCGCTGCTTTTTTATATTTTGCAGCATGGCTGTGAATTATTTCCTGCAGACTTGTGGCGATTGGCAAATAAACTTTTTTGAGCGCTTCCTTTAACATCAGTCCGTAAGCCAGATTATTGATGTCTTCGGAAGTGCAGGTAAAATGGATGAACTCAAAATAAGGTTCAAAAATTGTTGCTTCCAGATTTTCCTTGATGAAATATTCAACCGCTTTAACATCGTGATTTGTCTCTTTTTCGATTTCCTTGATGCGACCCGCTTTTGCCAAATCGAAATTTTCATGGAGGGCGCGGATTTTTTTGAGATCAGCAGAGCCGAAAGTGCGGGTACCCTGTAATTTCAGCTCATTGCAGAGGAAAATGAACCATTCAACTTCCACCAGAATGCGGTAGCGCATCAGTGCGGCCTCGGAAAAAAAATCACGAAGAATGTGGATTTTTTGGCTGTAGCGGCCGTCCAGCGGCGAAAGAGAGTTTAGAGGATCCATATTTATGCTTTATAATTCAAATATTGTGTGAGATTTTTTTTGATGCGATCAAGAGGTGAACCGATTTCAGCTTTAAAATTCTGGCCGGTGATGAGTTCGTAGGCTTCAATGTAGCGGCGGGCGGTTTCGACGCGGATTTCGTCCGGAATTTGCGGCACTTCGCCGTCGCCGCGAAAACCTTTGTCTGCCAGCCATTCGCGCAGGTATTCCTTGTCGATTTTGTGCTGTTCCTCACCCGCGGCGAATCGTTTTTCGTATTCATCGGCAAACCAGAAACGCGAAGAATCCGGCGTGTGAATTTCGTCAATTAAAACGATTTCGCCATCCGGCGTTTCACCAAATTCATACTTGGTGTCGACCAGAATAATCCCCTGCCTGGCGCAGATTTCAACTCCCCGTGCGTAAAGCTGCAATGAAATCTTGGCGATCTGATCATATTTTTCGGCACTGATACTGGTGCGCTTGAGAATTTCCCCGCGTGAAACGGATTCGTCATGATCGCCGTGCAGAGCCTTGGTGGAAGGTGTTAAAATCGGTTCCGCCAATTTTTGATTTTTGCGTAAACCATCAGGCAGAAGATTGCCGCAAAAGTTGCGCTCGCCTTTTTCGTACATGTACCAGGCGCTTGTGGTGGTGACGCCCGTGATGTATCCGCGCACGACCATTTCAACCGGTAGAGGTTTGCACTCTCTGGCAATAACCACATTGGGATCGGGAAAAGCGATGACGTGATTGCCAGCGATGTCACCGGTTTTTTCGAACCAGAATTGCGCGATCTGATTTAAAACCTGGCCTTTAAAAGGGATCAGGCAAATAACCTGGTCAAAAGCTGAAAGCCGGTCGGTAACGATGATGAAACGCTGGTTGTTTTTGGTATAGTTGTCGCGGACTTTGCCCTCATATTTGCGCCCAAGTGCAGGAAAATCGGTTGCTTTGAGACAGTGCGGGAGCTGGGCCAGAAGATCTTCTTTGGAGAGCATTAAAAAGTTGTTAATCTGCAGCTGTACTATACTGGATAATTTTGCCTTGGGGCAAGCGATAATTGATCTTTTGACTACCAGGAAATCTGTACTTGTCCTTGCTGCCTAAAATCTTTATGATTGATGCGCTTTTATAGATCTGTAATGCAGGATTTTTTTCAAAAATACGGTAAGGTTGTGGCGATTCTTGGCGGCCACTGGGGAGATGAAGGCAAGGGCAAGCTGATTGATATTCTTGCCGAGCAGTATGATTTGGTGGCTCGTGGAACTGGCGGAGCGAATGCCGGACATACGGTTTATGTGGAAGATCCAGAAAGGTCGGGTAAGAAGAAAAAGTTTGTGTTTCATCTGATGCCTTCAGGAGTTTTGCACCCTGAAATCGTGGGAGTGATTGGCAATGGCTGCGTCATCCACTTGCCGACTTTTTTTGAAGAGGTTGATTTTTTGCGGGCCAATAGGATTGAAGTTGAGGGACGCGTTTTTATTTCTGACCGTGCGCAGCTGGTTTTTGAATATCACAAACTGCTGGACCGGATCCTGGAGGAACGCAAAGGCAAAAATAAAGTTGGTACTACCGGACGCGGTATCGGGCCTACCTACAGCGATAAAATGGCGCGGGTTGGTTTCAGGGTTCATGATCTGCTCGATTTTGAGAATTTTGAAAAACGCTTTCGTGAGCATGTGGAAGATCTTCGCCAAACCTACAAATTTTCAGGGAGCGATTATGATCTGGAAAAAGAGCTGCAGTATTATCGTGAAATTGTGTCCAGATTGAAACCTTATATTGCTGATACGGCCCTGTATCTTAATCGGGCGATTACGGCGGGCAAAAAACTGCTGCTGGAGGGCGCGAATGCAACGCTGCTTGATATTGATCACGGAACCTATCCTTACGTGACTTCTTCAAATGCCAGCATTGGTGGCATGCTTGCGGGGCTTGGCATTGGTTCCATGAATATTTCTGCGATTATCGGCGTGATGAAGGCTTATTGCACGCGCGTAGGTGCAGGGCCTTTTCCAACGGAACTTGATAATGAACTCGGCGAAAAAATGCGCACCACCGGCGGTGAATTTGGCTCAACTACAGGCCGTCCAAGGCGCTGCGGCTGGTTTGATGCTCCGGCTTCAAAATATTCAGTGATGATCAATGGCATGACTTCCATCAATCTCACTAAACTTGATGTGCTTGATGATTTTGAGACGATCAAAATCGCTACCAAATATTTTTATAAAGGCAGGGAGCTGGAAAGTTTTCCGGCTTCTTTGGAAATCTTGAGCAATGTGGAAGTTGTTTACGAGGAAATGCCGGGATGGAAACAGTCGACCTCCAGTGCGCGAAAAATTTCAGATCTGCCAAAAAATGCGCAGAACTATGCTGCAAGGATAGAGGAGCTGCTTGGTATGCCAATAGAGTTTATCGGTGTCGGGCAAAGTCGCGAGGAGATGGCGCTAAAAGGTTGAAAGCGTTGGTTATGGATGGGCTCTAGAAATGCCCTTCAACTTGAAATTTGGGCTGATGTCCGGAAAAAATTATCTTGAATTCTTCGCTGTAGGCATTTTCCGCAAGTCCGGATGGATTATCTTTTTCAAAGACGAGCATGCCTGTCTGCGTTTTGGGCGCGGCGAATTTGAGCGTTGCTGAAAATTTTACCGGACCCGGCTGCATCCAGTCATCGTCCGCGTGGGCATTGCTTCTGCCGATGACTTTGCCATCGCCATCTTTAAGCACAATCGAAAAAGTTCCTTCAAAGAAATAATTGCCAGAAGCAGTGCCTTTGATTTTGACGGGACTTTTGAGGGGTTCACTTAAATCCGGTTGCTGCAGGGAGATGTTTCTTTTGGGCAGATCAGGCTCGGGGAGAATTGCTGGAGGAGTATTTTGGGCCGGAGTATTTGACTGAAGTGTTGGCGCAGTGTTTGCGGCGCAGCCAGTGAGGATGAGGGAGGCTGACATGAAAGATGCTGCTATGATTAGGATGATTTTTTTCATTGGGTTTATTCATTAAACGCTACGGACCGCATTTCTCGCATGTAGCTTGGTGGACGCTGTAGGGCTCGAACCTACGACCCTCTCGGTGTAAACGAGATGCTCTACCAGCTGAGCTAAGCGTCCCTGATCGGCCAAAGAAACTTAACATATGGCTCCCAAGTTTTCAAGTTTTCGCGCAGACTTAGGGCTCTGTCTGAAAAGTTTAATTTAGGAAAGGATGGCTACCGCAGGAGGTACAGGCTCTTCAGGCAGAATCACTGCGCAATGCCTGAACATTGTCTGCTCGTGAAGCTAAAATGTCACCGAAAGCCATCGTGACATTTTTTAACGCTTCACTTGCAGATGTTCATGGCATTGCTCCGTGGCTGCCTTCAAAACCTGTACCTCCTGCGAGCCATCCTTTTCCATAGCTACTTTGTAGACAGGCTCTTAATGCCTGAAGACTGTCATAAAAACCAGAGTCAGTGACATCGCGATCAAAAATCCAACCGAAAGCCAGGACAGGATATTTAAAAATAAACCGTTGCGGTGTTTGCCCATGATGGTTTTGTTGTTGAGGAGTTTTAAAATTGCTATAAACAGAAACGGCAAGACAAAAGTGTTAAGCATCTGCGAGCCAACCAGAATTGGAATGAGCGGCAGTTTTGGGATGAGCACGATCGCTGCACTTAAAAAAACGCAGATCGTAAAGAGTTTGTAAAAAGCCGGTGATTCTTTTTTGAGATCAACCCGGCCTTCCCAGCCAAAAGCTTCAGTCACGACGTAGGCGGTGGTCATCGCAATAACTGCAAGTCCAAGCAGTGAAGCATTGATAAGGCCCCAGGCAAAAAGGTGTTTGGACAAACTTCCCGCAAGCGGCTCGAGCGCTTTTGCAGCCTGCGCTGCATCTTCAATTTTGATACCGGTTTTGAAAAGTGTTGCTGCCGTGGCGATGACAATGAAAAATGCGACGAGATTGGTCCATAATGATCCAAGATAGACATCAACGCGCGAGAGTTTGAGATGTTCCGAAGCCACGCCTTTATCAACAAAATAGGACTGAACGAAAAACTGTCCCCAGGCCGTGATGGTTGTACCGATCAAGGCAACGGCCGTGTAAAAATAGTCGCGGTTCCATTCAAGCGTTGGGATAATGGAACCTTTCAAAGCCTCGTGCCAGTCGGGCCTGGCCAGAAATCCGGCAATAACGTAAGCCAGAAAAAGCAGTGACGATGTCAGAAAGATTTTTTGAACACTTTTGAAGGAACCTTTATAGACAATCGCCCAGATCGCCAGTCCGGCAAGTAGCACAGCAATATATCGCGGCACGCCGTAAATATCGGCAACAGTTGAAATGCCCGCGTATTCAGCCAAAATGTTGGCCATATTGGCCAGAAAGGTAATTGCCACGATAAAAACTGTCATCTTCAGACTGAAATTTTCGCGAATGAGCGCAGCAAGGCCTTTGCCGCTGACAAGCCCGAGTCTGGCCCCCATTTCCTGGGTTATGGCGAGAATGAAAGTGATCAGCACCAGAATCCAGAGCATTTTATAGCCGAAACTTGCCCCGACCACGGAATAGGTGGCAATGCCGCCAGCATCGTTATCCGCAGTTCCGGCGATAATGCCGGGTCCGATTACGGCCAGAATCATCAGGAATTTCAGTTTTGCGAGATGAAATTTTCCCGGACGGATTTCTTTTTCGAGAGTTTTAGCGTTTTCGAGAGTTTTAGCGTTTTTTTTAAGCATCAGGAACGAGTAAGCGCATGATGTCATCAACCGTGATGATTCCGCGGATTTTTTTCTGTTTATCAACTACGGCCACGGAAAGTAGATTATATTTGGTCATGATGCGCGCGACCTCCTTGGCTGGAGTTCTGATCCTCACGGTGCGGACAATCCTGGACATAAGATCTTTGATTTTTGTATTGCCTTTCGCCAAAAGCAGCGTTCTGATCGAAACAATTCCGGCCAAGCGGCCTTCACCATTGACAACAAAAATGTGATAGATCGATCCGTGCTCGTCAGATTTTTGGTGAATTTTGTGGATGGCCTGGCGCACGCTGCAGTCTTCAGGAACGGACATGAATTCAGTGGTCATCAATCCTCCGGCTTTGTCTTCTTCGTATTTGGTGAGATTGTGAAGATACTTAGCTTTGCGCATTCCCAGTTTGCGAAACACTTCAATGCGTTTGGGTTCGGAAAGATCCTGCAGTACATCCGCAGCTTCATCCGTCGGCATTTCTTCCAGGATTCCTGCAAGGTTTTTGGCATTGATATGCTCCAAAAGCGGATCCTTGTATTCTGGTTCCACTTCGCCCAAAACTTCTGCGGCGGTTTCTTCATCGATTGCCTGCACGACCTTGGAACTTTCGTGAAGCGTGAGATTTTCAATGAGGTTGGCAATATCGGCGGGATGAAGTTTTTGCAGTTTTTGATAGGGCGTTTTCAGTTTGAGACTCCCCATGGTGCCTTTGATGAAATTGACATTGTGCCAGTCGATGAATTTGGATTCGCTCGAACGCAGCAGCGGCCAATCGGCAAGGCCAAGACGGCGGAAAAGCGCTTTGGTGCTGACATCGATCCCCACCAGTGAAAAATTTTCATCGATTTTGACGAGCTGCAGATCATTGACCCTAACCACGCGGATGCCCTTGATATCAAAAATCTGTTCGTCCAGAATATCGCGCGCCAGAAAAATTTCTTTGGGCGAAAATTCATAGTTGATTTTCCAGCAGTCCGATTTTTTGAGGGTGATTTCCGCGCGACTGAGGTTTTCGATGCAGGCGTAGGGAATAAAAGCGAGGTCTTTTTTATGTTGAAAGACAATGCCGATGACCTGGGGATATTCGTTTTTTCTGGTTTCGACCACGACATCTTTTAATTTGCCGACGACTTCCTGTTTATTGTCGGTTATTTCTGATTTCAGCAGCTGGCTTAGAAAAATCATAGCACACTGGTGTTTATTTTTATCTGGCTACAGATTTAGTTTGGTACTGTAGTACTGGTGCTGTAATTATACACTTTGCGCGAACTTTTTTCGAGCGGAAACTGAACGAATGAATCAGCCCCGCCACCGCTCGCTTCGCTCGCGTGTCCTGCAGAAAAATGTTCTCCGCTTCGCTGATTTCTTTTAGCGAAATTCGGGACTGACAAAAAATCTTAGCTAAATTTGATTTGAAAACTAAACATTCCCATACCACAAACACCCTGCAATGTTTCTCCTGCTTTTTGAGAACCAATATCAATTTCTGTTTCTCCCGTTTGTGGTAAGATTTTTTGGTATCCGATTGAATGAATTGCGAGTGATGCTGAACAATCGTAAGTCACATCTGTTTTTACGATGAGTTTTGTTGGAATGCCAGCCTGTGCCGTGCTCATTCTTGGAGAATATCCGCTTTTAGCGTTGATAGTGATATATTGCACGCCATCTTTTATCACACTGTTTTGAATTGAATGATTTGTGGCAGTGCTTGTATTATCTTTTGACTTAGAACCGCCAACAAAAATAATTCCAAGCCCGATGACAAGTGCGATTGTGATAATGATTGAAGCCGTTTTGTTCATAAAGTGATTATAGCAAAATTCAGATACTGAATAAAGGATTGATGATACCGAGTCCCACAAGTCCAGCGAGAAGCGCGAACAATCCAAGACCTATTACAACTACTCCCGCGGATTTAAAAAATAATGGTGCATATTTTGAGTGTGCAAATGACACTGAACCGAATGAAAGCAATGCAAGCATCGGCAATGTTCCAAGTGCAAACGAAAACATAATGAGAAGCCCAGACATGAATGATCCGCTAGAAAGTGCGGCGACTTGCATTGATTGTGTAAAACCGCAAGGCAAGAAAAATGTACCCACACCAATGAGAATTGGCGCGAATGTTGCATGCTCTATTTTTCGGAAGTAAGAAAATATATGACTTGGTAGTGTAAGTTTACTCTTTTTAAATACGCCCAGGAGATTAAGCCCGAGCAAAATCATAACAGACGATGCGAGAAGCCCAAGGATTGCAGAAAATACAAAATTTATGCCGATAGCTTCTCCAATGAAGCCAAGTATTCCGCCGAGAAGTGCAAAACCGACAAGTCTACCGCCATGAAATAATATAAATTGTTTTTTACTTGTTTTTTCATTTTCATCCTGTGCCACTTTTGCGGACAAAGATAATATCAAGCCACCCACAATCGCAAGACAACTCGAAACTGATGCAATAAGACCAATAATAAAACTCGTTATTGGCGTTGTTGTGCCACCGATACCAAGATTCAAAATACCCGACTTCTGAAGTATGAAAAAGAGTGCTAAAAACACTAACCCGATAGGTATTGCTTTCCAAATAACATCATCGGATTTCTTTTCTTGAATGATTTTTTCTACCGAAAGAATATAGCCATTGTGTTTTATTTTTTCGGTTAGCATCTCTGCTAACTCATGTTTACTGTTATCAAGTTCAGTTTCAACTGACACAATTTCGCTTTTCAAATCAACATGAGTATTTTGTATTCCTATTTGTTCATTTAAAATATCTTCAATCAAGATTTTGCATGAAGCGCAATGAGTACCCAATACATGGAATGTGTATGTTTTCATATTATAATTTCTTTGCCTTAATCCTTAACGAGTTCGACACGACTGATACGGATGATATTGCCATAGCAAAACCAGCAAAGACTGGCGATAGAAGCCACCCGAAAACTGGATAGAAAGCCCCGCCCGCAAGTGGAATACCTACGATGTTATAGATAAACGCCCAAAAAAGATTTTGCTTGATTCCGTTCATTGTCATTTTTGATAATTTTACCGCTTTAACCAGTTTTGAAATGTCGCCACCGAGTAGCGTAATTCCTGCCGACTCAATCGCAACATCCGTTCCTGTGCCCATAGCAACCCCGACATCTGCTTGGGCAAGAGCGGGGGCATCATTTACACCATCGCCAACCATTACCACAGTATCTCCTTTAGTCTGTAAATCCTTTATAATATTTAATTTGTCCTCTGGCATTACCTCTGCAAAAACTTTATCAATACCTACAATTTTAGCGATATATTCGGCTGTATTTTTGTCATCACCTGAAAGCATTACTACTTTCTTTTTCAGTTTGTGCAATGCTTTAACTGTCTCAATTGCTTCGGGCTTGATAGGATCGGCGACAAAAACTATTCCGAGAAGTGTATTTTTATTTGCAAGCAATACTGGCGTTTTACCTTGCTTCGTTTCCTGTTCCAAAGATTGAATGTTGTATGGAATATTCAAGGCAGAAATTATTTTTAGATTGCCTGCAAAATATTCCGTGTCCTCAATCGTACCCTTAAGACCTTTACCTTTTATGATTTCAAAATTTGAAATACTTTTTGTGTCAATATTTTTTTCTTTCGCATAATTGACTATTGCGTGAGCTATTGGATGTTCAGATTTACTTTCAAGTGTAGCGAGGATTGAAATAATTTCTTTCTCATTTTTGTTCCCTAAAACTTCTACTTTTGTCAGTTCAGGTTTGCCTTTTGTAATAGTTCCCGTCTTATCAACCACAACAATACTTGCTTTATGTAGTGTTGCAAGTGCGGTAGCATCTTTAACTAAAATGCCTTCTTTTGCGCTCTTACCTACTCCAACGATAATTGCCGTAGGAGTCGCAAGCCCAAGTGCGCACGGACAAGCAATAACAAGTATTCCTACAAACGAAGTGAGCGCAAATGAGAGTGCTTTTGAAAATCCAAACACTGGCAAGCCAAAGTACATCCATAATCCAAATGAAATAATTGCGATAACCAATACGGTCGGCACAAATACGGCAGAGATTTTATCCGCAAGTGCTTGTATCGGCGCTTTGCTTCCTTGCGCATCCTCAACCATTTTTATGATATGAGATAACAAAGTTTCAGAGCCAACTTTTGTCGCTCTAAAATTAAAAGTTCCTGTCGTGTTGATAGTTCCAGCAACAACTTGCGTACCGATATTTTTTTCTACTGGAATTGGTTCGCCAGTGATCATTGATTCATCAACATACGAGGAGCCTTCCACAATAATCCCATCAACAGGAATTCTTTGTCCGGGTTTTACAATTATAATTTCACCATGCTTTACTTCCTCAATTTTTATTTCAATTTCTTTTCCATCTCTTATGACAAGGGCAGTTTTTGCTTGAAGCCCTAACAGTTTTTCAATAGCATCGCCAGTTTTGAGTTTTGATTTTGCCTCTAAGTATTTACCGAGGGCAATAAAAGTAATCACCACAATTGAAACATCATAAAAATTGTATTGCACACTCAAATATGGCTTCAAGACTTCTTTAAATGCTGTAACGATAAAACTATAAATAAAGGCGACTGATGTTCCAAGCCCGATAAGCGTATCCATATTTGCTTTTCCATACCGAAAAAATCTATACACTCCAAGTAAATATGGTTTACCGATAGTTATAAAAATGTATGTGGCAAGGATTGGCAGGAGGTGATGAAAAAATTCAGACATCGTATGAGACATCGGAGCAACCAGATTGTATTTTCCAAATATTTCCCAACCCATTATGAAAATACTGATGCAAGCGATAGGAAGTGCACCAAACACTCCTTTTTTCATGTCGTCTATTTCTTTCAGTTTTTCTTTTTTTGACTGATTCAGTCCCAAGTGTTCTGCGTGTTCATTTTCGGTCATACCCATTTCTTCTGCTGTCCCGAGAACGAGAGAATATCCTAGCGGCTCTAATTTCTGATTAAACATCTCGGGAGATGTTTTTTCTGTATTAAAAGAAATCTTGGCATTTTCTGTGCCATTGTTTACTGAAATATTTTCTACTCCGTCAATCTTTTTAACTGCTCTTTCAATGATACTCGCGCATGAGGCGCAGTGCATTCCTTTTACTTTGTAAGTCTTTGTGGCGCTCATAGTTTAATTTGAGAGATTATATATTTTCAGCAACTCCTGCACTGCCTTGTCCTTATTTTCTTTCAAACGATCCATCGCGCAAGTATCAAGATGTCCTGCGAGTAGTTCTTTCTTAACGGATTTTAAAAGACCAGACACACTATCTGCTTGCTGGATAATTTCAGGGCAATAAGTGTCATTTTCAATCATTGAAATAACTTTATCCAAAGTTCCGCGAGCTTGCTTCGCAAGTTTAAGGGATTTTGCTTTTTTTGTTGGTAGTTTATTGTTGCTTGTCATATTATTATTTGATAATAGTTACCTCGTACCTAGGCTAGGTGTATCATACATTATGATAAATAAAAAAGCAATCTTGTCCAGAATTTCGCCAAAAGAAATCAGCGGAGCAAGCGGAGAATTCCTCCCCAAACCCCTCCTCCTCCGCTTGCGACATCCGAATTCAGAATTCAGAAACAAATCAGTCGAGGTTTTGCGAAATCCTTTCTCCAAAAAATAGTTTTCGCAAAACTTCGTCCGCATTAGTCCCGTCACCTGCCCGAATACTTGGAGGGCATAACCCCGAAAGAAAAACACCCTTTCCTTTTTCAAAAGAAATTTCACCCCCGCCAAAACAGAAATGCAAGGAGTGTTTCTTCTTTCGGGGTTGCTGGCGTACTCGCCGCGCGGAGCAGTCATTTCCGAACAAGTTACATTTGGTGCGCGGGAGAGGACTTGAACCTCCATGCCCTTGCGGGCGCTACCACCTCAAGGTAGTGCGTCTGCCATTTCGCCACCCGCGCGGATTGCTTTTTTTTGCAAAAATCCAGCTTTGAAAAAAGCTTTTTCATTGTATCGAATGTGGAGTTGGCCTGCAAGACTAGCTCTTAAGATCGTGGATCCCGAAAGTCAATTTTCATTATTCAGTAAGAGCAGGCAGCTATTTTTGAGATGTGCTTTAAATTAAACTTTATTAAACTTTTCAGACAGGCTGCTTAGAGCTTCAGGTCTTTGCCCTGAAGTCGGCAGCTTCGTCTTTGGCTTCGCCAAGCTTTGCCTTGAAGGTTTTTATTTCGCCGCTGCGCCATACTTTCAGCGTGATTTCATCGTTTGGCTGATGATTGCGTATGGCGTCCTGTAGGGTGTATTCAGGGTTGATGTCTTTGCCATCCACGGACAGAATAACGTCTTTGGTTTTTAGTCCGGCTTTGTCGGCGGCGCTTCCTGGAATAACGGCGAATTCACCGTTTTGCTCATCGCCGATAAGCAGTGCGCCGTGGTCAACATCTATTTTAAGTTCTTTGGCTTTGGCCTTGCTTAAAATAATGTGTCGAACGCCCAGACCTGGACGCACAATCCGTCCATTTTTTTTGATGCTGTCCAAAGCTGATTTTACGTCGTTGATGGGAATGGCAAAACCAATTCCTGCGCCGCTGGCATCTATGGCAACATTCACGCCAATAACCTGACCGGCAAGATTTGTGAGCGGACCTCCGCTGTTTCCAGGGTTAATGGCGGCATCGGTTTGCAGTAAACCCGACAATTTTTCTGCGCCCTGTGCGCCGCCTGAAGCGGTGATCTCGCGGTTTTTGGCGCTGATGATGCCTGATGTGACGGTATTTTCATACTGTCCCAAAGCGTAACCGATCGCAAAAACTTTTTGGCCGACTTCGAGTTTTTCTGAAGCGCCGAGTTCAACCGTAGGCAAATTGGCAAGGCGGGTTCTTGATTCTTTTGGCTTTTTTAATTCATCTTTTTTAACCATCTGCAACACGGCAATATCATTGAGAGGATCGACACTGACGATTTCGCCGTCATACTCCGTGCCGTCGCTGCTGATGATCGTATATTCGACATTCTGATCGGAAAGGACATGTCTGTTGGTCAAAACCAGACCTTCGGCCGAAATAATAAAACCTGAACCGCCACTTACTTTTTCGTGTTTAATTTCATAGTCTTTGCCTTCCTTGCCAGGATTTTTTGGCGCCTGCTGCCGGGGAATATTGAATTGAAATTCAGGAAAACCAAAAGGATTTGTGCCCGGTTCCTGAAAAAATGGAAAGGGCTGGCTGTAGTATACTTTCAGATCTGCTGTTGCGACGATGGAAACTACGGCTGGTGAAACTTTTTTGATGGCGTCGATTGACTGGGACTCTTCAACATAGCTGCGCTGTTCAATCGTTTTGACTGGACTTCCCTTCCCTGCAAGATTGTCCGGAGCATATTTGCCTGCTACCACGCTGCCAATGTATCCGGAAAAAAAGCTCACAAAGATGATCAGAATGATGAGCTGATTGGTTTTGGAAAAAAGATCTTTATTCATAAGTTTTGGTTAAATAATGAGATGTGTTTTAATGGGGTCGGTAAATCGATGAAAAATTTTATATTATCCAAAGAATGTAGTGAAAAAAAGGTTACGCTCCGAAAAATTATTGGAAAGACTGAATCACCATCCGGCGCAGAAGTCCCTGCAGGATGATATCATTGTCAAAAAAATTTTAAAACTTGCAAGTTTCCGGAAGGCGAAAAATATTTTGTTTTATTTGCCGATTCACGGTGAGGTTGATCTTTGCCGGCTTTTTGAAAGCGTGAAATCTGCTAAAAAATTTATACTGCCGAAAATTCGCGGGAACGAGCTGGATCTCCATTATATCCAGAAACTGGATGAAGTTGAAGAGGGTGTCCATACCATTCCCGAACCTCTTAAGCATCTGCCAAAAGCCGGAGTTGCGCAGATTGATCTGGTGCTGGTTCCAGGAATCGTTTTTGCGGAAAATGGCCACCGCATCGGTTTTGGCAAGGGATTTTACGACCGGCTGCTCAAGAAAACGCGCGCTAAAAAAATTGGTATTGCATATCAGTTTCAAATCGTGAAGAATATCGCGGGTGAAGCGCATGATGTTCCCATGGACATGATCGTAACGGATCAGAAAATAATACGCGTTCCAAAGCTCAAAAAACGTATTCCCTAACTTTTTTCACATGCAGATGACTGCTTTGCAATCGTACGATCCGCAAATCTACGATGCGATTAAACTTGAGGAAAAACGGCAAACGGAAGGGCTTGAACTGATTCCTTCGGAAAATTATGTTTCCACCGCGGTGCTGGAGGCGATGGGTTCGGTGGCAACCAACAAATATGCCGAAGGATATGCGGGAAACCGTTATTATGGCGGTTGCGAGTTTATTGATATTTTAGAAACTTTGGCGATCGAGCGGGCGAAGCAGCTTTTTGGAGCCGAGCATGTCAATGTCCAGCCGCTCTCCGGCGCGCCGGCCAATATTGCGGTTTATTTTGGTTTACTGAATCCTGGAGATACGATTTTGGGTATGGATCTTTCGCATGGAGGACACTTAACGCATGGCCATCCGGTCACGTATATGGCCAAGATTTTTAATTTTGTGCGATATAAAACCAATGCCGAAGGCAAGCTTGATCTGGATAATCTGCGACAGATGGCGCTTGAGCATAAACCAAAAATGATTTTGGTGGGTTATAGCGCTTATTCCCGCGATATTGATTATGCGAACGTCAAGAACATCGCTGACGAGGTTGGAGCTTTAACCATGGCTGATGTTGCGCATATTGCCGGGCTGATTGCAGCCGGTGAAATGAACAATCCGGTGCCGCTTTTTGATGTGGTGACGACAACTACACACAAAACTTTGCGCGGCCCGCGCGGCGGGATGATCATGTGCAAAAAACAGTTTGCCAAACAGCTTGATAAGGCTGTTTTTCCGGGACTTCAGGGCGGGCCGCATGAACATGTTATTGCGGGCAAAGCAGTGGCTTTTAAGGAGGCGCTGGAGCCTGCTTTTAAAGATTATGCGGTGCAGATTCGCAAAAACGCCAAAGCCATGGAAAAGCGTTTTAAGGAACTTGATTATAAAATCATGTTTGGCGGCACGGAAAATCATCTGCTTTTGATCGATGTTACTTCCAAGGGTTTATCGGGCAGGCAGGCGCAAATCGCTTTGGATAAAGCCGGAATTACCCTGAATAAAAACATGATTCCTGATGATCCGCGCAGCGCCATGGATCCAAGCGGCATCAGACTTGGAACTCCTGCCATTACAACGCGCGGCATGAAAGAGGCGGAGATGGAGAAAATTGTGGACTGGATTGATCGCGTCATCCTTAAATTTCAGGACGATGCGGCATTGGCTTACGTAAAAGCTGAAGTGAGGGAATTTTGCTTAAAATTTCCAGTGCCGGGGATTAGCGCCTCTTCAGCACAATCAAGGTGATATCGTCCATTTGCTTGTATTTGCCGGCAAAATCTTTGACATCGGCGAGAATGGCATTTCGGATCGCAAGGGCGGTCGGCAAATCGGCATATTCGCTGATGGCACGCTTGAAACGTACCATTCCGTACATTTCTTTTTCGTCTTTCCAGGATTCGGGAATGCCGTCAGAATAAAGCACGAGCACATCGTCTTTTTCAACCAGGATCTCTTCCTGTTTTAGATTTTTGCTGATGTCCGGAAACATGCCGAGCGCCAGTCCTCCAGGCGGAAGGAGTGTCACTTTTTTGTCTTTGGCATGAAAATGGATGATCTGTTCGTGGCCGGCATTTACGTACTGGAATTTTTTGTTTTGTTCGTTCCAGTTTAGCATCACCACTGTCATGAACATGTTGGACGAAGTTTTTTCCTTGAGCACGTGATTGGCATCAACAAGCAGTGATTTGATGTCTTTCTTGCCTGCGAGATTGTAGATAACGGCATTGGCGATTGAAACAACGATGCCGGATGGAACGCCATGTCCTGTGACATCGCCGATATACATGAGCAGATTGTTCGCATCGGTCTGAATAAAATCGTAAAGATCGCCCCCGATTTCCTCGGCCGGCAGAAGTCCGGCGGAAATATCGAGACTGGCGATTTCCGGCATTATTTTTGGCAGAAGCTGTTTTTGGATTTTGGCTGCAAGTTCGAGTTCTTTGGCAACGCGTTCTTTGTAAACCAGCGCTTTGGTACTGATTTCCAGATCCACGGCCATTTTATTAAAGGCATCAGCAAGCGTATGGATTTCATCTTTGCCTTTTACTTCCACGCGCGCTTTAAAATTGCCCGTGGCAATGACTCTGGCGCCTTCGGTCAGTTTTTGAACTGGTCTGGTGATGTGCGTAGCGTACAAAATCGCCAGAAAAATTCCAAGGCCCACACCAAAAACCGCCAGCAGCGCAATGCGGAAAGTTGTCTGATTGATGCGATCTGCAAGCGCCCGGTAGCTGATAAAATATACTATCGAAAAATCATTGGAAGCAGGCTGAACGAGCGAAAGAATTTTCTGGTCTTTTTGAAGAGGCGGGAGCGGCTTTTCGTCCTGGTCAACAATGCTGATGCTGCCGGCTGCGTCTTTTTTAAGGTAGGCGATTTTGCTATCTTCAAGCGTTACCACTGAAGGATTTTTGGCTTGAAGCTCTTCCAGCAGCGTACCTTTGACGTCGCGCGGTGGTCCTTCGTACTGTTTTTCTTTTTCAGTTCTTGAATCATAAACGAGCTCGCCGTTGTAGCGGTAAAGCTGAATCGCGGAAATGTCGAGATTCTTCTGGAAAAGTTCACTGATGTCGCGGTTAAAATAAACAAAACTTTTCTGGCTGAGATAGAGATTATAATCGTTGACAATGTTTTCGGCTGTAAGCTCGGCAAAATTTCTGGCATTCACAAAAATGTCATTCGTGAGTTCCTGGCTTTTTTCACGGATGAATAAAAAAGCAGTGATGCTTAAAAGCACAAGAATAAAGAGACTGATGGCAAGAACGAGTTTTGTTTTAATGGAGTGCATATTTAGTGTTGATTTTTAGCGGTTTATTTCACTGGCCAGGATATATCCGTCAATGCGCGGGTCGAAATTGAGGTTTTTATTGCCGGCAAAAATGGTATCGCTCTCAAAAAGCGGTACACCAATAACATAATCCTGCACAATGACCTTCATGATATTTTGCAGATTTTTGAGACGAGTTTTGGGATTTAAATCCTGTTCGCTTTTTTCGATGAGTTCGTCGATGTTGCGGTTTTGGAAATTGGAACCGTTAAACTCGCCGTAAAGGCCTTTTTCATCGCGGCTGTGCACTACATTTTTGAGAAAATCGTCGCTGTCGCCGAGTTCAGATTTCCAGCCCAGATAATAGAAATCCGATTTCCGGTCTTTGATTTTTTGCTGAAGATCAGCGGTTGGCAAAGGATTTAATTTGAGATCGATGCCAAGTGCGCGCAGCTGGGCCTGAATATATTGGCCAAGCACTTCAAGCCCCTGCGGATAATCAAGAGTCAGAGCCAGACGTTCAAAAGTTTTTGAGTTTTGGGGAAGCAGTTTTGTGGCTGCACCTTGATCGAAAAGCTGGTTTTTGAGTTCGGGATTAAAACCAAAAATGCCATTTGAAACAAACTGGCTGACTGGATGAGCATAACCGTCCGCAAGATCGACAAAGGTCTGCCGGTTGAGAGATTTGGCAATGGCGAGGCGCAGACTTGGATCTTTTAGAAGACTGTTTTGCGTGTTGAAAACCAGGAAATTTGTTTCCAGGCTTGGAACGGTTTTGATGAGAAAATTCTCGGAACTGAGCGGCTTTGCCGAGGAGGGTGGAACATCGGCCAAAAGATCAATCCCGCCTTTTTCAAGCGCGCTGATGCGGTCGTTTTTATCGGGAATGGTTTTGAGAGTGACCTGTTTAAAATAAGGTCTCCTGCCCCAATAGTTTTGAAAAGCGGCCAGTGTGATTTCGTTGCCGTTTTTGGCGATGAAACGGTACGGCCCTGTGCCAACCGGATTTTCAAAATCAGCGATTTCGCGCGGGAAAATAAAAACTACGGCCAGCTTGTTGATGAGCAGCGGATCAGAATTTTTAGTGATGATGCGCAGTTTTTGTGCGGAAACCGCATGCAGGCTGTCAATGGTGCTTAAAAGATTTTTCAGCTGGGAGTTTTGCCAGGTCTGGGCACGTTTAATACTGGCTATGACGTCCTGCATTTCAAGCCTTCTGCCGCTATGAAATTTGACGTCCGGACGTAGTTTTAACTCCCAGGTTTTTGGGTCAATCAATCCCCAGGAAAGTGCCAGCGCCGGTTCAATTTTGAGATTGCGGTCGGTCCTGACAAGGCCTTCGTAAATATCGACCAGGCGTGATCTGGTTACTGGATTGAAAAGGGTTGGTTCCAGGCTCTGCGGTGAAAAGGCATAACCGATGCTGATATTGCTGTTAGCGGTGTTTTTATCGGCCGATTCAGCCGGTTTTTGGCTTTGCAATGAATTTAAAGCCCCCGAAAGCTCGTCCTCAAAAAAAAGACGGGTTCCAAGACCAAGAAGAGCCAAAAACAGGATTCCCAGCAGCAGATTTTGGGCGAATTTTGTGGCATTTTTAGCGCTCATTTTGGGCTATGGCTAAAGTTCCTAAAATCTTTATAGGATACCATAAAACAGCCTGAATTGGAATCGATTCGGGTATACCGGATTTGACGTAATGCGCAATGCGCATCAGCAATTGTCGCACAAACAACAGCGGGTATAAGAATAACTTGCGCAAGCGGCCGTCCTACTCAGCCCGTAAAGCTTCGATCGGTTTTAGATCCGCGGCTTTTTTGGCTGGACCAAGGCCGAAGATGATGCCAAAGAGCGCGGTGACCAAAACACCAATCGCAAAATCGGGCAAAGACGGCAGGAGTTGAAGATTGAAACCTGCCAGCTTTGCCCCTGCGCTTATGGCTGCGGATAAAAGCAGTCCCATCGCAATGCCGATAAGACCTCCAAGCAGGGTAATAGTTAGTGATTCGAGCAAAAATTGTAGTAATATGGCGCGTTTTTTGGCACCGATGGCTTTGCGCAGGCCGATTTCGCGGATGCGTTCCGTAACGCTAACGTACATGATGTTCATGATGCCGACTCCGCCGACAATGAGTGAAAGCGCGGCAATGCCGCTAAATAACAGCGAAATCGCTCCAAAAACAATGCCAATATTTTTTTGTGATTCTTCAGAATTGGTGACTTCAAAATCGTCCTTCAAAGGATCGCTGCTTTGAAGGCGATGCTGAACCCTTAAAAAGCGCGTGACATCATCCGTGGTTTCAGCCATGCGTCCCGGATCATCCACCTGCGCCACAAAAAAAGGCAGATAATCGTAGCCGAGCAGCAGTTTCTGTTCGGTTTTAAGCGGGAGATAAACATAATCGTCATAGTTCTGGAAAAGCACGGCTCCCCTTTTTTCCATCACGCCGATGACGCGAAAATTCACTCCGCGGATGCGGATATTTTTATCAATGGCATCGCGTTCGCCAAACAGTTCTTTTTTGACATTGCTGCCAAGAACCGCAACTTTGGCGAGGCTTTCATTTTCAGAATCCGTGAAGTAACGGCCCTGTTCGACTTTGCTTTTATCAATTGTGACATAGCTCGGAGTAGTCCCATAGACAATGCCTTTTTTTTCGTTTTGGAGCGAAACAATTTTTTCCTGGCCGATAACGGCGCCGTAACTGTCCCTGATGTTGGGAATTTTGCGCACTCCAAGCACATCGGCGATTTTCAGGGTTTTAATCTGCACACCGCTGACGAGCGCGGCTCCTGAACTTCCACCATCGGCATTTGGAACTTTGACCTGCACAAAAATAGTGTCTGCGCCAAAAGAGGCCAGCTGATCGCTGATGAGACCCTGGGCGGCCCGCGCAATTCCAAGCACCAGGATCAGAGTTGAGATGCCGATAATAATTCCGAGCGTAGCCAGTAGCGAGCGCATGCGGTTTTTTCTGAGCGCATCGATTGCCATTAAAAAAATATCACTGAAATTGATGGACTGCTTCATGTTGATGATTTACTCATAGCGAAGAGCTTCGATGGCATTCAAGTGGGCAGCTTTTCTTGCAGGATAGTAGCCAAAAATAATCCCGATGGAAGATGATACCGCAAGTCCGGCCAGCATGGCCTGCAAAGAAAATGAGAGCTGCCATTTGTACTGCAGGAAATTGGCGATAACCGCGACCAGGGTTGTGACGAGCATGCCGATGATAATGCCGATCATTCCGCCAAAAATCGTCACAAAAATCGACTCGATCAAAAACTGACGCATGATGTGGCGCGGTTTGGCTCCAATGGCTTTACGTAAACCAATTTCGCGTGTACGCTCGTTCACGATCACGAGCATGATGTTCATGATGCCGATTCCGCCAACAAGCAGTGAAATTGCGGCGATTGCAGCCAGCACAAACTTGATGATATCTGTAACATTGCCAATGGCTGCCAGTGCGTTTTTGGCTGCAAGCACCGTGAAATCATCATCGAGCGCACTTTTTAAGTGGTGGCGCGCACGCAGGGTTTTGCGGATTTCGTCAATGATCTGATCCACATATTTGTCGTCGTCGACTTTGGCGCGGATCAGCCCCACATGTCTTGTGCCAAGCATAATTTTCTGCGCGGTTACAATGGGCAGATAAACCTGGTTGTCCAGATTTTGAAAAGCTACAATCCCCTTTTCCTGAAAATAACCGATGATGCGGAATTTTTCTTTGTCGATTTTGAGACTTTGGCCAACGGGATCTTCGTCTTTGAAGAAGAATTTTTTAACCTGGCTGCCAAGCACCACTACTTTCGCAAGATTGCGTTCTTCTTCTTCGTTAAAAAAACGACCTGCTTCGATTTTGTGATCGATGACTCGCGGATAATCTGCCATGACGCCATTAAAAAAGCCGTTCTCGGACTGGTTTTTGAAAGACATTGCACCGGAGCCACGGGCATAGGCGGTTGCGGCAACCAGATGCGGAATCGCTTCAGGTCCATGGGCCAACGCTTTGGCATCTTCATATTTGAGCGTGGTAATGGCAACGCCCAAAGCCGCTGCAGGAGGTCCTTTATCACCACCGTTGCCAGGCAGCACTCCGACCAGATTTGAGCCAAGACTTTGAATCTGGTTATAAATAAGACTCTGCGCGCCCTCGCCAACGGAAATAATGATAATAACCGCAGCCACGCCGATAATAATGCCGAGCATGGTTAGAAAAGACCGTCCTTTGTTGATCTTAAGTCCATTGAATGCGAGTTTGATAATGCTCAGGATGTCCATGCGCGGTTTGACTGATCGGATATTACCTGTCCATCTTTAAGCTGGATAATACGTTTTGAAATTTTGGCAATTTCCGGATCGTGCGTGACGATGATGATTGTTCTGCCCTCGCGGTTGAGGGCGCGAAAAAGTTCAATGATTTCCTGTGAAGCTTTGCTGTCAAGATTGCCGGTTGGTTCATCGGCAAGAATCAGACGGGGATCTGTAATAAGCGCTCTGGCAATGGCCACCCGCTGCTGCTGACCACCTGAAAGTTCACTCGGCTTATGTCCCATGCGGTCCTGAAGGCCGACTTTGGTGAGCGCATCAACGGCTCTTTGTTTCTGCTGTGACATGCTTACGCCCTGATAAACAAGCGGCAGACGCACGTTGTCGAGCGCGCTGGTGCGGGGCAAGAGATTAAAAGCCTGAAAAATAAAACCGATTTTCTGGCTGCGAATATCCGCCAGTTCATCTTCATCCAGACTGGCGGTATCGTGCTGGTCAAAGGAATAACTGCCCTGACTCGGCACGTCCAGAAAGCCGATAATATGCATGAGTGTTGATTTGCCCGAACCAGACTGGCCGATGATGGCGATAAATTCACCTTCCTGAATTTCAAAAGAAACTCCGCGCAGCGCGTTAACCATCAGATACTGCTTTTTAATATCTTTAAGACTGATGAGTGGATTCATGGTTGTTTAGCTACTTTTTGTGAAAGTGACAACCTCTTCGTTTTCGCTTAGGCCCGATGTAATTTCAAGATCCTGATCGCCCTGAAGACCAATTCTCACTTCACGTTTTTCGATCTGGGGATTTCCTTTTTCGTCTTTTTTGAAAACCTGCACGTAAGCTTTGTCGCCCTCGTACTGGACTCCCCTGGCAGGAATTTTAAGCACAGCGGTTTTTTGGCTTGTCTGAATGCTTAAATTGGCGGTCATGCCCGGCTTTACATTTTGCTGTCCGGTCTCAAAGCTGATTTTGACCCCGTAATAAACAACACCCTGGACAACATTTTCTGCCGGAGAAATTTCAGCAACTTTGCCTTTGAATCTGGTATTACTGCCGAGTGCGTCAAAAGTGAAATCAACTTCGTTACCAAGGCTGATTTTGGCGATGTCCGCTTCGGAAACAAGCGCTTTAATCACATATCCTCCGGTATCGAGAATGATGAGTGGCGCAGCAGGATTAACATTTTCACCCGGTTTTGTTCTGGTATCAACAATGAGGCCATCGACCGGAGCTTTAAGTCTGGTTTGATCAAGGTGATACTCCGCCAGATGCACACTTTGCCAGGCTTGGTCGATTTGAGCTTTGAGAGGAGCAGTGTCGGTCGAGCGCTGCGGCGCATTGAGGAGATTTAACTGTTCAGTGGCGCTTTGAACATTGAGTTCGGCTTTTTGAATGCCCGCATCCAAATCTGTGAGCTGGCGATTATAGTCCAGCACGGCTTTATCATAATTTTCCTGCGCCTGCTGCAGCGCGAGCTGGGCAGAATTTACTTTTGCATTGGCTTCGTTAAATCCGCCAGTGGCAGCAGCGCTGTTTTCAGCAAGGTTTAAGTCATTCAATGCCTGATTTAAATTTTCGCGCGCCTGGTTCTGGGCAAGAGTGGCGAGATCAATATTTTTCTTCGCAAGCGCGAGCAGATTATTTTTGGCGTTTTGGGTGTTTTGCAGATCGGTATTAGCAAGATCAATTTTCAGTCTGCCAAGATTGCTCTCTTCAGTTCTTGGGCCTGCGGCTGTTTTTGCGAAGTTGGCCTGCGCAATTTTTAAAGCTGCTTTCTGGGCTTCAAGCTGGAAGGAGGCGTCGCTGTTTTCGAGTGAAGCGAGTTCGTCGCCCTGTTTTACATGGTCTCCTTTTTTAAACTTGAGACTTTGTAGCCGGCCGCTCTGGCTGAACTGCAGTTCATAGCGGGCCAGAGGCTCTGTTCCGCCACTGACTTCCACTGTCTGGATAACATTTCCCTTAACAACCTGTGCGGTGAGATAGGTATTTACAGGCCTGGAGGTAAAGACCCTGCTTACAAGAAATCCGATAATAACGAGTGCAACCAGGACGTAGATAATGCGGCGGACAGCTTTGGAACTGAGTTTAAATGCCATAGTAAAAACGGGTATGATTTGAGGGAGATCATACTATAATTAAATTTTTGAATAAGTCAATGTATTTCTTGCGTCACTTTCCTGCGTTACTGAGCTTTAATGATGCTTTTTTGTCTTTTTTGTTTTTTTGATAAATTCACCGACGTTTTCCCTGACTTCGTCTTTTTTGCTTTGCACAGCATGAATTACGGGCTTAGCGTACTCCAGAATTTCTTTCATGAAGGTGAGGGGCTGCAGAATAAAATGGTTGACCTTTTCAGCCGTATCCTTAACGTTTTCACTGATTTTGGTAACATCGCGCAGGATCTGGATGAGATAAACCAGGGTGGCGCAAATGAAAATTACGAGGATGATAAAACCGATGCCGAGTGCCAGGTAGAGAAAGTTGAGGGTGTCCATTCAATTAATAATTAAGAATTAATAATTATTTTTTAGTGTTTTTCTGGAGTAGTTTCTGGAGGATTTGCTGGACCAGATTTGCAGCTGCCTGGCCGCGTGTTTTGCGCATCACCTGTCCCACCAGAAATTGCAGCGCAGCCTCTTTGCCGTTTCTGAAATCTTCCGCGGATTTGGCATTTTCCGTAATCACTTCGCCACAGATTTTTTCGATTTCGCTGCTGTCCTCCATGTGACCAAGATTTTTTTCCCTGATGATCTGCTCCGGATCTTTGCCCTGTTCATACATGGCTTCAAAGATTTCGCTTTTGGCAATGTTCATGGAAATTTTGCCTTCATTGACGAGTGTGATCAGTTTTGCAAGCATGGCAGCAGTGATTTTGCATTTTTGCAGCGGCAGATCGTCTTTGTTTAATCGGCCGATCAGAATGGTTGTCAGAAAAGCTGCAGATTTTTTTGGATCGGCTGTGGTGGCTACCAGTTCCTCAAAATACCTGGCCAGATTCAGATCGGAACTGATGAGCATCGCTTCCGATGCTGAAAGTTTATACTCGTTTTTATATTTTTCCGATTTTTCGCCGGGAAGTTCAGGAATTTCACGCTGCAACCCTTCAAGAATAGCCGGCGTAACAATCAGCGGAGGCAGATCTGGTTCAGGAAAATAACGGTAATCGTCTGCGCCTTCCTTGTCGCGCAGGAAAAAGGTTTTTTGCTCTTCATCGGTCCAGCCGACGGTGATATTGCCGCTTAGAGGCTGTCCTTCAAGGTACAAGACTGTCTGGCGTTTTATTTCGTATTCGATCGCAGCTTCAAGCGATTTGAACGAGTTAAGATTTTTAATTTCCGCCCGCGGATTTAAATTTTGCGCGCCTTTTTTGCGAATGGAAACGCTGGCATCAAAGCGCATCATGCCTTTTTCCATGTCTGCATCCGAAGTCTGAATATAACGGAGAATGGTTTGGATTTCACGCGCGTAGGCCACGGCTTCACTGGCAGAGTGCATGTCCGGTTCACTGACAATTTCCATCAGGGCAATCCCGGAACGGTTATAATCGCAGAGCGTTCCTGATGCGATATGGGTCAATTTTCCGGCATCGTCCTCAAGGTGCAGGCGCGTAATGCGCACGCGTTTTTTCTCTCCATCAGCATTGATTTCAAGCCAGCCATTTTTGGAGATCGGCTGATCGAACTGCGAGATCTGAAAGCCTTTTGGCAGATCGGGGTAGAAATAATTTTTGCGGTCGAATTTGGAAAAAGCGGGAATTTCAAGATGGAGTGAAAGCGCGGTTTTTATCCCTTTTAGAAAAGCTTCACGGTTGATTACTGGCAACTGGCCGGGGAAACCCATGCATACCGGACAGGTGTTCATGTTTGGCTCGCTAAAAAAAGCGTCGCTTGAACAGCGGCAGAACATTTTTGATTTTGTTGCAATTTGTGCGTGGATTTCCAGGCCGATAACTGCCTCAAAACTGTCCTGCATAAAAATGGTTTATTTATATTTTCAATATAACCCAAGGGAATTAAAATCTCAATAAATATCGATTTTTGTATTCAAATTTTGTATTCAAAAGGAAATTACGGCGGGCAGAGATTTTTAAAAATGAGTTTTATGGATGTGCCGATGAAACCGTATTTTTTGCGAAGTTCGTTTTCGAGATAGCGGCGATAGGAAAAATGCAGCGCTTTGGCATCGCTGATGTGGAAAAGGAAAGTCGGCGGATTGATGCCTGTTTGTTCGAGCGAAAAAAATTTGGCTTTGGTGAAGGAAGTGTTTGCCGGCAAATGTCGATAGGTGACCTCTTTCATGAATTCATTTAACTCCTCGCCGTCGATTTGTTTGTTTCTTTCCGCCTGGATTGATCGGCTTATTTCCAGTATTTTTTCGATGTTGGTTTTTTTGAGAGCCGAGACAAAAATAACCGGCGCCCAGGGCAGAAAATCAAAGCGGTGCCGCAGCATTCTGATGAATCTGTTCTGGTTTTCAGTCCGGTTTTTCATGAGATCGCTCTTGTTAACGATGAGCACAAGCCCTTTTTCAGCTTCAGTGATGTAGGATGAAATATGCATGTCCTGTTTTGACACCCCTTTTTCGTAATCCAAAATCAGGCCAACCATATCGGCCCGCTCGATGGCTTCGAACGATCGAAATACGCTTAAGCGCTCAAGTTCTTTTTCGATTTTTCCGCGGCGGCGCAGGCCTGCCGTATCGATAAGATTATAATTTTGCTCCTGCCAATTTATGCCGATATCAACGCTGTCTCTGGTGGTTCCGGCAATTTCGGAAACAATTAGTTTTTCCTCGCCAAGCAGCGCATTGACAAGTGAAGACTTGCCGACGTTCGGTCTGCCAACAAAACAGATGTTGATAACATTATCAGCTTTTTTTGCTGCTGCTGCTCTTTTCCAGCCCTGTTTTTTGAGTGTTTTTTCGAGAGTTTCTTCCAGTTCAGCAAGGCCGGTTTTGTGGATGGTTGAGATTTTCAGAGGTTCGCCAAAGCCCAATCTGATCACGTCACCGAGGTTTTCATCCAGACCGGGATGATCGTACTTGTTGCAAACAATTATCAGGGGTTTATGGCTTTTACGCAGGAGATCAGCTGCTTCAAAATCGTTGACTGTCAATGTTTCGCCCGCATCAAGCATAAACAAAATGAGATCAGCTTCAGCAATTGCCAGTCTGGCCTGACTCTGGACATCGGCTTCGATATTTTCTTTTTTGCCATATTCCATGCCGCCGGTATCAACGATAATGGTTGGGAGATCGCCAATTTCAGTTTGAAAGTAGATGCGGTCGCGCGTGGTTCCGGCAATATCTGAAGTAATGGCCACTCTTTGATGGATGAGTCGGTTAAAAAGACTTGATTTGCCAACATTCGGCCGACCAACGATCGCAACAATCGGAAGCCCGTGAGCTGTTTTTTTCATGCTTTCCTGTTGTTAAATTTGGGCTTATAGTACAGATGTTTCTTCCAAGTTACAATTGCAATGACTTAAAAAGTGGCTGCCTGCCCTGACTAACCAATTGTGACTTTTGCAATTCACATCCATGAGTTTTGAACTTGAAAGATTAGAACAATTGCGAAAGCGCATAGAGATTGTCTGTAAACGTTCTGCGCGCAGCAGCAAAGATATTACGATTCTGGCTGCGGCAAAATATGCGGATGTGACCAGCGTTAACCGGCTTATTGCTGCCGGTATCAGCGTTATCGGTGAAAACCGCGTCCAGGATGCCCAGAAAAAATTTCCTCTTTATCTGCCGGTGCAAAAGCATTTTATCGGTACGCTGCAATCGAATAAAGTTAAAGCCGCTGTCCGGTTGTTTGACAGTATCGAAACGATTTATACTATTGAGATTGCGCAAAAACTTGATCTGGAGTGCGTCGGATCTGCTCGGCTCCATCTTAAAAAAATGCCAATTTTAGTGCAGGTGAATGTGGCGAATGATGCCAAAAAACATGGTCTTGCCGCCAATGATGTTTTTGATTTTCTGCAAAAACTGGAATCGCTCAAAAATCTTAGGATTGATGGATTGATGACGATTGTTCCTTATTTTGACGACCTGCGGCAGTCGCGGCCTTTTTTCCGCAAAATGAAAACGCTCTTTGATTTTTGCAGGGAAAAATATCCGCACTTAAAAACATTGTCGATGGGCATGAGCCATGATTTTGAGATTGCGCTGGAGGAGGGCTCAACCGAAATCCGTATTGGCAGTTTTCTTTTTCAGACGCACGAAGCGCCTACTTCCACCGCGGGTCGAGCTAAGCTCAATAACCTGCTTTGAGCTTTAAGGCTTTTTTGTTATGATGTGATCTGTAATTTCCGGGACGTACGAAGTTGTATCAAAGTATTGTATGAAATTTTTTGCTAAAATTTTAACTCCCGCAGCAGTTTTTATTTTGATGCTGACCTATGCAGCACCGGCATATGCCCAATTTACGCTTTTGCCTTATACGGAAAAAAGTGGCGATAAGTGTAATCAGCTTATGAACGATAACAGCGGCAAAGATGTCAGCGCCATCATGAAAGACGATAAAGCGGGCCAGGATTTTTTAGCCTGCGGGATTAAGACCGGACGGATTACCCTGGCGATGGTCCCCTACTTTATTAAATATATTACAAATTTTATTTTGGGCCTTGTCGGACTTGTTGCGACGCTTTTTATCATTATTGGCGGATACCATTATGTGTTTGGCGGTCTGACCGATGACAAGGAAAAGGGTAAAAGCAGCATCCGTCACGCACTGATGGGTCTGGCACTTGCGCTTATGGCCTGGACGATCGTCAATGTCATTATTCAGGCGGTAACCGGTTAATTTAACCAATCACCAAATCACCCATGAAAAAACCAGGAACTCTTCAAAACATTCTGCATGACACCAAAAAGCGGCTGAGCGGTTTTCAGTCGAAGTTGCGCAATATGAAAAAAAGTTTTGCCAGAGCCAATGATCCGCCTTTGCCGCAGATCCATACTGAAAAAGAAAAAAAAATTGCTGTTGAGATTTCTGCTTCAAGTGTTGCCAGGTCCACGGCTGTGGTGCTGCTTTTGCTGGTGCTGGCTTATTTTCTGTATCAGATCAGCAATATTCTGCTGGTGTTTTTTATTTCTTTTCTTTTTGCGGCGGCGCTCGACCCGATTATTGATTTTATGCAGAAACGAAAAGTTCCGCGAGCCATCGGCGTGCTGATGGTTTATCTTTTCTTTTTTGTGATTCTTGGAGTGCTGATTTCCAAACTTGTGCCGCTGATGGCGAAGCAGGTTGTTGATATTGCCCATACTGTGGGTAAATTTGTTGAAAATATCACTTCGGATGGCGGTTCCAGCATTCCTTTTGCAAGAGAGCTGAAACCATATTTTGACCAGCTTTATCAGGCCATTGATCTTAAAACTGCAGCGACCCAGATCCAGTCTGCGCTGCAGGTTCTGGCGTCACAGCTTTTGAATATTTCTTTTGGTCTGGTAAACGTCATTCTGGTGCTGGTGTTGACCTTCTTTATGACTGTTGAAGAAAAATCCATGCAGGAATTTTATCTTTCGCTTTTCCCATCGCGTTACGGAAATTATATTTCAACCCGCCTGGAAGCGATCAAACAGAAAATCGGTTACTGGCTTCGCGGCCAACTGCTTTTATCCCTGGTTGCGGGCGTGCTCAGTTATATCGGACTGCTTTTGCTGAATGTTCAGTATGCGCTGACACTCTCGGTTATTGCAGCAATCACCATGGTTATTCCGGTAATCGGCAGAATTTTTGCGCTTATTTTTACGGTTCCGATTGTGCTCAACCAGTCGCCGATTTTGGCTTTATGGGTGAGTGTTTACTATTTTATTCTCCAGCAGATCGAGGTCAATATTCTGGCGCCCTACATCATGAACAAGGCTGTTGGTTTGAGTCCGATCATTATTATTTTTGCGATGCTGGTTGGTGCGCAGTACCTTGGGATTGTTGGCCTGATTATTTCGATTCCCATTGCCACGAGTGTGGCGATTTTTGTCAAAGATTACATGGAAAAAGCCAAGTAGCCCATGGATCTGAAGCGTGAAATTAAAATTTTCCTGTCCCGGACAGAATTTTAATTTCGCAACCCGGATATCAGTTCCAGTGTTTTTTGGGCACAGGTTTGCCAGCTGAATTTTTTGATCTGATGGGCCATTGCCTGTTTTAGTTCGTGCTTTATTGCCGGATCGAGGATTTTTTCCATTGCCAAAGCGATTTCTTCAGTTTTGAGAGGATCGACCAGGATTGCCGCTTTGCCCACGATTTCCGGCATGGCACTTGTACCCGAGGTGATGATGGGCGTGCCGCATTTCATCGCTTCAAGCAGCGGCAGGCCAAACCCCTCAAACAGCGATGGATAAAGCAGAGTACTGGCGGCGCCAATCAGGCCGGGCTTGTCATATTCTTCAACAAAACCTGTTAAAACCAGGTCGGGATGATTTTCGATTTTTACTGCTGAAAAGATTTTTTGATTGGCTGTTCCGGCCAGCACCAGTTTTAAAGCCGAGGGATGCTTTTTTTTGAAGCTGATAAACGCCTCAATGAGTCTTTTCATGTTTTTGCGCGGTTCAAGCGTGGCAAGAAAAAGAAAAAACTGCGGTGGCAAAGCATATTTCTGTTTGATGCGCTGCAGGTTTTTGGCACTGATGTTTTGCGCAAATTCAGCACTGATGCCTTCGTAAATTACCTGAATTTTTGCGGCAGGAATGCCAAATGAGTTAATAAGATCGCGTTTTGTAAACTCTGAAACCGCGATGATTTTGTTGCTGCCGGCGATTTCCTTTTGCGGATTTAGCAGTTTGTACCAGAGCAGGGTCTTTCGCGAAAAAAACTGCGGAAAATGCTTAAATGAAAGATCATGAACTACGGTTATTTTTCTGACATTTTTGCTGAGGGCGCTTAATCTGAGATCCGGCATGAAGAAGACGTCAATGCCCGGTATTTTAAGCTGCGGATGTTTTTTTTGCAGATGTTTAAGTATCAGCCGATCCAGTTTTGGCCATTTTAAAAACGCAAGCGAAAGGTTAAGGATTTTGTTTGGAATTCTGGTTTGGATAAGAACGACATTTTTGCTTTTTATTTCCGGTAAAAAAAATTGCTGCGGTCTGGTCGCATTCGCAAAAAGAATGTAAAAATTTTCCTGATCGATCAGAAAAAGATTTTTCAAAAGATGGTGGATGTACATTTCAACACCGCTGATTTTGCCTCCCATAAGCGGGCGGATGTCAAAAGCAATGATCACGTTTGCACGATGATAAGCTCGAAATGTTCAGGCAAAAATGCCTTCAGTCCCGTTAAATCTTCAAGTTGTGTGACCCCCAGTCGGACTACCAGCAGCAGTTTTCCATGTGTGGCTTCCCCCAGATTTTCAGGCAGCCTGATCGTTTTTATTTCAGCATGGGGCAGTTTTGCCTGCAGCTTTTTTTGCAGAGCCAGCGGCGTGAAATTGACACCTGCGATGGTTATTTTCCGTGCTTCTTCCTTTTTTAAAACAGCAGCGAGCAGTTCAGGTTTTTGGCTTTGCAGACTTTGAAATTTTTCGAGATATTCTTTATGCATGAGCGATGAAACCTGGTTTTCGTCCATGGCCAGATCAAAAAAATATTCGTAAAAATAGCCCGTAGCGGTGCCGATGATCAACCCAAAGAGCAGTCCAAGCATAAGAAAAAGCATCAGATTGGCGGGTTTTGTTTCAATGAAGGAAGAATAAAGCGCGAGCTCGAAACGACTGCCGGTCTTAAGATTGTACTTTTCGATTTCAGCGCTGAGGCCTGCTTTTACGGCATTAACTATATTTTTGGCAGCTTCATGACTGCCTGCAGCAAAAGTTACGACCAGGTTTTGTTTTTCCTGTTTGCGCGCGGAAAAATCCGTGTAGGTTTTGCTCTGTGCCAAAATTGTCTGAATAAACTCGGGGTTTTTAAACCAGCCCTGGACTGTTTCAGAAAACTGGTCAGCAGCCTGTATCAAATCGAGCGGACTGTTTTTGGTCTGATCGCGAGCATCACTCTGATCGCGCAAATCAGCAGCGCCAATGCTTAAAAAAATGGTGGTTTCATATTGTGACTGGTTTTTGAAGCGGCTTAAACCATAGCTGCAAAGCACGGTTACAATTGTTATAACCATTATTTCTTTCCACCGCCTTTGGATCAGGAATGAGAGACCACGGATGTTCATCTTGTTTAAGAGGTTTTGTGGTGAGAGATTTAAACCATTTCTTCCTGCCACTTTTCCCATTTTCTGCCGATAAAATCAAGCATTTTGTCATCGAAAACGGCGCGATCGAATTTTTTGGCCTGTGCTTTGACCTCCTGCGTATCAAAATCCATTTTTGTGAATTTTTCGATGGCGGCCTTGAGCGACGCTGTATTTTGTTCTTCAAAAAAAATGCCGGATTTTTTGTCGACGATGGTTTCCAGGGCGCCGCCTTTTTTAAAAGCAATGACCGGGCAGCCGCTGGCCATGGCTTCAAGAGGTGTAATGCCAAAATCTTCTATTTGCGGAAAGACAAGCCCGCGCGCCCGTGAATAAAGTTCCGCGAGTTTATCATTCGATACAAATCCCAGAAACTCAATATTTTTTTCGGCGCGGGCGCGCAGTTTCTGGTAACCAACGCCGGTTCCAACGATTTTAAGCGGCAACCCGAGCGCGTTGAAAGCATCGATGATCAGATCAAAACGCTTGTATGGCGTAAGCCTGCCAACCGCCAGAAAAAAATCTTCGCTGCTGCGTCTGTAATTCTGGAAATTTTTATAATCGACGAAAGGATAAATAACGCTTGAAGGTCGCCTATAATACTTGTGTATGCGGTTTTGAATATGTTTTGAATTGGCGATGAAATAATCGACGCGGTCAGCGCTGAGACGATCCCAGATTCTGATTTTATGCATAAAAAATGGCGCAATTTTTTTGACACTGCTGTTGACTTCGTATTCCTGAATGTAGGAATGGCTGTTTTCCCAGGCGTAGCGCATGGGTGAATGGCAGTAGGAGATGTGCAAAGTCCGGGGTTTGGTAATGATGCCCTTGGCGCAGGAATGCGAACTGGAAATCACAAGATCGTAACCGCTTAAATCAAATTTTTCAAAAGCCTGCGGCATCAGCCCCAGATAAAACTGGTACTTTTTTTTTGCCCAGGGATAGTGCTGCAAAGATGATGTGTGGATAACGGCTTTTTCAAGCCCCTTGATTTTCTGGCGGTCAGCGATGCTGGTGTAAATCGGCGCATGCGGGAAAAGCTCGTGCAGGGCAACAACTACTTTTTCGGCACCGCCCGGATTTGTCAGCCAGTCGCAAACCAGCGCAACCTTCAGATTTTTTAAGGACATGCAAAAACAAAATCAATCGTTTTGATGATACGAATTTTCCGTCTTTGCGTAAAGCAGATTATTTCCTGGTAAAAAGTTTAGGCAGGATTTTGCTGTAGATATTTTTCTGGTCCATCTGGTCGATTGCACGGGCTTTAAACAGCTGCACGACTTTGTTGTCCGGATCGCGCCGGAGCAGTCTTTCACAAATGTGAATGACATCGACGTATCTTTTTTCCTTTAACCACATGCCAGTTAATTCGATGACCACGTCTTCATCCGATTTGGCCATGGTTGAACTGCGCTCGTTTTCGATATCGGTAACCAGAATGAGGCGTCCGGCTTTTTGTTTGAGCAGCCTGCGTAAAAAATAATATCCGACCGCCACAAATAGAACGCTTGGAATAATCTGGTTGAGTTCCAGGAGAAAATCGAAACTCATGTGCATGAGGATGGCTATGCAAAGACCTTTTAAGATCATCACTTCCTTGAGAGCCTGGGATTTTGGCATGTTTAAAATTCTGGCAATGGCGTTGGTGAAATACATTTTTTTGCCAACCCAGCGTGATTCTTCGCGTATGTTCAGCGAAAATTTGGCGAGTCCGTAGTAGTAGCCGAAAAATCCTGAAAAAATAAGGTGGGCGCAGGTGGTAAAAATCGAACGGAAAAAATAAGCGATAAAAAGCTGCTGGATGCCCAGACTTTGCCAGATGTTGTAAATGTAAAAAATGTTTTCGGCAAAGGAAAATCCAAGCGCTGCGACAAGACTGAACTGGATCGATTCACTGATCGTCTGGATGAGCAGATAACGCCTGTCAACCATGCGAACGAGTCCCTGTTTTACGATCTCTTCAGTTATGCCGACGCCAATAAATAAAATCACCAGTCCCAGATTTTGATTATGAATCTGGCCCTGGAGAAAAGTGACAATATCGAACCCGGGAAAGAGATGGATGAAATACTGGATGATAAAAACCGGCACTACTGAAAAAATGCTCCCGAAAAAAATCAGGAACTGCAGGGCTTTTCTTTTGGTGCGTTTAAAAATGACACTGAACCAGACCAGAACGGGAAGAAATGCCAGAACTGCCGAAATTGCATAGAGAGTAAAATTTTCGTCCAGCATGGCTTCCGGGGTTTAAGTTGCAGCATGCAGAAGAGCGAATTTTGCTTCATCAACAGTGGGATAACTGTTGATAAGCTGGGTTAAACCGACAACCTGCAGAATATCAAGAATATTGCTGCGGGCTTTGGCAATGGCAATTTTTCCTTTGCCTTCACTGATTTTGCCATACCAGTCGGTAAGATAACCGATCGATTTGGAATTCATGTACTCCAGATTTTCAAAATCAAAGAGCAGATAAAGATTTTGCGGATTTTGCTCAATCACGGCATAGATCAGCTTTGCTTTTTCATCGACATTGCTTTCATCGAGCTGGCCCTGAAATTTTACCAGTTTGGCAACCTGGCCCTGGGTTGTTGCGGGAATATCTTCGATCGTAATGTTGACTTGAGTCATGGCAGTTTTTATTATTAAATTAGTTTATTTTAACACAAGATGGGTAGGACTTTCAAGGTAGGCTGGCATATCCTTGAGCTTTGGATCATTGAGAAATTTTTTGACCCTGACTTTGATGCCGTTATTTTCGGTATCTGAAAATTCGAGTTCATCTGTCCATTCCGCAACGATCTTTGGCAAACCGCGTCCGCGAATACCGCTAAAAACAAAATTGGGATTTCGGCGGTCCCTGATAAGACTTTGGAGCTGCTCCGCTGTCACCGGATTTTTACCTTTGTTGCTGTCTTCAACCATAATTTCAACGCTGTCATGCGGCTTACTGATGAAGGTGATTTTAATATCATCTCCAGGCGCTGAGCCATGTTCGATGGCATTGTTGCAGAGCTCATCAACAACGGACTGAAAACGAAATGCCCACTGCTCTGAAAAGTCGGTCAGGTTTTTAATGAGGGACAAGGTAAAATCCCTGATACCCGAGAGAAAATAGCAGTTGGTGGGCATGGTAATAGTTATTTTTACCTCTCTGTCATCGCTTTTTTGAGGATTCGTATCCATCTGTTTTTAAGCTAGATTTCTGTCAATTATATCTTTTTTGACTTTTTTTGTCAAAAAAGCTTTAAGAGCCTGTCCGAAAAGTCCAAAGTTTCAGCTAATTTTGTGTCTTTTGCCTCCTGACTTCGTTGCTCGTCGCTTATTTAGTCGCAGCTAAACTTCACTCCTCGCGCCTTGTCAGCAGACAAAATCCATCAAAATTTATCTGAAATGGACTTTTCGGACAGGCTCTAAGGTGAATTGCGAAAGTCGACACTCCTTGCTTTATTCCTGAAGATGTGGTTTAAATAAACTACAGCAGGCGCTTCGTACCTGCACAATAACACTTTAACCCTGTCCGTATGCATCTCAAACAGGAAGAAGCTATTATTAAAACATATCGCCATCATCCCCTGCCTTTTGTTTTTCGGGCGTTGCAGATTATGATAGTGAGTCTGCCATTTTTCCTGTTTGCAACTTTTTTTAAGGGAGTTTTAACGCCGGAGCAGATGCTGCTTGCCTATTTTTCAATCGGTACGGTTTTTTTCCTGATTATCGCCTATGACTGGCTGATTTTTTTCGCTGACAAGCTGGTGATCACGAATGAACGCATTGTGCATATTGACTGGCGAAATCTTTTTTCGAGAAAAGAAAATGAGGTTGAAATTGAGAATATCCGTGACATCGGGACCGAGGAAAAGGGTATTTTATCCAGTTTTAAACTACTGGATTATGGTCTGCTCAAAATCGAAACTGATGCGCCAGAAGTCTCCATACAATTTACTGACGCAAATAATCCGGAAGGGATTAAAGATTTCATCTATCACTTGGATTTAAAACCGTCTAAAATAGAGCAGGATTCTTTTACACCTGTTCATGATCCAGCGGCAGAAATCCACGAAGAAACCAATATTAACGCCTGAAAAAACTGTTGATGAGGCCCGCGAAACCGAGTCGCATTTAAGGCCGCAAAATTTTGATGATTATATTGGCCAGGATGAAATCAAGAAAAATCTTGGCATTTTTATCCGCGCTGCAAAAAAAAGGGATGAGCCCCTGGAACATATTTTACTGCATGGACCTCCCGGCCTTGGCAAAACCACACTCGCCAATATTATTGCCCATGAAATGGGCGTCAATATCCGTGTGACTTCCGGGCCGGCTCTGGAGAAACAGGGTGATGTTGCCTCGATTATCACCAATCTGCGCGAGAGGGATATTTTATTTATTGATGAAATTCACCGCCTGAAACCGGTTGTGGAGGAAGTTTTGTATACGGCGATGGAAGATTTCGGTCTGGATCTGATTATTGGCAAAGGTCCCTCTGCCAGATCGATGCGTTTAAAACTGCCAAAATTTACGCTTATCGGCGCAACCACCAAAATGAGCATGATTTCCTCCCCTCTTCGCGACCGCTTTGGAGCGCTTTTCCGCCTCGACTTTTACGAATTGGCACATATCCAGGCGATTGTTGAGCGCTCGGCCAAAATTTTGAAATGTGAAATTGAACCCAAGGCAGCAAAGAGAATTGCAACTTCTTCCAGGCAGACGCCGCGAATTGCCAACCGCCTGCTTAGGCGCGTGAGAGATTTTGCTGAAGTGCAGAACCGCAGCATTATTGATGAGCAGATTGTGGAAGAAACGATGAAAGCTCTGCAGATCGATCAGCTTGGCCTGGATAAAATCGACCGCGAGATTTTGAATCTTATCGTGCAAAAATTTCAGGGTGGACCGGTTGGGCTCAATACCATTGCAGCAGCAACTTCGGAAGAAGAAGAAACGGTTGAAAATATTTATGAACCTTTTCTGCTCAAGCTTGGTTTTCTGGAAAGGACGCCGAAGGGCCGTGTTGTGACTTTTAAAGGTCGCAGCCATATCGGATTTTAATTGCAGTTCAGTTTGTTTTAGTTTATGAAATTTCGAAAAACAGTTTTTTTTCTGGTGTTGATGGCTCTGGTTGCCGGATCTGTTGTTTTTGGTGGCTGCCAGGAAACAAATCAGGCAAATGACCTGCAGGATGTTCATGAAATTCTGGACCGCAGGATCGGCAAAATTCAGTCACTGGGTGGTTTTCGCACCAAAAATCAGGCGACCCATCTTTTGCAGCTTGAGGATGGTACCACGATTTTGCTGAAAAGCGCTACTGTTGATTTTGACAGCAGCAAGTATGCTGATAGAACTGTGGAAATAAGCGGTGTTTTGAATTTCAAGACGGATTTAAAGCAGCTCATGGATGTAAAAAGTATTGACGTGCTCGATGAAATTCCGGTGCAGAAAACAGCTGCAACTGCCTGGCAGGACTATACGAATGTAAAAACGGGTTTAAGCCTGCGCTATCGTGACGATTTTAAGCTTACGGAAGAGGACAATACGGTTAGATTTGCAAAGGATGTCGCTGTGACCGGGAACTCGCAAAAAACAGATAGTGTTGCCACTGCAAAAGTTGCTGACAGGGTTGATAAAAAAATACAATCTCCTCCTCTCCCGGTTCCGCCTCCGCTGCAGCACCTTATCACCATCAGTCTTGTCCCGCATAAGGAAGGTACTGGTCTTCTTCAATATTTACAGATTCGAAGCGATAGTGCGACTGATGTTTTAACTGCTGGTTTTCTGAAGAGCAAACTGGGATCGGGAAATTATAATGCTTACAAAAAAACGAGTGCGGATGGCAAGAATATCGATTTTTATCTCGAAAAAAATGGCAAAATTTACCACCTTTTGTATGTGGGCGGTGACGATGAGCAGTCGCTTGCGGACCAGAATCTTTTTTATGATATGCTTGCGACTTTTACGCTTTCTTGACTTCAAGATTTTAGCACTCTATACTTGTGAGTGCCAGGATGAGAAAATATTTAGCCATCAGGTAATACCAGTTTGATATCATAAAGTTCTTATCCGTAAAGTCGAAATCCCTTCAGTTTTTCATAAAGCACGCGAACCTGTGTTATAATTAAAAAACAATTTTTTGAAAATTAATTCATTAATCTTTATTCATCACTATGGCAGACAATCGCTTTGAAAAATTCACGAAAGAAGCTAAACAGGCTTTGATTGTTGCGCAGGAAAAAGCCCGCGATTCCAAATTGAATTACGTTGGTACCGAGCATGTTCTGATTGGCATTCTAAGCCAGGAGAATTCGCTTGGCGCTTCGATTCTAACGAATTTTGGCGTTTCACTTGAGAATGTTTATCTTGTTCTCAAAACCGTGGGACGGATGAATCCGGTTCCGGTTGCTTCGCAAAAAGGCTGGGGCGGACTCAGCGGTTTTGCCAAAAAAGTGATTGAGGATGCAGTACGGGCTGCGCACGAATTTAATCATTCCTATGTGGGCACGGAGCATCTGCTTTTTGCCCTTGTTTCACAGGAAAACACCGCGGCAACCGTCATTCTGGAAAACATGAAAATCAATCCCCAGGATATAAAGGAGCAGATTATCCAGACTTTTGAAAAAGTGCGCGAGAACAATCGTGCAAATCACCAGATGGGCGGGCAGGGCAACATGAATCCGATTGAATTCTTTTTAAGCGGGCTGCATGGCGTATTGGTTGGCAACATGGACAAAGACCAAGGCTTTAACAGCAAGACTAAACATGACCAGCGCGAAGAGAAAACCTCAAAAACTCCGGCGCTTGATTATTTTACAACTGATCTGGTGGAGCAGTGCCGTAAAGGCAAGCTTGAACCGGTTATTGGCAGGCACAAGGAAATCGATCGTGCAATAAGCATTCTTTGCCGTAAAACCAAAAACAATCCGGTGCTGATCGGTGAACCTGGAGTTGGCAAGACTGCCATTGCTGAGGGTTTGGCGCATGCGATTGTGAAGGAACAGGTTCCGGATTATATGCTTGATAAAAGGATTTTGGCGCTTTCAATGACTTCGGTGGTTGCCGGCACCAAATATCGTGGAGAATTTGAGGAGCGGATTAAACAGATTATAGATGAGGCTGCGAGCCAGAATAACGTGATACTGTTTATTGATGAACTGCACACGGTTATCGGTGCGGGTTCGGCTGAAGGGAGTCTTGATGCCGCAAATATTCTGAAACCGGCGCTGTCACGCGGACGCATTCAGATGATCGGGGCTACCACAACTACAGAATATCGAAAACACATTGAAAATGATGCGGCTTTGGAACGCAGGTTTCAGCCGATCATGGTGGATGAACCGAATGAGGAAATGAGTCTGCAGATTTTGAAAGGGCTGCGTGAAGGTTTTGAGGAACATCATAATCTTATTATCAGCGACGAAGCTTTGCAGGCTGCGGTAACTTTTGCAAAACGCTACATCAACGACCGTTTTTTGCCGGATAAGGCGATTGATCTCATTGATGAAGCTTCATCGGTGAAGCGCATTAAGAGCAGAGGCAATATGGATAAAGTGCGCAAACTGCAGAAGGAACTTAGCAAAATAATTAAAGCCAAAGAGGAATCGGTTGCAAGCCAGGATTATGAGCATGCAGCTGAACTTCGCAACCGCGAGCTTGAACTGCTGAAGGAAATTGAGACGAATAAAACGATTAAAATTCCCAGAGACAAGCGTGAAAAAGTCCTTGATGAAGACATTGCGCGCGTGGTTTCAAACATGACCGGCGTGCCGGTTATGCGTCTGGTGAAGACTGACATGCTGGGCCTGCTGAACCTCGATGAAAATCTTAAAAAGAAAATTGTCGGGCAGGATGAAGCTGTGAATACTGTTGCCAAAGCCATCCGCAGATCAAGAGCAGGTTTTGCCGATCAGAATCGGCCGATAGGTTCGTTTATTTTCATGGGACCAACCGGTGTGGGTAAAACCGAGCTGGTGAAAGCGCTGGCCCAGGAGGTTTACAATGACAAAAATGCGCTCATCAAGATCGACATGAGCGAATTTATGGAAAGGCATAATACTTCAAGACTTGTGGGAGCGACTGCCGGCTATGTCGGCTATGAGGATGGCGGACAGCTCACGGAAGCGGTTCGCAGGAAACCTTACGCAGTGGTGCTTTTTGATGAAATTGAAAAAGCCCATCCAGATGTGTTTAATTTGCTTTTGCAGATTTTGGAGGATGGCAGATTGACTGACAGCAAAGGCAGATCTGTTGATTTTCGCAATACGATTATTGTGATGACATCCAATGTGGGCGCAAAGAGATTAACGCAGGGGGCTGCGCCGATCGGCTTTAATCTTTCAACCGAAAAACTTGAAACTGCGCAGAAAGAGTATGAACATCTCAAAGACCAGGTTTTGAATGAGCTCAAAGACCACTTCCGTCCGGAATTTTTGAACCGTGTTGATAAGGTTGTGGTTTTCAGACCTTTGACGCACGAAAATATCAGGGAAATCGTCAAGCTGCATGTTGGTTATCTGCAGGATCGCCTCAAGATAAAAAATATTAAAATCGGACTTACACACGATGCTGAGGAATTTTTGGCCAAAGCCAGCTTTGATCCGCATTATGGCGCAAGGCCCGTGCGCCGCAAAATTCAGGAACTGGTTGAGGACCAGCTGACACAGAAATTTCTGGATGAGGAGATCAAGGAAGGTGATATGATTGAAATTGTTAAAAAAGGCGAAACTGTCGAGATCCAGAAAACCCTCGAGTCCGTCTCTGCGGAAAGAACTCCGGGCGCGCAAAAGCCACGAAAGGTAAAGGCAAAGACTGCAACAAAAGATGGAGTGGGCAGTTCAAAGTAAGTTCCAACCGTCTGTCTGAAAAGTTTAATTTAGGAAAGAATGGTTTATTGCAGGAGGACAGGTTCTTCAGGCAGAATCACTGCACAATGCCTGAACATTTTAAAAAGAGACCGGGTTGACGGTCTCTTTTTTTGTGAATCGTTATGCTTATTTACCTTCTTCGGGTCCTGCTTCAGTTTCCTTTGCTACGAACGGCTGGAAAGTAGTTTTAATGCGATATCCTCTAGGGCAACCAGCAAAGACTGGTTCGCCAGCGCTATTTTTTCGGTCTATTGCCCAAGCTTCCATGCTATCTTTACAGGTGAACTCACTGGTTGTTGTTCCGGATGGATCACACTTTTCTTCTATTTTAAGGACAACAGGAGCACCTGGTTTTGCAGCACTTAACTGACTTTCAATAGAGCCGCTGGTGACCGAACATTGTCCTGGTTTTTTTAAAGCATCGATTAATGTCTCGCGAGCAAGTTCTCCTGCTTTGGAACTTAAACGGGTAATAACACCAGCTATTCTTGCGTTTTCTGCTGATACATTTGATGGCCTGTTCACCTCAACACCGGGGCGAGCGAAGGTAGTACCATCAGGGCCGCCTGAGAATTGCGTCCATGGATCATTATTTGTTGCCACCTCCGGTGCAGGCGCAACAGGTTTTAGCGACGGGCCACCACAGGCTATAAGGTTTGCAGCCAGTACGGCTGGGGCTGCTGATTGAACTATATTTTTTAAGTTCATGGTGAGGTTTTTAAAGGTTAGGATAGGGATTGTAGCGATTTTTTGATAATTGTCAAATAGAAATTTGCAAAATCGCTTCTGGATGGGCGGTTCAAACTTGACAGTAAGCTTGCACAAAGTATACGATTTGTTGGCCTTTTAAGGGGGATCTCGTCAAGTCCTGCCAAAATCAGTCCTCTTAAAAAGTTTTTATTCTTAATGATTTTGGAGGTAATTTTTATGCCAACTGCTGCGCCAACAGTTCAAATCCCTGCTAATTTCATGGAGGAGCTTTTGAATAAATCTCCGTTTGTGCCAATGCCTAAACCTGGAACTCTTGTTGATGGTCTGGTTGTCAGTATCTATAAAAACAAGATTCTAGTCGATCTGGATGGTATGGCTACCGGACTTATTACCGGCCGCGAGGCCAGGGACAGCTCGGATACTGTTAAAAATCTTAAGGTCGGTGATAAAATTTCGGCTTACGTCATTGAGGAAGAGAACGATGAGGGTTATGTGGTGCTCTCCCTGCGCAAAGCAAGTCAGGAAAAGACCTGGACCAAGTTTGAGGAAGCTTTCAAGAAGCAGACGGTTATTACCGTGATGGCGAGTGAGGCCAACAAGGGTGGTCTTTTGCTTGAAATCGACGGTATCAAGGCGTTTATTCCGGTTTCGCAGCTCGCTCCCCTGCACTATCCGCGCGTTAATGGCACGGATTATAATCTTATTTTGCAGAGATTGCAGGAGCTTGTGGGCATTAAATTCATGGTTAAAATCATCAATCTCGACAAGGAAAATAACAAACTGATTCTTTCGGAAAAGGCGGCAATGGAAGAGCAGCGCAAAGTGGCTCTGTCCAAACTGAAGATCGGAGACAAGGTGAAAGGCAAGATCAGCGGTATTGTGAAATTTGGTATTTTTGTGGCGTTTGATGGACTTGAGGGACTGGTGCATATTTCGGAAATTGCCTGGGGGCATGTGAAAAACGCCTCGGATTATGGCCGACTTGGCGACAGTATCGAAGTGATGGTTATTGGCGTTGACGGCGAGAAAATTTCGCTTTCGATGAAGCGGCTGCTGGAAGATCCATGGCTTGAGGCTGTAAAAGATTATAAGATTGGCGATATTGTTGAAGGCGAGATTAACCGCCTGACGCCTTTTGGCGCTTTCATGAAGCTGACAGATGATGTTAACGGGCTTATTCATGTCACTGAAATTACTGCTGATCCCAATGTCAAAGATCCGAGTGAGGCTTTGAAGATCGGCGATAAGGCAAAGGCAAAAATTATTGCGATTGAAGCGAGCGAACACCGTGTCGGACTTTCGATCAAAGCGCTAACTGAGGAAGGCAAGAAAAAGAAGATCACCAAAAAGGAAAAAACCTCGGATGCCAGCCCGACAACAGAAGCCGGCGAAAGTGAAGCTGCCAAAGTAGAAAAAAAGCCCTTAAAGAAAGTAAAAAAAACTGAAAAGGATGAAAGCCAGACTGCAATGCAGCTCGGCGATGAAGAAGTCCAGAAAGCAGAGAAACCGGCGCAAAAAGCTCTCAAAAAGAAAGCTTAAGTATTTAACTGGTTAAAAGTATTAGCCATCATTGTTGCTGCGGTTTGATAGCCTTTGCTGTTTAAATGCACTGTATTACCAATGAGCAAAACCAGCCTTAAAACCAATATTCCGCTCAGAACCTGCGTTGGATGTTTTGAAAAATTTCTAAAAAAAGAACTTATTGCCATCACCAGACTTCAAAATGGCAATGTTGTTCTTGATACAGCCAAAAACTCCCTGGGCAGAAGTGTGTACCTCTGCAGAAAAATTTCCTGTTTCAATAAAGCTGTAAAACGCAGGGGGCAAAATGCCTTACAATATGGCTTAAAGACAGCAATCTCCACGGGAATTCTGGAAGAACTTGAAAAGCTTGTTGTAAGCCAGTAAGCTTTAAGAACCTGTCCGAAAAGTCCAAAGTTTCAGCCAATTTTGTGTCTTTTGCCTCCTGACTTCGTTGCTCGTCGCTTATTTGGTCGCAGCTAAACTTCACTCCTCGCGCCTTGTCAGTAGACAAAATCCATCAAAATTTATCTGAAATGGACTTTTCGGACAGGTTCTAATATTGCTTATGCCACAGAATCTATCCAAGAAATTGCAAAAAGCGCAGGTTACCGTAAATGCCATTCTAAATACCGGGTTTGACTTTGATGCTCTGAATCCCGCTCAAAAGCAGGCGGTTTTGCAAACAACTGGTCCGCTTTTGATTATTGCTGGCGCGGGTACGGGCAAAACGCATGTGATCACTGCGCGTATTTTGCATCTTCTGCTAAATGAAAAAATTCCTGCAAAGCAGATTTTGGCGTTGACTTTTACCGAAAAAGCCGCGCAGGAAATGCAGCAGCGTCTGGATCTGGCCATGCCACTTTCGTATGAGGAAATCGCAATTAAAACTTTTCACGCTTTTGCTGAAAGCGTGCTGCGCGAGCGTGGCATTGAAATCGGCATTGATCCAAATTTTAAACTGCTCGATCAAACCGGACAGTGGCTTTTTATGCGCAAAAATCTGTTTTCGTTTGAACTTGATTATTATCGGCCGCTTGGCAATCCTACTAAATTTTTTAATGTGCTTTTGAATCATTTCAGCCGCTTGAAAGATGAGGATATTTCGCCGGAAAGTTATCTGGCCTGGGCGACTTCGATGCTGGAAAATGCTCAAAAAAGCACTGGCGATGTGGCTGTAGCCAGGGAAGAAGCCGTCAAAACTTTTGAAATTGCCAGAGCATATGCGATGTATCAAAAATTGATGGCTGAAAATGGTCTGCTGGATTTTGGCGATCTTCAGTATTACTGTCTGCGACTTTTTGAAAAGCGCGCGTCGGTTTTGAATTTTTATCAGGAGCGTTTTCAGTATGTGCTTGTGGATGAGTTCCAGGACACAAATTTTGCGCAGAATAAACTAGTGATGATGCTTGCGGCCAAGCATTCCAATCTGGCGGTTGTGGGTGATGACGATCAGGCGATTTATAAATGGCGCGGAGCCAGTTTAAGCAATATTTTGAATTTTGAGAAAACTTTTCCCGAGACAAAAAAAGTGGTGCTGACGGACAATTACCGTTCAACGCGCCAGATTCTGGATTTGAGTTATGCACTGATTCAAAACAATAATCCTTATCGTCTGGAATTTCAGCAGCAGGTAAATAAAAAATTGCTGGGCATGAAGGATGGCGCACCTCCCCAAATTTGGCATTTTGCCAGTTTGCCTGAGGAAGCTTCAGTCATCGTCAAAAAAATTGCTGCAAAAATCGGAGAGAGTGAGGGGCGGCTGAGTTACAGGGATTTTGCGATTCTGGTGCGAACCAATCAGCTGACAGCTCCTTTTTGCCAGGCGCTTCAGGATGATGGAATTCCGTTTGCGGTTAGAAACGTGCGGGGTTTGCTGCATTTTGAAGCGATCAAGGATCTGGTGGCGCTTTTAAAATTTTTGGCCAATCCCAATGATGATATTGCATTTTTTCGGCTTGTGTGTCTGGAAATTTTTGGCCTGAAGATGAAGGAAATTCTTGATCTTGCTGCCAGGGCGCGGGCGGCAGGTTATGAACCGCTTTTCAAATTTTTGCGTGTTTCGCTGAAGAAAAAAGACGATCAGGAGGTTTTGCCCGGTCTTGAAAATCGTGATTTTGCTTCACTTGAAATGGTTTATGATTTCTTTGACCGGCTGCTGGAATTTTCTAAAAATCATGAACCTGCAAGGATCCTTGGCAAATTTCTGGAGGGTTCCGGCTATCTCAAAAATTTGCTGGACAGTGAAACTTTTGAAAATAACGAGAAGATCCGCCAGATCGGTAAATTTTCCGAGATAATAAAGAATTTTGCGCAGAGTGAAATGCAGTATGGCGCCAAAGATCTGCTGCGGGCTTTTTTGGAACATCTTGAACTGCTGGAAGAGTCGGAAACTACGCTGCAGCCTCTTGAAAATGAGGAAAACGATGCGGTTTCCCTGCTTACTTTTCACGGTGCCAAAGGACTTGAATTTGATACGGTTTTCATGCCGAGTCTGGTGGCGCAGCGTTTTCCAGCCATACACCGCCGCGACGCGCTTGAAATACCGCTGGAACTTATCAAGGAGGAAATTCCGGTTAGCGATGAACATCTACACGAGGAGCGGCGGCTTTTTTACGTCGGGTGCACACGCGCACGGAATGAACTCATTTTCAGTTACAGTGACGTTTATGAAGGCCGTAAAAAGTGGAAACCCTCGCTCTTTTTAGGGGAAGTCAAAGCTGCCGGCAAAATCGATGAAACGGATTTTACAAAGAAGCAACCTGGCCAGTCAATCGGCCAGTCGATCACCAAAAAAGATGGGCACCGAGGCCATCAGGGTCTAAAAATCGAAGCGGCAAATGAATTAAGATCTGAGTCAAAAACTCCAGCAAAAGATCGTTTTTTATATCTGCCGGAAATCAATATCAACCAGCTGAGTTACAGCCAGCTTGATACTTTTGCGAGCTGTCCGCTTAAATATAAATTCCGTTATCTTTTTAAAATTCCGGAGCCGAGCGCCCATGCGGCGAATTTTGGCTCCAGCATCCACAATACTTTGAACCAGTTTTATCAGCAGTTGAAAAACGGTGCTGTCCCAAGCAAAGATTTGCTGCGCGAACTTTTTGAAAAAAACTGGATTCCTGCAGGTTATGACAGCAAAAGCCATGAAATGGCGCGCAAAAAACAGGGCCGGGAAATTCTTGAATGTTTTTATGATCATGAAAGCACTCCCCATTTTAGAATTCCTGCATACCTTGAACGGCTTTTCCGTTTGAAAATTGGCGAATTTACTTTTAGCGGCAGAATCGACCGCATCGATAAAATGCCGGACGGAAGCTATGAAGTGGTTGATTATAAGACCGGAACTTCCAAACGCGAAGCTGATCTTGGCAAAGATTTGCAGCTTTCTTTGTATGCTTTGGCCTGCAGAGATATTTTTGGCCTGCGTGTTTCAAAATTAAGCCTCTATTTTCTGGAAGATACGATTAAACATTCCACCACCAGAAGCGATGAGGAACTGAATTCGGTGAAAGACGAATTGCTTGAGCTTTCCAGGCGGCTTGTGAATTCAGATTTTTTGCCGACACCTGGTTTTCACTGCCGTTTTTGCGATTATCGCCTGCTATGCAGGGCTGCGCAGGTTTAGGCTGCAAATTCTCTTTACCCAGATCAGATTTTGTACTATCTTTCTAAAAGATGCAGTTTTGTTCTTTAATAAGTTCAAAATATGGGCATTGGAATACCTGAGCGCAGGTCCGGTACACCTTATCCAGACAGCAGGCGCGAGCGCCCCAGGAATGATTCAGGTTTCAGGATAAAAAATCCTTTTTCTGGACGCGGTTTTCATGGTCAAGCAGAAGATGATGATGATGAGTTCCCGGTGTTGCCGGTTAGTGCTGAGATAGCTGAAGGTTTAGGTTTAAAAAACGGCGAAGTTGTTGAGGTACGCCAGGAAATACACCAAGATGTCCGTGAAGCTGTTGGAGTTTTGTATTTTGACTTGAATATCAAGGTCGGCGTATTGCCAGCGCATTATGGTCAAGGTACACGTTTTATTTTTCAACCGGAAAAAATTATAGGTGGACCGCCAGAGCCTGGAGGCCGCATCAGCATCAGATATATTTAGAGCCCATCTCAAAATTTTGTCCATCCGATCAGAAAGCTGTTTTTGAGATGGGCTCTAAATTATTGTTGACAGGTGAGTGCGTGCTCACCTATACTTGGGCCCATGGAATCTTTTTTGATTATCATTATCGGTCTGGCGATTTTGGGCGCGCTTTTTTATCTTTTTTTTAAGCTGCAGGGTCTGGTTAAGCCTGCGGATGAACAGTCGCAAAAGCTGATGCTCATGCAGCTTGAAAATCTGCGCAAAGCAGTGCATGAGAGCGACGAAAAAAGCCGCAAGGAGGTTCAGGAACGTCTCGACAAGGTTATTAATCAGCTCACGCAGCACCAGCACCAGTCTTTGCAGACAATGCAGAAACAGTTCGGGCAAAGTGCAAAAATTATTGAAGATGTTACGAAAAAACTCACGCAGCTTGATGAAACAAATAAGCAGGTCGTGAATTTTGCCGAGCAGATGAAAAGCCTCGAAAATATACTGAAAAATCCCAAACAGCGCGGCATTCTCGGTGAATATTTTCTGGAAACTTTGCTTGCAAATGTTTTGCAGCCGCAGCAGTATAAGATGCAGTATAAATTTAAAAACGGTGAAATTGTGGATGCCGTGATTTTTTTTCAGGACAAACTTATTCCGATCGATGCCAAATTTTCGCTGGAAAAATACAATCTGTTGTCGCAGGAGCAGGACAAGCACCGGCGTGAAAAACTGGAGAAGGATTTCAAGATGGATCTCAAAAACCGCATTGATGAAACTTCCAAGTATATCCGCGCGGAGGAACAGACCACTGATTTTGCTTTTATGTTCATGCCTGCGGAAGGGATTTATTATAATCTGCTCATTTACAATGTCGGAACAGTTGAGATGAATGCGCAGGATCTGATTGAGTACGCGTTTAAAAAGCATGTGATCATTGTTTCGCCGACCTCGTTTTTTGCCTATCTGGAAACGGTTTTGCAGGGGCTGAAAGCTCTTAGAATGGAGGAGTCGGTCAAGGAAATTGTGATGAATGTAGGGGAACTGGGGCGGCATCTGAACAGTTATGAATCCTACATGGGCAAACTTGGTACGCATATTGGCACAACCGTGAGCATGTATAACCAGGCTTCCAAAGAATATAAAAAAATCGACAAGGATGTGTACAAAATAACAGGCAGTGACGTGGGTGGCGATTTTGAGCCGGCACTTCTGGAAAAACCGGTGCAGGAATAGCTGTTACGTCATTCAAAATTGACTTTTGGGCTCATTTTCCATAGACTGCATTCAACTTTAACAGCTTTTCTTAAGCCTTTATTTCTGTGCCCAAAAAAATCGATGAAGCAAAAAAAAAGAAAACCGCTGCTCCGGCCAAAAAAGCTGGCGGCTTTTTAAAAGCGGTTCAAAAAGCGCTCACGCAAAAAGCTCAACCTGTGGCAACTGAAAAAAAAACGGCTCCCAGACAAAAAGCAGCGAAGAGTCCGGCACCGGTTCAACACACGCCATCGCTTCAGCCAAAAATTGCAGAGGCGACAAAAGCGCAAGCAGCACAGGTTGAAGAAAAAGAGATCGCAACTGATCTGGCAGCTGATATTTTGGGCGTGCCCGGCGAGCCCATGGAAAAAGCTGAAATTTATGATGAACTGATCGCCCAGGAACTGGAAAAGGAGCTTATCCGTAGTCAGCGCAAACAGACTGCCGGCAAGGACAGCATGAAAAAGGGCTCTAAAAAGCCGGAACCAGTGCGTGTGCTGATACCGGTCACTGACCGCGTGGTTGAAATTCCGGAAGTTATTTCGGTGAAGGAGTTTGCGGAAAAAACAGGTTTGAGTCCAGCCAAGGTGATCGGTGAGCTGATGAAAAATGGCATTCTGGCCAATATCAACCAGCAGATCGATTATGACACCTCCCAGATTATTGCGGATGATTTTGGTATTAAGATCAAGAAAAAACGTACTGAAGCCAGTGCGGAAGATGTGTTCAAGGGCAATCTGGAAGCGCTTTTGAAGGAAGATGATCCGTCTTTGCTGGAGCCGCGTCCGCCGATTGTGGTGGTGATGGGCCATGTGGATCACGGCAAAACCAAGCTTCTCGATGCCATTCGTGAAACGGATGTGGTGGCAGGCGAAGCAGGTGGAATTACGCAGCACATTGGCGCGTATCAGGTCGAAAAAAATGGCAGAAAGATCACGTTTCTTGACACTCCTGGGCATGAGGCTTTTACGGCCATGCGTGCGCGCGGTGCGAAGGTTACGGATATTGCGATTCTGGTGGTTGCGGCCGATGAAGGTGTTAAACCGCAGACGGTTGAAGCGCTGCATCATGCGCAGGATGCGGGCGTGCCGATTATCGTGGCCATCAATAAAATCGATAAAGAAGGTGCCCAGCTGGACCGCGTTAAAGGTGAACTTGGCGAGTTTGGCCTGATTCCGGAAGAATGGGGCGGCAAGACGATTATGGCTCCAGTATCGGCTTTAACCGGCCAGGGTATTCCGCAGCTACTGGAAATGATTTTGCTTGTCGCAGATCTTGAAAATTTTCGCGCGAATCCGAATCGCGAAGCTGTGGGAACCGTGATTGAAGCCCATCTTGATCAGAGTCTTGGGCCGATTGCGACTGTGATTGTAAATACCGGAACTTTGAGCGTGATGGATAATGTGGTGATTGGCGGGACTTTCGGGCGCATTAAGGTGATGAAAGATCACAATGGCAAAAGCATGAAAAAAGCCGGGCCGTCAACACCGGTTTTGATTGCCGGTCTTGCTGAAACTCCGCAGTCTGGTGATATTCTGCATGCGGTTTTGGACGAGCATGCGGCGCGCACGCAGGCCTTGAATGTGCGCACGCTCAAAGAAGCGAACCTTCTGGAAAAACGCGGTGTTGGTGAAATTATTTCGCAAATAAGTTCCGGACAGCTCAAGCAGCTGAAACTTGTTTTGAAGGCTGATACCAAGGGATCGCTGGAAGCTTTGAAGCAGTCGATCGCGCAAATCAAACATGAAGATGTCGGCGTGAAAACGATCCTTTCCGGAGTTGGCGCGATTACGGAATCGGATGTGATGATGGCTGCGGCTGGAGGCGGAATCGTAATGGGCTTTCACGTTGAGGCCAATCTGAACGTCAAGCGCACGGCTGAGCGTGAAAATGTCGAAGTGCTTACCTATACGGTCATTTATCAGCTGCTCGATGACATTAAAAAAATTCTGACTGGCCTTCTGGAGCCGGAAACGATTGAGAATATTTTGGGCCGTGGCGAGGTGAAAATGGTTTTTCTCACTGAAAAGAAAGAGATGATTGTCGGCTGTAAAGTTGTGAATGGTCATCTTGAAAATAAGGTTAAAGTGCGCGTGTTTCGCGGTGAGCAGATGGTCGGCGAGGGCCAGATTGTTTCCTTGAAGCATGTGGATAAGGCCGTGAATGAGGTTACGGAAGGCAATGAATGCGGAGTGCGTTACAGCGGTGCGGTTTTTCCACTGCTGGTTGACGATGTTTTGGAGGCGTATAAAATTGAAAAGCGAATTAGAACACTCTAGATTTGAATAAAGAATAATGAATAATGAAGCGCAAAATTTTTCGGGGAAATTTTCTTTATTGAAAATTCCGACTCAGGCGGATTCTCGGGGCAAACTCAGCGCCATTGAGATTAAGGACTATGTTGATTGGCCGGTGAAGCGCGTGTATTACGTTACTGATGTTACGTTGCCACGCGGCGGACACGCTGTTCGCGGCGAGAAAAAAATTTACGTGTGCATGCAGGGAACGATGCTGGCGCGGATTCATGACGGCGAGAAGTGGCATGAGATCAAGATGGCAGGTCCGGACGATGCCATTTTAATGAGCGGCATGTGCTGGCGGGAATTTGGCCAATTTTCACCCGGCGCGGTTTTAATGGCGATTTCGAACATGAACTATGAAAAAGATAGATATATTTACGATTTTGAGGAGTTTTTGGGGGAGGCGCAAAGCTGATTTGTAATAAGTTGAGCTTTTGTTTTGTTATATGTGACATCAAAGCTGTTTAGCTATTTATCTTTTAATCTGTAAATTTATGAAGATCAGAAATAATTTTTTTGCCGTGGCTGTTGCGCTTTTAGTTTTTGCAGTACCTCTGCTGGCATTAGCGAGTTTTCCTGACGTGCATCCTGTCGACTCTAATAAAAATGCCATAGACTACATGCAGCAGAAAGGCATTATCGGCGGCTACCCGAATGGAACTTTTCAGGCTGAAAGGCAGATTACCCGCGCAGAATTTACAAAAATCATCGTCAAAACAAAATTCAGCGACAATGAAATCCAGAAATGTACAAATTCCCAGTTCAAGGATGTAAAACCCGGCCAGTGGTATAGCAATTATATCTGTCTTGCGAAAAAAGGCCTTGTGAACGGTTATCCTGACGGCACTTTTCAACCCCATAACAATGTAACTTTTGTCGAAGCTGCTAAAATTTTGTGCAATGCTTTTTTGGCAAACGAACAACTCCAAAATGGCACACAGGATTGGTATATTCCTTATGTGAATGCGCTTTCAGACCATTTCGCAATTCCCCTGACAATCGCAAAATTAGACTCGGCCTTAACCCGCGGCGAAGTAGCTGAAATGATTTATCGGCTTGATACCCGCACTAAAAATTTGCCGTCGTTTGCAACGAAGGAAGTCGGTGATCGCGATCTTATTGATACTTATTATGCCAATCTTTCCGGCGGAAAACAGGAAGATGCCTACAAGATGAAAGTTGCACCAGGCATGACTTTGGATGAGTTCAAAAATTTGTATAAGGACTTTTTTGGCGGTGTTGCAAGGGAGTTGACGAAGATTGGTCCATCCACTTATGAATTCACGGTGATGACCCATCCGAATGTCCAGGGGCAGATCACGCTGAACCACAAAAACGAAAGAGTTGAACTTTTCAAGGTTAAAATGCAGGTTGTTGATAAAAAACTGAAGACGCTTGCTTCAACCAAACTGACGAGCGAAGTGCTTGAAGAAGTGGCTCATGGCAATCAAAAAGCTACTCTGGAATGGGATAACGGATTCTATAAAATTTATGTTTTGAGCGATGGCCGAAAAACCCTGGCAAGTCAACACGATACTATAGATGGCATATCGCTGGGAATCCGGGAACTCGATTTTTCACCAAACGGCAAATATCTTACTTATGAGCTTTATGACTGGGAATTCGGCGGTGTTCTGGTTTACGATATTGCCCAGCATCAGGAAATAAATCAGGCACTTGATGGAACCGGCCTGTATGGTTTTACCCCGGATGATGAATATTTTTATCTCTGCAGCGAAGCGGGAATATCGAGCGGCGACCTTGTTATTGTAGATTTGCCGGGCTTCAACAAAATGGTCAGGCCGGTTGATCTCGAAAATGGCAAGGACGGATACCTTGAAGGCTGCGGACCTTTTGACGCTTCAACCAGGACTTTGCATTATCAACTGAACAAAGATGGTAAAACAGTGGATAGACCGTATAAAATTCCGGGTTAAGGGTTTGGCGAAAAAGTTTTTGCTGTTGACAAATATGTGAGGATTTGTGTAAATCGAATTGTAATGCAATTCAAACTACAATTAACTTTTTTATGTGTTGGAATCTCTGAAAACTTTTGTCCGAGAATATAAAGATCGTATTAGGGAAGATGAGGTGATTGATGCATTACGTTTTACTATTTGGAAAACCTGCATGTGTATTGCGGAGGACATTGACAAAAAAAGGCAGCAAAAAGGCAAAGACCCCATGGATATGGATAAGTGGTTCATTCCATATATTTACACTTTTGATAAGCTTTTAACCTTAGGCCGAGAAGGGTGTGCAAGCAGTTTTGTGTAAATGGGTTGGACATAGGTTTGGGATTATTGGTTAAAGTTTGATGCGGTCTGGAAACATGATCGAGAGTTGGCCGATGACTTCGCTCCAGTTGCGCAGAG
>Ga0209515_10000665_pt1 | contig 60903 bp, 49 predicted proteins | sample Subgroupgradi54m_FD_187454 | JGI IMG/M metagenome (GOLD analysis project Ga0209515, IMG submission 187454) | Subsurface groundwater microbial communities from S. Glens Falls, New York, USA - GMW60B uncontaminated upgradient, 5.4 m (SPAdes)... ...
CATCGGACTGTATGTCCAGTCTGTTACGGGAGGCACGAACAACTACGATGCCATCTTCAACGGGGGAGGCTTTGTGGGTATCGGTACCACCACTCCCGGTGCACTGTTCTCGGTACAGGGGAATTCCTTGATTTCTGGCACCTCTACCGTCGGGACGCTCCTGGCTACCAGTACTATATATATCCAAGGTAGTGCAACCTCAACGTTTGTCGGAGGAATTAATGTTTTTGCAATCAACCAGACAGGTACTGCCACTTCTACTTTTGCAAGAGGTATCTCACTCACTGGTGGCTGTTTCCAGGATGCTAGCGGAAGCTGTGTAAGTGCCGGCGCAGCCGGAGCACAAGGTGCCGCGGGAGTAAACGGAATCAATGGCGGACCGTGGGCCTCCACCACCGACCTCGCCTCTGACTACTTTACCGGTGTGTACGCCGGTATCGGCACGACTGCCCCCCGCGCACTCCTTAGCATTTCAGCGACGTCTTCTCTTGGGAGTTCACCACTTTTTTCGGTCACCGCTGCTCCTTCTCTTGGCGCTACCACCACGGCGTTCATTATTAACTCAAATGGTAACGTTGGTATCGGCACCTCTACCCCCTGGGCGGCATTTTCGGTTTCCACCTCGTCAACACTTACGGCCGCGGTCTTCAATCAGCTTGGGGCCGGTAATATTTTGCAACTCCAACAGGGAGGGGTTGATAAGGTCATCGTGGGGAACAATGGTGGAGTTACGGTTAACACGGTCACCGGAGACACTGTAAAAACCTCAACTGGAGACTTCAATGGAGGTGTCGGTGGAGCCTCAACACTCTCGTCAACCACCGCTAGCAACGGATATGTGACGATAAGCGACGGAACCGTTCCAGGAGAAGGGTCTATTGTGGCGACAACGACCGTGACGGGGGCGGTTGTCGGCTCCGGAGGACAGGTAATTATTCGCTCGGACGGGAAGTATCTCATTATTCATGGAGGTGGTAGCACTACCGCCACTCTTTGGAACGGTGTTTCCAGTAGTACTCCCGTTCAGACCGTCGCATCGGCAGGCGTTGGTGCCGGCGCCATCGCTCTTAAGCGTCCGGACGGCCGATACTTGCTCATTCATGGAGGAGGTAGTGCGGCGACAACTGTTTTTGACCCATATAACGTTACCGCTTCAACCGCGGGCCCCAGCCTCGCGGGAACTGCTGCTACCGGCACGGTCGCAGCACTTCTTTCTAACGGACAGTACCTCATTCTTTCCGGTGGTTCGTCCAACTACGGAGTGTATAACCCTTCGTCAACGGCAAACGTCGGCTATCTTGCTATGAGTACCACCACGAACGGTGGCGTGTGGGGAGCAGGAGCACATGCCCTTGCGAGGGATGACGGAACCTTCCTTATCTATATGGGAGGCGCGACTACCACGACCTATATTTTCAATCCATATTTAGCCACGAGTACAATGATTGTCGGTCCGGCCGCGCCTGTCGCAATTACCACAGGAGCATTCTCTATTCGCAGGGCTGATGGCACGTTTCTTACCATACCAGGACCTGCCTCGCAGTCGTTTACCTATAACCCAGTTGCGACCACCTCACCAAACGGTCCGGGTTCGTTCAGTACGCTTCTTTCGGGAAGCGGACTTGGACCTTCGGTTGCCCTTGGTGCCGACGCGCAGGCGGTGTGGAGACAGGACGGCAAGTATCTCTTTATCGCGTCTACGTCGGTTGAAGTTATTGATGTTGGAGCGGGGTCGGTTAACCCGGCGTTTAAGACCTCGAACGTTCCAGTACTTTCGTCTCCGGCTACTGCAACAGGTCACGGTCTCGTCGCCTTTATGCTCCCCAATGGAACCTATGCGATTGCTCGTGGAGGGGGTACCAACAAGATGGATATCTATAATATGGGCTTCATCACGGGTACCGGTTATGGAGGGGAGAAGGATGCCTACTACGAAAGTGAATGTATAGATAATACGAACCTGTCCCTTGGCTCTACGCTCAACTGGACGACCAACACCGAAGGGAAAATCACTGCCCAGGTCAGAACCGTTACCAATACGACTTCGTGCACCTCGGGAACCTACCGTGACATTGGGTCAAGCGGTAGCCTCATAAACGCTACGACTTCGGCAGACAACCGAATACAGTTTAAATTTACCTTCCAGCGAGAACTCCCGAGGTTCCTCGACCAGGAGTGGGGAATGCGGAAAGGAGGCATCACAAGGTACCGTCGTGTCAACGCAGACCCCGTGCTCTATGATGTGACTGTTGATAACGGCGCGGCGCTCCACCGCACGCAGTTTGATTTTGGAAACAATGTGTCCTCCACGTCTGCATCCGCTTCGGGACCGGTGCAGGTTAATATTACAAACGATGCAAACCGTGCAAACGCACTTGCACTTGCGGCAGGATTCGGATACGGGACCACTATCAACGGAACAAACGCGCAGGAGTATAACGGCGCGTTTATTGAGCAGAGCCCGCTCGTAACCGGTACGGCTTCTACTACCATTGTCATGAAGCGTCCTGACGGCAAGTTCGCCATTTTGCTCGCAACCACCACCAACAACACCATTATTTATGATGAGGCCACCGCGACGACCACCATTGCGTCTGTCGGTACCACAAACGCACTTGGTGTCGGAGGGTTTGCCTTTAAGCGCCCCGACGGAAGATTCTTCATTGTGACCGCTTCGGGGGCCGCGTCATCCACTACCTATATTTACGACCCGGTTGCAGGTACCTACGAGACCGGTCCCGGACTTGCGAGTCTTTCGGGTACGACCGGTGCGGGTATGGGAGCTTCGGCCATACCCCTTCCGAACGGGCGCGTCCTTATTATTCACGGTGGAGCGACAAGCCGGTCATCTATTTACGACCCAGTGAATAACACGATGATAGTGGGAACGTCAACACCCGAGCTTGTTGGTCCGGGCTCACTCTGGATACCTCGTCCGGATGGAACGTATCTTTTCCTCCCCGGAATGGCGACCTCTACTCCCGGTTCTCTGGTCTCGTGCCCCACAGCGCTTACTCAAACAACATACAACTTTAACCCGTACACCATGCAGTTCACCATCGGTCCCTCGCAAGTGGCCGCGACTGGAGTTGGTCCCGGAGCGTACGCGTTTCAACGAAGAGACGGTCTTTGGGTGATTGTGAGAGGAGGTGCAACCGTCACATCCTGTATCGGAGTGAACACCACCGAAATTTACAACCCAGTAAGCAACCAAACCATGGTGGCGGGTCCGACCTTTATTACCGCAGCCGGCTCGGGTCTTGGAGGTCAGGCACTTCCTCGTCCCGACGGCACCTGGCTTCTTATGTTTGGTGGCGGAGGAGCGGCGTTTGCAGGACAAACGGTGACCAACATTTACAATGAACAGGCTGGAATAGCAATCGGCACCGGTTTCCAAGGACAAAGTATCGGAGTATTCGTGGCCGGTCCTACGCTCACTACCGCGACCAACAGTGGTTCCGTTTCGTTCCAGAGGTCTGATGGCACCTTTGTAATTCTTTCGGGAGCAGCGACGACCACCTCAAGTCGAGATGTTCAGCTGTATGACGCCGGCTGGGTTTCAAGTGGTATTTACAAATCGGAGCAGTTTAACCTTTCACCCGCGGGCACCAAACTTGACTCAAATTCCTCACTGACCTGGAAAGGGAATATGTTTTCCACAACGCTTGGTGGTATTTCCGCCGAGGTAAAGACTGCCTCAACTCAAGCGGCTCTCGCGACGACATCCACGCGAGAAGTGCCTCAGTCAGGAGGACTCATCAATCCCGTGACTGGAGACACGTGGCTTCAAATCAACTTTAACTTCAGGAGAAGTTTCCCATCGTACGGAGGTATCTATACGGATGTCTGGAATCAAAACGGCGGTTCGGCAATGAACTTCCCACAACGCCCGGTAGCAACTCCGGTGCTCTACGAGTACAAAGTATCCAAGGACAAGAACGTCCTTGACCTGCAAGCTGATGGGCTTTCGGTCTTCCGCGTAAACTCCTCCGGAGACGTCTATACGCAAGCAGGCGGAAGCGTCAATACCTCGGGTGCGGACCTTGCCGAGCGGTACACCTCCACGGAGGTACTTGAAGCGGGAGATGTGGTGGCGATTGACCCGATTAACAATCACGCGGTTAGACCCTCAAAGTATCAGTACCAACCCGACGTACTTGGTGTCGTTTCCACCGACCCAGGATTTGTAACGGGTGCGTACACGGAGCATTCCTATCCTATCGCGCTTATCGGACGCGTGCCGGTGAAGATTTCAACCGAAAACGGTATGGTTCGAGCAGGGGACTATCTTACCGCAGCAAGTGTTCCCGGGTTTGCAATGAAGGCCACACTTTCCGGTCGCGTTATCGGAAAGGCTCTTGAGTCTATTGACCCCAGCAAACTTACGGATTGTCCCGCGGGAGGCTATCAAATGCTCGGCCGAAAGTGTACGACCATTATGATGTTCGTCAATCTCGTTGACTACTCCGGTCAGTCGGTTGATGTCGCGATGAGTGAATGGAACAGCGCCAAGCGCGAGAAACAGCTTGCCTTGGGCGAAAGCGTGGGTCTCATTCCGGGAGCCACGCAGGACAGTAACACCTTGATTCAAATGGGAGATGCTTCATCGGTTGTTCGCGTGCAGTCACACAACGAAGAGGTTCTTGCATTTCTTGCGGAGCTCAAGGCCGAGCGAGAAAAGAGTGCGACCAGCAAGTCGGAAATATTTACGGACAGCGTCACGGCCGTCAGTCAAATCTTGAGCCCTCAAATTGTCGGAAAAATCGTAAAGGCCGAGCACGGAAAGTTTGAGTCGGTGGACGGGCTTACTATGAACGTAGATAAAATTGTTACCTCGTCCATTACCGGGAAAAATGGCGGGCTTACTATGGAGCTCTTACCGAACGGAAGCCTTGTGATTCGCGGTCATGTCCTTGCTTCAACCGATACCGCATCAGCGCTTGTCACAACCTCCACCGATTCACTTATTGCGTCCAGCTCAAATCAATTAGCGTCCGCAGTAACCGCACTTTCGACCGCAACTTCCTCCGAGCTTTCTACGTCTGTCGCCACCTCTTCCGACATCGTCATCCGGTTTGATAACGTAGGCAACGCGTATTTCGCGGGAGAAGTGGTTGCCGAGAAGGTATCCGCTGGAGCTCTCAACGTAACGGGAGTCGCGAAATTTAACGGAGGACTTGAGGTGGTTTCAATCGGTATCGCGAGCACCACCACCAGCATCCTTAGTGACACTCTGTTCTTCGGACGGCCATACTTTACCAGTGACACCGGTGGAAGTGCTCTTATCAAAAAGGATTCAAAAATGGTTGAGGTGGTCTTTGACCGAGAGTACCTTGAACAACCCATCGTGACCGCGTCTATCGCATATGACGAAGCTTCAAGCACCGATGAGAGCATTGAAAAACTATTTGAAAGTGATGTGCGGTTCCTCGTTACCAAAAAGAGTGTTCGTGGTTTTACTCTCCGACTGAATAAAAAGGCGCCTGTTGATGTCGCGTTTAACTGGACGGCCTTTGCGGTTAAGAATGCAAAAGCATTCACGTCAAAAACAGAGGTCACTCCTGAAAACGCAACCACTACGCCATACCTAAGTCCTTCGGACTTATCACAACAAGCAACCACGACTCCACTCGAGGTGTCACAGGCAACTACTACTCCGCTAGAAACATCCGTTGCAACCAGCACGCAAAGCGGTTCGCCAGAAACTGCCCCATCACTCCTAGAAAACGCGACAACTTCGCCTGAAACGACCACTGCAAGTGAACCTACTAGCCACACGCCGTCTGTGGACAGCACCAGTACTTCGCCTGCTGTTTCGGTAACTACGACACATGACGAGAGTGCCACCCCCTCGTCCACTCCGGCACCCGCTCCGACTTCAAATGTACCACTCGACAGCACTACAACCAGTAGCGCTCCCGAGCAGGTCACTCCAGCCGTCCCCATTTCCGACAGTCCAACCGAAGCTACGACACAAGCTCTCCCGCTTCCGCCGGCTCCATCTGAAAGTGGAGAAGTCGCCACTTCGTAACGGCTTTCCTTTCCTTTCCCTTCCTCACCCGAAAAGGGCAAATATGTTTGGCTATTTTCCCACCAAAAAAGTAGTGATATAGTAGAGCCTCGTAACGTGCAACTAGTATGATGGACACACCGTCAAGCGCCCTGCCTAGGAAGAAAATCATGCAAGTGAGTATTCTCGTTGCCTGTAGTTTAGTCGTGGGCACCTTGGGAGGTCGCTTCATTTTTAACGGGTCTTCCACAGCCCCGTGTGTGTCAGACCTCCATCTTATTAGATCCAACCTTGACTGCGGTGTCTCGGAACAGAAAGCACAGCGACTCTCTAGTGCAGAGGAGAAAATCAAGACATTCGTCAATGCTTCAATCCAAGACGGCACAGCAACTCGTATTGGTGTATTTGTTCGGGATATGCAGACGAGCCGATTTATGGGGGTGAATGACTCCGTTGTTTTTTATATGTCTAGTCTTTTAAAAACGCCACTGCTTATTGGTGGTTATAAACTTGCCGAAGTGGAACAGGCAATTCTTGACCAGGAACTGGAATACACGGGCGTGCCAAATTACTACGGTGACCAAATTATAAAGGCCGAAGAAGAACTGCAAGTCGGTAACAAGTATAGTATTCGGGAGCTTATGCGTCGGGCTATTGTCTATTCCGACAACACCGCGGCGCAGTTACTCTTTGACTATTATCCTCCGGAGTTTATGGACCGTATTTTACAGGCGCTTGGCATTCAATTTACTCGGCCCACGGGAGAGGTTGAAAACCTTACCACGCCACGAACGTACGCTAACGTTTTCCGTACCCTTTACAACGCGTCCTATCTGACAAAGGAATACTCAAATAATGCGCTTCAAATTCTTACGGAGATAACCTACAGAAATGGCGCGACAAAGAAGCTTCCGCCAGAGGTGGTGGTTGCCCACAAATTTTCGGAAAGAACGGTTTATGACTCAAAAAAAAGGGCAACACTGCTCAAGCAATTCCATGAATGTGGGATTGTATATGCAAACAAGGGTGCAGAACCATATACTTTTTGTATTATGACCGAAGGAAATGATTATGGTGAGCTACAAAGAATAATCCAGGATATTTCCCTTCAAATATATAATTTACTCATAATAGGGGGGGGGTATAAATAGTACTAACCTGTAGTTTTGAGTTTACCTTTGCTATAATCCTGCTATGGAAAAAATAAAAGAAAAGCTGGAAAAAATACGACAATTTTTTACCCCGCGAAATAGCGTTATTACGCTCGCTGTTTTATTAGTACTCTCTATCGGTACTACTCTTTATTTCTACGCGAAGGTGGCAAATGACCCGCAAGTGGTCGCTAAAAAAGACCTTGATGCTACGATTTCGGCAATAGGGCGACTTCTGGTGCTACCTAAAGACGAGGTGCCGTCCCTCGCTACTGTTTCCGACCCTGCAAAGCTTAAGGACCAGCCATTTTTCAGCAATGCTCAAACGGGGGACAAGGTGCTTATTTACTCACTGGCGAAAAAAGCAATTCTGTATAGCCCCAAGCTCAACAAGATAGTTGAAGTTGCTCCGGTTAATCTGGGAGCAAACGCGAGATAGGGAATAGGAAGCTTGTCACGGAGTTTGCTTTCGTGTCGTTATGTAGTAAGAGCTTGTGCTTCTTAGGTCTGCTGTGTAAAATTGTGCGCATGAATAAAAAAAGCATCATTCTCGGAGTACTCATTGTGGTCGTGGCCGGCATGGCGTTTTCTCTGTATCGTAAGTCAATAGCTCTTCGAGCTGACCCGCAGCTTGTGGCGCAGAATGAGCTGGCGACTCTTGTTGCTCGTGTGGGCAAGCTCATCCTTCTCCCCGAAGGAGAGACACCGGTACTTGCAACTGTCGAGGACCCTGCCAAGCTTAAGGACCAAGCATTCTTTGCGAAGGCAAAGGTTGGTGACAAAGTGCTTCTTTACCAAAAGATGAAGAAAGCCTATTTGTACGACCCTGAAGCTAACCGAATTATGGAGGTAGCGCCCATCGTTCTTGATGTGGGAAAGGACTTTAAGCCAAAAGTGGCGAAATAGTGTTTCTCTCCCGTTTAGTTTTTTGTTTATAACCCAAACCGTATTATGGAACCAGACCAAAAAGCGCCAGTCTATGAGGTAGAGCCGAAGGCAAGAGGAGGGAAGCTCCCCGTCATTCTTGGCGGTATTCTCATCGTACTTGCGATTGTCACTACCTACTACTATTTTGAAGTTCGAGCACTTGAAAAAGATCCGGCAAAGGTGAATCAGGAAAAGGTGCTTGCCATCGTCGCAAAAGTAGGCAAGCTGATAGACCTTCCCGAGGGTGAAGTGCCCAGCGCCGCCACTATTACCGACCCGGCACCGCTTGCAGGTAATCCTTTTTTCGCAAATGCAAAAGCAGGAGACGAGGTGCTCCTCTACACGGTGGCGAGCAAAGCCTTCCTCTACGACCCCGTAAAAAATATGGTGGTTGAAGTGGCGACCATCAACCTTGGTAAGTAGCCTACACGGTTTACCTTGCTCCCACACTCGCTCTGCCTTAGACGGCAGGGCGAGTTTTCGTTATGGTTGAGAGCTTTGGAGTGAAGGGGTTTTTACGACCGAAAATTAATACCACTTTACTTTGAATGTGATATTCTAGGTACGTGAAAAAAGAAGAGTCTTTACGTTTACGTTTCTTTTCGGGGGCACTCTTGTCTGTCACGTTTTTGTGTGCACCTCCTCTAGTAGTATTCGCGGACGAATTTACCGCAACTTCCTATCGCGTTCTTGACCCAGTCATTAACTCGGCCAACTACGGAACGTCAACGGGGTTTCAACTGTGGGGCACGATAGGGCAGGTGGCCGTTGGAACGTCGTCAATCACAAGCTTTTCGTTAAACTCCGGGTTTCTTTCTTTTCCTTATGTTTCCACTCCCGCGGTTTCCGCAACGGCGGGTGATGCACAGGTCGCGCTTTCGTGGAGTGCCTCCGAAGGATTTTTGGGGTGGACGGTCGGTGGATATTCGGTCGGTCAATCTACCGCATCGGGTGGCCCCTATTCGTATGCCTCACTTGGTAACGTCACTTCCTCAACACGAACAGGACTTACGAACGGAACTACCTACTACTTTGTTATTGTGGCAAAAGATAGTTTCGGTAACTTTATCGCCACATCCACCCAGGTTTCCGGTACTCCGGCATCTTCAGGTGGTTCAGGTGGTTCCGGTGGTTCGAGTGGTGGCGGAGGAGGAGGTGGTGGGGGCGGGGGTGGCGGAGGGGGCGGGTCTCCAACTGTGGCACCAGTAGTTACCGGTGCCGTATTCCTTGGACGAGCGTATCCTAAAAGTACCATAACCTTATTAAAGGACGCGCAGGTTGCTGCGACAACGGTTGCGGGAGCCGATGCAAAGTTTCAGATTAGTTTGACTGGTCTTTCTGCTGGAAATTATATTTTTTCGGTCTATGGAGAGGATAAGGATGGAAATAGGTCGTCACTCCTCTCATTTCCGGCAAGTGTTACGGCGGGGGCGACTACCAATGTAAGTGGAATATTTATAACTCCGACTATTACCACGGATAAGAGCGAGGTAAAAAAGGGAGACAACCTCGCAATTTTTGGACAAACCTCACCGCAATCAAGCATTGTCATATCCATCAATTCTGAAACGGAAATCTTCGCACAGGCAAAGTCCGATGCAAGCGGAGTGTACCTTTTCAATCTTGATACGTCGGTACTTGAACTGGGAAGTCACTCGGCAAAATCAAAGTCCGCGGTTTCGGGAGAGATAAGTGCCTTTAGTAAAGCGGTTGCCTTCCTTGTCGGCACAAAAAATGTTGTTACGGAAAAACCACAGGGGCCGAGTAGAAAAAGCCTTCAAGGTGACGTTAATGGAGATAACAAGGTAAACCTTATTGATTTTTCTATCGTTGGCTATTGGTATAAACGCGCAGCTCCACCTAAAAAAGTAGATATAAACAACGACGGTAAGATTGACCTCAAGGACCTGAGCATTATGGCTTACTACTGGACCGGATGATGAAAACAATGCTAATACAACGACATATTTTTCTTCTCGTAAGTGTACTGCTTACGAGCTTTTCACTTTTTTCCCCTCTGTCAGTTTTTGCCACAAAATTTACTCTGGAGACACCGAGTGTTTTGGTTGGAACAGATACTGATTTTGTGGTTTCCGTCTTTGTGGATACACAAGTGGATTCACTGAACGCCTTTTCGGGTGAACTTTCATTTCCAAACGAGCTTCTTGCCCTTTCGCGTATTCGTGAAAGTGGTTCACTGGTCAGTGTGTGGCTGGACACCCCCAAAGCTACTGATCCAAGCCATATATTTTTTTCGGGTATTACTCCCGGAGGCTACCGAGGCGAGCGAGGTCTTCTCTTTGAGATTACTTTCCACACAAGCAGTGAGGGTAAAACGGCTGAGTTCGTTCTCACCAAGCTCCAAGCATTTAAGAATGATGGAAGTGCTACTCCCGCACCCGTTTCTGCAAACATTCTTCGCGTTCTCATTTCTAAAACCGCAACCTCTTCACAAATTGCAGTACTTGAAGACGGCGAACCCCCGGAACAATTTCCAATACAGGTTGCTCAAAGCCCTGATGCATTTGAAGGCAAAAAAGTACTTATCTTTGCGACTCAAGACAAGGGAACAGGACTTGCTTACTATGAAGTGTGCGAAGGATTATTCGCCTCATGTAAGCGAGCCGAAAGCCCGTATGTGCTGAAGCATCAGTGGATGGATGTTTTCCTTACGGTGAACGCTTACGACCAATCCGGAAATATGCGTACGGAAAAGTTATCCACTTTTTCGGCCATTGCGCGATATTCTTTGTATGGAATATTGGGTATACTTGTGGTGTTGCAGTTGTTTTTTATGCTATTTCGCAAACGCTGAAATCCCTGACACAGGGTATTGGCGAAGCACTATGGTGAACCTTTTAAAATATGTTGCGTCGCTTGTGTTTCTGCTCCTACCTACGTGGGCGTTTGCGGCGACGCTTACCTTTTCTCCGTCCTCTACTTCGGTGGCACAGGGTGATACCGTTTCTGTGAATGTAATGGTCGGGAGTTCTGACCAGGCGATGAATGCCGCCTCCGGACTCATCATCTTTCCAAACGATACGCTTGATGTTGTTTCAATCTCAAAGGCAGGTTCTATTGCCACACTCTGGGTGCAGGAGCCTTCGTTTTCAAATTCAGCCGGAACAGTCTCCTTCGAAGGCGTTGTACTTAATCCGGGGTTTACGGGTGCATCGGGAAAGATGCTTACCGTTACTTTCCGTGGCAAATCTGAAGGCTCTGCCAAGCTTGCTATTTCATCCGGCTCGGTGCTTGCAAATGACGGGCAGGGTACTGAGATACTTACAGGTACCGGAAATGCGACTCTTAACGTGTACGAGGCGGTGTCGGCTCCTGCAAAGGAGAGGATGACAGTAATTTCGCCGAAGGCTGAAACAACCATCACTTCACCCACTCACCCCGACCAGGCGAAATGGTATAGCGACAATTCTCCCGAGTTTTCGTGGGTGCTTCCACCGGGAACGAGCGAGGTTCGCACCATTGTAAGTGAAAGTCCACGTGCAACCCCAAGTATTCGTTACGCTCCACCGATTACTGAAAAGACCGTGAGTGACCTTCCTGATGGTACCTTCTACTTCTTACTGCAAGCGAAAACAGCTGGTGGTTGGGGTCCGGTCGCAAAGTTCCAGGTTAACATCGACAAGACAGCTCCCGAAAAGTTTCGCATTAGGTTCCCGAAAGGAACGACAAAAGCGACCCCACAGCCCCTCGTCCTTTTTAGTGCTATCGATAAGGCCTCGGGTATAAATTATTACGAGGTGACACTTGGGGAAGGTAAGCCGGAGTCAACCGAAGCCTCCACCGAGGCGAATCCCTATATACTTCCCAAGCTGGAGCCAGGCTCATATGCCGTTAGTGTGTCAGCCTATGACCGAGCGGGTAACGTAACGACGGAGACGGAGAAATTTACCATTGAAGGATTGGAATCGCCGACCATTATTTCCTACAGCGAGGAAATAACGGTAGGAGACACGCTCCGAATCAAAGGCAAATCGTATCCTGATGCGTCGGTTGAAGTTACCATAAGTGAAGATGGGAAACCGGTCACCTCGGAAATTGCGCAGACTAATTCCGCCGGAGATTTCGGAATGGTTATCGGCAAGCGACTCTGGGCGGGCGAGTATACCTTTACCGCACGGGTCACCGATAGTAAGGGAGCGCGAAGTCCTGAAACGAAGCCCTATGCCGTTACCGTTCGCTTCCACTTCTTTACCGATGCCGTCACCTTTATCGTCAACTACTTCTTCATTGTCCTTGCATTCCTACTCGGCATTCTGATTATCATCGCTTTGGGTATCTGGAGTTACTTCAAGCTCCTGTGCCTCACACGCAACCTGAAGAAAGAGAGCGAGGAAGCGCAGTCGGTCCTACATCGCTCATTCAAGATGCTTCGCGGAGATGTGGATGTGCACATCAGAAAGCTTACGAAGGCTCGTGACTCAAGAGTACTTACGAGCGAAGAGATGGCATTTCTCAAGCACTTTAGTAGTGACCTATCGGATGCCGAGGCAATTATCGCAAAGGAAGTAGCCGATACCGCACCCGTGAAGAAACGAACGCGAAGAAGTACCCCAAAGGCACCGCCGGAAAACACAGACGCGGTGGTATAGCTAAAGCGAGCAAAACGAAAACTGCCCTGAACGGGCAGTTTTTGCATGTTGACATTGATACTCCATCGGGTAAGCTGTGCTCTAGAAAATGGGAAATACTCCCGAACAAGGCAGAGTTCAATCTGCCACTGAACCTATGTAAAACTATGCCAAGCATACCTGAAAACGCAGCCCGACAACATCTTGTTGGTCTGCCACTTCAACGGCGCGGTAAAGTCCGCGATACTTATGAAGGATTGACCGACTCCACCTGTATCTTCCCGGTGGCGACCGACCGAATTAGTGCCTTTGATTTTGTGCTTCCAACTGAAATCCAGGGAAAGGGTGAAGTGCTCACCGCCATGAATGTGTTTTGGCGGACCGAGCCTCTTGCGTCCGTAATCGGTCCGAACCACGACCTCGTTGCCTTCGGCACAGGCGTTGATGCGTTTCTACCGGATGAACTCAAGAACAACTCCGCCCTCCAAAAACGATCACTTGTTGTGAAGAAAAAGCCCATGTGTTCGTTTGAGGGCATTCCACGCGGATACCTTACCGGCACTGGGCTCGAGGCTTACGAAAAAAGCAATCCCCACTGCGTGTGCGGACACTTAATGCCACACGGGCTTTACGACGGTTCGGAACTTCCACGTCCCATCTTTACGACAACCACAAAAGCGGAAGTGGGACACGATACCCACATTCTCTTTCAAGATGTACAGAGTCGGTATGGTGATAAACCTGGAATACTTGGCATGGCCATGTATTCGGCAGCGCAGGAGTATGCGAAATCTCGTGGCCTTATCATTGCCGATACTAAGTTTGAGTTTTGGAAGGATGATGACGGAACGGTCGGTATTGGCGATGAAGTCCTGACGCCGGACTCTTCTCGATTTTGGCTCGCTCCTATATGGCGTAAGTCCCAGGAAAAGAAACAAAGCCCGGCAGGAATGGACAAAGAGTTTGTCCGCAAGTTCCTAAAGGGGCTGAACGTTGACCTGCTGGATCCCGAAAATCCTAAACACCTCAAGCGAGTAAGTGCCGTCGCTCTTCCTGAGAACATCTGTCGGGTAACCGCCCAGCTCTACCGATACGCCTTTTGGAAACTCGTGGGCTCTAAGCTAGAAAAGTATCAGCGTGAGAAAATGGGTATTGCGGTACGTGACCGTCGCCTGCGAATTGAGATAGTTATCGGAAGCGAGAGCGATCGACCTCAATTGGAGAGGGGTCTTGCTGTGCTCAAAGGGCGCGCCGATTTTCGTGTCACGGTGCTTAGCTGCCACCGAAACGACGACCTTCATGAGACGCTTGACGACTTTGTGAAGCACGAGCTTCTGAAGGCCGACATCGGGATACTCTGTGCAGGAGAGGCAGCCGCACTTCCCGGTATTGGGAAGACAAAGACCTGCAAGTACGGACGACCGGAATTGCCAATTATTGGCGTCGCCTGCAAAGGGAAGAACGAGGAAGCTGACCTAGCGGCCAAGCTTTCCATCAAGCGACTCCCCGGTCAGCCAGTGGAGCTCGACCCACACGGCGAACCGTACTTCGCTGCGTCAGGATTTGAAGCAGCCTGCATGGACGCCTTGGAGCATGAGTTCCTCCCAAAAGCAATTGAGTCAAAGCCATCTGTTACTGGTACGTGGATGTTTTAGGCTAAAAAAGAAAAAAGCGCGTCGCCCGAGAGTTCTTCTCGGGCGATTTTTACATGTAAGGAGCGACCAGCACGTAAGCTTGTCGCGAGATGACATGCTGTGTGCATTAAACAAGAACGGGCTCCTCTCGAGGGTCGACGGGGGCGTCGTGCCATACTTTAGACTCATTTGGTGCTTTGCGAAACATTTTATAGACACCGTTTTGGTCAACACCCTCGCGGTGTCCAACCCATCCTTCATCCTCCATGCGATGAAGGTCTCGACAAAACTGGCAAACGGGGACCGTGCCATCAAGTAAGGTTTCCAGCTCCAGGTGAACCGTGCGTCCAGCCTTCCACTCAATAAAACTTAATACAGTGAGGTAGTCGTTTTCCGAGGGTTTCCGCACACGTGGTTCAAGTAGTTTCCAGATGCTTACGAGAGCAACCGTACCGACAACCAAAAGAAGAAGTATAGAGTTCATAAAGGGTTCCTTCCAAAAAGAAAATAGCACGCTCCGTTATTGGTGTCAAAAGTCAGAGCAAGGTGTCTTAGAGCCTATCCACTATCCTCCCCCTGTCCAAAAACTCATATTTTTGGCTACAAACCATCGTCTCGCCTTTAGCGTAATACAATTACGCTTCAGGCTCCGACTCGTTTTTCGCCTAAAAATATGAGTTTTTGGACTTGGGTACCACGAGATAGTGGACAGGCTCTTACGAAGAGGAAAGGTCCGAAGCTCCTTCATTGCATTTTCTCTACTTTTATCGTACTATGTAGGAGTAATTTTCTGGCCGAGAGGCCTCATTTTTTATATCAATTATGGAAATCCGAAATATTGCCATTATCGCGCACCCCAGTAGTAAAACCTTGCAGCCTCGGTTTACTACGGGGCAGGCGTCAACCACTAACTAATATGGAAATAAGAAACATTGCAATTATCGCCCATGTGGACCATGGAAAGACGACTCTTACTGATGCTATTTTGAAGCAATCGGGTGTGAGTAAGGAAGGCGCCTCAATGGACTCAAACGCGCTTGAACAGGAGCGTGGTATTACCATTTACGCAAAAAATACGTCCATTCCCTACAAGGGTGGAAAGATAAACATCGTGGACACCCCCGGACACGCGGACTTCGGTTCCGAGGTGGAGCGGGTGCTTCGATCGATTGATTGCGTGCTTCTCGTGGTGGACGCGCAGGAAGGTCCGATGCCCCAGACGCGTTTCGTCCTTAAGAAGTCGTTGGAGCTTGGTCTTAAGCCGATTGTCATTATCAACAAGATAGACAAGCCAGCGGCCGACCCGGACCGTACCCACGAACAGGTGCTGGAACTTTTCTTTGAGCTTGGCGCGAATGACGCACAGGCGAACTTTCCTGTGGTCTACGCCATCGGTCGCCAAGGTATTGCGAAGAAGAATCTTACCGATGTGTCTACCGATCTTTCTCCACTTTTGGAAACGATTGTGGAGCATGTCCCGAGTGTAGACACACCCGAACTTATCGCAAAACCACTTCGTCTTCAGCCGTTTAACCTCGCGTACGACAACTTTCTCGGACGTATGGCGGTAGCTCGTGTCTATGAGGGTGTGGCGAAGCCCGGAATGAGCGTGTTTGTACGAAATCAAAAAGGGGAGACACGCACCGGAAAAATATTGAAACTTTTTACTTGGAAGGGAATGGAAAAGATTGAGGCAAGCGAGGTGCAGGCGGGTGACATTACGCTTATCGCAGGACTTACCGATATTGAAATCGGTGAGACGGTGTCTGTTGAGGAAAATGCCGTGGCACTTCCGCTTATTGCGATTGACGAGCCAACGATTGAACTTCAGTTTCTTATCAATACTTCGCCGTTTGGCGGACAGGATGGTAAGTACGTGACCTCACGTCAAATTCGCGAATATCTTGAGCGCGAGCTTGAAGTGAACGTCGGACTTAAAGTTGATTTTTCTTCCAACGAATATTTCAAAGTGCTCGGCCGTGGTGAACTTCATGTCGCCATTCTTCTTGAAAATATGCGCCGAGCCGGCTACGAAGTGCAGGTGTCACAACCGCAGGTTATCATCCGCACCGAAAATGGTGTGAAGCAAGAGCCGTTTGAGGAAGTCATTGTGGATACACCGTCTGAATATCAGGGTGTCGTGATTGAGAAGCTTGGCCGTCGCGCGTTTCAAATGCGCGATATGACCGAGCGAGATGGCATTGTGCGTATTACCTTTGAAGGTCCGACGCGAGGCATTTTGGGCTATCGAAATCAGTTCGTCATTGATACGCGAGGCGAAGGGATTATGTCGTCACGTGTTGTGGGCTTTAACCCGTACGCGGGAGAGATTCAGAAGCGACTTGTGGGCTCCATGGTATCAATGGCGACCGGCAAGGCGCTCGGCTATGCCCTCTGGGGTTTCCAGGAACGCGGTGTGCTCTACATTGGTCCCGGAACGCCCGTCTACGAAGGTATGGTTATCGGCAACACCTCAAAGGGTGAGCAGATGGAAGTAAACCCGACAAAAGGAAAGCAACTCACGAACGTCCGCGCATCGGGAACCGACGAAGCGATTGACCTCGTTCCACCTTATGAAATTACGATTGAACGCGGACTTGAGGTGATGGCTGAGGATGAATATCTTGAAATTACGCCAAAGAATGTGCGTCTTCGAAAGCAATTTCTTACTGATATAGATAGGGCGAGAGCGAAGAGGAAGGATGGAGTGAAATAAAAGAAGAATAAAAAGCGAGCTTGACCAAGCTCGCTTTTTATTGTAATATCAACATCAGATAAACCCATAAGGATACGCTTGAAAAAGAAAAACAAAAAGACTTCAAACCCCATTCTCATTGTCCTCAGTGTAGGTCTGCTTCTCGTCGCCTGCATACTCGTCCCCCACCTTCTTCCTCAGAAGGCACTGGAACGAAGCCCGGAAGGTGCGGAAATTGCAGTCTCCAATGCTGTGGCTCACTTACGTCAACTAAAGACGCGGTATCTTACAAAGAAGATGCAGCAAACCGACGTATGGTGGCTTCTTGACCCTCCCGCATTAAGTGACAGGGAGAAGATTACGAGCTTGGCTAACGGTCAAATCACAAAGGTTAAGGAGATGCTCAAGTCATACAAAGATGTCTCTGCATTTGCAGCCAGCGTGGCTGAACGACACGATTCGTTTTTTGTTACTCTTGCCATTGCTCCGGCAGCGTCGGTTGCCGTAATGGGCGATGAAGAAAGAAAGCAAGCAGGGAAGTCAACAGAATTATCATTTGTCCCTAAAAATGTTGTTCCACGGATGCCAGGTTCCTTCAGTATATACTGGCGATCCGATTGGGGTCTGTTGATGAGCGCCGTGGAATTTCCGCGAGCAGTATTTCCCGGATTGCTTTTCCACGAGCTTGGACATGGATATCTTCACCCCGTTGGACCAGATACGAAATACCATTCCCCAAATTCTGTTGACTACGCATTGGAGGAGTGCCAAATGCACGAGCTCGAAACCCTAGTTATGGATAAGGCTTCCACTGGTCAATTCCAAAAGGCACTGTCTCGTATTACTGCGCGGCTTCTCAAAAACAAGTCTATAGATGACTTTATTCAGGGCATCGTAGCAGAGGACTTTTCTGTGCTGGACGCATCGCTTGGTGCCACTGAGGCAGGTTTGGAAACATCAAGCCTGCTCTATGCTCACTATGTAATGGCCATCGGGCTTGACTACCTAGGCCAAAATAAAGGTGGCGATTCTAAAAAAGTTGAGCTCTTTCGGCTGATGGAGCAGTCGCTCTGACAAGCTTTCAATTCGAACGGCGTTCCACATCACGAACGCCGTTTTACTTTTATAGGCAAAAGCAAAACCATGATTTAGCAATAGTATGCTATAGCATACTATTGCTAAATCTAGGGTAACTGAACTACTTCGGTTTGGTTTATCCTCGTGAGTCCCCAGACGGCAAAAAGAAGCAAAAGCATACCCCCGAGTTGGACGGGCTTCAAAAAGAAGCCGAGGGTTGCGGCGTTCACGATAACGGAGAGAAATGGGAATCCAAGCTCGGCGAGTGTTGCGATAGAGGCCTTAGTCGTTTGCAAACCTTTGTAATAAAGAAAAAGGGAGGTAAAGCCGGAGGTGAGCGCAATAATAATGATAAAAATAATATCCTTACCGGTAAGTGCGTTTATGGTCGCGAGTACACCGCTTTGGAAGTTGAGTGCCGTAAGAAAAAGAAAAGCGATAAGAAAGCGAAGCGCGGTTACGGTTTTAAAGCTCACCGAGGTACCGAGGACATAGCGACCAAGCACCGTCCCGATAGCCCAGAGTGCTGCAGCGCCAAGTGCGAAAGCCACACCAATCGTATTTGGGTTCCAGGCTTCGCCAACGTAAAGCTCGGGTTTAAGTTCGGGGAAAGAAATAATGTACGCGCCAAAAAGCGCAAGTATCGCCCAGAGCCAAAATCGCCGGCCAAGCTTTTCATTGAGAAAGGTAGTTGCAAGGGTGATAACAATAAGTGGTTGGAGTTTCTGAAGCACAATCGCAACCGAAGGATTTACGTACGCGAATGCCTTGGTGAACATAATAGAGGCGAGGGCTGAAGCCCCGATGCCAATCACGAGAATTGCGAGCCACTGCTTGACGCTGAGACGCTTGATTTCGTTCCATCCGCTAAAAATAAACGGGAGGATAAGCAGAATGTTTACGGCGTGCTCAACGAGCACTATGAAGCTCGCACTAAGTGTCTGTGTCAGGTGGTAGCGAAATGGCGCGTCGGTCGCCCACAGCATCGCCGCGATGAAAATCAGGACAGGCCCCCACTTTGTGATACGTTGTTCAAAAGTTTTCTTTACCCCATTACCAAAACCACTTATGGGCTGGTTGTTGTTAAATACACTCATATACGAAAAAGTAAATAAGGAATTTTGTTAAAGAATATCCCCAGTTTTGGTGTTGGGGCATCGCTAAAGTATAGCATAACACTTGTTGACAAAGCACTAGCCTGCGGATAGGGTTACCGGAGCACTGTTCTCTGTATCTCGGTAAAAACAGGCTTTCACAACAACCTGAACCCCAAAATAACGAATGAAAAAAGTTACTGCACCTACCTACGCACAGGATGGAGTCAATGTGGACGCGGGTGACACCTTCAGCAGTTTTGCTGGTAGAGTGTGTCGTGCCAGCTACAAAAACTCTCGCTACATTGAAGTTATTGACCGCTCAAAAGGACTTTTCCGAGGTCCACGAACCTGTCGACACCGGCACCTCGCACCTGACTGCGAGTTTAGTCTGGAACCCGACGGCAACGGCACGAAGCCCATCATTACCACCGCGGCACTTGCCCATACGGATTCGGGCGCAGACCTTTTCGCCATGACCGGCATGGACAGTATTCGCTACGGAGGAAAACCGCTCGTGCTGGTTAATCAGCTCGATGTCTCCTCGCTCGGGAAGCCCGGGGAAAAGTCATTTGAACTTTTCCGCAATATGATGGACGGGCTCGGCGTGGTTGCGCGAAAGCAGAACGTGGTGCTCCTGAAGGGCGAGACAGCGGAGATGAGCGTCTGTATCGCCTCCGAAAATCCTTCCGCCACCACAAAGTACAACTGGTGCGGAACGATGTACTCGGTATTCCACGAGAACGCGCTTATCACCGGCGACGGTGCCGCTCCCGGTCAATCGGTCATCGCGCTTTATGACCCGGGCCTTCGAGCCAATGGCGGAAGTTCTGCCCGCAAAGCCTTTGCAAAACGATACGGTACGGAGTGGTGGAACAATCCGGAAGCCGAAGCAGACATCAAAGCGGCCGCAACTCCTTCCGCTCTGTACGAGAACTTTCTCGCAAATCTGAACGGTTGGGATGACCTCAAGGATGGGGTGCCCCAACCCAATGTTAGGATTCACGGCATTGCGCATATCACGGGCGGCGGGATTCCATCGAAATTTTTCAACGATTTCCTGAAACCGCGCGGACTTTCGGGGTTGCTCCCGAATTTGTGGGAGCCTCCTGATATCATGCAAAAGTTTGCAGGGTGGCGGGGAGTCTCGGGAAGAGAACCCTACGAAATATGGCACGGCGGCCAGGGAGCGCTCCTGGTTGTAGACGAGGCATCTGCAAGGACGGTCATCGCGCGCGCGGTGCAGTGGAATGTTGATGCAAAATTAGCGGGCTTCATCATTGCTGGGGAAAAACCCTCACTTTCAGTCACATCAAAGTTCGATGGCTCGACTTTGGTTTGGGAGTGAGTCTGCTTTTGTGAGTAAAGACTGTATAGGTAAGAGGACTCGAAATCGGGTCCTCTTTTTCTGTAATGTGTTCTCAAATGGTTCGGCTTTGTATGTATATCGAAATAAGCTATGATTCACCTAATGGCTGAAGCTCCGAAAGAGAAGGATAAATCAAAATCGTGGTATTCAAGACGCACTGTTAAAATCTGCGTGGGAGTGTTTTCCGCAGTTGTTCTGGTGTGTGTGCTTGTCTTTGCGGTCTTGCCGAGTGGACGAGGTACTCCAAACGGAGTGGTGGAAGAAACGTACACACTGGTGCGCGACAAGATTTCAAAGAGCGCGGCGATTGTGCTCGCGCTCCCGAAAGGGGTTACGCTGACTCCGGTGGAGGCGGCGGAAAAGGTGAAGTTTGAACCGGTACTTGCCGGAAAGTGGGTGGCAGGTCCTGCCGCGGAGCAGCTTTTCTTTGAGCCGAGCAGTAAGCTTGTCGAGGGTAACTACTATACCGTATCGCTTCAAACGGCAGATGGCATACTGTCGAAAGATTTCTTGGTAGACGAAGACCCGAAGGTGCTTGCTGTTTTCCCGCGTGAAAAGTCGGAGGCACCGGAGAACAGTGAAATCACGATTGTATTCAATCGGCCGATGGTTCCGCTCACCACACTCGATGTTTTGGAGGAGCGCGACATTCCGGTTGAGATAACCCCCACGACGAAAGGAAAGTTTAAATGGATAAGCACCCGAAATCTTCAATTTATCCCGGAGACGCATCTTGTTCGTTCTGCAAACTACACTGTAAAGGTGAAGGAGGGTTTTGTGTCGATGGACGGGCTTTCCATAAAAGGTCTCACGCATACGTTTACGACACGACCGCTTCGATACGGAGATGCGATACCCGACGAGCAGACGCTGTACAACGAACCGCGACTTATTCACTTCAATCAGCCGGTTGATTTGCAGCGAACCAAAGGAGAAGTCAGCCTAGTGCACATGGGTGAACGGGCGGAGGTTCCGGTTGTTGTCAAGTACGGAACACGAGTGCTTTTTGATGAAGCGAGCCGAAAATCAACAGAGTATATTGATAAATCCGTACTTGCGGTGTATCAGGCGAAAGACCGCTTTGGCCGCGCAGAGTTCTGGGATTTTAATACGTCATATATCCTTCGGCTCGGGAAAGCCTATCCGCTTGAGGGCGATACTCTGCTTAGCGAAAAGCGGGAAAGCACTTTCCTCGTTCCTGAAGTGATTGAGAATGTCAGCGCGACCTCGCTGCGGACAAATTACGCCCACCCCGACCTATTCGACCCGATGGGGAAACTGTGGGTGAATTTTTATGAAGACATAAACAAAGACGCTTCCAGCATCACGGCACCACATCTCAAGAAAATCGAGTATGGGGAAAAGTGCAAACTTGATGAATACGGCGCGGAAGTGTATGTGGGCGGCGTGTGTGAAAAGGAGCTTGATAGAAAGCAGATTAGCCTTACCTTTGAGCCCGATGCGTTTGGGCTTGGCGAGAAGTTTTCTCTTGAGTTCAAGAAAATCGTGAGCACGTCCGGTGTGTCACTGATTGCCGAGCCGATTGTGCGAAAGATTACCGTCTACCCGCCGCTTCGCATCACAAAAACCGTACCCGACTCAGGCGGAAAGGATGCGAAACTCACCAAGCTCACGATTTGTTCAAATACGCCGATAGCAGAGCTTACCGAGGAGAACTTCTCGGCGCGCATTACCTCCACCCCCAATTTCGGTAAGTGGAACTGGAACGGTTCATACCAAATAGGCGCGGGGAACAACGAAACTCCGTGTGCGGTAGACGAGTTTGAAACTTCGCTTCGCTACGGACTAACTCCCGGAACGCACTATGAACTGTCACTCAACCTTGTGGATGATTTCGGTGGCACGGTAAGAAAGTCGCTTGCGTTCGACAGTGGAAAAATCGAGTCAATGTATCGAACGTTCACCCACCTGCAGAAGGCGTACAACGTAACTTCTCCGGAGCGCACGAAACTCGTCTACGGCGCGGAAAATTTTGAGTATGTGAATCTGCATATTTGCCAAATGAATGCACAGACGATGCTCCGCTCGATAAGTTCGGAAACGCGTCCCGCGCCGACTCTTTCGGGCGAAAGTCTTTCCTGTGTACAAACGTGGACTAAGCGTATTGAACTTCCCAAGCGATACTTCTCCGTCAATTTTTTCGAGGTTGACCTCAAGCAGTATGTCCAAAATCCTCTCGGGCATTACGTACTCACCTTCAGTCACCCGGAGTATCGCAAGAGTATCTACGATTATCGCACCGGGGAAACGACAAGTAGCGAACTAATCTATGAGCGGTCATTCCTTACGGTCACAAATCTCGCGGTTCAGGAAAAAAAGATTGAAAGCGGCGAGTACTCATTTGATGAGCATCCTCCCCTTACGCAGAAGGTTCAGCTCGAGAGTAGGGGAAATCTCTACTGGGTGACGCATTTCGGAACGCTTGCTCCCGTCTCGGGTGCACAGGTTGCTCTGTACCAAAAAAATGGCGTATGGGCGTCGGGGGGAAAGACTAATGCCGAAGGCATTGCGCGAACTCCCGTGGCTACTCGAGTGGTCGCGGCGATAGTAACTTCTGGTGCTGACAGTGCGATTGTCTCAAATGAGACCGATAAGTTTCAGTGGGCGTCATCGCTCGCCTCTGCGCAGAAAACCTATATCTATTCCGACCGACCTATCTATCGACCCAGTGAAGATGTCTTCATCAAAGGAATTTATCGGATTGGGTACGATGGCGAGTATGAAATCATACGGGACCGAAAGGCCGCAATCACTATCTATGACAGTCGTGGCGAAATCGTTACGACGAGCGAAGCGGATATTTCCGAGAACGGCACGTTCACCTATAAACTACCGCTCGCAAAGACGGCTCCGCTCGGCATGTATCGTATAGAGGCTCTTGGCGGGTACGGCTATTTCGAGGTTGAGGAGTACGTGCCTGCGTCGTTTAAGGTGGATGTAACAAGTGGGAAAGAAGAATATATTGCGGGTGAAAAGATGGAACTTGGCGTTGATGCCGCCTACTATTTCGGCGTGCCGCTTGAGAAGGGTGATAGCGTCGAGTATTCCATACTCGCGCAGGACTACTACTTCGACCGCTATACGGATGAATACTTTCAGTTCGGAAAGGGTTGGTACTACGGAGGCAACGGCGGGTACGGCGATCGATTTATTCTGCGAGGAAAAACAACACTGAATGAAAAAGGGAAGGCGACCATCGAGCAACCTCTTGATTTTGAGAAGTTCTTCAAGGGAACCGGGCAGGCTGAAGGGAATGCTGACCGTAGCAAGATTTTCACCGTAAATATCACCGTGAAAAACAAGCAAGGGCAAACCGTGTCCGCTCGAAAATCGCTTATCGTGCATCGCGGAGCATTTTATCTCGGCGCGAATTTGGAGCACCGCTACTTCGGTAAAGGTGACCAAAACAAAATACTGGTGAAATCGGTAGATACGAAGGGGAAACCGGTCGCGCAAAGTGGAATTGAAGCGACTATCTACAAACTCACATGGGAATCATTCAAGCGACAGGAAGTAGACGGACGTTTCTACTATCGGTCGGAGGAAAAGAGAGTGGCGGTGAAGACCTTCAAAATGAGCACGAACGCGTCCGGAAGTGACGAGGCGGCGTTCAGTGTCGAGGAGCCCGGCGAGTACGAACTTGAGCTCAAGGCGACCGACCGGAGCGGCAACCCCGTTACGTCAGCGCTTGATTTCTATGTTTATGGCGAGGGGGTTGTTTCGGTGCGACAGAATAATAATGAGACGCTCGAACTCGCAGTTGACAAAAATACGCTCAAGGTGGGCGAAACGGCAAACGTCATCATAAAATCTCCGTTTTCGAAAGGGAAGGCTCTCGTTACCATCGAACGTGGAAGGATTTTTGACTATCAGGTAGTCGATGTAAATCAAAGCCTTATAAATATAGGGGTACCTATTAAGGAAAATTATCTTCCGAATGTCTACTTTTCGGTGATTTTGCTTTCACCGAGACCGGAGGTGAAGTATGGACAGGTTGCATTCAACATAAGCACTGCCGAGAAGGAGCTTTCAATCTCGGTGCATTCAGATAAGAAAAATTATCTTCCGGGCGAAAAGGTTACGCTCTTTGTAGAGACAAAAGATTCGAGCGGAAAGCCGGTATCGGCTGAAGTTTCGGTCGCGGTGGCCGATATGAGCGTACTTGCACTTAAAGGAAATCCGAAACAAAACCCGGTGGCGTTTTTCTACTCGGGATTTCCACTCGGAGTGTCCACTGCTTCTAATATCAAAAACATTCTGTATGAGGCTGAAGTTCCTACGGGAACAAAGGGTGGAGGCGGAGGAGACGGTGATCTTGCAAAGAAAAAGCGGGGAGATTTTAAAAGCACCGCGCTCTGGCAGGGAGTGGTACAAACTGGCTCTGATGGAAAAACGCAAGTTCTGTTCACGCTTCCCGACAATCTAACTACGTGGCAGAGCGAGGTCGTCGGCATCACCAAAGACACCAAAGTCGGGGTCGGCTATTCGGAGCTCGTCGCTCGAAAAGAAGTGATGGTGACTCCGCTTAAACCGCGCTTTATCGTCCCAGGAGATACTTTCAAGCTGGGGGCGAAAGTGTTCAATCAATCCGATAGAGCGATTCGTTTTAACATCAAGGCCGAGAGCCAGACGCTCGTACTTACGGGAGCAAAGAATGCGTTTGAGAAAATCGGGGCCGGAGAATCGGTGGCGGTGTATTTTGACGCCAAGGCACCGGAGGGGACGGATGAAGGTGCGCATACATTCACCATTTCCGCCGAAGGTGGCGACCTTTTGGACAGTGTGGAAGATAAAATCGTTATCAAGAAGAATGACACATACGAATCGGTCGCAACTTCGTTTTCAACCTCGAAAGAGCGTGCCCGTGAATATGTGTTCCTGCCCGAGAATGTGGTACCCGATAAGGGGGCGCTGACCATTACCGCGAACTCGACACTCGCAATGTATCTTGAGGGAGGTCTCACGTACCTTATCGCGTTCCCGTATGGATGCTCGGAACAGATTGCGAGCAAGCTCTCCGCTATTGCCCTTATGCGGCGAGCGGCCGCGGCAAAAGACAATCTTGTCGCGTTCGAGAAAACGCGAGTCGAATTTGAGGGACAAAGTTATTCTCCAAACGACCTTATCGAAATCGGGCTTTCACGCATCTACGCGAACCAGACAAGCGAAGGAGGATTCACCTACTACTCGGGGATGCCATCCGACTTCTATCTCTCCGTTCATATTTTGAACACGCTCGAGGATATCCGTCGTGCCGGCTATGCAGTAAAGCCGGAGGTCGTGCAATCGGTGTCGAAGTTCATAACGAATGGGGCGCTGTATGACGACCACTACCGAAAGAATCAGGACCTCGTTATTGTGGCCGCCTATGCGCTTGAACGTGCGGCAGAGGCAACCGGGGCGGGCAACCCACTTCGGAATAAGGTTCTAGAGGCCGCCAGCAATCGAAAATTCGTCCGCGAAACCGGTTCGAATCTTTCACTTTCCTATCTTGCGCTCATTCTTTCGGGAAGTAGCTACCCGACTTCACTTCAAGGTGAGGTGCTCTCGACACTTGAGAATCGCCTGACGATTGATGGCCGTGGCGCGTTTATGAAGATGGGAGACCGTCCCGTCGTGTACGCCTACTACGAGACGCCCATCAAGGATACTTCGCTCCTACTTCGCGCGTGGGTCAAGTCAAAGAAAGACCACGAGCTTACCGATAAGGTGCTTCGATGGCTCTTGAAGAGCCGTTCAAAAGACGGGTCGTGGGGCTCTACCAACAACACGCTTTCGGCGATTGAGGCTCTGACAGAGTACCTCGAATGGAAGAAGGAAGCGGATTCGCATTTCGAACTTTCAATCCTGATGGACGAAGTCGCAAAGAGCGTATTTACCTTTGATAAGACAACGAACGAAAAGACTTCCTTGCTCGCGATCCCCGTCGTGGACATCGTGAAAGGGAAGATGCACACAATTGACTTTCTGAAGAAAAATCTGAATGACCTTGCGAATACCTTTTACTACGACCTTTCTCTCACCTATTTCCTGCCGATAGATTCGGTTCCCGCTCGTGACGAAGGTTTTGCCGTCGAGCGCAACTTATATGCACTTTCCGATATGGAGCTCTTGCATCCGGTGAACGAGGCGAGGGTCGGTGATGTTTTGAAAGGAGTACTTCGGATTACGGTATCGAAGGAACGTCGGTTTGTGGGGATTGAAGATTTCATTCCGGCCGGTACCGAACTTGTAAACTTCAATCTTGATACGGAGGACCAGTCACTTAAGAATGGAGAAGCTTCGGGAGCTCATGGTATGAAGAGTGGCGCGGGCCGAAACCTTGCGTCAGTGCTCGGGCTTGGCGAAAAGGAAGAGCTTCCTGACGAGGTGTACAGTGGGGTAATCGCTTCGCGCGAAAAACTCTATGCGGATGCGGAGGAACTACGCGACGACCGTCTGTTCCTTTTCAAGGAGAATCTTCCGGCGGGCGTGTATGAGTATACCTACTTTGTACGAGCGCTCGTCCCCGGAGTGTTCCATCACCTTCCCGCGGTTGTGAGCGAACTATACTTCCCGGAAAACTTCGGCCGCACCCGCGGCGAGTACTTTACTGTAATCCAGTAAATAGTTAATTTGCCTGTGTATTACACGTTTACTTTCTGCTATCATACTCTAAAGTATAGTAGTAAAACGAATTAAGGTATGCCAAGGGCAAGACCACAATTCATCCCGATGAAAGAACGACAAGAACTTCTCCTGGAGTTTTGGACTACTCTCGCGCTTCTCGAAAGCGTTGAGGAGATTAAGAATTTTCTGAAGGATATGCTGAGCGAAACGGAGGCCATTATGCTTGCAAGACGTCTGAAGATTGCAAAGCTTATCTATGCCGGATGGAACTACGACAAGATTGAAAAAGCACTACACACCTCTGCCTCTACTATCGCAGCGGTTCATTCATGGTTGGATGGCGGATTTGGTGGATATATTCAAGGACTCACAAAACTTAGAAAAGAGCTACAGCGGCAGGAAGGGTTGCAAGAGAAAAGACAGGAAGCACGCGAGCCGTTTTCACTGGAGTATCTCAAGAAAAAATACCCGCTCCACTTTTTACTTTTTAATGCAGTTGATGACATCAAGTACCGTCCTCCCAGACGACTGAAAAACTGACATTTTATTCTGCTATCATACTTTAGAGTATAATAGTAAGGATTTTTGTATGGGTTCAAGTTTCCTTGAGGTGTTGATTATGTGCACTGTCAGTTCGAGAGCTAACAAAAAAAGACGCCCCGGACTTGCAGCCCAGGGCGTCGTTACACACGGTATTTTTTCTGCTTTTGGAGTACAGGTTGAACGGCCTTGAAAAGGCAATTTTTGTCCTCCACATATAGAGCCGTTCCAAGCGCCACAGAATTACAAGGATTTTTCCGGGTTTCGACATAAAAAAAGACGCGCCAACCATGGGTTGGAGCGTCGTTGTGTGATGTGAATTTCTAATTTGTTCGGGGCTACTCCGTAATCCTGGTAACCCGAAAGAACTGGTAAGGGCTGAGGGGCATCAGGGGCCCTCCCGCAGTCATAACTTCCGCAGTAGCATCACCCACAAGGAATGTTTTCCACAACTTCAGGTCAGCACTGTTTTCTATGTGATAACGTGCCCCCTTAACGTTGCCGCTTATTTCAAATTGAAAGTGCGGTTCAGCAATATCGGCGTTTGCTCCCACAAATCGGAAGTTTTTCAAGATGAGAGGTGGCGGTGTGTTGATGATGAAACTTCCGTCACTCGAATCGGAGCTGGATTTATTGTACCAGCACTATCATCAGCACCCGAGACTCTGATAGTGTATGTGCCATCTGGAACGAGAGATGTTCCTCCTAGTCCGAAAACGAGCCCGACAACACCAGTATTCCATGCGTAGGAACCTGTATTGGAAACATCGCTAGCGATTAGGTACTCAGTACCCGTGACTGGGTATGGAGTTAATATAATCGCTATGGCTGCGTTTGAACTAAACTGTTGGCTTGACCATCTGACTACGTTGGTAGCATTTCTCCTCCAGGTCTCTCCCCCATTCGGACTAAGGACGGTGAGTGAAGGGGTTGGGGTTGCTGGTGCGGTGATGGTGAAGTAAGCAGATTCAGCTTGCGCTCCATACATCCTGTCTTCAGTTAGGTAGAAGGCCTCAATTCGCCACTGCCCGGGAGAAGTACTCGCAGGTACTGTCCAAGTATAATTCCCAGAATTTGAGACGGTCGTAATTTCGGCCCCCCCAAGTTCTGTGCTTGTACCCAACTGTTTATAGGTGAGCAGGATTTTGCCGTTTTCAGAAATGCCGCTCGTTTCCCATGCAATGGGATAACTTCCACCAGCCTGCAGAATAATCCCGCTCGTCGGTGAGATAACAGAAAGAGAGCGGGTGGTACCGAGTGGCAGGTTGATAGTAAATGCGGAATCGCTTAAATCCTCCGAGAGAATGGGGCTGTTCCAGTGCACCGCACCAGGAGCAAACAACTCCGCCTGAATCTTATAGATTTCCCCAGATTCACGAAGCACCCGAGGTATCCAGTTTATTGTTCCATTTGCCTCGTTTGTGCTGCTCCCAATTCCATAGCCCCATGACACGACCCCATTTACAATTCCTCGTACTGATATCCCTACGGTAGAGCCAGTCGGAGCATTAACCGAGACCCAGGAAATTGGTATCGGTACACCATCAATGAGCGGCTCTCCTACATTCGGATTAAGGACGGTGATTGAGGAAATTGGAGCCCTCGGTGCAATAATGGTAAACGAACTGTCAGACTCATCGGACCCATCGCCTGTTAGTCTGCCGTCGCCTCCCAGTGGATAGATCTTTACACTATAGGTTTTTGCTCCAAAGTTGCTTGCCGAAGTCAAACTGGTATCAGACGGTACGGTAAAGTTGAATGAACCATCGTTTTCGGTCTCCTCGGCAATTATGGTACCTGTTCCAGACTCGAATTGGTTCCCAAAATAGTAGTACACCCTAATCTGAACTTTCTGAGCCGACCCCGTACGGTTCCATCTGATTTCATAGGTTTTTCCTGTCTCCCACACTTCGTTTCCGTTGGGATAAAGGAGTGTGACTGCGGTGTCGCGACTGTTTTCCACATAGAAGGTTATCTCACGTGACACAAATTCCTGGAAACCGTTTGCATTGAAGCTCTGGACTTGGCATCATTCTGGTCTTTCGTGTCCAGCCACCACCCAATATGATACGTTCCGTTCCCTCCCGACGGGACCGCCTCACAGATGACAGGTTCACCGATACGGGGATTGCTGGGACTGACTTTAATTGACATGTTCACTTCTTCCAGCGTTTCTGCGGCGCGTAGATTGGTACCAGCGAGAAGCCCAAACAAACCGACAAGTAGACCGAATATGGATTTTTTCATGGTAGAACAGAGTTTCAGGATTTTCAGTTGTCGAAGAACAAAACAGCCTTTTCCAAGGCTAGACACTTTTTGTCCTTCTCTGTACCTGAAGCCGTTCTAGGGAGAGGAGCATTACGAAGGTCAAAGGAGCATAGAAAATCAGAAAATCCGTTTATTTCACCGAAAAAAAGTCATAAAAAAACCACCGGTGAAGTTCCGGTGGATGATTGTATTGAGCAAGAGATTATAATGAGCTCCTACTGGAATAGTTCCGAGTGAGGCTCGTTGTCGATGTGCCAGCGCGCGAGATCGATAGGCACGAGACTGAAGAACAATTTTTTCAGTGTGTTCGCTTCCACGTGCCCGTCCGCGAACACGTTGTGTGACATTCCGCCGTGTCGTAATGATGCTTTGGATAGGCCCGTTCCACTAATTTCAATCCTTTGCAGCCTTCGTGAAATCAAATCGAATCCTTCCATTATTGACAACGGAGATTGCTGGAGGGTATACGAGCGAATGAAAGAGTCACCTATTGCGATCATATCGCTCGGACTCCGCACCTCCGATTCCTTAACGGCCTTTAATCCTACTTCCCAAACAGATGAATATATATCAAGTCCATAGACAAGCGGGCCTGCCATTGCGTCTCCCTCGATACTCCTGGTTCCGGTGTTGTATCCATAGGAACCAAACGATAGGTGCATATTCACGCTGTCAGGAGGATTAGCCCAGTCTACAATCCTTCCTCTGTATGCAGGACAGCGGTATATGCCCTTGCCCCAACCTTTGGGAAGTTGCGGTGTGATGTCGCTATACCACGTTGCGCCACTTGGTTCATAAGGACTGACTGTTCGTCCGTAGTTCGGATATACCCCGTTATCCTGCACATAGCTCATAAGCGCAATCCCGATTTGCCTTAGATTGCTTTTGCATTGAGTCGCCCGTGCCATCGACTTTGCGCGGGAAAGTACAGGAAGTAGCAAACTTGCTAAGATGCCGATTATGGCGATGACGACCAAAAGCTCGATGAGTGTGAATCCATTGGATGCTGTTTTTGTTGTTTTCAGAATTCCTTTACTGGTTGGTGTTCGTGTGAGCGAACTTTTCAAAGACTTTCTATGCATGAGGCCGTGTTCGCAGGAGTTGTATTACAACAGAACTATCGGGTGAAGTATAGATTCCCCTGTACGGAGCGTGGAGCAATTAATAAAAAAACCACCGGTGAAGTTCCGGTGGGTGGTAAAAATTGAGCAAAAGATTTTGAAGAGCGTTCAGTTTTTCTTGAACAGTTCCGCGTGGGGCTCGTTGTCGATGTGCCAGCGGCGAAGTGAAGCGTCGTCAGTATCGAAGAACAATTTCTTAAGTGTGTTCGCTTCCACATGCCCGTCGGCAAACATGGTATGCAACCTTCCACGATGCCTTTGTGACGCTTCAATGAGATCATCGACACGGATGGAGTTCATGTAAAGATTTCTTGAAAGAAAATCCATTCCCGCATGATACGATCGCGAAAGCGAATCACCCACCGCTATCATATCGCTCGGACTCTGAACTTCCGATTCCCGGACGGCCGCTGGTTCAATTGTTATAGGGCTCATCCACCTCAAAGAGTTTCCCGCAAGTCCATACAGAGACTGATAAGTACTGTCGCGACTTCCGCAGTTATAGGCGTACGAACCATTCGATATATAGACATTCCGACCGTCGGGACGCTGATCTAGGGTACTTAGTTCTAGGCCACCCACCCAGTAATCTCGATACGTGGGACATCGATAAACACCATTGTGCCAACCCTGCGGAAGCTGTGGCATGATGTCGTCATACCACTTTGCGCCATTTGGTTCTGAAGCACTCGCTATCCGTCCATAAAGTGGAAACGCTCCATGCTCCGATGTGTAACTCAAGAGCGCAATCCCGATTTGCCGGAGATTGCTTTTGCATTGAGTCGCTCGCGCCATTCCTTTTGCGCGGGAAAGCGCCGGAAGTAGCAAACTGGCAAGAACGCCGATGATGGTGATGACGACCAGAAGTTCGATGAGTGTGAATGCGTAGTGTGTTTTTGTTTTCAGAATTCCTCCAATTTGTTGATGTTCGAGTGAGGGAACTTTTCAAAGACTTTCTAGATATGAAGCCGCGGACAGAGGAAATATATTACAACAGAACTATTGAGTGAAATATAGGTTGCCCTGCGTTTCAGCGCAGAGTCAAATGACACCCGTCTTTCGAACGGGGGGGACCGCAGGGTTTAACGTCCTGCGGTTCCGATCATAAGATTTGTTAGTTTAAAAGTGTAAAGAATATCAGAAAAGAGTGGATGGTCAGAGAGAGTATGCCACAGCTTCATTTGAATTCGGAGCCTTAGAGACTACTTATTTTCGATAGTATTGGCGTCCAACGTAACTGCGGTTTGCGCAAGTGCTCTACCGTTGAGTTTTGCTCCTGTCTTTATCACAATTGCCGTTTGATCCAATATAGTTCCGTTAAAGGTGGCGTATGTTCCGATACTTGTTTTTCCGGCAACCTGCCAAAAAATGTTTTTGGCTTGCGCGCCACCAATTAAAAGTATTTTTTTACCTGAACTTATATCCAAAGTCCCCGCAATTTGAAATATCCAAACATCATTTTTGCCACCCGAAAGAGTAACATCGGTCGGTATTGTCACGGGCGTGCTCCATTTGTAGAGTCCGGGAGCAAGCGTTTTACCACCGATGTTTCCGGTACCGAGTTCAATTACTTTTGGATTTTTTCTTTCTGCTGCGTCAGTATAAGCCATTTGCATGTCGCCTACTGCCGTTGTGAGCATCCTGGGAGTTGGAACTGCATAGCTAGCCGCATAGACTTTCCCGGTAACGCGGGGCGAAGTTGAGAATTGACCCGATTTATTAAGTGTTAATGAAAATCCCGTCATGGCCGTGCTAGCGATTGGACTAACTCCGACATTTCCGACAATCGCGGTAACGCCTGTGGTGGTGACACCAGCTTTTGCAAGGATGACAAAATTACTTGCTGACCTAAGGTTTATAGCGGTTTGGCCGGCTGCAAACGTGGTATTTGGCATGGTCGAGAAGCCGAGTATAAACGCGAAAGCTATGAGAGCTGAATTTTTGTTGTAATTTTTCATATAGTTGATGTTATTGATAAAGTTAGTTGATCCTAATGTGCCGTTCCAAGGGCAGAGATATTACAAAGTTTATTGCCCCCTGGGTTTATCGGTATCTATACCCATGTCGTGCAGATGTTTGAGCTCCGATTTGGATAACGCCTTCCCCGCCTTAATGAGATGGGAACTGAACAAGACCTTCAATTTATTGTGAGACTGAAGGAACCAAAGAGCATTTGCCGCAGTTTTTATTGCTTTTTCCTCTCGTGAACCAGTGGGAAAAGATTTTGCGACTTTTTTCAGAATAGGCGAAAGACTTTCAAAATCTTGAGTTAGTTTTTTCATGCTATTTTGTGAATTTGAAGGTGGAGAGGATTTGATTAACTCCTTTGTTGATATCTTTTTCTTTAGCGTCATTAGTAGTAAAATCAGTGGTGAGGCCTACCATTATAGTGAGTGCTTTCCCATCTTCTTCGAATATGTACATTGCCCCGCCGCCTAAACCGTTAATTACAAAACCCGCTTTGCCACCCAGGGTATAGGCAGACTTGTTAGAAAAATTTACATTTCCTATGTATTCACTAAAACTCCTTTTACGTAAAGTAATTTGAATCATCGGTTCTCTATCATCGCATTTACTTCTGTCACATAGTGATGGATAGACGAAATATTCAAAGGTTGCATCAACTGCATCTTTCGAAGTACCTCTTATTTTCCACTCCTTCGGATACTTAAATTCAAACTCACCCTTTTCAGCTTTGTATGTTTTCCAATCCGCTGTTTTGTTTAACTCATCTATTATTTTTGCTTTAGTCTCTGGAGGGGTCGGTACTTCCTCCATCGTCAATTGCTTACCCGTAAAATACGCCCTGCTTGCCATATAACCACCACCGAGAACTACCGCGACGATGAGCGCGATGATGATAGGCGTTATGCCTCTGGACTGAGTTTTATCGAAGTTGTGATTCATATACTAACGTAAGCCGAAAGAGGTCCTGAATCGTTACAGTTGAGGCAATAAAAAAACCGCCAGCGAGGTGCCGGCGGATGATCGTAATTGAGTGAGAGATTTAGAAGTAGCTTCTACCTAAACAACTCTGCATGTGGCTCATTGTCTCTATGCCAGCGCTTCAGGTACTTCTCATCAAGATTTGAAAACAAGTTCGAAAGCGTATCGATCTCCACATGTCCGTCAGCGAACACGTTTTGCGATTTTTCACGATGTCTTCGCGAAGCCTCTCCTGGATTTTCGAAAAATAGTATGCTATTCATCCTACGTGCCAGAAAATCCAACCCTTGGCTTAATGACACTTGAGATGGATCCCGCATATACGAACGTGAAAACGAATCACCGATGGCTATCATGTCGCTCGGACTCTGCACTTCCGATTCGCCAACGGCTATTGATTCTTGAGTTAGCCACGGCGAGGGTTCTCCTGAAAGACCATAGAGCGACCTGCCTGTACTGTCGGCACTTCCGACGTTGTACCCATAGGAGCCGAAGGATACTGATAAGTAGATGTCTTGATTATTAGTACGGTAGTCTAGCGCAGGACCTCGGTACGTGGGACATCTATACACTCCGTTCGTCCAGTTTCCGTTGAGATGCATATTGATGTCGTCATGCCATTTGCCCCCGCGTGGCTCTGAAATACTCGGTGCTCTCAAAAATTGGGGATACGCCCCATGCTCCGATGTGTAACTCAAGAGCGCAATCCCAATCTGCCGGAGATTGCTTTTACACTGAGTCTCCCGCGCCGTTGCTTTTACGCGGGAAAGTGCCGGAAGTAGCAAACTGGCCAAGATACCGATGATGGTGATGACGACCAAGAGTTCGATGAGCGTGAATCCAAAGTGTGATATTTTTTGCGTTTTCAGAAATCCTCCGCTGATGGATGTTTGTGATAAAGAGCCTGTACCTTTTCAAGACTCTCTCGATAGAGCCGTTCCAAAGGCGGAGGCATTACTGACAGTACTGCGATTGATTTTGCTCTTTCGTTATAGTACGCTTGAGGCATGAAAACGGAGATTCTTAAATATACTATAGTACTTACTAAAAATGCTGGCGGATACACCGTTTCTGTTCCTGCTTTGCCGGGCTGTATTTCCCAAGGCATAACGGTTGAAGAGTCAATGACTCACGTAAAGGAAGCGATAGAACTCTATCTTGAGGTTTTGGCTGAAGACGGGCAAAAAGCTCCAGCGGATACCGATATCATTTCAAGCGTGGTTGAGGTGACTTCGGCCAGGTTGCCTTTGTATGCCTAAAAAATTTCGCTCACTCAAACCAAAAGAGGTGATTGTGATTCTTTGCGCAAACGGTTTTGAATTGCGCAGAACCAAAGGAAGCCACCATATTTTTACAAACTCTGACAAAACAAGAAGGGTAACCGTGCCGGTTCACAGCGGAAAAGATTTTCTACCGGACACCTTTCGAAGTATTGTACGACAGAGCGGTCTGCCGGAGAAATTATTTCAATAAAAAAATACCCACCGCGAAGTGCCGGTGGATAGTCGTGTAAGCAACCGATTTGAAAACATCTTACTGGAACAATTCCTTGTGCGACTCGTTGTCGGTGTGCCAGCGTCGAAGCCATTTCTCCTCGAGACTGAAGAACAGGTTCTTGAGCGTATTCGCCTCCACATGTCCGTCTGCGAAGACGTTATGGGACTTTCCACGGTGGCGCAACAGTGGTCTAGAAGGGTCATCGAGATTTGTGTACCAGTGGACCTCTCTTCGCGAAAGGAGGTCCAAGCCCTCGTTTATCGGAACTATGTTGGGTGGCAGCCAATCTAACGGCACAGCATAAGAGCGCGTGAACGAGTCGCCTATCGCTATCATGTCGCTCGGACTCTGTACCTCCGACTCTCGAATGGCAATCGCCGCAATTTTGTACTTGTCCAAAGATTTTCCCGCAAGTCCGTAGAGATACAGATCGGCACCGTCAGAGCTTCCGCCGTTGTACGCGTACGAGCCTATGGACTCGACGATAAATGTGCCGTATGACCGCCGCATTGGTGGCCCAACCTCTTTCTGAAATTGGGATGAGGGACAGATGTAGATACCACTCCACCAGCCCTGCGAAAGGTGGGGTTTGATATCATCAAACCACTTCGCTCCGTCAGGTTCTGAAGCCGAGGGCAATCGTCCATAAAGAGGATACGACCCATGCTCTGATGTGTAGCTAAGAAGCGCAATCCCAATCTGCCGGAGATTACTCTTGCATTGAGTCGCCTGTGCCATTGCCTTTGCGCGGGAAAGCGCCGGAAGTAGCAAACTGGCAAGGACGCCGATAATAGCAATGACGACCAGAAGCTCGATGAGTGTGAATGCGCGCCGTCCTGTTTTTGTAGCTTTCAGAATTCCTTTATAGGTTGGTGTTCGAGTGAACTTTTCAAAGATTTTCTGTGGATAGAGCCGTTTTGGAAGAGGTCCGATTACACTGACCAAAACCCTACCTTGTCAATCTTCCACGGAAACTACATTGATAAGAACGTACTCCGTTTTTGTCGACGACCGAACTTCTACGGTTATTTTTCCGGCTTGATCAGGTTTGAAACTTACCTCTTTTCCATGCTTCAGAAACTCTCCGGAGACGAACCAATCAACTGGCTCCCTTGATTTGAGCGGGATAGTTGTACCTCTCTGAAGTTCGATGGTGTCGCCGTTGTGAGGGGAGAGGACCAGAGAAGGGTTTTTTAAGAGACTCCGGGCGACTCCGTAGTCATCACCAAGTAGTCCATATTCGATACTGCCGGAATCGGTAAACTCTTTAATCTTGCCGAATGAAAACGGTGTATTGTGGTTGTATGAAGAAGTATACATAAGCGTCATGACATCTTGGAAGACGGCACCCGCTCCATTTTGTCCTGTAAGCTCGCGCATGGCGGTATTGTCGCTATTTCCAAGCCAGACACCGACGAGGAAGTCCGGCGTAAATCCGACCGTCCAACTATCGTGGTAATCGCGAGAGGTACCCGTCTTTAGGGCGTAATTTTTGTAGGGGAGTGTCAGATTGCTTCGAAGACCAAACTGCTCCACCGCCGTTTCGCGGTCGGAAAGAATCTTGTTCACGAGCTGTACATACGGAGCACCAGCAATACGTTTTTCACCCGTGAGCTTCTTCTCCATGGGTGTCTGAAAACCACCCGGATGTGCCTTTTCAAGCGTAAGTGGTTTTAGAACACCGTTATGCGGAAAAATCGTAAAAAAATGCGAAAGCGTAAGTAAATCCATTTCAAGCGCCCCAAGTGCGATACCAAGCTCGTACTGCTCGAGCGGTTGCCGCGACACAAAACTAAGCGGACCGCGCAGGAATTCGTAAAACTGCGGCAGTCCGACATACTCAAGGGTCTTTACTGCGGGAATGTTAAGGCTGTTCGAGAGCGCGTTATGGAGTGTTACCGTGCCGCGAAACTTCCCGTCAAAATTTTTGGGATAGAATGCAAAGCCATTTCCGATTTTGTAGCTGTATTCCTCATCATCTATCAGTGTGTATGGACGGGCACCTTTTATAAACGCATTTAAATAGATAAACGGTTTGGCCGTTGACCCTATCGGTCGCGGCTCTATCGCCATGTTAAGCTGTGCTCCCGCATTCATCGAGTTTGGATTGGGAGAACCCACAACGGCAAGAAGCTCATTCTCGGGAAGCTTGATGACGATGACAGCGCCGTTATGCACGTTTGCCTTTGATGCGGATTCGATATGATGAAGGAGTGTCTCACGTATTTTCTCGGTGAGCGTTCTATCGATAGTAAGGTCGCAGGGGTTGCAGGTAAGGCCAAGCGTTTTAAGCTCAAACGAAGATTTTGTGGATACGGTGGACGGAGAAATCCTGGGACTTGACGAGGCTTCGTAGAAAACGTCGCTTTCTGTTGCCGCCGAGACCGAAGGAAGCAGAGCTTCATTCCGAGCACTTCCCGGGAAACGTGTGGAAGGGTTTCCGAGGGAGGCAATGAGCTGAAGCATTTGCGACTCATCCAGCTCTGCGGGTTTTCGGCTGAAAAAATACAGAGACGCTTCGGTGATACCTTGTCGATTCTTGCCAAAATAAGCAACGTCTTCGTACATTGAGAGGATGTTGTGTTTTGAGGTGTGCATCTCGAGCGCCAGCGCGTATAGAGATTCGACAAGCTTATTCCAGATGGTGCGATTTCCCTCGTTGCCGAGCAGGATTTTCGTCAGCTGCTGGGTGATGGTACTGCCACCTCCCGTCTTCCGGAGACCAAGTTCCGAGAAAAATCCGCGAAGCATACTTACTGGATTAATTCCCGGGTGGTAATAGAAGTATTGGTCCTCCTTTTGCAAGAGAAGTTTTTCAAAAAGCGGTGGGGTGGCCTCGGCCACAGTCGAAAAGTTCCCCTTAGCGTTTGGTCCTTGCGGAAGCGCCGTCCCATTCCGGTCTCGCCATGACACGCTCCCATTCAACGTCGCGTATCGAACTTGCAAACTTGAGGCAAGCGAGATGGTGCCAAGGTAAAAGGTGAGAAAACCCAAAAGCGAAAAGTAGGCAAGTGTGCGACCACTCGTCTTGATACGGTTCTGGGTAAGGCGCATAAGGGAAGAATACCATAACGTGCGCTCTGTCAGCACAGTTTTATGGAGTTTGGCACGCAAACGATGTACAATCTGCAAACTAGAAAACCATTTTGGTAGCCGGCGGAGCGGGATTCATTAACTCTGACCCTGAAAATTACCTCCAAATTTCCAGGCGAGGAGAAGCTCTCGTGGTCGTAACGAGGAACAAATTAAAACATCTCCAGCACAGAGGTCGCGCATGCTTGATCTCTTTTTCATTGACGCATTACTTTTCTGTGGTAAATTACCTCAACCTGTGAATGTTGTTCCAGGATGAAGAAAACGGGTGCGTAGCCTGTTTTCGCCAGTACACCACAACAAAATTCAAACGAAAGAATAAGGTTATGAGTAGCCGAACCGTTTACTTTGGTCCCGAAGTTCCACTACCGCGCAGGCTTCGGCTGGCGGTCATAGGTGGTGGACCGGGCGCATTTATCGCCCAGCATCATTTTGCTGCCATTCGCGCGACCGGACTCTACGACATTGTCGCAGGTGCTCCATCGCGAGATGCCTCACGGTGCTTGGCATGGGGTCGTGCCTTTGCCATACATCCGAGCCGAGTTTACAGTGACTGGAAGAACATGCTTACCAGTGAGGCGGGTCGTGAAGACCGTCCGGACGCCATTCTGGTGCTGACCGAAACGGGAAAGCACATGGAGCACATTATTGCTTCACTGCAAACTGGTTTTCATGTCATCACCGACAAGCCCCTTACCGTGACACTTGAGGAGGCCCTAAGGGTTTTCGGGGTCTCTATGGAGACGGGGAAGAAAGTTTTCACGACTTTCAACCACAACACCTACGGAGCGGTGCTCCAAGGACAGAAGATAATTCACGACCGTGTAGGCATTGGAGAGATCCACACAGGTCGGGTGCAGTTCCTTCAGTCGTGGGGTCTTACTCCGGTGGAGCGACAGGGAGTTAAGCAAGCCTGGCGATTTGATGAGGTTCGCTGTTGCGGGCCTGACATCGCAAGTCATGCGGAACGTCTGACCGCGTTCTGGCTCTCACAAGAGTACTCCTTAAAAAGTGTTTCAGCGGAGTGTCGGACTATTATGCCGAACCGAAAGGGCGACGACATGGTCATGGCAAATCTCGTGTATCGACACCGCCAAGACCCAAAAAGGACTGTTCGGGTTTCGCTTATGGCTGGGGAAATGTGTGCCCGCCATGAAGACGACCTTGCAATTGAGATGTTTGGCACCGAAGGTTCACTCGCATGGTCGCATCTTCGGCCGTATGAGCTTCTCGGTTCAATTGCCGGTAAGGAAGTTCGTCTTGTTGATGGGCGCGACTTTCAAACACCATCGTCCTATAACCCGCCAGAGCACCCGACAGGATTCGCCGATACGTGGGTTGCTACTTATATGGGCATCGCAGGTAAGCTTCTCGTGCTTGGGGGCGACCTTAGTGCTTCGGCACTTCCGGTGGAGCTTACGGTTCCAACCTGCAGTCTGCGGTCAGCGGTAGAGAGCACTGCTTTTGTGAATGCGCTCTACGAAAGCTCTAAAATGGGAGGTGAAGCGGTCTTTATTGAGGAGCTTCTTGCCGAGGCCGGCATCGGTTCGTAAAGTCTGCTTTCGCACGGCCGGGTTCCCCACAGGAACCCGGCCTTTTCTATAACAGGGGTGTTGTGTGCATAACTTTTTATACAAAAAGGCTATACTACAGGAACTAGCCACTAACTTTTTTGTATGCGAAAAACACTCATCGTACTTATTGTACTCGCCGTTGTCTTTATTTTTTACGGCAAATTTTTCGTACCGACTTCATCACCGGCGGAACAGGCGAAAGTGCAGACAGGTACCTAGATGAAAGACTCTGCAACGGGGGTGGATTATGTCCCCGAAGCTCCCGCACAAGCGCAATAATTTTTTTCTCCTCCTTTACTCAAGCGAGACAAACGCGCGTACTTTTTGGATGTCCTCTCCAATTTGTTCTTTGAGTGCGTCTTCACCCTTGAAGTTGCGATAAGGGCGAAGGTAAACGGCGAGTGATAATTCAAGCACTTTTCCATATAGGTCACCGGAGAAATCTAAAAGGTGCGCTTCAATCTTCGGAAGCCCGTCAGCTTCCTTGGGTCCTACGACAATACCGGCTCGGTAGGGAACTTTCTCGGGAAGAAAAAAAGCGGTACCCGCGTACACACCGGGGGGAACCGAAAGACCCAATTTTTTGTATTCAGTTTTATCAATATTCGCGGTAGGGAAGCCAAGAATTCTCCCGAACTGGGTTCCGCTGACCACCTTTCCTTGAAGAATAAACAAGGGCACACTCATCTAAAAAGCCTAGCACATCATCGGCAAGCCGTATAGAATGAATACATGACCCACCTTATTCTTACGTTTGTGTTTTCAGTCCTACTCATACCGGGGCTTGTTTTGGCCTTTATTCCGATGATGCCCGCTTTTTCCTATATGCTCCTCGTCGCCACGGTTTTTGGTTTTTTTGATGGTTTTACGCATCTTACTCTTGAGGAACTCATTATTCTTGGAGGCATCTTTTTGCTTTCGGTTGTTTCGGATTGGAGCGCGGGACTAATCGGGGCTAAGTTTGGAGGGGGTAGTTTTAGGGGTCTTATTGGGGGAGTTATCGGGAGCGTGCTCGGGTTTTTATTTCTGCCTCCAGTCGGTGGGTTTATCGGCGTCTTTCTCGGTGTGCTGGTCGCAGAAACCATGCTACGACGCACGCAGAAAGAGGCTCTCCAGGCTGCGCGAGGAGCACTTATTGGGTCACTTGCCGGAGTTGCGATAAATGTCTGTCTCGCCGTCTCGTTCCTTACTCTCTTTCTGGTGTTTGCGGTTCGTTAAGAATTCGCTGTTCGCGATGGTGCGGAACGCCGTCACTTATCGGCGTTTTTTTTATAGCTTCAATAATTTCGTCTTCATCGTTGGTAATGGTGTACAGGTCAAGGTCGCGCGCGCCAATGGTCTCGTGAATTTTGAAAAGGTGCTCCCGAATAAACGCATCCAGTGGGCTCCAAAAATCCGAGCCGACAAGGAAAATCGGAATGCGCTTAATTTTGTGCGTTTGGACAAGCGTAATAATCTCAAAAAATTCATCGAGCGTACCGAATCCTCCGGGGAAAAAGATGTAGGCTTCCGCGGCGTACGAGAGTGTCGTTCGGCGGGCGAAAAAATAGGAAAAATCCAGAGATGCGGTGGTGTAAGGATTTTCCACCTGCTCTTTGGGGAGCTTAATGTTAATCCCAAGGGACTCGCCCCCCACCTCAAACGCCCCCTTATTTGCGGCCTCCATAATGCCGGCGCTTCCACCGGTGACGACCGCGTACTTGAGCTCCTTCGCAATGCGTCCCGCAAGATGCTCTGCTTTTTTGGAATGCGGATTCTCAAGCGTAAAACGTGCGGAGCCGAAAAAGCTCACCGATTTTGGATAATTCGTTATGAAGACGAAGCCATCACCGAATTCTTTTCCAATGCGCCTAACGCGTTCCTGGATTTCGTGACAAAACTCTCCTCGCGAAACTGGGCATGTAAAACCAAACTGATTGTCTTCTGGTTTTTTTGATGTCATATACGCTATTGTACCCAGTGTCACCTCACTTGGCAATTTTTGTAGAACGTGTACGCTAGGCTGATGTTTCGTGTTCAGAAAAAAATGGAAAAAGGACTCGGGCGGGCCGGTGTCCTTGAGACTCTACACGGCACAATTCAAACGCCGGCTTTTGTAACGGTAGGGACCAAAGCAACCGTGAAGGCGCTTACCCCGGAACAGGTCAAAGAAACCGGAGCGCAGGTAGTGCTCGCGAATACGTATCATCTCTATTTGGAGCCTGGTGAAAAGATAGTCGAGCAAGGAGGAGGAATCGGGAAATTTATGGGCTGGAGCGGACCCACCATGACCGATTCGGGAGGCTTTCAGGTGTTTTCGCTTGGCGGAAAGGGAACGTCAAAGATTACACCACACAAAAAACATTCTTTGACCGAGGCTCAACCTCGTTTAGACGAGGTTGAGCCTCGGATTGCGGTACAGCCACTCGTGAAAATCGATGAAGACGGAGTGACCTTTAAGTCATACAAAGACGGCAGTACACATCGCTTTACACCGGAGCGCTCTATTGAAATACAGCACGCAATCGGCGCGGATATTATTTTCGCCTTTGACGAGTGTACGTCACCGACCGCTTCGTACGAATACCAGAAAGAAGCGATGGAAAGGACGCATCGATGGGCGAAGCGGTCGCTCGATGAGCACAAACGTCTTGGTGGACCACAAGCCCTCTTTGGCATCGTACAGGGCGGACGATTTGAGGACTTGCGAAAGGAGAGTGCGAGGTTTATGGCAAATCTAAACCCACCAGCTGGCGGGTTTGATGGGTTCGGCATTGGCGGCTCTTTCGATAAAGAAGATATGCACACCGCTGTGCGGTGGGTGAATGAACTTCTGCCCGAAGAAAAGCCTCGTCATCTGCTCGGTATCGGTGACCCGCTGGACCTTTTTGGCGCGGTTGAGAACGGATGCGACCTGTTTGACTGTGTTGCTCCCACAAGGCAAGCACGAACCGGTTCACTCTATACGCGAAAGGGAAGATTCAATATAGAAAACACGCAGTACCGAAACGACTTCACTCCTATCGAAACAGGTTGCGAGTGCTACACGTGTTTACCCCGACCTCGTGGAGGGGCACGCTTTACCAAAGCGTATCTTGCGCACTTATTTCGGTCAGACGAAATCCTTGCGAGCACGCTCGCCAGTATCCACAACGTGTACTTTATCGTAAATCTGGTGAAGCAGATGCGTGAAGGGATACTTGCCGGCACCTTTGATCGTTTGAAGCAGGATTTATTCGCTTCGTATAAGGGGGTAGTCTAAGCTCATTTTCTTATCCACACCTGAGTTGACAGTTTTTGGGAAGCCGATACGATAGGCTTATGTCCAGTAGGAAATCGCGCAAACGTCATTACTAAGGTCACCTCTCGATTTTTCGAGGGTTCCTTTGTGTGATAGCGCGCTTCTCCTCCTCTCTCCACCGCACATCAGAAAAAGGAGCCCTTGAATAAGGCTCCTCGTTTTTTGCCCTATCGCCGTTGCGGTGAGGAGGAAAAAACGGACATTGACCTTTTACAATGAGGAGTTACCTATGCCCGTAGTTGCGAATGGCGAGATAGTACTTTCAAAACGAATCCCCGGTGGAAAACCCCATAAAGCGTTGGAAAAACACGGTAGGGAAGGGTGGTACCGTGGCGAACCGGTTACGTTTTACCAAGGAGTGGGGTGGGTAAGTAGAGATGAGCGCGAGGAAGCCTGTAAGGTAGTGTGGCCAAGCGGTACAGTGTTCGCCTCACGGCATTCACGTGTTCCCCTTGCGGAGCCTGTCGCTTCGGACACACTCGGTTGGATGCAGTTTCAAAGACGGAAAGGAAGAACACGAGTTATTTTTCTCGAAGGTGGTTGGGAGGAGTTACCCCGACGAAGCGGGTCGTCATGCTAGTGGAGCACGCTCCTATCGTGGTGGCGGGTAACTACGCACAAACGCACATCGCCGAGGAACATATCCTCGGCAGTTTTTTATTTCATGGCGTAGCTGGAAAAATGATGCTAGTCTGTCATTGTCACATTGTTCTTATGAAAAAACTTATTGTTAAGATACTTACGCGAGGGGCAACCCTTAATCCACAAAACCGAGTCGTCTGTTCGGCGCTTCACCAGATGGGGTACAAGGAGATTGCAACTATCCGGGTTGAACGTTGCTGTCTTGTTGAGCTTAGAGATGGGGCGGACAGTAATGAATGTAAAAAACGCATGGAAGAAGGACTCAAGGGAAACAAGTTTTCAACTATTTTCAACCCCATAACCGACGTGTTTGAGATTGAGGAGGTGCCGTAAGAAAAAAGCAAAAACAGGGCAAAGTGCGTGACCGGTAGTCACGCCTTTTTTTATGCGATATAGTAGCGTGCATCTATGCTCACCGGAACGTTTAAGCTTAAAACAGAATACAAGCCCGCTGGAGACCAACCGAACGCTATTAAGGAGCTTACGGACGGGGTAAAGAAAGACGTCTCGCATCAGACGCTTCTTGGAGTTACGGGAAGCGGTAAGACCTTTACCGTGGCGAATGTGATTGCGAACATCGGTAAACCGACGCTTGTCATTGCGCACAATAAAACACTCGCGGCGCAACTCGCGCAGGAGTACAAAGAATTTTTCCCCGACAATGCCGTGCATTACTTTGTATCGTACTACGACTTCTATCAGCCGGAGGCCTATTTGCCGACGACGGACACGTATATAGAGAAAGAGGCACAGATTAATGAAGAAATTGAACGACTTCGGCATGCTTCCACACAGGCACTGCTTACCCGAAAGGATGTAATTGTGGTGGCGTCGGTGTCTTGTATCTACGGTTTGGGAAGTCCGGAAGAGTACGAAAAAGTAAACCGCAAAATTACGAAGGGGATGTCACTTTCGCGCGGAGAGCTTATCCGTGCGCTTATCGGCATTCACTACACGAGGACGACCGCCGACCTCACTCCGGGAATGTTTCGAGCACTCGGGAATGTTTTGGAAGTTCAGCCGCAAAGTGAGCGGGTGATTTATCGCATTGAGTTTGATGCTGAAATTGTGGAAGGAATTCAAAAAATAGACCCCGTAAGTAGAAAGCTTCTTGAAAATGTAGAAAGTGTGTTTATTTTTCCTGCACGACATTTCATTACTCCCGAAGACGAGCGCGGGAAGGCGATAGCGACTATCAAGCTTGAACTGAAAGAGCGATTGAAACAACTCGCAAAGGCAGGAAAGAACCTGGAAGCGGAACGGTTAAAACGCCGAACGAGCTACGACCTTGCGATGTTGAAGGAGGTCGGTTACTGCAACGGCATTGAAAATTATTCTCGTCATTTTTCGGGAAAGCTCTCTGGTGAAGCGCCCGATACGCTCATTTCGTATTTTCCGCACACGGCGGACGGCACGCCGGACTTCTTGACCGTTATTGACGAGTCGCACGTTACCGTTCCCCAGATTCGGGCGATGTACGCAGGTGACCAAGCTCGCAAGGAGTCCCTTGTTGAGCACGGATTTCGTTTACCGTCCGCAAAGGACAACCGCCCGCTCAAGTTTCCGGAGTTTGAGGAACGAGTCGGACAGATCCTTTTTACCTCGGCAACTCCCGGACCGTTTGAATACGAAAAGTCATGCGGGGTTAGTTCCCATTCGACAGGTTCGACAAGCTCACTGCCGGCAAGCTCAGGGCACCACGGCTGTGCTGTGGTGGAGCAGGTCATTCGTCCGACCGGTCTTATTGATCCACAGGTTGAAATTCGTCCCGTTATGGAAAAAGGGAAGTATGGCGGGCAGATAAAGGATTTTATTGCTGAAGCTGAAAAGGATATCAAAGCCGGTGGGCGTGTTATTGCGACCACACTTACCAAAAAGATGGCGGAAGACCTGTCGGAGTTTCTGAAAGAGAAGGGAATTAAGACCGAATATCTCCATAGTGATGTTCAGACACTTGACCGCATTACCATTTTGTCTAATTTTCGAAAGGGAGTATTTGATGTGATTGTCGGAGTGAACCTTCTCCGAGAAGGGTTGGACCTTCCCGAAGTGTCGCTTATCGGTATTCTTGATGCCGACCGCGAGGGATTTCTCCGCTCCGAGACGTCACTTATTCAAATTATCGGTCGTGCCGCACGAAATGTGGCGGGACGAGTCATTCTGTACGCGGACGTGCTCACCGGCTCAATAGAGCGTGCGATGAAGGAAACAAATCGCCGTCGCGCCATTCAAGTTGCGTACAATACCAAGCACGGCATTACACCTAAGACCATTATCAAAAAAGTGCGCGACATTATGGAGTCGCTCGGTGTAGAACATGACAAGGCAGTACACAAACTGCTTGAAGTGGATAAAGAAACATTAAAGACCAAAAAACTCGACCAGCTGCTAAAGGAAAAACGTATTCAGATGAACTCGGCGGTCAAAATTTTGGATTTTGAAACGGCGGCACTTCTTCGTGATGAAATAAAGGCATTGGAGGTATACGCTAAAACAACAGAAGGAGGAAGGGAGCCAGTGGCTGGGAAGATAGAGAAGCAGAAGAGTGTACGATAGTCCACTACTGTGCAGTTCGGCCTTGATCAAAGGTGAGCAAACGGAAAGAAAGTCTTCTAGAGCGAACAATCTGTTTACAACCGTACCGTTTTTTCTGATATACTTACTGCATTATTTTCGCGCGTAGATTACTAGTCGGCTAACAACATATGTATGTCAATAAAAGCAGGTGTAGGAATGGCGCAAGGGGAAGATGCCTACGCGGTAGGTGCTAATGCCTGTCAGGATGCATTTGATAAGCTTGGAGCATCTTTACCTGATGTCGTGCTGGTATTTTCCTCGGTCGAGTACGACCAGGAAAAAATGCTTCAAGGTGTGCGTTCCGTATCCAAGGAAGCCATTCTCGTCGGTTGTTCAACTGCAGGTGAGATAACCACCGAGGGACCCGCCAAGCATCACTCGGTTGCGGTCATGGCGATCAAGGGAACCGATATTTCCTTCTTTGCCGGTGTTGGGGAACATATTGTCGACGGACCTGTCCAGGCTGGAAAAGTGGTTGCTGAAGCAGTGAAAAAACAGGCCCCTGACGGCAAACTAGATGCATTTGTGATGCTTCCCGATGTACTTGTTGGTAATGGTGCGGATGTTGTTCGCGGAGTACTTCAAGGTCTTGGGACGCATTTTCCAATTGTCGGCGGTGCGGCCGGTGATGATTTTGAATTTAAGAAGACCTACCAATATCTCAATAAGAAGCTCTATTCAGGAGCTGTGGTTGGTCTGGGGCTTACGGGAAAGTTTAAGATGGGCATTGGCGTTAAGCACGGCTGGATACCCATCGGCTCACCAAAACGCGTTACAAAATCAACCGGATCGGTACTCTATGAGCTTGATGGAGCCCCAGCAATAAAAATTTATGAGGACTATTTTGGCGCTGATAATCTTGACGAACTCCGTAGTCAGACTCTCGCAAAACTGGCGATTACCTATCCACTTGGTATGCAGGTAGAGGGAAGTGACGAGCTTTTAATTCGCGATCCGCTTACCGTTGATGCAAATGGGTCCATAACCTGTGCTGCCGAGATTCCCGAGGGTGCGGAAATACGACTTATGATCGGAAGTCGTGAGGAGGCGATTAAAGTGGCGAAGGAAGCTGCGACTCTTGCCGTGTCGGAACTCAATGGTGGTGTTCCCAAGGCTGTTCTTATTTTCAACTGTATCGCGAGAAGCAAGCTTTTCGGTGAGCGGTCAGGAGAGGAAATATCGGCCATACAGGAGGCAGTAGGGAGAGATACGCCACTTATTGGATTCTATACCTATGGCGAGCAAGCTCCACTTGGAGGAGAGGTCCGCAACCTTGAGAAGTGCAACTCTGCCTTTCACAATGAAACCGTCGTCATTTGTGTTTTAGGCGATTAGTTGCCACCGAGGACGCTATGAGCGTGCTACTAAGGTTCCCTTATGCAAACCCCTCAAAAACTATACTCAAAATATGTTCTGCTCGCACTGATTCCACTCATCTTATTTTTTGTTATTGCCGGTGGTAGTGTTCTTTACTTTCCTCACAGCAATACCGTCCACCTGGCATCTTTTTTTGTTGCGCTTACGCTTAGTATTGCTTTTGAGTTCCTGATTTTTAGGTTTCAGATTCTTCCAAACTTTGCTGAGCTTGATAAGATTCGGCGGATTTCTGTTGAGCAGGAACAGGGAGCAAAACTATTGGTACGGCGAGACCTTGAGCTTACCCGAGCAAATGAGCGTTTAAGCGAGCTCGATGCCGTTAAATCGGGTTTTATCACCGTTGTGGCGCACCAGCTTCGCACACCTCTTTCGGGAGTTAAGTGGACACTTAATCTTTTGCTCAAGGGCGATCTGGGAGCACTTAGTGATGAGCAAAGGGATTTTTTGCTCAAAGCGTATGAAAGCAACGACAGAATGATTTCACTGGTCAATGATATGCTGGGAGCCGATCGTGTGGAATCAGGCAGTTTAAGTTATTCTTTTTCCGCGATACCGGTTTGGGATGTCGCTCAAAAGGTATTGCTTGAATTGACGCCACTTGCGAATACACGAAAGTTATCCATCCGTCTCGATCCCGGAATTGAGGGTCTTCCCGAGGTACATGCGGATCCGGAGCGGGTTCGAGCTGTTTTTCAAAACCTACTTGAGAACTCTCTAAAGTATTCACTCCCTCCCGGAGAAGTCGTGATAACGGGAAAAACAGAAGGGGATTTTATCCGAATAGGTGTGACGGATAAGGGAATTGGTATTCCAAAAAATGAGCAAAAAAATGTGTTTGAACGATTTTTTCGAGCAGGGAATGCGCTTAAACTTGAAACTGAAGGGACTGGCCTCGGGCTTTTTATCGCACGAAGCATTATCAAACGACATGGCGGGAGGATCTGGTTTGAAAGCGGTGAGAATACTGGAGCCACCTTTTTTTTCACACTGCCAATTGCTCGAGCTCATGGACAACGATCAGCCAAAAAAGAGGGACAGGAAGCATAGGTATCTTTACTCTTCTTGCATTCTCACTTATTATTGTGATTGCGGAGAATACCCCGAGGGCTTTGCCTCGGGGATGAATCCGCAAATGCAAGGATGTGTTGGCGGAGCCAATTCTTCTACAACAAAGTTTGCCCTGGTGTCTCGCCCAATACCCCGCCGAGGTTTTCCGAGGGAATAGCTTGCTACGGGGATGAGGACGAGACCAAACTTTATTTTTACTATTATGCCGAAAATACTCATTGTTGAAGACGATACGTTTCTCGGAGAAGTACTTGTCCAAAAACTTCATGTTAACGGCTTTGAAACAAAGCTCGTTACTGACGGTGATATAGGCCTAGAACAAATGAGGGAGTGGAAACCCGACCTGGTGTTACTCGATATTATCTTACCAAGAAAGAGTGGATATGAAGTCCTGGAGGTAAAAAGTAGTGACGCAACGATTGTGCATATCCCCACTATCATTATCTCAAACTCTGGCCAGCCCGTTGAGATTAACCGTGCGCTTGCTCTCGGGGTCAAGGATTATCTGATTAAGGCGGAGCTTGACCCAGAAGAGGTTATTGCGAAGGTGAGGCTTCAGCTCGATATGGGGACAAACCCGCCGGTGAGTGTCATAGATACAACTCCGAAAGTGAGCGCTGGGGTTCCGCCGATACCACAGCTTGCAGGTAAAACGATTATGTGGGTTGAGGACGACAAGTTTTTGAGTGACATTATCGGGCGAAAGCTCCAGGCGGAAAAGTGTACACTTCTGCACGCGGGGACAGGGGAAGAAGCTTTTCGGTTGCTTGAGCGAACGGTTCCCGACATTATTCTTTTGGACATTCTTCTGCTCGGAATGGACGGATTTGAGATTTTGCGACGTATAAAAAGTCAGTCGGACACTAAAAACATTCCGGTCATCCTTCTCTCGAACCTTGGACAAAAAGCGGATATGGAGAAAGGAAGGGCGCTCGGGGCTTCACGTTTTCTGGTCAAAGCGATGGTCACGCTAGATGAAATTGTTCAAGCGATAAAGGTGGTACTTGTGGAACCTCGGGGATAAATCTGCAAATACAGAAGATGTGTTGGCGCGGGAGCTCATCTACAACAAAGTTTGTCCTGGTGCCTCGCCTACTATCCCGTCCGCTTTGCAACGAGGATAGGACAGCGCAAAACTTTATTAGCGACGCAGAGCGAGGAAATAGAAACTTCTTAGTTTTAATTTCCGAGCCGAGGAGCTACTATAGTTGAATACTGCGTTGCTCTGCCACGCATATGGACGAGCGGAGCGAGTTCCGATAGTACCTCTGGCTTGCCCCGAGGGACTATATTTTATACACAAAAAGTGATAGAGTGTCGCGTACACTAAACCCTATGGATCATTCCATGGGGGTGCGTCTGTGTCCGTATGCATTTATGTCAAAAGAATCCGAACACAATACGGGGGCGGGGAAAATTATCGTCAGGGGAGCACGAACCCATAACCTTAAAAATATTACGGTTGAGTTGCCGAGAAACGCGATGATTGCGTTTACAGGGCTCTCGGGAAGTGGAAAGTCTTCGCTCGCATTTGATACCATCTTTGCCGAAGGACAGCGTCGCTATGTAGAGTCACTTTCTGCGTACGCGCGTCAATTTTTGCGACAGATGCAAAAGCCGGATGTGGATGAAATCGTCGGACTCTCTCCGGCTATTTCCATTGATCAGAAATCACGCTCCAACAATCCTCGCTCAACGGTGGCGACCATCACCGAAATCTATGACTATCTGCGTGTGCTCTATGCTCGTGTGGGCAAGCCCTACTGTTTGCTTTGTGGGCGGGAAATTCGGAAATTGTCGGCAGAAGAAATCAAACAAACCATCCTGGACTCCGTTGAGAAAATTCTTTCGGAAAAAAAGGGCAAGAAGGTGCTTGGGGTTGAGTACAGTGACCTCAAACTTCGGCTCTATGCTCCCGTCATTGTGGGGCGAAAAGGGGAATACTACCAACTGCTTTACGATCTTTTGGGTAAGGGCTACAAAACCGTAAAGGTAGACGGCGCCGATAAGAGTCTTCGAGAGCAAATCGTTTTGGAAAAGCATAAAAAGCACGATATAGATGTGCTTGTAGATGAATACTTTCTTACCGACCTCTCAAGGGGGAGTGAGATACTCAAGGAACGTCTACCGGAGGCGATTGAACGAGCACTGCACGAGTCGGAAGGATTACTCAAGATTGAAATTCCCTCCTCCGTCAAGGCTACGGAGGGCAAGCTCGTTTCGGCAGTCAAAAAAGATGGAAAGCCAGATGAACCACTGGTGAGCAAGGTCATTTCGGCGAAGTTTATGTGTCCGTACGACGGTTTCTCATACCCCGAAATTGAACCACGACTTTTTTCCTTTAACTCCCCCTACGGAGCCTGTCCTGAATGTAACGGTCTTGGGACCCGCCACTTTTTCGGAGACGAGGCGTGTACAAAATGCAAAGGTGCACGACTTCGCGAGGAGGCGCTGCATGTGCGTGTCGGCAAATCCCCCTTAGCAAAGGGGGTGCCGAGGTCTTCCAAGGCGAGGGTTGTATCCTCCCTAGCAAGGGAGGTGGCCGAGTCTTCGAGGTCGGAAGGTGTTAACAACCCTCCAGCCGAAGACGGCAGTGCTCCCTTTATTAAGGGAGATAGCGAAGAACAAGGACTGAACATTGTAGAGCTGGGAAATCTTTCTATCGCCAATGCCTATGACTTTTTTATTGAGCTCAAGCTTACGCCAAAAGAAAAAGAGATAGCAAAGGTCATACTCAAGGAAATAGAGTCGCGTCTTCAGTTTATGGTGGATGTGGGTATTCAGTATCTTACGCTCGACCGCAGGGCGCATACTCTTTCAGGTGGCGAAGCACAGCGTATTCGGCTCGCTTCACAGCTCGGTTCTGGTCTTGTGGGAGCACTCTATGTGCTTGATGAGCCGACGATCGGGCTTCACTCGCGTGACAACGCGCGTCTGATTAAGACACTCCTTCATCTTCGCGATATTGGCAACACGATTATTGTCGTGGAACACGACGAGGAAACCATTCTCTCGTCAGATTACTTGGTGGATATTGGTCCCGGAGCGGGAACACACGGAGGAAATATTATCGTGGCGGATGACCTGTCAAAACTCCTTAAAGCGAAGAAGAACGACTCGGGGTCACTGACGCTCGCGTATCTTCGCGGAGAAAAAGTGGTGGAGGTGCCGGAGGAGAGGCGAAGTCAGGACAAAGGCAGTATCAAAATTCGTGGAGCAAACCTGTTCAACATCAAAAATCAAAACGTAGATATTCCACTCGGGAAGTTCGTTACGATTACAGGCGTTTCGGGGTCGGGCAAGTCTACCTTTATGTACGATATTCTGCACAAGAACTTGCAGGCTCGCCTTGAACGACGGTATCGCACGGCGGATGTGTTTAACGTCGCCTCGTTTACCGGTACGGAATATCTTTCGCGCACGGTACTTATTGACCAGTCCGCAATCGGGAGGACCCCTCGTTCAAACCCGGCGACCTATACTGGTGCATGGACCTTTATTCGCGAACTTTTTGCCGAAAGCGAGGAGGCGCGCGTCCGCGGATGGGGACCAAGCCGATTTTCGTTTAACGTGAAGGGTGGCCGATGTGAGGCTTGCCAGGGAAACGGTGAAATCGCGGTTGAAATGCACTTTTTGCCCACGGTGTATGTCACTTGCGATGTCTGCAACGGCAAGCGGTTTATGAAAGAGACGCTTGAAGTAAAGTACAAAAAGAAAAATGTGTATGACATCCTACAAATGACCGTTGAGGCAGCTCTTACCTTCTTCGAGGAGATTCCTGCTATCTACGACCGATTTAGGACTCTAAATGAGGTCGGGCTTGGGTATCTTGAGCTCGGACAATCGGCAACAACTCTTTCGGGCGGGGAAGCACAGCGGGTTAAGATATCTTCGGAGTTGTTTCGCAGGCACGTTGAAAAGACGATTTACCTTTTGGACGAGCCGACCGTCGGACTCCACTATGAAGATGTGAAGAAACTGATTGAAATACTCCAGCGACTTACCGACCATGGAAACACGGTAGTCGTCATTGAACATAACCTTGATGTCATCAAATCGTCCGATTACCTCATTGATTTTGGACCCGAGGGTGGAAGTGGCGGGGGAGAGATAGTCGCAAAGGGAACACCGGAAGAAGTGGCGAACAGCAAAAGGTCATATACGGGGGAGTATTTGAAGAAGGCGCTCGGAAACTAGGGATTAGGTTTTAGGTGAAGAAAGGGAAAAGAAAAAAGCGCCGGCCCTGGGTAGGTACCGGCGCAACTGCATGAAGTTTGTCACGCTTTTTTGAACCTCGCGACGAGGTTCAGGAACTCGTGTAGTTGAAAAGGTTTGGGGAGAAAGTGGTTCGCGCCCGCTACCATTACCCCAGCAACAATATCGTCGCTGTATTCCCCGCTCATGATGATAACGGGGGTAGAGGGGTTTAGCTGTTTGCTAAAATGGAGGGTTTTAAGCTCCCCGTTATCATCAGGGAGTTGACGGTCCGTTATGACAAGGTCAAAGGCTTCCTGCTCAAGAAGCTGACACGCCGATTTCGCCGTCTCCACGGCGAAGGTAAGGTGACCTCCTCGCTTCAAAAAGAGAACGAGTGCACTCAAAAGAGCTTTATCGTCCTCAAGAATTAGGATTTTCATTTTTAGGTGGAAAAGAGCAAAACGATATTGCACAATTCCGAATGACACTGTATCATATAAATAATGAATAGTCAAGCATCATCAGCTAATCGTCTTAAATCCTCCTTAAGAAGGGAGGTGCCGAGGTCATCCGAGGCGGAGGGTGTACCCCCTTTATTAAAGGGGGTACCCGAGTCTTCGAGGGTGGGGGATGTAACACCCCTCCACTCGAAGACTCGTGTGCTCCCCTTGCTAGGGGAGATAAAAAGATTCCCCGACGCGCCTGGGGTATATTTCTTTCTCGGGAGGAGCAAAAAGCTCCTCTATATTGGCCGTGCAACATCGCTCCGCTCACGGGTACGAAGCTATTTTGACGGGCGTATTTCCGAGACACGCGGGGCGTGGATAGAAAAGATGGTCGTTGAAGCAAGGGGTCTGGATTTCAAGAAAACCGATTCGGTACTTGAGGCAATTTTGCTTGAAGCCGACCTTATCAAGAAGTTTCAGCCTCCTTACAATACACGCGAAAAAGACGACAAAAGTTTTAACTGCGTGGTCATCACGGACGAGCCGTTTCCCCACGTACTTGTCGTGCGCAAACGCGACCTTGACTCCGCCGAACTGACAACTAACAACTTACAACTTCAAACTGTCTACGGTCCATTTACCTCCGGCTCTGACCTGCGCGGTGCGCTCAAGATTATCCGCAAAATTTTCCCTTATCGCGATACCTGTGAACCAAATCAGGGAAAACCTTGCTTCAATCGGCAAATAGGGCTTTGCCCCGGTGTTTGTGACGGCACGATTTCAGAAAAAGAGTACCGTCGTACCATACGACAGCTTCAGTTATTTTTTGCAGGGAAAAAGCGCATGCTTCTCACCACACTCAAAAAAGAAATGCGAAACGCGATACAGCGCGAAGCATTTGAGGAAGCAAACGTTCTTAAAAATCGAATGCATGCTATCGCGCACATTCAAGATGTATCCCTACTTAAACGGGAGAACACTGCAAGCTTTGAACGCATTGAAAGTTATGACATTGCGCATATGGGAGGGAAGTCGTCAGTTGGCGTCATGACAGTAGTTGAGGGAGGGCTCCCGAATAAAAATGAGTATCGTCTTTTTAATCTCAAAGCCACTACTCCCGGAGATGACATCGGCGGGCTTTGTGAAGTGGTTACTCGGCGCCTAGCGCATCCCGAGTGGGCGAGGCCGGCAGTTATCGTGGTTGACGGGGGACAGCCTCAAAAGGACGCGATAGAGGAGGTGCTGGAGGGTGCGGGGCTCCTCATTCCCGTCATTGCGGTCAAAAAGGACGAGCGTCACCGTCCACAGGAATTACTTGGCCCTGCCGAGCTTGTTAAAAAGTATCAAAGCTCTATTTTGCTTGCTAATGCAGAGGCACATCGTTTTGCCCTCGGTCGCCATCGCCGAAGAAGGGGGAAAGATTTCTTACCCAAATAAGTTTGTTTCTTTTCAAACCACTGCACGGTATAATTTAACCATGTTTTCAAAGACTCGCGTTGCTGTCCTTCGTGGCGGACCTTCCAGTGAATATCATGTCTCGCTCAAAACTGGAGGGACAGTACTCGCCAATCTTCCCGAAAAGTATCACGGGCTTGATGTCCTGATTGACCTTGATGGTGTGTGGCATCTCAAAGGGAAACCCGAGTCGCCCGAGTCAATTCTTGGCAAGGTAGACGTCGTCTGGAACGCGCTCCACGGCGAATACGGCGAAGACGGTGCGGTGCAACATATTCTTGAGTGTCACAACATTCCCTTTACCGGCTCGACGAGGCTCGCCTCCGCGTTCGCGTTTAGTAAGGGGCTTGCAAAGCAGATAGTAACCGATGCGGGCATAAAAACACCGTACTACGGAATACTTCGTCGCGAAGAAATCCCCTCCCTCGAATCCTTGGCGGAAGAGCTTTACCGAACGTTTCCCCAACCTTCCATTGTTAAACCTCTCGCGAGAGGTTCTTCAATTGGCATAGCGGTGGTAAGCACACCCGCGGAACTTCTTTGTGCGCTTGAGGCGACGTTTGCGCTTTCTGACTCGGCACTTGTTGAGGAGTACCTTGAGGGAAAGGAGGCGAGTCTGGGAATAATTGAAGGCTATCGTGGTGAAAAACACTATGTTCTCGTCCCAACCGAAATTGCCCGCCATCCCGAGAAACTTTTTTTTGATTTTGAGACGAAATATGGCGAAGCACCACGACATATTTCTCCCGGCGGTTTTAGTGCTACCGAAAAGGCCGAGCTACAAAAGCTTGCAGAGAGCGTTCATAAGCTACTTGGGCTTCGTCACTACTCGCGTTCGGAGTTTATCGTCCACCCCACACGTGGTATTTTCTTCATTGAGGCCGATACGCTTCCCGATTTGCACCCAGATATTTCACCATTTCTTCTCTCGCTTAACGCCGTAGGCGGAACGCTCCCACACCTCATTGACCACGTGCTCACGCTCGCACTCGTGCGAAAACAGTAAAAAAGCCGGCTCCTGAGTGGAACCGGCCGAACGTTCTTCGAATACTTTGTTGTCAGTTCTGCACTGGTTCGCCACAGTCGGCAAACCACTCATCGAGTCCACGGTAGCCAAGCTGATAGGCTACTCGCTCCGCTCCGCCGTCGTGCGCCCAAGGCACAGCGCTCCGGAATGCTTCCGGAACCGTTACTGCTCGGACAATCAGCATCCGATGGAAGACAAGACCAAGGTTTCCACGAGTTACCGTGCAGTTCCCTTTAATGAAGCCACAGCGAGGGATTCGAGGAACACGGTTACAGATGGTCAGTCCAAGTGGCGGTGCAACTACCTGATACAACATAGGAGTTCCGTTCAACCGTTTCCAGCGGGACGAGCAGAAGTGAGCTTTAGCCAACACTTCTCCATCTTCGCCGTCCACGGTTGCGCCGACAAATAGCTCCACATCAGCGGTCTCGCCAACCTCAAGGCCGATTCCCGCTGCGTGGGCTAATGCCGAGGAAGGCTGAACGCCTATCATACGTAGCATTTGGGTGTCATTCATTTTTCTCACCCCCTTTCTTTTTTAGGTGGTATTCTGAAGAACGTTACCTCATCTTTATACATGTTTGGCGATAGACTTACAAGCGCATTTTACCTGAGAGGGTTTGGCAGGTGAGCGAAAATAAGGTAAGCTCATAGCGTTGTTTTGGGCCCATAGCTCATCTGGTACCCACCCGAACGGCTGAATGGACTGCCCGTTCAGTCGGGCGGGGAGCGCGCCTCATTTGCAAAATGTACACTGTATACATTCTAAGTGGCGACAAAGGTCAGTTATATAAGGGGATGACTATGGACCTTAGTCGTCGACTTCTGGAGCATAAGAGTGGAAAAACACAGACAACACGAAGAATGAAGAACCTTGAAGTAGTGTATACGGAACAGTATGATACATTTGAACTAGCCCGGGCGCGGGAATTGTATCTTAAAACATCAGCAGGAAGGAGATTTATTAAGAAAATATTGGGCCCATAGCTCATCTGGTAGAGCGCCTCATTTGCAATGAGGAGGTAAGCGGTTCGAGTCCGCTTGGGTCCAAATTTGTATTTTGCCCGCTCGAAGGAGAGGACTAGGGAGGAATCCTCGCGGACTTCTAATGTCCAAACACTTTAGAATTTGCTATGATACAGCTGTATGCCTAACGAAGTATTTTTTCTGTTCTCTGCACTTGTCGATATTCTTTTTATATGGTTTGCCACGAGGCGGGGTATTGAGTGGTTGCTCGGCACGGTCATTGTGAACCTGATTCTTGTAGGGATTTTTGGCGCAAAACTTATCACAATTTTTGGACTTAGCACAAATGCGGGGAATGTGTTTTACGCTTGTGTATTTCTTGCGACGCACTTTATTCTTGAACGACACGGGAAACAAAAGGGGATGAAGACGATTTGGTACGGCGGGATTTTCGTTCTCTTTTTTGGCGTGATGTCTCAACTTGCGACTTATTCAATCGGTGTATCTTTAAGCGCTGGGGTAAATAGCGCAATCTTCACACTCTTTTCATTTTCATTACGCGTTACACTTGCTAGTCTTACCGCTTTTATTTTTGCTCAATATGTAAATATATCCATATATGAATGGCTCAAGGTAGAGACGCATGGAAAGTTCTTGTGGCTTCGAAGCAATGGTGCAAGTATCATAGCCCAGCTTGTAGATAGCTTGCTTTTCTTCTCAATCGCCTTTTTTGATCTACCCGGACCACTTTTAGTGCAAATGATCCTTGTGGGCTGGTTAGTCAAAACAGCGGTCGTTTCTATGGGCACACCTTTTCTTTATATCGACGCTTATCTTGAGCGAAAAAAATTATGAGTCCTCATTCTTGGCATGATCCGCACATGATTCGTACAGGGAAGTCTCTTTTGAAGACTTTGTATATTGCCTTGGGCACCTTTCTTTTCTTGTTTGTAGTATTCCATATTGGCGGAGCTCTCTATGTTTCGTCTATTGAGGAAAAATCCTCCAACGCTTTTCATGCCGGTATTGCCCATGATTTAGCATATTTGAAAGAACAGGGTGATGCGATTGCAGAAAATGATCTCTTGCAAAAATATCTCATCACACAGAATTCAGCAAAGTTGACCGAGATCACCGAAAAAGAAATAGTTACACGATCAGTGGGGCGCATAAGCGTTACGGACAGCGATGGCACCCTCCTCTCGAAAACAAATTCTGTAGGAAATCTGGGCAATAACGCCTTTCTTACAACTCCCCAAGGTCGAGCTGTTGATCATAGCGGATCGATCGAAGGTATTGAAGTTGCTGGTTATGACCCCACACAGCTTCTTATGATAACAGGCAAGAAAATAGTGCAAAACAATCGTACGATTGGCGCTTTATTTGCAAATTATTTTATGAATGATACGTATGCCACGCGTTTCAGAAACACCTATCTTTCTCCTGATGCCGAAGTTGTATTTTATACAAAAAACTTCGGCGTCTACGGAGAAAGTTTTTCTGATCCGGAAACTCGCAAGGTTATCAATTCATATTTTAATTCTGGTTCAGAGTGGGTTCAGAACGGAATTTCAGGGAAAACTTTTTCACTTAAACATGGTAGCTTTTATCTTGTTAAAAACATTGTTTTTCCAGGCCTTGAACAGAGTCCTGGCGGAGCGCTTATTTTTACCCCGCGTCAGGATTTTTCAGATATTGCAAATATACTAACAGCGCTCCTCACACTACTTATTTTTGTTTTCTTAGCACTTTTGGATCATTTGCGTTCGCGTGGGGGAGAGCGCGGATGGCGCTATTACCTGCTGCTTATTTTTGTATCAATCCCCGTTCTTGCATTTGCCTTTCTCGCACCTCACCTAAATAGTATTGGGTACCTAACGCTAGGACGAGTTTCTTACACCCTTTACAATTCCACCCTACGTCTCCAGCCTGAATTTGGGATTTACAATGTAGATTTTGAACAGCATTTTTCGATTATTGTTGATACTGGCGACGAAGCTATAAACGCTGTTCAAATTGGACTTTTATTTGACCCAAAAACGGTTGAGGTGAAGGCTCTTGAGGTAGCAAGTTCTACGTGTTCGTATGTAATTGAAAATACAATTGACGCGCAGCTTGGTAGAGCAAGCTTGTCTTGTGTCGTTCTTAAATCGGATGGAGAGAGAGGGTCGCTTCAAATTGCCGATGTAGTTGTTGTTCCACGGCATCCTGGCATTTTTACGCTTTCATTTGACAGAGAAGTGAATAAGGTGCTTGCGAGTGACGGTCTGGGCACGAATGTCTTGCGTATGTCACAATCAGGTAGTTACCAGGCAGATAATTTTGATCCAACTTTATTTACCTCCACTTCTACCCCCACCAAGAAGTCGTTTGTGGTATTTTCTCCGACCCACCCCAATCAGAGCCGTTGGTACAATGCATCCACCGCACGTTTCGTGTGGAGGGGAAAAGCTAATGCTGTGTATGCCTATGCATTCGACAGTTCGCCAGACACCATTCCTGTCAAGACGCACACGATACAGGGTTCAGCGGTCAATGTCCCTATTCCAGGCGATGGCATCTTCTACTTTCATTTACAGCTCATTTCAGGAGGACCTACTACGCACTATCGCGTACAGGCAGACCAGAGTCCACCTTCGATTACCTCCATACATTTAAGCGCAGAGAGGATTGTGGTGGGTGACATAGTGCGATTCTCATTCGAAGCACAGGATGTTGGAAGCGGTATTCAGAAAAATTACTACGTCGATCTTGGTAGTCATTTATTTCTTCCAACAGGGTCACAACTTTTTATTCCATTTCTTGATTTGGGTGACCAGAAAATAATACTTAGAGTATATGACGATGCGGGCAATTACTCTGAGAAGTCTCAAATAATTCACGTTGAGACCCCGTGATTGTTAATAGCAAATTCTAAAACGCTCGAACATCAGAAGCCCGCGCGGATTCCTTCCCAGACCTATCCTCCGCGCGGACAAATGCAAAAAAACAAATTAGTCTCGGTTTTACGAAAACTATTTTCTGGGGATCTTGATTTTCGCAAAACTGAGTCCGTATTGAAGCCCCGCCACACTGCCCGAGTAATCGAAGGTAGAACCTCGAAAGAAAAACACCCTTTCATTTTTCAAAAGAAATTTCACCCCCGCCAAAACAGAAATGCAAGGGATGTTTTTTCTTTCGGGGTTGTCGCCGAGTCCGCGAAGCGGTGGCGGGGCGATTATCCACGCGTACGATCTAGGACAAAGCCACCACGCGCTCCGCGCGTGCGCTATACTTTTTTTGGAAATAAATTCGAACGAATGTTATAATAACACCACAAAAAGCGTCAGCGCTTTTTTGGACCCAACGTAAGTGAACTGCTTTGCTTACGGCGGACGAGGAAGACTTTTCGTTACCGAGGCAGCGAAGTCGAAAAGTACCCGCCACGGCAGGAGAACAGTCCGCTTTGGTCTATAGGTATTCAGAAAACATTTGGGCCTGTGGTCTAGTGGTACGACGCGTCATTCGCATTGACGAAACGGGAGTCCGATTCTCCCCAGGTCCACAACGAATTTCGCTCGTAAGGAGTAGTACTTTTGTGCTACACTTTTATCATGTATGTTGCCGTTTCCCACTCTTGTTATTGAGAAAACCGTGCTTACTGTTTTGCTCGG